>Ga0310786_10011356_pt1 | contig 11117 bp, 21 predicted proteins | sample AusTroGonzalo_MG_FD_203881 | JGI IMG/M metagenome (GOLD analysis project Ga0310786, IMG submission 203881) | Bovine rumen microbial communities from tropical cattle in Woodstock, Queensland, Australia - Gonzalo_03 (v2) (version 2) | ecosystem: Host-associated > Mammals > Digestive system >...
AACAACTAAAAAGTTCGCCCTGTCCACGCTGGTCGCATGGATCAAAGCACATCTTAACTTGACAGCTGCCGACGTGGGTGCCGTGCCGACGTCTGCGGTGGGTGCTGCCGGAGGTGTTGCTGGGCTGGACTCCAACGGCAAAGTGCCGGGAACTCAGCTTGATCTCAGCGGCAAGCAGGACACCATCACGGCATCCGGCATCCTCAAAGGTGACGGTGCCGGCGGTGTGAGTTCCGCTGTTCCTGGAACGGACTACGCCACTCCGAATCAGATCCCCACCGTCCCCACGGCCTACACCTCAAATCCAGAGATGGACGGCACGGCAAGTCCGGGCAGTAGTGGACAGTGGGCTGATGGAGCGCACGTCCACCCTCATGACACCACCAAAGCCAATCAGGCCCAGCTTGCCCATGTGCAGACCAGCAATGTTGCAGACCATACCTACAAAGTCGGCGAGCCTTTTTGCTACGCTGGGTATTTGTTCAGAACTACGATGCCTGTTGCGATTGGCACGACTTTAGTCAACGGGCAAAATTGCGAGCGGATCACCGTCGGAGCTGGGCTTGTGAGCACCAGATCAGTTACAGCATCGACTAACGCACAGGGGAGGTTAAGCACAAGCCTCCAAACTGCAAATGCCATCGTCCTGACGGCATTCGCGAGCGGTTATTTTTGCAGTGTCTATGTCAACAACAACATTCAGGGGGTTGAGTTGCGAGATCTGAGCGGCGCGGTGGTCGCAAGCACGTCCGTTACGGTCACCCTTGTGGTGCTCTATGTCTGATAAGGAGGAAAACCATGCAGAGAAACATTTTCATCGTCACTGCATCCATCGTGGACGCAAACGGGGCATATGCCAATCTCAGTGGCTACCCCAAGACCTTTGATAGTCACCTCTATGGTGATGACATTGACAAGGCCCAGCGCAGAGCAATCGGTGATATGTCGGAAACTTTCGGTTCTATGTGCAAGCGTGATGACCGACAGCTACAGACGGTGCTGTGCATGACGGCAGACGGATTCGTCGTGGAGAAACGGAGCATTGGCAGGATTGCAGATCTGCCTGACTCGGAGGAAAGCAATGAGTCTGAGTAGGGTGATGGAGGTTGCGCGGGGAGAGCTGGGCGTGACGGAGTTTCCGGCTGGGTCGAACTGCGTGAAATACTGGACCGATTATACCGGGATAGGACCGTCCATGCAGGGCCAACCGTGGTGCGTGTGCTTCCTCTGGTGGTGCTTCTGGAAAGCCGGGGAATCGACCGCGTTCTTCGGCGGGGCGCAGACGGCTTCCTGCGGGACGCTGCTGCGGTGGTATAGGGAGCAAGGCCTGACCGTGCCTGTGAGTGAGGTGCAGGCTGGGGATATCGTTCTGCTTAACTTCCACGGAGGCAAAGACCCAGAGCACTGCGGAATCGTCACAAAGACATGGTGGGGGCCGGACGGCTTTGACCGGTTTGAGACCATCGAGGGAAACACCACAAACGGGACCGGGCAGCAGGACAACGGCGGCATGGTTTGTGAAAAGACCCGTTACCCCTCCCAGATCGTTGCCGTCTGCCGTCCACAGTACAAACCGGAGGAGCCGGAGGCAAAGGACGATATCACCGAACATTGGGCGGAGAAAGCCATCCGTCGGTGCATGGAGCGGGGTCTGCTGCGGGGCTATCCGGACGGCAGTTTCCAGCCGGACAAGCCCGTGACAAGGGCGGAACTGGCGACGGTACTGGACAGATTGGACAAGGAGGATGATCTACGATGAAAAAGTTTCTGCGGGCTGCCCTAATCCGGGCCTGTCACACCATGGCGCAGACGGCCATTGCCATCATCGGCACATCGGCGCTGCTGGAACAGGTGAACTGGCTGCACGTCCTATCCGGCGCGGCCCTGGCCGGAATCCTGTCTTTCCTGAAATCCGTGGTGGTGGGTATGCCGGAGGTAGACAAGGATGAGTGAAGTCACAAGGGAAGAATTTGACAAGCTCCAGGCACAGGTCGCCAGCAATACGCAGCGCCTGGCCGACGGGGACAGCACCTTGAAGCTGATCCAGTACCGGCTCGACCAGATTGACAAAAAGCTCGACGAACTTGGAAAAGAGTTGAACGAAATGAAGGCCAAGCCCGCCCGACGCTGGGAAAGTATCAGCGGGACCGTGGTGCAATGGGTCGTCACCGCGCTTCTGGCCTACATAGCCGTCAAGATTGGTCTGGCGTGAGTAGTAACAGGAGTAGTAACACGCGGAAATTCGGCACAATTCGAGGCAATTTCTCATTGGCTGGAAAACGAGAGGGAAAAGCCCGGAAACCCTTGTAAATCAAAGGCTTCCGGGCTTTTCCCTCTGGTGGAGATAAGCGGGATCGAACCGCTGACCTCTTGAATGCCATTCAACGGAAAAAGTGCCGTAGAGCAAGCTATACCGTGATTCTTGTTTTTGCGAGTAGTAACGGAGTAGTAATAGGATTCTTCAAATCGCGTCGGTGATCTGGCGGAGGTCCGCCAGGTCAACGTCCTGGTAGTGCCGGAGCATTTCGCCGCTGGTGTGGCCGATCAGCTCCAGCTTGTCCTTTTCCGCGCCGCCCACGCGCTTTATCAAGGTGGCGAAGGTGTGGCGGCAGCTGTGCGGCGTGATCCGGTGCCGCTGGACGCCCCCGGCGACCTCCACCATGGGGTTGTCGATTCCGCAGGCTTCCAGGGACGGATAAAAGACGCTTTCCGACCACTGGCGCAGGCTTGCGGAGGCTTCACCGCAAATCGGGCCGCCTGAGAGCGCACGGCGGGCCACCAGGGGCGCGATCTTTGGGGATAGGGTAACTACCCTATTTTTCCCCGCGTCCGTCTTAGCGCCTCCTGTGAGCGTTTGAGCGGCCCCGTCGTAGCTGTCGGCGGTGAGGGACAGGTATTCCGACGGGCGGAAGCCGGTATAACACATGATAAGGACGTGATCCGCGCCGGGGACGATGCCGACGAACTTCCAGAGGCGGGCAAGCTCAAGCTCCGTCAGGGCGTCCCGGTGGGCGGCGGCCTCCCCGTCCACGCGGAGGTATTGGGCCAGGTTCAGGCCGTCGGCGGTGAGGTGCCGGGGAATGGCGTATTTGTACATGAGGCCCACGGCGGCCCGCATATTCTCCTTTGTGCGCTTCCCCTTGGGGCAATCGTCGAGGCAATCCTGGAGATCGTCCACGTCCACCTCCGAAAATGGCAGATCATAGAGGGGGGCGAAATACCGGACGGCGTATTTATAACAATCCAGGGTGGAGCGGCCCGCCCGGTGCGTCGGCAGCCATGCGTCAAAGAGCTGCCGGAAGGTCATGCCCTGCCGGTCCTTCCTGGGCGCGTCACGGAGGCCGGGGAGCGCGGCCACGGCCTCCTTTTTCGTCTGAAAGACCTGGGAGCGGGTGCGCCGCCGGGCGCGGCCCTGATCGTCCAGGGCATAGCCAAGGGTGACAACTGCTTTATATCGTCCATTCGGCAGCTTGAACACGCTGCCCTGCCCGTTTCCCCGCCTGTGTCTCGTAGGCGGGGCTTTTTCTTGCCGCCAGCCGCAGGCCCCGCAAAACGGCAGATCGGGGACCGCGGCGCCGCATTTCACGCATATCATTTGATTTCCTCCCCATTTACGCAAGGTTTACGCAAGATTTACGCAAGCGCCCCCTGTCCGTTTAATGGGACACCGGGAGTCATATACTCAGTTTGTGAGAATGAAGCGTCCCGGACGGAGGTTTTGCGAGTATGGACAAAATGAAGCTGATAAAAGAGATCATCCGGCTGCTGCGGACAGCGAAGCCGGAAACGCTGGAGCTGATATTCAGCATCCTCAAATGAGGGCAGGCCCGGAGCTTTACGGCTCCGGGTCTTTTTTTGCTTCTTCGGCCAGGGCGCGGGCGATCTTCTCCAGGGCGGCAAATTCCGGGCCGCTGGGGTCGAAGCGCAGCAGCACGGTCACAAGGGCGGCCTGGAAGCTGTCAGGCCTGTCCAGCAGGCGGGAGCGGATCAGCTCTCCCAGCTCAGCCTCCCGGCTCTTGGCCCGGTGCATATCTCCCACGCCGGTGCGCAGCCAGGTCTCATTGACACCGAACTCCCGGCAGATATCCCGAATGGTACGGTCTCCGGGAGCGCGGGCGCCGGTCTCCATCATCCATACATAATTCTGAGAAACGCCGATTTTTGCGCCGAAATCCGCCTGCGTCAGGCCGGAATCGGCGCGAATGGCTTTAATTCGTCCGTTCACTTTTATCACCTCAGAGCCATAGTAACACAGAAATCTAACTGTGTCAATATTTCCTCTTGACAAGCTCTAACACAGTTGTTATAATGGTCTCACAAGTTAGAAATACGGAGGCGCGAACAATGAAAATCTGGAACATCGACGAATTTCTTGCCGAGTGCGAGGCCCTTTGCCGGGACCAATACGGCTACGACTATTCCCGGATGCCCGAAGGCGTCTGCAACGGCCACGCCGTGAAGCCCTACATGGGGAGCTGGCACAGCATCGTGATCGACGGAGGAATCTGCACCATGGCCAAGTATGACGAAAAGCACCCGCACGGCACGGCCACCTATTGCGTCAGCGGCAAGACCATGACTGCGCTGGAATACGTGCGCATGAAGCTGGAACAGGCCGCCTGAAACGGCGGGGCTGACCTATCGGCCATACGGGGAGATTCAGAAAGAGGGTGAGCGAATGAGCGAAAAGGAGAAAGACCTGGTGGCGCAAATTTCCGAGCTGCCGCCGGAAGTGCAGGACAAGTTCCTGCTCATGGCCCAGGGCGCGGCCATCGGCCTGGAGTGCGCCAAGGCCGCTGAGGCCAAGGACGATTCCGGCGACGCCGAAGAATAAATAACGGGAGGAACGACATGGACGCGAAAGAACTGAAAGAGATCGTCGAGCGGCACGGTCACTGGCTGCGGGAGGATTGCGACGGCTGGGAGGATATGAGAGCCGACCTGAGCGGGGCCGACCTGCGCGGGGCCAACCTGAGCGGGGCCAACCTGAGCGGGGCCGACCTGCGCGGGGCCTACCTGCGCGGGGCCAAGGTCGAAAAAGATACCCTCAATAAATACTTCCCCATTGCCTGCCCGGATTCCGGGGCGTTTGTCGGATGGAAGAAATGCAGAGACGGAGCCGTGGTGAAGCTGGAAATCCTGGCGGACGCCAAGCGCAGCAGCGCCTTCGGTCGGAAATGCCGGTGCAGCGCGGCCAAGGTGCTGGAAATTACCGACGTCCACGGGGATCCGATCAGCGAGGCCATGAGCTGTCGCGACAGCCGATTCATTTACCGCGTGGGGGAAATCGTCAGCGTGGACGATTTCGACGAGGACAGGAAAAACGAGTGCAGCACGGGGATTCATTTCTTCATCACCCGCCAGGAGGCCGAAGATTATGACGCTTGACGAAATCCGGGCCAGCGACAAGACCTTCCTGACCCCCGCCGACGTGGCCGGGGTGCTGGCCGCTGACGCGCAGAGCATCCGCCTCCAGGCCCGCGAGTTCCCGGAGGCCCTGGGATTCCCGGTGATCTGCGTGGGCAACCGGACGAAGATTCCCCGCAAGCCGTTTTTGCGGTTTTTAGGAGAGGAGGAAACAACGTGAATAAATATACCATCACCGTGATCGACAATGAGACGGGGAAACCCGCCGAGGTCTACGGAAAGCCCATCCAGGCGGACACGGACGTGCTGCTGATCGCCTGGGGCGAGGAAAACAGCGTCCGGGAGGTTGGGCTGAATCAGAACGCCTGGGACACAAAGGAAAAGCGCAGCGGCGCCATCCGCGCCCTTTTGGAAATGGCGGACAACCTCTGCGGCGGCCCTGACGAGGAAGCGGCCACGGACGCGCTGGCCGGTTTTCTGGCCTATGTCACAGAAATCATTGAAAAGAGGCTTTCCCCAAAGGGCGGAGCCGCGCTGTGTATGCACATGGCGGAAGAACTTGCCCGGCGGGCCTGCACGGAAACGGAGGCCAAGGCATGAGCAGGCGGACGAAGCGGACGATTTGCCGGGCGGTGGGCTTCCTGGCCTTTGTGCTGATGCTGGGCATCGTGCGCGGCATGGACATGGGGATCATGCCCATCGGCAGAGGCGCAGTTCTGGCGGCGGCCTGTGAGATCGCGGGGGCGGCTCTGTTGTGGAAGGGCGGTGTGCTGCGTGTCAGGTGATTATATCAGCCGGGAAACATTGCGAGACCTGATGTATACGGAGGCTTTTGAAAGAGATACAGGTTTACAACGCTGGGATAGCGGTTTGTGGATTCGATACAAGCTGTTTGAGAACTGCATAGAGGCCATTCCTGCCGCCGATGTGAAACCCGTGATTCATGCCCATTGGTATGTTGATGATGGCTGTGCCTACTGTTCCAACTGTCGAAACAACTTCAAGAAGGCAATCCTGAAAGAAGCTAAGTATTGCCCCAAGTGTGGCGCTCAGATTGACGGATATGGAGGCCACCCGGACGCGGGACCGCCCACTCCTTACGCCCTGCTGTATGAGCAAGGAGGGCAGGACGCATGATCCCCGCGCCGGTGATGCACGTCCTGGCGACCATGGCGCTGCTATGCAGCCTGAGCCTGGAGCCGGTGACGCCCTGGGAGCCTGACCCGGCGGAGGTCACGGCGCTGGCGAAAACCCTTTACGGCGAGTGCCGGGGATGCTCAGAGCTTCAGCAGCGGGCCGTGGCCTGGACGATCTTCAACCGCGTGGACGATCCTCGCTTCCCGGATTCCGTGATCGAGGTGATCACGCAGCCCAGCCAGTTCTTCGGCTACCGGGAGAGCTTCCCGGTGACGGAGGAGCTGGAGGACCTGGCGCGGGATTGCCTGACGGACTACCACAACGGCGAGGGCCGTGTTTTCGGGCCGGATTTCCTGTATTTCTTCGGGAATGGCCGGATCAACATCTTCTCCACCGAGTACGGCGGGAAGGGCGAAAGGTGGGCGGAGGAATGAAGCGGCCTGACAGAGTAAGCGGAAAATGCCGGGACTGCAAGTATTTCAGTTACCGCGATCATGTGCCTAAGGAGGATCAACGCCCCTTCGGGCAAGACCTTGACGGATGGTGCAGTAAGATCTTCCCCAGGGGATATGTTGGAGCCGGAAAGCCCGGCGGGAAGCGATTCCACGGAGATACTTGCTGTTTTCAGTATGAATGGAAGGGCGATCAGGAGAGCCTATTCGACATGGCCCCGACGGTGGAGCAGCCCTAGGGGCCGGGTCCATGCCCGACGCCTCCTTTCAGTGAGAAGGCCGGGACAGGGTACGGCCTGGGGCCGCTGGAACGCAAGAGAAAGCGGCCTCCCGTGGGGTGAGGATCCCCCACGGCCCTGTCCGCCAATAAAAACAGGCCCGCCCGGCGCTGCCGACGCCGGACGGACCCAAAGGGAGGAATGACAAAACGTGAACTACCCCGATATTACCACCTTATCCCCGAAAATGCAAGCATGGGAAAAGCTGGTGATCCTGAGCGGGATCGCGGAGAAGATGGAGGCCCAGGGCGTCCACATCGGGACGGCCTCTGTGGAAGAACGGCGGGCGGAGATCATGACTTATCAGCCCTTGCAGCTCTGGTGCTTCCTGGACACAATCGGCGCAGAGCCGGAGGCCAGGCTGCGGGCCACCTACACCATGTTCCCGCTGGAAGTCAGCGGCACGGTGAACGGCGTCAAAATCCATTGCTACGGGACGCAAAAGGACTTTGAAAACATCGAGACAGCCAAAAAAAACAAGGAGGCGCGGAAGAATGGATAAATCCCTTATGACCCAGGCCCGGAGCGGGTACGGCGAATATCAGGAAAGCAAGCAGCTTTCGGAGATCAAGGGCAAAATGTACCTGGCCCGGCAGTTCCCCCGGGACGAGGAGCGGAGCCTTGCGCGGGTGCTGAACGAGTGCAGCCGCCGGGAGCTGGCGGAACAGGCGCAATATGAGTTCCCCAGGGGGGACAGCACCGTGCGCGGCCCCAGCATCCGCCTGGTGGAAGTTCTGGCGCGGCATTGGGGCAACCTGACCTTCGGCGTCCAAGACCTGGAGGACAACGGCGACGAGACCCTTGTGAAAGCCTATGCCTGGGACCTGGAAACGAACGTCAGCGACGAAAAGACCTTTACGGCCAAGCATGAGCGGACCACGAAAACGAAGGTCTACAAGCTGAAAGACAGCCGGGACGTGTATGAGGCCGTGAGCAACCTGGCCGCCCGGCGGAAACGTGCCTGCATCCTGGCCGTTCTCCCCGGCTGGTACGTGGACGCGGCGGTGGAAGCCTGCGACAAGACCCTGCAGGAAGCTCTGACCGGCGGCGGGAAATCCTTGCAGGAGGTTGTCAGCTCCATGCTGGAGGCCTTCGGGGAATACGGGATCACGCCCGCCCACATCGAGGAGAAGATCGGCAAGGAGATCGGCAAGCTGGACAAGAACGACGTGGTAAAGCTGCGGCGGCTCTATGCCTCCATCAACGACGGCTTTGTGAAGCCTGCGGACGCTTTCAACCTGGGCGGCGAGAGCGCGGAGGAAAAGGCCGCACCCACGGGCGAGAAGGAAAGCGCCGCCCTGGACGCCATCAATCAGAGGATCGGCGGCAAGGCCAAGACCGCGCCCGCTCCTGCGGACGTTCCGACCCATCCGGCAGAGGATGAAGAAGGGCAGGGGAAGCTCCCATGGGACTAATGCTGACGCGGGAGAACTATTACACGGCGGAGGCAGACCGGGAATATTTCTCATGCAGCCAATACCAGGCCTTTTGCGAGTGCGAGGCGAAGGCCGTGGCGAAACTGGAAGGGCGCTGGGTGGACCCGCCGAATGAAGCCTTTACCGTCGGCAATTACTTCCATACCTATTTCGAGGGGCCGGAAGCCCATGCGCAATTCTGCGCGGAGAACGCCGACAAGATATTCAAACGGCAGACGAAAAAGGCCATCGAGGCCGGGGAGCCGCCGGAAAAGTATGCACCCTATGTCCAGGCGGACAAGATGATCGACACGGCCCTGGAGGACAGCCTGATCCGGTCCCTGGTGGACCTTCCGGGGGAGAATGAAAAGATCATGGCCGGGGAGCTTTTCGGCGTCCCCTGGAAAATCCGGCTGGACAAGTACATCCCGGACGGGCGCATGATCCTGGACTACAAGACCGTGGCGAACATCGGGGAGCTGCGCTGGTCCGACGAATGGAAAACAAAAGTCACCTTCCTGGACGCCTACGGCTACCTCATGCGGGCCGCCGTCTATGCGGAGATCGAGAAGCAGAACGCAGGGAGCGACACGGACCCGGATTTCATCATCATAGCCATATCGAAGCAGGATTACCCGGACAAGGACGTGCTGTATCTCAATCACCGGGAGCGGTGGGACTATGAGCTGGCGCAGATCAAGGAGCGGATTCAGACCTTCCGGGCGGTGAAAGAGGGGCATATCGTCCCCCGGCGCTGCGGCTACTGCGATTACTGCCGGGCCACAAAGAAGCTCTTTGCCATCCGGCCATATTACAAGCTGATGCCCGAATACCGGGACAAGCGGGAAGACGATTATGCTGCCGGAAGCGGACCGAGCGTGGCTGAATCACAAGAGGCCTGAAGGCTGGGTCGTCTGCCCGCGCTGCGGAAAGCCCGTGACCTGGCGGCGGACCGTGGACGGGTGGACGCCCTGCGACGAGGCTCCGGCGCTGGTGATCTCCGGGGGCCGCTGGAAGATCGTCAAGAGGGGGGAGCTGACGGAGGCCAGCTTCCGCCTCTGGAGGCCAGGGGCCAAGGAAAAGCCCGGTTATGGCATGATCCCCCATTATTACACATGCGGCCCGCTGCGGGAGGCGCGGCGGGAATTTGCGAAAAGGAGGCATGACGAACAGGGTGCCGAATCGAATCATTAAAGAAAGCATCTGCACGAGTGAGACCGTCGCGCAGCTTTCGGATTTCGAGTTTCGGCTTTGGGTAGGACTGATCGTTTGCGTTGACGACCTGGGACGCGGGGACGCAAGACCGGCCATCATCAAAGGCAGGGTGTTCCCGCTCCGGGATCGGGTGACAGTCAAGGATATAAGTGCGGCGCTCCACGGTCTGGCGGCCAAGGGCTGCGTTTCCCTCTACGAAGTGGACGGGAAGCCCTACTTTTGGTTCCCAACTTGGAAAGACCACCAGAGGATCAGAGACTGCAAGCCCAAATACCCGGAGCCGCCCGAAAATGACGGTCTGCCGCAATCTGCGGCGAGTTGCGGCGAATTGCCGCAATCTGCGGCGAGTTGCGGCCTGAATCCGAATCCGAATCCGAATCCGAATCCGAATCCAAAAGAGAGTAATACGGGCGCAAGCGCCCGCAGCTTCACACCGCCGACCCTGGCCGAAGTGTCTGAATATTGCCGGGAGAGGAAAAACGACGTGGACCCGGAGCGTTTTGTCGATTTCTACGCCTCCAAGGGCTGGAAAGTTGGCAATCAGCCGATGAAGGACTGGCGGGCGGCGGTGAGAACATGGGAAAAACGGGAGGAAGGAGGGCCAAAGCGTGGACTTTCTGAGCCTGCTTCCACCGGAGATCGCGGCGGGGATCGAGACGCAGCTTGGGGAATCGCCGGTCTCAAGCTGGACTGACGATCCCCTGGAGTATGAGCGTCAAATGGCGGAGCTGAGTAACCGCCAGCCGGGGAGCCTCACCGGCCTGGACTGCCCGCTCTGCCTCAACCGGGGATATAGCGTGATCGTGGACGCCCAGGGCAACCGGCGCGTCCGGGACTGTCCCTGCATGAAGCAGCGCCGGGCGCTGAAAAACCTGGAGAAATCCGGGCTTGCGAAGGTGCTGAACGTCTACACCTTCGACGGGTGGCAGATCAGGGAGCCGTGGCAGGGGCAATTCCTCCAGGCGGCCAAGGACTACGCCGACAAGCCCGCCGGGTGGTTCTGCGCCGTGGGCAGGCCGGGGACCGGCAAGACCCACCTTTGCACCGCCATCTGCGGGGAACTGCTGGAAAAGGGCCTGGAGGTGCGCTATGTGCTGTGGCGGGACTTCTCCACGCGGGCAAAGGCCCTTGTCAACGACGACGAAGCGTACCGCGCCCTGCTGGAGCCTTTGGAGCGGGTGCGGGTGCTGTACCTGGACGACCTGTTCAAGACCGGCAAGGGGCAGACGCCCACGGCGGCGGACTGCAACCTG
>Ga0310786_10011357_pt1 | contig 11117 bp, 8 predicted proteins | sample AusTroGonzalo_MG_FD_203881 | JGI IMG/M metagenome (GOLD analysis project Ga0310786, IMG submission 203881) | Bovine rumen microbial communities from tropical cattle in Woodstock, Queensland, Australia - Gonzalo_03 (v2) (version 2) | ecosystem: Host-associated > Mammals > Digestive system >...
CTACTAGATTATTGAAATGAATATCTGATTTCTTGATAGGTTATCGAAAACCAATTTTATGGGTAATTGCATGAGCAGCAACACTCTTACGATTATATTTTTCTACTGAAAAATGAAAAAGAGTTTGGTTTGAATTCTTGTTAACAATGCCTTTAGTAGGAAAAATGACTAGATATTACTATCTTATTAGATGGTGTAGATATATGAATTTGATGATAAAATCAGGAATGAATTACATAGATACATTTAAGACGTTGAGAGATGTACTTTGAATTCCAGCATATCAAGAGATGATAGAGAGGATTTTGTGATGATTACAAAAATGAACAACCATATACGACTCTTTAAAAGATGAAAAAAATCTGATACCAACAAATGTAGCTGTACTAATTAAAGTTTGAGAAGAAACAGCAAATTTAGAATGATCTTTATTAAACGTGTTAAATATGTATAATGAAGAACTAAATGTAGCGATAAACGGTATTTCAAAAGTAATTGAGCCAGTAATTTTAGTATGAATTTGAATAATAGTTTTGCTTGTAGCATCATGAGTATTTGGATTGATTTTACAAATTATGGAGTGAGTAGGTTAAATTTAAAATATAAATATTTTTCAAATGAAAAAGAAATGATTTACTTTGATAGAAATGATAATTGTGATTGTGATAATTGCAATACTTTTAGCATTATCTCTATGAATTTCTGGAAATCGTATTCAAAGTTTAAAAAACAAATCTATACAAGAACAATTTGCATACAAATATAATAGTTTATTTTCCAGAAATTTACTTACAAATTACTATAATTGAGAGTTGTATGACAAAATGACAATACATCTAAATAATGAATGAAATAGCTTTACTTACCATTATAAACACAATGAGGAAGATATTTTTTCCGACAACGATGGTATACAATGAGGTAAATATAAAGTTATAAATCTACATTTTGATTGAGAAGAAAACCACCCATTACAATCTGTTGATATAAATTTTGAACCGTATGTGTTATGATGTGAATTGTCTGGAGGAAATAAAACATGACAGATTCTAAAAGTAAAATTATATGTAAATGATAATGAAAATTACTGTATAAAAATAAATTCCGATTTGTGTAAATTAGAAAAAGAATCTTGTTTATAAAATTTTTTATAAACGAAAAATAACTGTTTCCAGTTATTTTTCATCCTACGATTTGTTAGCTCGTTCGATTGTGGTATTTAAACTTACTAACTTTGTGTAAAGAGGTCATCTTTACAGCATACAGTATAATATTTGTTTTTTCGTTTTCAAGTATTTTTAACTTTTTTTTTAATATATAAATATTGTAGATTTGAACTAATGAAATTATATAGTATGTTTATTTTTGTTTGACATTTTTTATAAAAATATAGTCATATAATTAATAAATTAAAAAATTTTTAGCTATCAAATTAAACCAAACTTAAAACAAAAAATAAATAATTTTTGTTGATTTGTCACTAAAATTTTGTATACTCAAAGCACGGTTGTCTACTTTTTAGTATATTGAAACAAGGTATTCAACTGTAGATGTGTAGTGCCCCGATTTAATCGGGGCCAGAAAATCCATAGTAACGTTTTTTATAGATCTCCGTCACAATGGTCAATGGTTTGCCCTAGACTAGTCGTGGCGGTTTTTTTTGCTTTCTTTTAAAACAATTCGTATAATAAAAAGAAGTAATAATAAATAAACAATCCAGCTTCCATTTGCGTGTAAATAAATTCAAAAATTTGCAGTAGTTTTAGAAATTCGATAAATATAATCAATCAGCCATTTTTCTGGCAAAATGAAAATATTTCGTGGCAAAATATTAAATAAAATTGTACTAATAAATCCATAAATCATCACTATTGCTATGATTGGACTAACGAAGAAATTTGCTACAATTCACAAAAGGTTTGTTCATCACATGAAAAACAACATGATTGGCAAGACTCACAGTGTCGCTCAAAGAGTCGGCACAATATAATCTTTTACACAATTTCTGAGAAAATTTTTGAATTTTACTTTAAATGTTTGTTTTTCTTTTTTTGTTAATTTTGGCTGATTTTCAGCTCTTTTTTTATTCAATTTATCTACAAAAGCAGAGAAGTAGACAATTCAAATTATTGCAGAAAAACTTAGTAAAAATCAGACATCATAGGTCAAAAAATATGGATTAAAAATGAGCATTATCACAAAAGCTGTTCACATGGCTCTCCGTATATCGATTTCCCTTCATCGAAATAAGGCTAAAAGTGACAATCATCACATTATTGCTGCTCTAAATACTGAACTATCAAGCCCACAAATTAGAGAATACAGTATCACAGTGACCAAGATAATAGCATTTCTTGGATAAAATGGTATGAAAAATAATATCGCAGACAAAAAAATTACAATCATTACAATATTTCAACCACTGACCGCAATGATATGTACAAGTCAAGAATCAACGAAAGTATCGTAATCTTCACTTGGAATTTGTGACCTATCTCATACAAGCATTCCAAGGACTAATCAGGCTTGTGGTGTCTCTCAATATGCTGAAATTATCATTTCTTGCAGATTTCTTCTGATTTTCTGGATAAAAGAAATATTAGCTTTAGAGTCGTCAATTTTCACAGAATTTTGTTCATAAATTGTTCAATAATATCATTTCATCATCTCCCATTTAGGGTAATTGAACTCATAATGAAATATCGATTGAAAATCAGGTTTTGTTTTGAAAATTTCAAATTGTTTTTTCAAATTAAAAATATCTTTTCCTCAAGTATAACCCAGCGTCACATATCAATTTAACCAAATTTCATCTCAAATTTTGTAGGATTTTTCGGATTTCAAAAAATATTCACGGCCTCATCCATCTTGAAAAATATATTTTTGATAAGAGTAAATATCTGAGATTATTCATGTTCAAATAAAATATGATCATTGTGGTCATTCCATATTCTCAGCAATTAATCACGTGGAGCTCGAAATAGTGCTGACCTTTTTGTCGTACCTATGAATTTTAATGAAGATTGCAGAAATTGATAGTACAAAAGCTAAAAAAATTAATAATATCTTTTGTCAAATCTTTCATTTTTTCGTAAATTTATTTATTATTACAATTCACAAAATTAGCAATAACAGTGCTATTATTGCTAAAAAAAGATTTTCCGTGATAGTGAGTATTATTGTAAATATTGCTAATGAGACAATGAATAGCATATATTTTGATTAGATAAATACAATTACCATGTCATTCTGAGCGTAGCGAAGAATCTATTTATATTTATTATATTCTTCGTCGCTATGCTCCTGAGAACGACAATTATATATTCTTAAATTTATACAATTCTACTCAATTTATCATATCGTTCTTTTCATCTTTTTGATATTCATTTGATTGGACAATAACTACTTTGTCATCCAATGAAATATTTCACTTAAATATTATTCTGATCATCTCTTTTCATATTCTCTTTAAGTTTTCATAATCAAATGATTCTGAAATTTTATATCATTTTACTCATCGAATCATATTTAAGTATCTATATGTTTCATCTGATTTTGTGAAAGTAATCACAGGTACTCTTGGTGCCAAAGAAGACAATCTAGCTGAAGTATATCAGTTGTCTGTGAAACAAACTATTGCTTTGATGTCCAATTCTTTTGTAATTCTATAAGCATTGTAAATGATATAATCTCTGACTACAAAATCATCGTCTTGATCAAATCTTTCTTTTGTAGTTTCTGGGCTTTTTGGCTCACATTTTGATAGTAATTCATACACTTCTGTGATAATATCTAATGTGTCATCTTCTTTGATTATTCGTTCAATAACAAAAGAATCTATAGCACAATCACAGAATTGTTGGATTGATTTTTCATCTCTAAATGGATATTTTTTTGATTCTAGTCATGAAATAAATGTCACAGAAACAGGTTTTCCTGTAGCTTTAATTCTTTGGATCAACTGTTGCATTGTGAGATTTTTTTCTTCCATATCTTTTTCCAATTTATCGAAAACAAAGATAATTCCATCTGCAACAGCATTGATAGCATCCAAATTTCTCAATCATTCTGTGGTCTCAATTTTTGCGATGATTTTCATATTTCACTTGTTGTTGTCGTTCAAAAATGATTTCAAAGATAAGACATCATCAGGTGATTTTACTCATGAAAGAGCTATCATATGGATTCAGTGCTCTATTCACCATAAAATATCTTTTTGGTCTCTTTCTGTCAAAACTCCAAAATCTATATCATTTTCTGAAAATCTTACTCTATCAAATTGGAAAAGAGTTCATCATTCTACTACTTTACAATCAACATTATCTTCTGCTTTTATCTCTGTGATTTCAAGTAATATATTACTTTGTTCAAATTTTATCTTTGCTCAAACTCATAATTCTGCCAATTTTTCATAATCAATGAAAATTACTTTATCGTTTTCTTGAGCATATTCAGAGTAATCTACATTTACAATATCTCATTTTTTCAAATTTACATCTAGCAAATTTTTTACTCTGATATCACATCATTTTGTCTCCATCATGATTGTCTTACTATTATCCAATTTCATGATAGTTTCGATGTATTTTTTGTTATTGTCATCAAAACCTCCAGACAAACTGATTCTGAAAACATCTACCATGTTTATTACTTTTGATAATACTGTTTCTTTTGCTAATGTTGGTCAAACTCAAGCAACGATCTTCGCAAAATTGAAATTTCACATGTGAAAATTTTTATGGAATAAATTATTTTACAATTGTAGACAACCACTCACCCCTTCGGGAAGCCCCGCTAAAGCGGGACAAATTTTTCCCCTGATAGGGGGAGATAGCCGAAGGCCAGAGGGGGTTGTTACAAATTAAATCTTATCATAATCAATTAATGTAAATCATTTTGATATAATACTTTTTACTATGTTTTTGTTCTTTACAACTACTTGTGCGTGACTATTTGTCTGTGTATGAAGTAATTCTTTTCAAATCATTACATACACATTTCTATCTACATAGTGTCTTGGGAAATAAATCACTATAGAATTACCATTTTTCTCTGTTTGGACATCTATGTCTAATATTGGCAAATCTTCAAATGTCTGTACATTTATTCTTAGTCACAATTGATCTTCTATTGATTGAATATTTTGTCATCATTTTCAGACGATTGCTCCTTTTTCAGATTTTGGTACAAATAATTCTAATTTATCTCCAGATACTTTTGAAATGAAACTACAAGGTAATATTTCTTTCAAAATATTGTCGATAGAAAGTTTTGCATAATGGTTTAATTTTCATCATTTTTCTTTTGTCTGAATTTCTTCTCATAGTGGCATTACCACAATTTGTTCTCCAAACGAATATATTTCGTATACGATTTGTTTATCAAAAAATGATGATACTTGTATTACAGGTCTTGCTAAGTCATCTGACTCCATTCATTCTGGTACTTTTACAGTCAAGTTTAATTGTAATATTTCTTTGATTTTTCATTTATCTATGAAAATTACAGTATCAATTACCTGTGGTACAATTCACATCTCGATAGTTCCCAAAAACCTTTGGATACTGTCTACAGGCCTAGTAGCATGAATTACTCAAATCAATCAAATTCAAGTCAATCTCATATCTTTGTAAAGCTCGAAATCACTAGTGTTTCTTACTTCATCATATACTGTATAATCAGGTCTTGAAAGCAAAAGGATATCTCTAACTTCATCATGAGATCCGTATGTGAAACTATATTGTACTACGTTTTCTGGTACCATCAAATCACGAGGAGATTCTATAGTTTTGATTATCTTGTTTTGATTTTCGTACAATTCTACCAATGCTTGAGCAAATGTTGTTTTTCAGCTTCCTGGTGCTCATGAAACCAATATTCATTTAGCAGAATTTTTGAACAAATCTAACACATCTTGCCCCAAATTATAATCATCTAATGATAATTTTTTTATTGGTTTTACTGCTGTAATTTCTAAACCATCTGACAATGGAGGATAAACAATTACTATCCTGTATGGTCATAATTGGATTACTTTTGACATTTGTCTATCTATCTCCAATATTGCATCGTCTCTAGTCTCTATTTCTTTAAAAATCTCATCAATCAATTTACTTACCATATCTTTTGTCATGATATCTTTACTCAGTACTGGATTCCGTCCATCTGGTCATCAATTCTTTTTTAAAAAAGGGTTTCATTCTTTGATATGGATTGACATAGTATTGTCATCAAAATACTTATCCAAAACACTTCAGCATCATTTAATTTCTTGCATTTTGTGTTATTTTGTATGTAAAAATTTGCTTTTTTTAAATTTTTGGGTAAAATTAAACAACTCTATATATTGATTTTTGGAAAAATTTCAATAAAAAATCGATATTTGGGAGTTTTTAGATATTTAAGAAAACATAAACAAAATATGATATTTCATGTAGTAGCAATTAGAGAACTTTTTTGAAAAAATTATAGTATCGATGTACTGTTTTTTTGATTATCAGAAGAAAGAGTTAGAGATGTTTTGCGTGAATATAAATTAGTTGCTTTAGAGATATATGAGTATAAAAAAGAAAAAGTTGAAAATTATTGAAAATTAAAAATTTTAATAGAGTTTGAGTGACAGGATATTAGATTACTTTCAAATGCTACAGATTTAGAAGGTATTGCTTACTGATTATCTGTATTATGATTTAATATAAAAAACATCAATAATGTCGGTAATGATCAAATAGAACAAGCTGAAATAGATAAAATACTAAACAAAGCCAAATCTGATGCAAAAGAATGGTTAACTGAACAAGAAAATATAATTGCACAAAAAGAAAAAAAAGAGGAAGAGTTGCTCGATGAAAAGAAGTGGGAAAAATATCGTTTAGAAATTGATAAGTTACTTAAAAACATAGAAAAACTCGTTAATGATGCAAAAAACGATGTTCCGAAAGAAAAGTTAAACAAATTATTCAAACAATGACAAGAACTTTCAAAATTAAAGATGTGAAGAAATTTAGAGAAGATAGCGTCTTTTTTGGAAGCAACTTATAACATCTATAGCGACACTGAACAAGAATATTTAGCTAAAAAGCAGGCTTCTCGTATAAATGTATCTTGATCAGACATATCTGATACATATGTAATTTCTGAAATACAAAAACTGGAAAAAGCAAAATGATTAACAAATGTTTGATCAACAAACATTAGTGATGTTCTGAATGCTAATTTTTGAGTTTTTAGTATGTACTTTAAATTTATAAAAAGGGACTTTATTAACAAAATCAAAAATTTTTCTCAAGATTTTCCAAAAATTTTTGATGATATATTAATTGGACTATTTTTCTTGACTGTATTCTCCGCACTATACTTTTTATGAGGAAAGATATCTTATTCTCAAAACACTAACGATTATGTTTATGTGATGTTGATACATTTTTGAGTTTTTTGACTTGTTTTGTATATCGCAAATTTTATAAAGAAGAGATGATTAGTTTTTAATATTGTTTTACTTATTAGTTGGGTTGTAATTTCTTTGGTACTAATGCGGGTTTTAAAGCAAAATTTTATATTTTAGTTTATTAAAGTGGTCTTGTTTGTTTCAATACTTTCTATAAGTCTGTTTATAGCTTATTTCTATGCTATATGATTGTGGTATATTTGATTAATCCCGCTTATTTTACTGATTTGAACACTCGTTTACGGTATATGAGATATATCATTAAAAGGTAAAGTTAACAGTTTAATTACCTCTTATTGATTATTTTTGGCGTGGATAATTATGATGATTTGATTTTTCTTGTGTGCTAAATTTTTTAGTGTAACTACAGTAAACTCTATTTTATTTTTAACCGTATTAAATATTTTATTCTTTTTATGATCATATTTATTTAAATATGAAGATGGTAAAAAGATATCTCATGTATGATTTTTAGTGTCTGAACTATCATTAATTATTTATACATGGATTGTGTATTCTCCTCAAGAGACTTTTCAAATTTTTTCATATTCATGGGTTCTCTATTTCGCAATAATTTGATTTACAATATTTATTTTATGAATTTGGTATGAAATAACAGATAACCTGAAATATTTGTTTTGTGTATTAGCAAGTTGAACTATTATTTTGGCTTTATACAAATTGATACCAAATTTATATGTATTTTTGATTACTTTAGTTGTATTTTTACAATTAGTGTTTTCAGCTATACACTATATACTAGAACATAAGCCACCAACGATAGAAGAGCAAAAAGAAATATCTGTGAGACGTATATTAGCTTGAGAAAGAATTTTGAAAAAACAAGATGACTGAAAAATAAAAATTCAGCAAAATATTTATGATTTTGTTTATAACATACCACAAATTGTAAAATATTGCTTAGAATGAATAAATACTTTCGTCATATTATTGTTAATTTATTTGTATTTCAAAAATACAATATCATTAAAATGATCTGTAGAACAGCTATTCTATTGGATAATTATGTTATGATTTATTTTAAATGTTTACACATTAAAAAAGATCAATTATACTTCAATTTGTCAGAGATTGGTGACATTTTTAGTAATCAATTTTGCTATTTATATTAGTTTATTCTCTGCTTTAAAGTGAGATATAGAGTCAGTAGCATTATTTGCAATTTTACGAAATCTTTTGTCGACAAGTTTGGTATTCTCTATACATAAAACAAAAATATGAGCTTATTTGAAAAAAATTGACTATTCGTTCCGAATTTTTACGACTTTATTAGCTATGATTGTAAATATCGTTTTATTATTTAGTACAAAAATACCGAGATCTTTCTTATTTCCTATGATATTGTTATATGTTTGAATTCAATGATTCTTGGTATATTATTCAATAAAATACATAAAAAAAATAGAAGAAGTAAATGTTGAAGAGTAAAAAAATCTATTAAAAAATTTGCAAAATTTTTACGTTTTGAATATAATTAATGTGTAATTTACATGTTAATGAATTTTTTATGAAAAATTTTGTAAAAATCTCGTTAGTTCTCAGTATTATAATATCTATATTTGGTTTTTCATACGCTCAAGAAGGAAGACGGTGATCTTATTGATCAGATCTATTACAAGTTTTTGAAAATGTTGTAAATCAATCTAATAATGATTGAAATTATAATATACAAGAGACAGCTATAGATGGGATTACTGAATTACAATGAAGTTATTCACCAGAATTTAAAATATCAAATACGTTGGATTATATTAAACAGCACATTGATCCATATATACAGCGAGTAGTTTATTTATGACTTATCATATCCACGGTATGATTAATTGTTTGTTGATTTTTGCTTGTTACTTGATGAATATGAAAATCAGGTTGATTTGAAAAAGTAAAATGAAAAATAATTAACGCCTTACTATGAGTATTTTTACTTAGTTGATTTTATTTATTCATAAAACTGATGGTATGAGTAATTAATATGTTTTTTGGTTGATATTAATTTATTTGTTAAATAATATACATGAAAAATTTAATTAAAAATATATTAGGCTTTTGTTTATTATTGTTACCATTTGTAATAAATTATTCAGTAGCAGCTGTTTGAGATGCTCCAGCATTTAGTGAATTTACTAAATTTTTTACAAATTGATACGTGGATGAACATTGAGAAATTATTGATGTTCGAGCGCCCGCTTGAGTATCAGCCGATAAATCTTTACAAGACAATATAAGATGTTTATTTTATCCAAACAGTTACATGGTACCATGATGTGACGGTGTTACGCGTGGATGATCTATTTGGACTTTAGTAAGATATATATGATACGCTTTGGTGGTATTGTTTATTGTCATAGCAGGTATAAAGTTATTAATGAATTGATCTAGTGCGGAAAAAGTAAAAGCTGCATTTATGTCATTATTGTATATATTATTGTGAAGTATTTTATTTTTTGGATGTATTTGGATCTTGTGATCTGTCCTAAAAATTGAAACTTTACAATGAACGGAATGATTAAATCAAAATTTACAATGAGATCAAAGCTCATTTTTGTTCATTGTCTTATCATTTTTAAAAGCTCTAGCCTTTATTGCTGCTATTTTGATGATTGTGGTTCACGGATTTAGGGTCTTGTCTAGTGCTGATAAATCAGATAAAGTAAAGGCATGATTAAAATGATTATTAAATGTTATTATAGCTTTAGTTATAATAAAGGTTATTGATTATGTTTATTATATAGCACAATTATCAGACTTTGTAACCGAAGCCACAACATTAATAATTGAAATAGCAAAAGTAGTGTGATTTATTATATGAGCATTGATGATGATTATGCTGTTTTATGCTGGTTTTTTGTTTATTACAGATCAATGAAGCAGTGAAAATATGAAAAAAGCAAAAAATATTATCGTATGAATTTTGGTTACAGCCATTGTAATATTTTCACTATTATTGATAATTTATGAGATATTTAATGAGTTTGCATAACCTATTTATTCATCAAAATTTCTAAGTATTCAGATTTCAAACTTTTGTATTTATTAACAATTTCATCAGAAACTAAAGACTTCAAGGCATCTGAAAATGTTTTACTTGGAGTCTTTTTGTATATTGCTTCATACATTTCATTAAATTGTGATATATCGTATGTCACTCATTCCAGTGTAATCGTCGATCATCAGCTTGAAATTACATCTTCAATTTCATCCAAAAGATAGAAATAATTCTTTATTTCTGAGTCATAATACATTATTTTCCAGTTATCTTTCATATAATCTTCAAAGCTATCAAAGAAACTTTTGTACATTTTGTTTTGGCTTATTCTCTTTGTAGAAAGCTTGGAATATGGCATATTTTTACATGCAAATTTCTGTCCAGCATAAGTCAGACAAACTTTATTTCCAATATTTTGTAGTTTTGAATTTTTCAATATAGTTAAATCCAAAGTACTGATACTTTCTATTACTCAATTTGATACATAAAATTTTTGTCATTCATCTGGCTGAGTGTAGCAAAATTTATCAAAAATAAATCATTTATATCATAGTTCGACACATCATCATTTATTTGGAAATGAAAATGCTCACTTTAAATTCACATTTTCGTTTGTCGAGATTTCTCACTTTAGGTATTTTTTTGATGTTCAGATTTGTAAAT
>Ga0310786_10011358_pt1 | contig 11115 bp, 6 predicted proteins | sample AusTroGonzalo_MG_FD_203881 | JGI IMG/M metagenome (GOLD analysis project Ga0310786, IMG submission 203881) | Bovine rumen microbial communities from tropical cattle in Woodstock, Queensland, Australia - Gonzalo_03 (v2) (version 2) | ecosystem: Host-associated > Mammals > Digestive system >...
CAAAAAAAGGCCGCTAATTCATTGTGAATCAGCGGCCTTTTCCAATATAGGTGGTCGAGGTGACAGGACTCGAACCTGCGACAGCCTGGTCCCAAACCAGGAACGCTACCAACTGCGCTACACCTCGATTTCTTGATAAGCGGGTGCAAAATTACGAAAAATTCTGCACCCGTGCAAATTATTCGTTTACTTAATGATTCCCTGCTCCTGGAATATCTTCTTCAAGGCAACCACCGAACGGTCTACCTGCTCCTTGGTGTGGGTGGCCATGAGGGCGTAGCGCACGAGGGTGTCCTGAGGAGCACATGCAGGCGGGATGACGGGGTTGATGAAGACGCCGGCCTTGAAGGCGAGGGCGGTCACGAGGAACGTTTTCTCCATGTCGCGGACATAGAGGGGGATGATGGGGCTCTCGGTATCGCCAATCTCAAAGCCCTCCTCACGGAAGCGCTTCAGTGCGTAGTTGGTGACGTCCCAGAGGGCTTGGATGCGCTCGGGCTCCTGCTGTATGATGTGGAGTGCCTCAAGTGCTGCTGCCGTTGCAGCGGGTGTGTTTGACGCTGAGAAGATATAGGTGCGACAGGTGTGACGTAGCCAGTTGATGGTGTCTGAGTCGGATGCGATGAAGCCACCGATGGAGGCCATTGACTTCGAGAAGGTTCCCATGATGAGGTCTACCTCGTCGGTCAGTCCGAAGTGGTCGCAGACACCGCGTCCCTGACGTCCGAAGACACCGATACCGTGGGCCTCGTCGACCATCACTGAGCAGTTGTACTTATGTTTCAGTTCGATAATCTCAGGCAGTTTGCAGAGGTCGCCCTCCATGGAGAACACGCCGTCGATGACGATGAGTTTGATGGCTTCCTGGGGCAGCTTCTGGAGCACGCGCTCGAGGTCGGCCATGTCGTTGTGCTTGTAGTGGAGCTGCTTGGCAAAGGCCAGACGGCGTCCGTCGACGATGGATGCGTGGTCGCGGTCGTCACAGATGACGTAGTCGTCCTTGCTGAGCAGTGCGGGGATGACACCCTGGTTGACGGAGAAGCCGGTGGAGAAGCACAGGCAGTCGTCCTTGCCGATATATTCTGAGATTTCCTTCTCCAGCTGAACGTGGAGATCGAGTGTTCCGTTGAGGAAGCGGCTACCGGCGCAGCCAGAACCGTATTTGTCGAGCGCAGCCTTGGCAGCATCGATGATGCGCTGGTCGCCAGTCAGTCCTGTATAGGCGTTCGAGCCGAACATCAGCACCTTATGGCCGCCCATCTCTACCTCTGTTCCCTGCTTGCCTTCAATGGCGCGGAAGTAGGGATAAACATCAGCCGCCATGAACTTCTGGGGCTCACGATAACTCTTGAATCTTTCTTGTAATTGTCCCATTCCGAATAGGTATCGTTACTACTTTTTTTTCTAACAGGCTGCAAAGTTACACATTTTTTATGAATCCGTGCACATTTTTCTCAATAAATATGCTTTTAACAAAAAAAATACCTCAAGTCAAGACCGTCTTTCCAACTTTTTTCGTACTTTTGCATCACATGAGCGAGAAGAAGACAACCACCACATTCATCATCAACCCCATTTCCGGGACTGAGGCAAAGGACAATATCCCCACGCTTGTTGAGGAGCTGCTCGACCACGAGCGGTTCCTGCCGACGACGGTCTTCACGGAGTATGCCGGCCATGCTGCCGAGATAGCCCGCCAGTGTGCTGCCGACGGACAGGACGTGGTGGTGGCCGTGGGTGGCGACGGTACGGTGAACGAGGTGGCACGCTCGCTCGTCCACACGAAGACGGCACTGGCCATCATCCCTTGCGGCTCCGGCAACGGACTGGCCCGTCACCTGAAGCTGCCGCTGGACGTCAGGAAAGCCATCGGCGTCATCAACGACTGCCACATCGAGGCCTTCGACTACGGTGTCATCAACGGATTGCCCTTCTTCTGCACCTGCGGCATGGGCTTCGATGCGTTCATCTCGTTGAAGTTTGCTGAAGCCGGCAAGCGCGGCCCCATCACCTACGTGGAGAACGTGCTGAAGGAGGGACTGAAGTACAAGCCCGAGACCTATATCGTCGAGGACGACAGCGGCAAGGTGCGCTACAAGGCCTTCCTCATTGCCTGTGCCAACGCCTCGCAGTACGGCAACAACGCCTACATTGCCCCTGGTGCCACAATGAAAGACGGACTGATGGACGTCATCATCATGGAGCCCTTCAACGCGCTGGATGCGCCACAGATAGCCGCCGACCTGTTCATGAAGACGCTGGGCAACAACTCGAAAATCAAGACTTTCCGCACGAAGCGCCTGCACATCAGCCGCCGCAGCGAGGGAGCCATCCACTACGACGGCGACCCCATCATGACCGGTACCGACGTCGATGTCCACATTGAGCACCTGGGACTGAACATCGTCACCAATGCCGCCGCCACCGAGGACAGCGCCCAGCCCAACCCCGTGCTGAACGCCTTCAGCGACCTCTTTAATAATATTAATAATGTACGCGAGGACATCACCAAGCAGGGGCGACGCATTCAGGTCATCAACAAGCTGATGTTGCGACGGCTTTCGAAACTTTAGAAAAAAAGTCCCGATTTTATTTGGTTATTTCCGCACTTCTTCGTACCTTTGCACCCGCTAAACCAAAGAACACGGTGCCTTGACCTTCGGTCTAGTCACCTCGCGCTCGAAAAAGCTGAAGCAAGCTTCGCTTTTTACTCGCCTACTCGGTGCCTTGGATGAGTGGCTTAGTCAACGGTCTGCAAAACCGTCTACGGCGGTTCGAATCCGCCAGGCACCTCCAAAGAACGGGAATCTCAGAAATGAGGTTCCCGTTTTTCTTTCTCCTCTGCCCTTCCCTCCCCTCTTTTATATTCTCTCTCCTCTTTCCTCTCTCCTCTTTCCTCTCTCCTCTTTTACCATTGTTCTCGCACACACTCCGACGAGAAAAATTTGGCATTTAAGCTTGATTTATATCAATTAAGTGACAAAAAGAAAGTTTTTCTGTAATTTTTCTGATAAAACGTTTGGTAATTCAGATTTTTTGTGTAATTTTGCCGCTCGAAAGACGATAATAACGTCTTAACAGCAAAAAAACTCAGCATTTTCATACAATTAATTATAACAACCAAACTAAAAAGTAAAAAAGATTATGAACGCAGCACAAGTTGTTGAAGATCTCAAAAAGAGATTCCCCAATGAGCCGGAGTACATCCAGGCAGTTTCTCAGGTTCTTCCCACCATCGAGGAGGAGTACAACAAGCACCCCGAGTTCGAGAAGGCAAACCTCATCGAGCGTCTTTGCATTCCCGATCGCGTGAACGAGTTCCGTATTACCTGGGTTGACGATAAGGGCAATGTCCAGACAAACATGGGCTACCGTATCCAGCACAACAATGCCATTGGCCCGTACAAAGGCGGTCTGCGTTATCACAAGTCTGTAAACCTCGGCATCCTGAAGTTCCTTGCCTTCGAGCAGACCTTCAAGAACTCTCTGACGACTCTGCCCATGGGTGGTGCCAAGGGTGGTTCCGACTTCTCTCCCCGTGGCAAGAGCGACGCAGAGGTGATGCGTTTCTGCCAGGCCTTCATGAACGAGCTCTACCGTGTGATTGGTCCCGATGAGGACGTTCCCGCTGGTGATATCGGCGTTGGTGGCCGCGAGGTTGGCTATCTGTTCGGACAGTACAAGAAGCTCACTCACCAGTTCCAGGGCGTGCTCACTGGTAAGGGTATCCCCTTCGGTGGTTCGCTGATCCGTCCTGAGGCTACTGGTTACGGTACCGTTTATTTCCTGACCTCTATGCTCGCTACCCGTGGCATCGAGCTCGCTGGCAAGAAGGTGCTGATCTCTGGTGCCGGTAACGTGGCTCAGTATGCTGCTGAGAAGTGTCTGCAGCTGGGTGCTATCCCCATGACCATGTCTGACTCAGACGGTTACATCTACGATCCCGATGGTATCGATCGCGCTAAGCTCGACTACATCATGGAGCTGAAGAACGTTGAGCGCGGACGTATCAAGGAGTATGTTGAGGAGTATCCCACGGCTAAGTACTATGAGGGCAAGCGTCCTTGGTACGAGAAGGCCGACATCGCACTGCCCTGCGCTACGCAGAACGAGATCAACGGTGACGAGGCTGCCGCTCTGGTGAAGAATGGTGTCATCGCCGTTGCCGAGGGTGCTAACATGCCTTCACTGCCCGAGGCTATCAAGATCTTCCAGGACGCCAAGATCCTCTACGCTCCTGGTAAGGCTTCTAACGCCGGTGGTGTGTCTGTCTCTGGTCTTGAGATGTCTCAGAACTCTGAGCGTCTGAGCTGGACCGCTAAGGAGGTCGACGACTACCTGAAGCGCATCATGAACGACATTCACGAGAACTGCGTGAAGTACGGTACTCAGGCCGACGGTTACATCAACTACGTGAAGGGTGCTAACGTTGCCGGCTTCATGAAGGTTGCCAAGGCCATGATGGCTCAGGGCATCGTGTAAGCTCGACGAAGTCAAGGTATTATACGATGATGTAAAGCATCGTGTAAGCTCGGCGAAGCCAAGGTTTACAGCGATGACCGCTCAGGGCATCGTGTAAGTAAATTTATAACTTACGAGATAATGACAAAATGGCGGACATTTCCGCCATTTTGTCGTTTTTATAGTCCTCGGCACAGAGTTTGTTGGCTTACCGGCAGATAACAAACAAAAAATTATTAGGAGGACAAAACTATGACATTAGACAAGTTTACCATCAAGGCACAGGAGGCCGTACAGCAGGCGGTCAACCGTGCGCAACTCAATGGCCAGCAGGCTATTGAGCCGGTACACCTGCTGAAAGGAATCATCGAGAAGGCGAAGGACGTCACGACGTTCGTCTTCCAGAAACTGGGTGTCAACGCCCAGCAGATAGAGCTGCTCGTAGACCAGGAGCTGCAGCACCTGCCCCGTGTGGAGGGCGGCAGCCAGCCTTACCTCTCGAACGAGAGTAACCTCGTGCTGACACAGGCTCAGGACATTGCCCAGAAGCAGGGCGACGAGTTCGTCTCCGTCGAGCCCATCCTGCAGGCACTGCTCCGCGTCAACTCAACGGCCAGCCGCATCATGAAGGACGCCGGCTGTACCGCTGACGGTATGCAGAAGGCCATCCAGGAACTGCGTCAGGGACAGAAGGTGCAGTCGCAGTCGGCCGACGACAACTACCAGTCGCTGGAGAAGTACGCCAAGAACCTCGTGGAGCTGGCCCGTCAGGGCAAGCTCGACCCCGTGATAGGCCGCGACGACGAGATACGCCGCGTGTTGCAGATCCTCTCGCGCCGTACGAAGAACAACCCTATACTGATAGGTGAGCCCGGCACGGGTAAGACGGCCATCGTCGAAGGACTGGCAGGACGTATCGTGCGTGGCGACGTGCCCGAGAACCTGAAGAACAAGCAGCTCTACTCCCTCGATATGGGCGCGCTGGTGGCTGGTGCTAAGTACAAGGGCGAGTTCGAAGAGCGTCTGAAGAGTGTCATCAGCGAGGTGACACGCGCCGAGGGCCGCATCATCTTGTTCATCGACGAAATTCACACCCTTGTGGGAGCCGGTGGCGGCGAGGGCGCCATGGACGCCGCCAACATCCTGAAACCCGCACTGGCACGCGGCGAGCTGAGGGCCATCGGTGCCACGACGCTCAACGAGTACCAGAAGTACTTCGAGAAGGACAAGGCCCTGGAGCGCCGCTTCCAGACGGTAATGGTCGACGAGCCCGACGAGCTCTCTGCCATCTCCATCCTGCGCGGTCTGAAGGAGCGTTACGAGAACCACCACAAGGTGCGTATCCAAGACGATGCCTGCATCGCTGCCGTACAGCTCTCAGAGCGCTATATCTCTGAGCGTTTCCTGCCCGACAAGGCCATCGACCTGATGGACGAGGCAGCAGCAAAGCTGCGTATGGAGCGCGACTCCGTGCCTGAGGAGCTCGACGAGATCTCGCGCCGTCTGGCACAGCTCGAGATTGAGCGCGAGGCCATCAAGCGCGAGGGTGACGAACCGAAGATAGCACAACTGGACAAGGACATCGCCGAGCTCCGCGAACAGGAGACGCAGTTCCGCGCCAAGTGGGAAGGCGAGCGCCAGCTGGTGAACAAGATACAGCAGGACAAGCAGGAGATGGAGAACCTGAAGTACGAGGCTGAGCGTGCTGAGCGTGAGGGCGACTACGGCCGTGTGGCTGAGATACGCTACTCGAAGCTGAAGGCCCTCGAGGACGACATCAAGCAGATTCAGGCTCAGCTGTCGAACGCCCAGAACGGCAACTCCCTGGTCCGCGAGGAGGTCACTGCCGACGACATCGCCGAGGTGGTGAGCCGCTGGACGGGCATCCCTGTGACGAAGATGCTGCAGAGCGACCGTGAGAAGCTGCTGCACCTCGAGGAGGAACTGCACAAGCGTGTCATCGGTCAGGACGAGGCCATCACCGCCGTCTCTGATGCCGTCCGCCGCTCGCGTGCCGGTCTGCAAGACCCGAAGCGTCCTATCGCCTCGTTCATCTTCCTCGGCACGACGGGTGTAGGTAAGACGGAGCTGGCGAAGACACTGGCCGACTACCTCTTCAACGACGAGACGATGATGACACGTATCGATATGTCGGAGTATCAGGAGAAGCACACCGTCAGCCGACTCATCGGCGCCCCTCCGGGCTACGTGGGTTACGACGAGGGGGGCCAGCTGACAGAGGCTGTGCGACGCAAGCCCTATCAGGTGCTGCTCTTCGACGAGATTGAGAAGGCCCATCCCGACGTCTTCAACATCCTGCTCCAGGTGCTCGACGACGGACGACTGACTGACAACAAGGGCCGTACGGCGAACTTCAAGAACACGATCATCATCATGACCTCGAACGCCACCCGTGAGCAGCTGCGTGCCACGATGCGTCCTGAGTTCCTGAACCGTATCGACGAGATCATCACGTTCCAGCAGCTGACACGCGAACAGATTGCCGACGTCGTACGACTGCAGATGAAGCGTGTCACAGATATGCTCGCACCTCAGGGCATCGAGCTGCAGACGACGCCTCAGGCCATCGCCTACCTCGCTGAGGAGGGCTACGACCCCGACTTTGGTGCCCGTCCCGTGAAGCGTGCCATCCAGCAGCTGGTGCTCAACGACCTGTCGAAGAAAATTCTGGCCGACGAGGTGGACCGCTCGAAGCCCATCATCATCGACGACTTCGGCGACGGGCTGGTCTTTAGAAATTGAAGAATTGAAGAATTGAAGAATTGAAGAATTGAAGAATGCAAGAAAGTGGTGAGGCTCAGCGCTTCACCACTTTTTTGTTTTTATTTCTTCGCAACTTTCCTTGTTGTGCCGTCGCTATACCTTACGATATAGATGCCCGGCCGTTGCGACTCCAACCGGTTGCCAACACAGCAGCCGCGCAGGTCGTAGACGTGGGTGGGCATCACCTCTGAGGCAAGCGAGAAGTCAGTCACCTGCGTCTGGCCTCCCATGAAGTCGAACGACACGAGCCCGTCCTCCGATACACGGATATTGGTGATGGCTTGCGAGAGGAATTTACTGCCTGCGCTGTTCTTGTTGAACATCTCCGACTTGGGAGTCGACGTGTCTGTCAGTTCATTGTTGACGGTGCCCGTCTCGCTGTCGTTCCAGGGGTATGGCGACGTGCTCATGAAGTAACTGTTCATACGAGGTGTATTGAGGTAGGGACTGGTGATGAGTCCTTCGTCTTTCCACCTCACGACACGTGCTTCCGATGCATCGTAGTCAAGCCCGTCGGCAGGCACCAGCTGGTAGCGGCGGTGCGAGCGTACGCTGTTGGGCGTGTTGGATTTCCACTTGCTGGCATCGTAGTCCACATGGAAGACGACCAGTCCCTTACCTGGCAGGCCCGCGTCCCATCCCGTCCACTGACGGTTCTCCAGCAGGTAGTACTCATTGTCTGTGTGGCGCACCATGTAGACAGGACCTCCCTCGCTGAGAGGTTTCATGTCTGTAATGGTCGTCGGCTCCGTCAGCTCTATGGGCGACTGCCACCCCATAAGCATTCGCTCCAGCCCAGAGAAACAGGGCGGACACCAGCCGTTGTTGGTGTAGTTGCCGCCGTCCATGAGGTCCCACTCGTCGACTACCGAGTAACCGCCATTGCTCGACGTCGGATAGATATCGGGCAGTCCCAGACAGTGCGTGAACTCGTGACAGATGGTGCCTATACCCCACGACACCTTTCCACTTCTCAGCTCACTACTGGCAGAACACTGAGCGATGCGGAAGCCGTCGTAGGTCTCTATCGAGGTCACTATCAACTTCTCGCCAGTGTTGGGCCACAGGTAACCGTAGAGGCTGTCCACACCCGTGTTGCCGGCATAGCTGGCAAAGACGTAGATGACCTGAGAGATAGTCTTGGGCTTGTCGCTGTCCCATACATAGACGCTATGGTCACGCTGCCGGTCCTCGGCAATCCACATCTCTGTAGCGGCTGCCATGGGGCCACTGCCGTTCTCCCTGGTATCAGCATTGGCCTTGGGATTGAGTTTGGCGTTGTACTTCACCTTATACGGTCCGAAGACGTCGAACTGGATATTGAACAGTCCTCCTGACTGCTCGCGGAAATACTCTGCGACGCAGCCGGGGCCGGCGCCCTTGTTGAAGCCGTTGTAGTTGAAGATGCTGTCGTAGGTCTCGCGCGGATGCTCCAGACTGAATCCCTTGTCCTGGAACTCGACGAGCACCACCGCCTGGCGATAGGTCCTGTCCGGGTTCCAGTCGGAGTTTATTGCCGGCAGTCCGCGTCTCACGGCGGCAGCCCTCGTGGCGTCGCCAGCGTCGTCGGCAAGTTCTGTCATTACACAGCCTTCCCTGACGGCGCGCGGCTCCTCCTGTGCCTTGACCGTGAACGTCGCCGCCAGCAGCAGCGCAATCGACAATATCGTTCTTATCATTCTTCTAAGTTAAATTTTAGCGTGCGCAGGGAGTCCACGGCTTCAGCGTCTTGAAAAAGTCGTTGCCCTTGTCGTCGACCAGGATGAAGGCGGGGAAGTCCTCAACATCGATCTTCCAGATAGCCTCCATGCCCAGCTCGGGATACTCCACACACTCAATCGACTTGATGGAGCTCTGCGACAGGACAGCAGCGACGCCGCCGATGCTGCCCAGATAGAAGCCGCCGTGCTTCTTGCAGGCCTCCGTAACCACGTCCGAACGGTTGCCCTTGGCAATCATCACCAGCGATGCACCCAGGCTCTGGAACTCGTCCACGTAGGGGTCCATACGGTTGGCCGTTGTCGGGCCCATCGAGCCACAGGGATAGCCCTCGGGCGTCTTGGCCGGTCCGGCATAGAGCACGGGATAGTCCTTGAAGTACTGTGGCATCTCCTCGCCGGCATCGATGCGCGCCTTCAGCTTGGCGTGGGCAATGTCGCGTGCCACGATGATGGTACCCTTCAGGTTGACGCGTGTCGAGACAGGATACTTCGACAGCTCCTTGCGGACGGCGTCGATGCCCTGGTTCAGGTCAATCTCGATGGTGTTTGCACCCTCGCCGGCCTTGGCGTACTCTGCAGGAATGAGCTCTGAGGGGTTCGAGTCCATCTTCTCGAGCCATACGCCCTGAGCATTGATCTTTGCCTTGATGTTACGGTCGGCCGAGCACGAGACGCCCATGCCGATGGGACAGCTGGCACCATGACGCGGCAGTCGGATAACTCGGATATCGTGAGCCAGGTACTTGCCACCGAACTGTGCGCCAAGACCTATCTTGTGGGCTTCCTTCAGCAGCTTCTGCTCCAGGTCAACGTCGCGGAAGGCGCGTCCTGTCTCGTCGCCCGTGGTGGGCAGCGAGTCGTAGTATTTGATCGAGGCAAGCTTCACCGTCAGCAGGTTCTTCTCTGCCGACGTGCCGCCGATGACGAAGGCAATGTGGTAAGGCGGACAGGCTGCCGTACCCAGCGACTTCATCTTCTCAACGAGGAACGGGATGAGCGTGCCCTCGTTCTGGATCGTGGCCTTGGTCATCGGGTAGAAGTAGGTCTTGTTGGCCGAACCGCCACCCTTGGCCACCATCACGAAGCGGTATTCAGCACCCTCGGTGGCCTCGATATCAATCTGTGCAGGCAGGTTACAACGGGTGTTCACCTCGTCGTACATATTCAGAGGTGCATTCTGCGAGTAGCGCAGGTTGTCCTGTGTGAACGTGTTGAACACACCCAGCGACAGCGCCTCCTCGTCCTCGAAGCCCGTCCACACCTGCTGACCCTTCTCACCGTGGATGATGGCCGTACCCGTATCCTGGCAGAACGGCAGGATGCCACGGGCAGCCACCTCGGCATTACGCAGGAACTGCAAGGCGACATACTTGTCGTTCTCAGAGGCTTCGGGATCGCTCAGGATCTGTGCCACCTGCAGGTTGTGCTCACGGCGCAACATAAACTCCACATCGTGGAATGCCTGCTGTGCCAGCAGTGTGAGTGCCTCCTTCGACACCTTAACTATTTGTTTGCCTTCAAACTCGGCGGTGGTCACACCTTCCTTCGTCAGGAGTCTGTACTCGGTCTTGTCCTCGCCCATCTGGAACATCGGGGCATACTTGAATTCAACTGCTTTTGCCATATTCTTTTTCTGATTTAACGTTATTATGGCTACAAAAGTACAGAAAAAAAACGAATCACACAAATATAAACCGCAAATTTCACTTACCTTATTCTCTGAAAAGCTTACCTCTAGCCGTCTAAAGCTTACCTTTAGAATCCTAAAGCTTACCTTTTCGGAGCTAAAGGTCACCTTTAGAAACGTCCCACGCCGTGGGACGAAGGTGTGACTTCAAATGTGACTTCGGGGGTGAGTTACTCGCGCGTATATATGTATAGTGAAACAAAAAAACAACCTACCTATCCTACCTATCTGCAGGTCTCTTCGGCCGGCATGGCTGTAGGATAGGTAGGATAGGTAGGATAAAAAGGGCATATGACAATCATTATATACGCGCGGGCGCGAGAAGTCCGTTCCAGTCCGTTCAGTCCGTGGCCTCACAGCGCGAACTTCAGCGTCCTGCCGTCGATGGTCAGGATATACGCCTGACCCTTCTGCAAGGTAATCTTCCGCGTGCCCTCGTTGATGACGGTATTCACCACTTGC
>Ga0310786_10011360_pt1 | contig 11115 bp, 6 predicted proteins | sample AusTroGonzalo_MG_FD_203881 | JGI IMG/M metagenome (GOLD analysis project Ga0310786, IMG submission 203881) | Bovine rumen microbial communities from tropical cattle in Woodstock, Queensland, Australia - Gonzalo_03 (v2) (version 2) | ecosystem: Host-associated > Mammals > Digestive system >...
GCGGGCACGGGCTTGTCGGTGCGGAGCAGGGCGATGGCGCGTTTCTGCTCGGCGTTCTGCGGCGCGTGAATGTCCTCGATGTTGATGTTGGCGTCGGCGCAGGCTTTGGTGATGACGGCCAGGACGCCGGGACGGTCCTCGTACTCGACGACCAGCAGGTTGCCTTCGAGGATGAAATACACGCGGTTGTAGTCGTCGATGCGGGAGATGACGAGGTTGTTCTCGGCGATGGTGCCGCGGAGGCTGACATGGCCTTCCACCGTCTCCATGTCAATGGTCATGGAATTGCCGTATTTCTTGGCTGGGTCGATAGGGCGGATCTCGAAATTGATGCCTTGCGTGGAGAAGAGGGCCAGGGCTTCTTCCGGGCTCTGCGAGGCGTCGAAATTCTCTGTGAGGGCGGCACAGATGGGGGCGGTGAACCACTTGTCAAAGCGGTTCAGGTCGCCGTAGTAGCTGCAACGGATCTGGCTGACCGGCTTCTTGTGGCCGAGGATGCTGCTCGCGAAGAAGGCGAGCTTGTAGGCAAGTTTTTGGTAGGATGGGTTCAGGCCGTCAGGAAGATCCTTGTTGACGACGAAATTGGTGATGCCCTTTTCGGCGTAGGCGATGAGCTGCTCGGCGGAGCGTTTGGCGGCGGTGAAATTGGCCTCCTGGGTGTTGGCTCCTAGGTGGGGGAGCATGACGTCGGCGACGTCGGCAATTGACTTGGGGCCGGGAGCGTCGGCGGCATAGACGTCATTGCAGAACAGGAGTTTTTTCTCGGGCTTGATGGCGCGGAGGTCGTCTTCGTTGATGATGCCGGCGCGGGCGCAGTTGATGAGCAGGCAGCCGGGCTTGGTCAGCTTGAGCAGGCTGGCGTTAATCATGCCTCTGGTTTCGTCGTTCTCGGGGATGTGCAGGGTGATTATGTCACATTCCTTGAAGATGGTCTCGATATCCACGAGTTTGACGCCCAGTTCCTCGGCCTTGGCGGGAGAGACGATGGGGTCGTAGGCCATGAGTTTCATGTCGAAGCCGATGGAGTGCTTGGCCACAAGCTGTCCGATATTGCCCAGTCCGACGATGCCCAGGGTCTTGCCGGTGATTTCGCGTCCGAGGAATTTCTTCTTTTCCCAGCCGCCGGCACGGGTGTCGTTGTCGGCGGGAACCACAAAGCGGTAGGCGGCGAGGGCCATGGCGAAGACCTCTTCGGCCACGCCGTTGGCATTGGCGCCGGGGGTGTTCATGACATCCACGTTCTTGCGGCGGGCGTACTTGGTGTCAATCGTGTTGTAGCCAGCACCGGCGCGGATGACAAGACGTAGCTTGGGCAGGAGGTCGATGATTTCGGCAGTGATTTTCTCGCTTCTGACAATCAGGGCCTCGGTTTCGGGATTGTTCTTGACGGCGGTCAGCAGATCGTTTTCGCTGTCCTGGACGACATTGTATCCAGCGTTACGCAACATGTCTGCCGCGACCTTGTTCAATTTCGTGGGAATCAGAACATTCTTCATTGTTCAGTTGCCTTTTTGAAACAATTATGCAAATGAGATTTGAGGTGAAATCTGTGGGCGTCAGCCTGCCAAGGCCTGTAGCAGAATGCCAGCCGCGACGGCGGAGCCGATGACGCCAGAGACGTTCGGCCCCATGGCGTGCATGAGCAGGAAATTCTGCGGGTCGTCTTCCAGGCCGACCTTGTTGACTACGCGGGCGGCCATCGGGACGGCGGAGACGCCGGCGGCACCAATCATGGGATTGATCTTGCCGCCAGACAGACGCGACATCAGCTTGCCCAGCAGCAGGCCGCCGGCTGTGCCAATGGCGAAGGCGCAGAGTCCCATCAGGAGAATGCCCAGCGTCTCGAAATTGAGGAACTTGTCGGCAGACAGCTTGGAGCCGACGGACAGGCCCAGGAAGATGGTCACGGTGTTCATCAGGGCGTTCTGCGCGGTGTCGCTGAGGCGGTCGGCGCACATGCACTCCTTGAGCAGGTTGCCCAGCATCAGCATGCTGATGAGCGGGGCTGCATCAGGCAGCAGGAGGCAGCAGAGCAGGGTGATTATGATGGGGAAGACGACCTTTTCCAGTTTGGTGACCTTGCGGAGCTGAGTCATCTTGATCATACGCTCCTTCTTGGTCGTCAGGGCCTTGATGATGGGAGGGAATATGATGGGCACGAGAGCCATGTACGAATAGGCGGCCACGGCGATGGAGCCGAGCAGGTTGGGGGACAGGCGGCTGGCCAGGAAGATGGCCGTCGGGCCGTCGGCACCGCCGATGATGCCGATGGAGGCAGCGTCCTTCAGCGAGAAGTTGATGATGTAGTCGGGGGTAATGTGGCTGATGAGGACGGCACCGAGCATGGCGCCGAAGATGCCGAGCTGGGCGGCGGCGCCGAGCAGGGCGGTCTTGGGATTGGCGATGAGCGGGCCGAAATCGGTCATGGCGCCGACGCCGAGGAAGATGAGCAGGGGATAGATGCCCAGGTTGATGCCCTGGAACAGGATGCCGAGGATGCCGTCTGGCCCGGCGATGTCAGCCAATGGGATGTTGCTCATGACGGCGCCGAAACCAATGGGGAGCAGCAGGAGCGGCTCGAAACCGCGGAAGATGGCCAGGTAGATGAGCACGAGGCCGACGCCAATCATCAGGACGCGCCCCAGGCCGAGGGTCCAGTCAAGCTTGGTCGTCTCAATAAAATTGCAGATGCCCGTGCCTTTCCACAGGTTCTTCAGCATTTGGGAGAAACGGAATTCGGGCGGCGTGCTCGGCGTGACGGAGTCGTGGAAGATAATCTGGGGCTGCATGGTCAGCAGGACATCGCCCTGGGTGATGGTTTGGCCGATGGCGAACTTGTTCTCGGAGTTGAGGGCGATGACCTTGGCGGCGATGCCGCTGTGCACTTCGGCTTTGCTGCGGGAGGGAATCTCGTTGCCGTTACCGTCGCGGCGGTAGGTGTTCTTGATCTTGAGGATGCAGAGCTGGCGTCCAGGACGGATGTCCTGTCCCTGGCGGACGGATGCATGGTAGACGACGGCGTCGTTGGGCCAGATGTAGCGGACGACGATGGAGCCGTCGGCTTTCTGCTCGCAGCGGAACACCTGGTCGTCGGACTTGTAGAGCACGGGGGTCACGGAGCCGTCGGCAGGCGTGATCGTCGGGATGTTACCCGGTTTCTGCAGGAGGCGCTCGGTGGTCGGAATTTCATTGTTCTGCGCAAAGGTGCTCTGGACGAGCAGGGCGCAGGACAATGTCAGCAGGAAAGCAGTAAGAAAGTGGAGATGCTTGCCCATTTATCTTAACCTGTATCTCAAGTTGTGGTGGTTCTGGAGACGCGGAAACCCTGGCCAGGTTGTCAGATGACGGCGACGACTTCGCCGCTTTCCACGACATCGCCCTGGTTGACATTGATAGCGGAGATGACGCCGTCCGCCGTGGACTTGATGGGCTGTTCCATCTTCATGGCTTCCAGGATAATCAGCTCGTCACCTGTCTTGACGGCCTGGCCGACGCTGACGAGGACGCGGAGGACGGTGCCGGGCATTGGGGAGGTTATCTGCGTGCCGTTGCCGGCAGGCGCAGCGGCGGGCGCGGCAGGAGCCGCCGTGGCCTCGCCGATGGCGACGGTGTACGCCTTGCCGTTCACGGAGATGGCGCCGTTCTTGGCCTCGACATGGTAGGTTTTGCCGTTGACGGTGACATTGTAGGCGCCGCTGGCGCTCTTGCCGCCCTTGGCAGCCTTCGGTGCGTCAGCCTCGGCATAGCGGATGCCTATCGGACGCTCGCCCTTCAGGAACTTGAGTCCCTTGGGGTCGGCGGCCTCGTCGCAGGTGGCGATGATGAAGAGGTTTTCCTCGGTGACTTCCAGGCCGTTCTCCTCGAGGACCTTCTTGGCGTGGGCGATGCCCTTGTTGGGATCCTTGTCATTGAGGTCGCGCGGATTCTCCGTGGTGGGCTCGAGTTTCAGTTGTTCGGCGGCCAGTTTAACGACCTCGGGGTCAGGCGCGGAGGGTGTCTTGCCGAAATAGCCCAGGACCATCTTGCCGTAGCCGGGGGTTATCTTCTTCCACGGACCCTGCATCACATTGGCGAAGGCCTGCTGGAAATAGAACTGGGAAACGGGGGTCACGGAAGTACCGAAACCGCCTTTCTCGACAACCTCGCGCATGGCGGAGACAACGGCGGGGAACTTGTCCAGGCACTTGTTGTCGCGCATCATCTGCGTGTTGGCAGTGAGGGCGCCACCAGGCAGGGGGCATAGCGTGATGAGGGGATTGGTTGTCTTGGCTTCCGGCGGGAGCATGTATTTCTCCATGCACTGCATGAAGACGTCCTCGACCTTGAGAATCTTTTCAGGGTCGATGTCCAGCGTGTATTCGGTGCCTTTGAAAGCGTGCCACATCGTGAGGATGTCAGGCTGGCCGGTGCCGCCGGACATGGGGCGCATGGACAGGTCGATGATTTCCGCGCCGCCTTCGATGGCTGCCATATAGCAGGCGACGGACATGTCGGCGGTGTCATGGGTGTGCATTTCGATGGGGCAGTCTTTCTTGCCGGCGGCATCGAGCATTTCGCGGCATCTCTTGATGGTGGCCTTGATGATCTGGGGCGGGCAGGTTCCGGAAGCGTCCTTGAAGCAGAGGCTGTGGAAGGGCATGCCGGATTCCAGGATGTCTTCGAGAATGCGGCAGTAGAACTCAGGCGTGTGGGCCTTGGTGTCCATGTTGGGCGGCAGGCCCATCATGGTGATGGTCGTCTGGTGCTGCAAGCCATTGTCAACGATGCACTGGCCAGAATAACTGATGTTGCGGATGTCGTTGAGGGCGTCGAAGTTGCGAATCGTCGTCATGCCGTGTTTCTTGAACATCTTGGCATGGAGGTTGATGATGTCGCTGGACTGCGAGGAGAGTCCTACCACGTTCACGCCTCTGGCGAGTGTCTGGAGATTGACGTCGGGGCCGACGGCCATGCGGATGGCATCCATGGAGGCGAAGGCACTTTCGCCGCAATAGAAGAAGGGGCTTTGGAAACGGGCACCGCCGCCGACTTCGAGATGGGTGAAACCGGCCTCCACGGCCGCCACGACGGCGGGGAGGAAATCAGCGGTGACGACGCGGGCGCCGATGACGGACTGGAAACCATCGCGGAACGAGGTGTCCATGAAACGGATTTTCTTCATTGCGGATGCTCCTGGGTATGGGTATATTAAAATGGTTTAGGCGATAAGGGAGGGGAGAGGGCGAACGTCTATCTGGCGTTCTGGAGGGCGACGGCGATGGCGGCGACGATTTCGCTGTCGTCGCTGGCGGTCGCCTTGGGCGCTGGCTTCTTCTTTTCCGGCTCGGGCAGGAGATAGGCGAACTTGCCGGCGATCTTGGCTGAAAGCAGCGTCACCAATACTTGAATGGCCAGGAAGAAGAAAACGAATCCCATTCCGACCACGGTAATAATCAAGGCATTGATAATCAGTTCCATAAGAAACCTTTGAGGAAAGAATGTTAGCGACTGCCGGGAAACGGCGTTCCTATTAATATAGCCAGTAACTCGTTTTTTGCGAATTTGTTGATGAAGAATGGCTATATTTTGCGGAAAATTCCGTTATTGCCCGGCCTTTCTGGCTTCCCTGCGCTTCTCGATGACGGCGGTGGCAATGCTTTCAGGCACGGGCTCGCAGAACTCAAACTGCATGTTGAAGCCGGCGCGCCCCTGGGTCATGTTGCGCAGGTCGCTGGAATAGCCGAAAAGATTGGCCAGCGGCGCGAGGGCGTGGACAATCTGTACACCAGCGTTGCTGTCCAGACCCAGGACGCGCCCGCGGCGCCCGCAGATGTTGCCGGTGATGCCGCCAGCAAACTCCTCGGGGGTCGTTATGGTCAGACGCATGACGGGCTCCAGCAGGCGCGGCGCGGCCTTGAGGAAGGCGGTCTTGAAGGCCATGGAGGCACAGGTGCGGAAGGCCATGTCGGAACTGTCTACCTCATGGTAGGAGCCGTCAAGCAGCGTCACCCGGAAATCGACGCAAGGATAACCGGCGACTGGACCGCGCAGCATGGCGTCCTTGATGCCTTTCTCGACGGCAGGGATGTATTCCTTGGGGATGTTTCCGCCCTTGACCTCGTTGACGAACTCGAAGCCACCGCCCGGCGGCAGCGGTTCGAGCTTGATGATCACGTGCGCGTACTGGCCATGCCCGCCGCTCTGCTTCTTGAAGCGCTCTTCGTGCTCGTATTCCTTGCTGATGGTCTCGCGGTAGGCGACTTCGGGCGCCCCGCTGTCGACGGGGACGTTGAACTCGCGCTTCAGGCGGTCCTGGATGATTTCCAGGTGGAGTTCGCCCATGCCGGAGATGATGGTGTCCTCGGTGTCGGGGTCAACATGGACGGTGAACGTCGGGTCTTCCTCAGCGAGGCGGGCGAGGGCGGCCTGGAGCTTGTCGCGGTCTTGCCGCTTCTGGGGGGCGACGGCGATGCTGATGACCGGTTCGGGAAAGTCAATGGACTCCAGAACCAGCGGACGGGCCGGATCGCAGAGCGTGTCGCCGGTGACGGTATCGGTGACGCCGACCACGGCCCCGATTTCGCCGGCGTAGAGGCTTTCCACGATTTCCTGGTGGTTGGCGTGCATGCGGAAGATGCGTCCCAGGCGCTGCTGCTTGTTCTTGTTCACATTGATGACGTAAGTCCCTGCCGACAGGACGCCGGAATAGACGCGGACGTAGACGAGTTTGCCCACATGCTTGTCGGCGACGACCTTGAAGGCGAGGGCGGTCAACGGCTCGCTGTCGTCGGCGTGGCAGGTGATTTCCTCGCCGTCAGGTGTGGTTCCGACTGGCGGCTCCACATCCTCGGGGCTCGGCAGGTAGTTGACTACGGCGTTGAGCAGACGGCGGATGCCCTTGTTGCGGAAGGCACTGCCGCAGAGGACGGGGAAGAGTTTCTGGGCATGGGTGCCTTTGCGGATTCCCGCCATAATCTCCTCTTCGGTGAGTTCTTCGCCGCCGCAGTATTTCTCGAACAGCGCATCATCGAGTTCGGCGACGCTTTCCTCTAGGTTCTTGTGCCATTTCTCCGCGTATTCGCGGAACTCCTCGCTGATGGGTTCGTCAACAGGATAAGTCCCCTTGACATCTTCCACATAGCGCACCTGGCACATTTTGACCAGGTCGATGATGCCACGGAAATCCGGGCCTTCCAGCATGGGGATAGCGATGGGCACGGCGTTGGCCTTCAGGATGGTCTTGATTTGCTCCACGACCTTGAAATAGTCCGCCCCCGCGCGGTCCATCTTGTTGACAAAGCAGATGCGGGGGACATTGTATTTCGTGGCCTGGTGCCAGACCGTCTCTGATTGCGGCTCCACGCCGCCAACGGCGCAGAACAGGCCGATGGCTCCGTCCAGGATGCGCAGGCTCCGCTCGACCTCCACGGTGAAGTCAACATGTCCGGGGGTGTCGATGACATTAATCTGGTGGTCGGCCCAAATGCAGGTCGTCGCGGCACTGGCGATGGTTATGCCACGCTCCTGCTCCTGGACCATGAAATCCATCGTCGCGTTGCCGTCATGCGTTTCGCCTAACTTGTGCGTGCGTCCGGTATAGTACAGCATGCGCTCCGTGCAAGTCGTCTTGCCGGCGTCTATGTGAGCCATGATGCCAATGTTGCGCACACTGGCCAAAGGGTGTAATCTGGGCATTTTTAGCCGTCTCCAAATACCAATGTTTTCAATTCTGTGGTAAAATGCTTAATTTAATGCTAAAATGCCTGATTTGCCATTCACCAAACAGCAAAAACATGACATAATGAGACAAGTCTGCCGTTTTCGCGCGGGCGGGACGCACTGTTGACAGTGATGAGAGCGAAAGGGATGGCAGAGAGGACCTGGGAGGGTGCGCCTCCTTGTCACGCCGTAGCTTTTGCGAAGGCGGACGTGCGCGCCGTCGTGCCCGGGGAAAAGTGGACTGCCGCCGTGGGAGGGCCGAGCGTCTGCTCGGCCAATCTGGCCGTGGGAAGAACGTGCGTCTTTGTCCTCATTATCCTTGGCGAAGGAGGATGTTCGGCCAATGTGCCAGTGGAAAAAGCACTATCTGGTGCCGCTCCTTCCGCACCAAATTTGTCAGCCGATTGCAAGGGAGGTGCCCTTTAAGTGCAGCCATAGTATAAAAATACAAATCTTCCAGATTCATAAAAAATCAGTTGCAATCAGAAATTTATCAATTATTTGTTAATGTGCCAAATTTGTTGATGAGCAGTGATAGTTTTGGACGAAGGCCATGACTTTTCCATTGGGCTGATTTCTCTTTTCCCAATACCTTCGCCACTCTTCCGGGTCTGAATGTCTCTTCAGAATTATCTTTGCGACCTTTTCCACTCCCTTGTCACTCCATCCATACGCGATACGCTTTATCCTTCGAGCAAGTTCTCTCATTACACGTTCGATCAACGACGAGGCTTTTGGGGACACAAGCCCCCATTTCAGCCAGCGCCGAACATATCCGAACATCCCCAGCTTTGCCTTGAACAGATAGTCGGCGGCCTTTTGGTATCCTCTCGCCGACAGCTCGTCAATCAACCCCTGAACTTTTCTTTCCGCCTCAGTCATGCGCCCTTCCAGGGATTTTTTATCCTCTTCCTTTACCTCTTGGAAATCCTCCCCGGGCAACTCAATTGACATGATTCCCGCAAGCCTTTTCTGATAAGGCCTGGCACTTTTCGTGTTACCTCCGTCCTGTCGCATGGCGTGGTACAGATCCCGTTCCACATGCCACTGGCATCGCTGGATGTCGTCAACATAGCCTGCAAACGCGTCCGCCAGCCCAAGTTCGCCATCGCAGACCAGCATGCTTCCCGCCGGCATCTTGATCTTTCTGTCCCTCCATTCCTGTGAGATTTCAGGCCAGGACTTGTCCGAGTAGGTCCCCAAGGGAATCACGTCGCCGTCCTCATTGACCCCGATGACAACCTTCAGCTCCCCCTTTCGAGCCTTCCCCTCCTCCCCCTCGCCCTTGAATCCAGTGCCGTCGGCGGACAGCTTCAAGGGGGAAGGCCGGTCCTTCTCCTTTTTGCCCGCATTGATTACGCCGCAGGCATCCGCCGGCAGCTGAATCTGGTCGCAGTCCGTCTGCAGCGTCCAGCTGTTCGCCGTCCGGAACGGAGGGGCGTTCCTGCCATCCCTGGCCAGCTGCGCCATCCCCCTTCGATAACTTGTCTCCGATACAGTCTCCACGACAAGCTGCTCAAACTCATTGCTTTTTGTCTGGTATTTCCTGACATTGATGTGGCGAAGCAAGGGGGCGAAACTCTTGCCGCACGCGGAGCATTTCACCTTCTTGACGTGCAGCACAACATCTCCGATGCTTGTTCTGATGCGCCTGCTGTAGTGTCCGTTCAGCGACAGATGCCCTTGTTCGTGTTTTGCCCGTGAGTGAAACGAAATTTTGGCAATTCGTCGAAAGTGCGGTTACATTACCGCAAACACGCTTCAAACCAAGGAAACGAACATGCCAAAAATCAAGTATCAAACCACTCTCAAGGTTCAGGCGCTTACCCGCCTGATACAGGACAAGGAACCGATTTCTGCAATCTGCGAGGACTTGAAGATTTCGCCGGTTGTCCTTGAACAGTGGCGCAAGGAAGTCATCGGAGGCCTTTCCCTGTTCTTTGACAGTTCCATGAAGAAGGCTGAGAGGCAGAGGGAAAGGGAAATCAACGAACTCAAGCAGGAGGTGGCAAGAAAGCAGGAGGTCATCGGTGAACTGATGGAGGCCTTCACGCTCTCAAAAAAAAGTCTGGGGCGAACTGACCGGCGCCTGGGTGGATCTTGGACGGCGGGAGGAAGTGCTGGAGTTCATAGACGCGTGGTCTTCAAAGGCGGGCATTCCAGCCAGGGTGTTCTGCGGATGGCTCGGCATCCGTGCCAGCAAACTTTCCGTCTGGCGCACCCGCGCAGGCATACCCAACGCACATTCTCCGTTCGTCCCCCGCGAGGACTGCCTGACGCGCCGGGAAATCGATGCCATCGTGGACTTCTACCGGAATCATCCGTTCGACGGCTACAGGAGATGCACCTACATGATGATGGACGCCGACGTCGCCGTCGCAAGTCCATCCACTGTCTATTCCGTCCTGCGGAGGGCCGGCGTGATGCGGCCGCGGCATGCCAGGCGTGGCTGCAAGGGGACTGGTTTTCACCAGCCGGATGCGCCGCACAGGCACTGGCACACTGACATAACCCACGTGAAGGTCAATGGCGTCCCCGCCAACCTGTGTTCCATACTTGACGGCTACAGCCGCTTCATCCTGGCGCACAGGCTCAGCGAGGACGGGAAGGCGCTGGATGTGGAGCTGGTCTTCCAGATGGCCGCGGAACGCTTCCCCGAAGCGCGCGGGCGGATGATCAGCGACAACGGGAAGCAGTTCGTCTGCAGGGAATACAGGGAACTGCTTGCGCAGCACGGCTTCATCTACAGCAACACATCGCCATACTACCCGCAGTCGAACGGGAAGCTGGAGAAGTTCCACGGCTCGCTGAAGAACGAACTGCTGGGCGGCAGGGAGATGACGGGCTTCGAGTATGCGGAGCACCTGATAGACCGTCTTGTCGACTACTACAATGAAGTGCGTCTGCACGGCGCCATCGGCTATGTCACGCCAAGGGACATGCTGGAGGGACGTGCGCCGGCCATCCAGGCGGAAAGGGAGCGCAAGCTCAAGGACGCAAGAGAGAGGAGACGACTTGCAAACAGGGAAAACAGGTGTATGTTAGAAACGCGTCGCGAAACAGAAGACGGCTCTGCTGGAGAGCAACCGTCCAGGGATGGCGATGTCACAGAACGGCGTTGGCCGTGTCGGCGGGTAAAACCGCCGGTCGTTCCAAAAATGAGCGGCCTGCGCCGGTTGTGCCATGCCTAGGAAAACTCCAGGGGTGTGGGGGCGGAGTCCCCAAGAGTTCCCCACAAAAAAGAGACGCTGAAATTTCGTTTCAGTAACAACCAAAACAAAATTCTGCACATTAACGAAAATGAAAAAAGAATGCCTTGAATATTTGCAGATGCATTTATCTCAGGATGGTTATTTTTTTGCGTTAAACCCTGAATATCCATCGATATCAAGGCTTGTGGAAATCGGGTTGGGGAGG
>Ga0310786_10011361_pt1 | contig 11115 bp, 14 predicted proteins | sample AusTroGonzalo_MG_FD_203881 | JGI IMG/M metagenome (GOLD analysis project Ga0310786, IMG submission 203881) | Bovine rumen microbial communities from tropical cattle in Woodstock, Queensland, Australia - Gonzalo_03 (v2) (version 2) | ecosystem: Host-associated > Mammals > Digestive system >...
TTTGGCCCTGTTGATTGCCTCGCTCAGTTTCATGTTATCGCTCCTTATGGAAAGGCGCAGCGACGCTGAGAAACGTCGCCGCGCCGTGTCGCGGCCTGCCGCTGTCCGGCAGTAGGGTCACGCGGTTCGTATTAAAGCTCTGTCAGCGCCCTCTGGCTGGCCTTCTGGGCGCGGACCTGTGTCTGCCAGGCCTCGCGCTCCTGTTTTCTGGAATTCATGTACGCCTCGACGAACTTCCGCTTGACGCTGACCTGCTCTCCGGGGCGGATGCGGATGAATTCGCCGTTCACGCCGATCAGCACCGGCTTCGCGTCCGGGCCGGTCATCGGGACCATGAACTCGACATACTCCTCGCCGCGGTCGGTTGTGGCTTCCTTGGCCATGGGTTCTCTTCTCCTTTCATATCAGGGGCGGGATGGACCCGCCCCTATGGAATGCTTTACGGGGAGGCCGTGGACTCGATGCGGACCATGTACTGCTCCACAAGGATCTTCGCGGTCTTGTTGGCCTTCCAGCCGATCGTGCTGCGCTGATCGAGCGGGTCGCTGGTGCCGCCGGAGCCCAGAGGCTTGACGATGTGCTTCAGACCGCCGCCGGCGACCTTGGTGACGCCGTAGGCGTCGTCGCCGATGATCAGCGTGGAGTACACGTCCACGCCGCCGACGCCCGCATCCTCGCTGTACAGCAGGGTGTTGGCGCTGATGGTGGCCGCGGCGGAGAGCGTCAGGGACGCGTTGCCGGCCGTGCCTGCGGCCGCGCTGGAGATCGTGACCTCGGTGCTCGCGGAGCCGACATAAACCTTGACGCCGGCAAGCGCGGACGCCTCGGCGGAGGAGATCGCCTCCTTGACGGGGACCGTGGTGCTGGAGCTGACGTTGCTCTTGACGGTCAGATAGGCTTTCCCGCCGGCCAGCGGAGTGCCGTGGAAGATCTTCGCACGGGTGTTCTCCACGAAGCGGACGCCGTACAGCTTGCCGACCTCGCCGGCGTAGATGTCCTGCGTGTCGACGTACTGCTTCGGGTCGAGCCATTCGGGATCCTTCATCAGGTCGTACACGACGTCCGGATGGATGATGCCGACATAGTCGCCGTTGATCTTCGGGGCGTTCTGGCCCTTCAGAGCGCGGACGGCACGCTTGATGTCATCCATGGCGATGTTGTGGTTCGTGCCGCCGTCGGTGTAGGCGAGCGCGGTGCGGCTGGTGGGAGGCGTCGCGTTGGCGGTGCCGCTGGTCTTGCCGCGGGCGTACAGCACGTTGGTGCCGGCGTTGATGATGTCGCGGGTGATGGTGTCCAGCGTCTCGCCTGCCTGGCGGGCGATCAGCTTGGTGGCCTCGTTCACGACGGGATCCAGCGCGGTCATGTCGAGCACGTCGGAGGTCGTGACGTAGCCGCCGTACTGGGCGACCGTCGCGGTCATCGCGCTGACCTTGAGGGACTGGCCCTCCGGAGTCACGCCTTCGGTGAGGGGCGTGGTGACCTCGGGCAGCGGGTCAAACTGGCGGAACTCGATGGTCTTGCCGTTGTGATCCGGGATGTCGCGCTGCTGGCCGAACTGATCATGGACCAGCTCCGGGGTGGCAAGGACGATCAGGGCCTTGTCCCAGAAAGTCTTGTTTTCATCAGACAGATCCGCGCTGCCGGTGGTGTTGGTGTTGAACTCGACGCCGGACGTGCCGGAGCCGCCGTCATAGATGGGATCGAACATCTTCAGGTCGATGTCCAGAAGCTCGAAGAATTCCTTCATGATTTCATGTCCTTTCGTTGTTGGGGTCAACCGAAAGTCACACGCTCCCGGTTGCCGATCCGCCGCAGGATGTCCTTCACATCCGAGGCGGTAAGTTTGGACACGTCATCCTTCACAACAAATGCGGGCGTGGCGTTGGCGCCTGCCTCCGCCGGCCGGTTGCCACGGGCTTTGATGTTGTCCGTGACCGCCTTCTCGGTGTTGGCCGCCGCCTGGGCCGCCAGCTTGTCCGCTGCGGCCGCCTTGTAGGCGTTCTCCATCGGATAGTTGTTCTTCAGGAGCAGCATGAACAGCTCGTTGCCCTGCATCTCATCCAGATCGAAATCCGGATACTTCTGCTTGAGCGCCTCCGCCTCGGCCTGCCACTGCTGATAGCGGCGCTGGGCGAGGAACTGGGCCTGTGTCTGCTGCTGCATGGCGAGGTACTGCCGGTTCTGCCGCTCGAGCTGCTGCATCTTCTGATACTGCTCGACGGTCATCCCGGCCTGATCCGCCGCGTCCTGCCAGTACGCCCGGTCGTTCTCGATGGCGCTCATGAGCTTCGTCATGTCGCCGCCGGTGCCGTAGCGCTGGTCCAGCAGGTCGATCACGGGCTGCATCGCCTGGATCTTCGCGTCGCTCTCTTTGAAGCGCCGGTTGATGATCTTCTGCGTCGCGTCCGCGAATTCCTGCTTGAACTCGCCGTTGATCAGGTCCTTCCACTGCTTGCCTTTGTCCGGTTGCTGTTCAGGAGTCTGTGTCTGCTGCGGTGCCGCCGTCTGTTCCGGCTGCTTGCCGTACCGCACTTCTGCCGGCGCTGCTTCCGCCGGGGCGCTGCCGTCCCCTGCCGGCGCTGCGGCGGTACCGGGAGCACCTGCGGCCCCGGCGGCGCCTTCGCCGAACATGGAGAGGTCGATCGTCAACAGATAAATGGGTCTTGTCTGGAGCATGTCTTCTCCTTTCCTGCGCGGGGTTTTGGTCCGGCTCCCGTGAGGCCGGGATTTGCGCGGCGTTTTCCGCCCGCCGTGACGGCTGCGGGGTTTCTAAGGTGAACCCGGAACCCTTGATTCTACATTTACGGAGACGTCGTCCGGCGCCGCCTGCTGGATCTGCAGCAGGCCGATCACGGTCAGATCCATGACCGCGCCTGCTCCCTCCTGCTCCGGGAAGACGATCAGCGCCTCGCCCTTGTCCATCGAGACCGCGCCGGTATGGTTGTGCACCCAGCCGGCCAGCGCCCCGATGAGCCCCGATACGGCGGAGCAGCTCTCCGTCGTCCCTGCATGGCCGGAGCACAGAATGCTGTAGCTGTCCCTGCCGTACCGTGCCGTGATGCGCGTCATTCGCCCATCACCGTCGGCTTTGACCGCGCGGCCAGGGACTGCATGTACGGCGTCTGGCTGCTGTGGGCGTCGATCGCCTCCTGCGTCATCCTCGCCGCTGTGCCGCGTCCGACCGGAGCCGGTGTCCCGGTGCTCTCCGGCGCCGGCGCGGCCTGCTGCGGCAGGACGTCGCCCCGCATCGCCGCGATGATCTGCGCCATCTGGTCCATCTGCTGCGCCTGCTGCTGCACGACGTTCATCAGCGTCTGGCCTGTGCCGACGTACTGCATGATCTGCTCCTTGCCCTCGAACTCCATCATCTGCAGGGCGCCCATGGCCTCCTGCGCCCGGTTGGGATCGAAGAAGCCCAGCCCGTACAATTCCTTTGCCCGTTCATTCGCCTCCATGGTGCTGAACGGGTTTCTCTTTTGGGCCTTGATCTTCAAGTCAAACACGGGCTTGCGGTAGAGCGGCTGGCCCAGGGAGTCCTCGCCGACGGCCTGCTCCTGGATCTGCGAGTTGTCGAACTGGACGAAGCTGTAGTCCTCGCCCTGCCCGGTGATCCGGAAGGCGCGCGCCTCGTCGTAGAACTGCCGCATCAGCTCGATGCACAGGTCGCTGATCTCCGTGCTGGCCCGATAGCTGGTGCTGATCATATCGCGGCTGGTCTTGTTGCCCGCCTCCTGCAGCGCGGCGATAGCCGCCGCCGCCGTGATGCCGCTGCCGGCGCTGCCGCCGCTGTTGACGTCGCGGTTGCCGGCCGTGTCCTTCATCTCCTCGATCTTCATATTGAGGACATCGAGGAAGACGCTGCTGATCGGTGCGACCTGGATCTGCTGGATCCTCGCGTCGGAGATCTCGCCCTCGACCGGGACCATCGGCCGCGTCCAATCCATAAAGTGCTCCGGGTTGACGTTCGTCGAGGTGCTGCAGAAGTACCGCGGCTTCGTCGCCTGCATGGAGCTCTCGAGGATGTTCGCGCTGAGCTTGTCGATGTACATCTGCGGATCACGGCAGACCGCTACATATCCGAAGCCCACCGGCGTGCCCTTCTCCGGGAAGAGCGTGTCGAAGACGACCGGGTACATCCCGTGGTCGTAGTAGCCGCGTTCGGCGTACTCCGCCTCATTCTCCGATGCGTACAGCAGGACGTTCTCACAGAACTTGGCGTAGTGCAGGATCGTCCGGCCGCCGCGGCGGACCTTGTAGTACCAGTCCACGACGACGCTCTTCTCCGTCAGATCGACCGTGTCGTCATAGTAATACTGCTTGACGTCGATCGTGGCCGAGCCGAAGCGGCCCTTGTGCTCCGGATACTGCTGATCCAGCGCGTCGGTGTCGACCAGCTCGACGATGAAAAGGTTCTTCGACTTCTGGATGTCGGTGATGCCGGGCTCCCAGAAGAGGTTCAGCAGGTCGACGCCGCGGATCTCGATATCGCCGAGCCCGTTGTCCTTCGTCGAGTCCCAGAAGACGCCGTAAACGCCGGTGCCATGCTTCAGCTTCTCCCAGGAGACGTCCGAATAGGTCTGGTTGAAGTCGTTGTGCTCCAGCACGACGGGCAGGACCTGGCTCAGAATATGGGCGCTCGCGCGGTCGCTTTCCTCCCGGGGCAGCACGACCGGCTCGGGATAGTTGTCCATGACGTCGGCGTGCTTGTTCAGGATCGTGTTGAAGAGCCAGGCGCTGCTGGGCTCCGGCCCGGCAAACTTGCCGCACTTCGACATGTTCCGCCGCAGCGTCTCCCAGTGGCGCAGCTCGTACCACAGCTCATCGTTCACGACGCGCTGCTCGAGGGCGCTCTTCCCTGCCTTGTATTTCCGCAGCGTGTCCGTGGCCTCGGAGATCTGCTTCTCCCCGATCGGCATCGGCTGCTCCGGCCCGCTCCTGGCCGCGCCGATCAGCGGCATCGTGCCGGGGCCCTTCGCCGTGGCCTGCGCCAGCGCCATCGCTGCCATTGCTCTTTCATCCATTTAGTGCGTCCTCCACCATTCGTATTTGTCCGGTCTGTCGTCGTCCGTGCTGAGCGGATCGAAGCCCCTCGGGACCTCCGTCCGGACCACCGGCGCCGGCACGGGATTCTTCATGCAGACGTATCGCAGCTCGTCGTAGATGTGGTCCTCGCCGTCCGTGTCGACGTCCTCGACGTCGCTCTCGTCGTAGACCAGCGCCGGGACCGTCCGGATGAAATGCCGGCAGGTCCGGAACACCTGCAGCTTCGGAAAGCCGTCGCCGTCGAACACCAGCCGGTGGTGCACCTGCATCTTCCCACTGATCCGGGAGTTGTCGCCCCGCTCAAAATAAACGCGCTCGCGCTCCATCAGCGCCCCGGTGCTCTCGGTGCCGTCGCTCTGCCAGATCGCCGGATCTCCGACGCGGTGGATCACCCTGCCGCGCAGGTTCGGATCGTCGGCCTCGATCTCCTTGATCTTCCTGGCCACGGCCCCCGGCTCGATCTTCAGGCCCTCGTTCGGCGTCCCGGTGCAGCCGTAGTATTCCCGGATGCGGTACATCCGCCGGCTGTGGTCGACGGCGTACCAGCCCACGCTGAAGGGTCTCGAGTAGCCCCAGTCGAGCCCGCACCAGATCGCCCAGTCCGCCGGGATCGGGAAGGGGTCGATGACGTGCGTCAGCCGCTGGTCGGCGTAGTGCTCCGGATCGTTGCGCCACTCGGTGAACACCTGCCCGACGAAGCTGTCCCAGTCGCCGTAGAGCAGCGCCCGCTTCTCGGCGTCCGGCATCGAGGCCAGGCGGACAAGATAGTCCGGATCGATCTCCAGCAGCTTCTGATTGTCGAAGACGGTGCTCGGCACGAAGATCCGCTTCTGGATCCGCTCGAAGAGCTTCCCGGACGGATCCCGCCAGGTCACCTTCTCCGGGATCGGCGTCAGAGGCGGCGCCGGAACGATGAAGCGCTCCTTCACCCAGCCGTGGCCCACGCCGCCGGGGTTCGCCGTGCTCCGGATATAGACCCGCGTGCCCGGCCCGTTGGGTCGGTTGCGGGAGAACAGGTAGATGTATTCGTCATAGCTGAAGTGTGTCAGCTCGTCGAATGCGATGTAGTCGTAGGCCTGGCCCTGATACTTCTGCCGGTCCTGCGTGTGCTGCATGCTGCCGAAGACGATCTTCGCCCCGCTGGGGAATCGCCAGGTGTGCTCCGACGTGTTGTACCGGGCGCCGGGATAGGCCGCCGGATAATACCGCTCTGATTTCTCTATCAGCTCGCGCAGGTCGGGAAAGGTCTTCCGGAGGATCAGCGCCTTGTAGTGCGGGATCGCCACCTGCCGCAGCGCCTCGATCACCAGCGCGTCGCTCTTCCCTCCGCCGGCAGCGCCGCCGTACAGGGCCTCGTGCTCCGGCCTGCTCATCAGCAGCGCCTGCCTCGGCTGCGGCTCCCAGATGACGTTACGCATCGCGCACCGCCGGGATCAGGATCACGCCGCCCTCCGGCAGCTCGACCGTCGGCTTCTCGCTGAACATACCAAGGTGGCGCCCCAGCATCTCCAAAGCCCGCAGCTTATCTGCCATTTTGTATTTCTTCGTGTAAGTGACCGTATCGCCTCTGCTGTCCTCCCGCACAACGTCCAGACCGACCAGCGCAGCCGCCGTATCGTCATCCAGATCCGGCACGTCAAGCAGCTCACCATATCGATCGTAGAGCTTCCGCACGTCACTGAACGCGATCCTGGCGTATTCTTTCAATACACGATCGGCCGTGATCTCGGTCCGCTCCTGCCGCCGCTTCATCGCCTTCTGCAGCTCTGCCTGGATCAAAGGTTTCCTAAGGTTTTCCACGCCGATGCTGAAGGCGGTCTTCTGGCTGTAACCTGCACGAATAGCAGCCTGCGTCGCGTTGAGGTCGATCAGATATTCATCGATAAATTTTTTCTGCTTCGGCGTCAGCTTCGCAGGCATTGCTACCACCTCTCCAAAGCGGCAAGCTGGCCCCCACCCGCGGGCCATTGGAGTGCTCGCCTTTTCCCCTCCGGCCGCGCCTTCGCACTTAAGGCGAGGTACCGGCTTTCCTGACTCGAAAGGAGGAGAGCCCCTTCTGACGCCCATTAGATCAGAAACTTCCGCCGCTGTAACCCCCACTTTGGGCCAGTTTTGCAAAAGGCAGCTATATACGGCTACATATAGAAAGAAATTTCAGCCGCCGAAAATTTTCTGAAAATTTATCTTGACATCTACGACCAACGGGCGTATATTATCCTCAGAACCGCCCATTGGGCGTATTTGAAAGGAGATACGACAATGACAGTGCGCGAATGGAGAAGCGAAGAATGGGAAACCGGGTCTAAGGCGAGAGACCAGCACGAGCTACAGTTCATGGCGCGGAAAATCCTCGCCGGCGCTGACCTGATCGAGAACACGCCGACACCGGGACACAGCCGGGACGACCTAAGCCGATGCATCGTGGCGCGGTGCTCCTGGATGCCAAACGCCCGATACATCATCCACATGAACGGGTTCACAGTTGAGGACATTCACGAGACGGTCTGGAGCGACGAGGAACTCCGCAGGATGGAAGAATTTGAGGCAAAAAGATCTAACGCGGGAAAGGAGGCCTGAAAATGTACTACGCAATCGAGAAGATCGGCTACGGCAAGCGCACCCGCTGGTGCATCAAGGAGGTCCGCCCCACCGGGATCACCGTCCCGGTGGACGGCAAGACCTACAAGACCGAGGACGCAGCCAGAGCGGCGGCCGTGGCGATGGGAATCGAGATCGAACGCGTCGGGGACCTGTGGGAAATCATTTGACTCCCACAGGCCCCCGGGCTTATACTGACGGAAAGGAGATGAGGCCTTGACGCACGATGAGATCCTGGCGGTCCCCTTCCGGGATCTGCTGAAGGCAATGGACCTGACGCAGACGGAATGCTGCCGGCGATTCGAGATCCCGCTGCGCACCGTGCAGCACTGGGCAAACGGAGACAGGGAATGCCCATCCTACGTCCGCCTGATGATGGCGGAGCTCACAGGCATAAAGGAAGCCGAGGCTTAAAGCCCCGGCTTCTTTTCGTAGTATTCCTTCAGCGCCGCGGCCAGCGTGCACTTCCGCCAGCCGCCGCAGCAGTAATGGTTGGTGAATTCATTGAACGCCGGCCTGCCCGGCAGACGGATGATCCCCGCCTCGCAGGACACGACAAACGTATCGTGCCGGCGCCTGTCGCTCTTATAAAACGGACAGGCGAATCTCTTATGACTGTAGCTTCCCATCTCTCGCCCTCCTGATCTTTGCCTTCAAGGCCTCCATGAGATTGTCCTGCGTGTCTCCCTTCGCGTGCAGCGCTGCCACCACGGCCTCGTCCATGGTCCCCTGCACCGCCATCTGATGCACGATCACCGGCTTCGTCTGACCCTGACGATACAGCCTCGCGTTCGCCTGCTGGTACAGCTCCAGTGTCCAGTTGGGCCAGCCGAACCAGACGATGTGGTGCCCGCCCTGCTGCAGGTTCAGGCCGTAGGCGCAGCTCGCAGGATGCGCCAGCATCACGTCCACCCGGCCCTCGTTCCAGTCCTGCTCGTCCTCCGGCCCGGAGTAGACCCGGTACCGCAGCCCGCGGTCCCTCAGCGCTGCGATCAGCCGCTCCCGCTCGTGCACGAACCAGTAGAACACCAGAATGTGCTCGCCCTGAAGCTGCTCCAGCACCTCCAGGAAGGCCTCGATCTTGCAGGCGTGGATCGGCGCCGGATGTCCGTCGACATCGTATACCGCGCCGCTGGCCAACTGCAGCAGCTTGCCGTTCAGCACCGCGGCGGAGCCTGCGGTGATCGTCTGGTCGTCCACCTGCAGCAGCATGTCCCGCTCCATCCGATCGTAGACCCTCCGCGCCGTTTCATCCAGCGCCACCGGCACCGCGTCCTCGATGAACGGCGGCAGCTCCAGATAGTCCTCCGCCTTCATGCTGACGCAGATGTCGCTGATGGCCGTCTGGATCCGCGCCGCCGCGTCCTTCTGCGGTGTGTACGTCTGATACGTCTGGCCGGGGTACATCCGGTCTGCGATGAAGAACGCGTCCCGGAAGGATGAGATCGTCCGCCCCAGCCGCTGCCCGCCGTCCAGCAGCCAGATCTGTGCCCACAGATCCTCCAGCCCGTTCGGCGCCGGCGTACCGGTCAGCTCCACCAGCCGCCGGATCCGTGACCGCACCAGCCGCAGGGACCGGAAGCGCTTGCTCTGGCTGTTCTTGAAGCTGCTCGACTCGTCCAGCACCACCATGTCGAACGGCCACTTCTCCCGGTAGTGATCCACCAGCCATGTGACGTTCTCCCGGTTGATCACCCAGACGTCGCCCGGCGTATCCAGTGCCTTCAGGCGCTTCTTGCTGCTGCCCAGGACCGGGATCACCCGCAGGTGCTGCAGGTGGTCCCACTTCGCCGCTTCGGAGATCCAGGTCGACTCCGCCACCTTCAGCGGCGCGATCACCAAGCATCGGGCCACCTCCCAGCGGTAGCAGTGCAGCTCGCTGACCGCCGTCAGGGTGATCACCGTCTTGCTGGACCGAGGCCCATTTCTAAGAACAGGCCAATGGCAGGATCACTGATGATCCGGTCAATCGCGTACTGTTGATATCTGTGCGGAATGAACCTCATGCGGCGTCACCTCCTCATCATGCTCTTTGTGCCATGCGGCATGTTCTGCCTGACTCGCAAAGATCATCAAATTCTCTGGGTCGTTGTTTCTCTTGTTTCGGTCGATATGATGCACGACCTCGCCTGGTTTCAAAGGCCTTCCAAGTATCTGCTCGGCTATCACACGATGCGTGTGCCTTCCATAGGTTTTTGTGTAGGTCTTCCCCTCCCCGGTGCCTAAGCGACTGTCACGCAGTTTCGCCCGCACCTCGTCCGTCATCCGCATCGGGTTCAGCTCTGCATTCAGCAACGCCATGTGGCACTGCCGGCTGCAAAAAGGGCGCCCTCGTTTTTGGCGCGATGGAGGTCTGTACATTGGCGCCCCACAGTATGCGCAATGCTCCGGCTGCCCTTCTCTCGGCCTGCCTGTCTTCACGCGAACACCTCCTTCACGAATTCATTCACCTGCTCTACGCTCCACAGCGTCCGCACCTCGGCCTGCCGCTTCCGCAGCTCCTCCTGCTGCCACTTCTGGATCCGCGCCAGCCGCCCCACCGGGGTCTTCAGCTCGACGTAGATGGTCCTCCCTCCCGGCGTGATCACGATCCGGTCAGGCACCCCTGGATTGCCCGGGCTGACGAACTTATAGCACAGCCCGCCCTTCGCCCGCACCATCCTTACAAGGCGGGCTTCGATTGTGGATTCTCTCATTTTTATCGATCTCCCTCGCGTGCGCGCACGCGTATATCTTTTTGAAAATTAAGCGCGTATAGACTCAAAACGATCTATAACTCTATCTCACCGTTGCTCCCTACACTAACTGTAACATCTGTAACATCTGTAACAGATACAGGGTTATCAACGGTTTCAGCGGTTACACTTGCGTTACACTCGGTGTTACTCTTTTGCCCCCTGTAACATCGAGTGTAACGCTGTTACAATCATGCTGTAACACGGCCAAAGCACCGCTGCACCCCATAATCTTTCCCGGCTCTCTGGACTCCTATGGGCTTCCAGCCGCGCTGCCGCTCCAGCATCTGGTTGATGTCTCTGGTGTCTCTCTGCGTCATCTTCCCACGGGGCTCTCCCAGCAGCTCGCACCAGATCTCCAGCGCACAGACCCTCGTCCTCGGCGCCGTGGCGCCGTCGTATTTGAGCCCGCCCTCGCGCCACATCTGACGTTTGCGAAGCTCCCACGACGCCCAGTCCACCGGGATCTCTTCATTCAGGAAGTCCTCGATCAGGCCCTCCAGGGCGCTGCGCTGCCGGTGGTGCTCCTGCACCTCCATGGAGTCCGACTCCAGCTCCGGCGGAAGGTAGAGCGACTCGCCCAGCTTCCACTGCATGACGGCCTCGGCCCAGACCTGCTCCCGCTCGCCGTCGAGATCCGCGAAGACGTTCTTGCTCCGCCCGATGACGTCGATGTCCACCGGCCAGAAGCGCCGGTTCCCGGTCAGATCTGTGAGGCACTCGCGGCTGTTCGTCGTCC
>Ga0310786_10011362_pt1 | contig 11115 bp, 9 predicted proteins | sample AusTroGonzalo_MG_FD_203881 | JGI IMG/M metagenome (GOLD analysis project Ga0310786, IMG submission 203881) | Bovine rumen microbial communities from tropical cattle in Woodstock, Queensland, Australia - Gonzalo_03 (v2) (version 2) | ecosystem: Host-associated > Mammals > Digestive system >...
GCCATGGCAGAGCAATCGAACCGAAACGCAATGAAGTCAGAACAATGGGATAGAATATAGAACACAGAGAAAAATGTAGGAAATACGACCTGTTCTTTGAATATATGCCACTATAAACAGCAGGTAAGAGAAAACGGAAAAAGAAAAGGAGTGAGAATCATGTGGAACAGTAAACGGGTATTCGAATATGAGGGCATGATCGCCGAGACGGTGGGCATCACCGGCCACGACGGAAAGCCCATCCGCGCCTATTATTCCCGGCCCCTTGGCGCAGAGAAGTTCCCCGGCATCGTCCTGATCCCCCACATGCCCGGCTGGGACGAGTGGTGCCGGGAGACTTCCCGCCGCTTCACCGCCCACGGCTATGCCGTGGTGTGCCCCAACATCTATGAGGAATACGGGGACGGCACCCCCGCCGAGGTGTCCCGGAAGGCCATGAACGACGGGGGCGTGTCCGACAAGGACGTCATGGGCGACGTGGACGCTTCCCTTCGTTTCCTGCGCAGCCAGGCCAATGCCAGCGGCAAGGCGGGCGTCATCGGCATGTGCTCCGGCGGGCGGCATACCTTCCTGGCGGCGGCCACCCTGAAGGGCGTGGACGCGGCGGTGGACTGCTGGGGCGGCAGCGTGATCGTTCCCCCGGAGCGGCTCAGCCCGAAGCAGCCCGTGGCTCCTGTAGACCTGGCGGAGGGGATATCCTGCCCGCTGCTGGGCATCTTCGGCAACGACGACAAGTTCCCGACGCCGGAGGAAGTAAACGCCCTGGAAGCCGTGCTGAAAGAGAAGGGTAAGGACTATGAGTTCCACCGCTATGACGGCGCGGGGCACGGCATCTGGTACTACGACCGGCCCATGTACCGCCAGGAGCAGGCCATGGACTCCTGGAACAAGGTCCTGGACTTCTTTGACAAACATCTGAAAGGGACCTGACATGCGGTCGGAAGGGCCGGAAGCGCCCCTGGCCGTCATGGCCAAGCCCGTGGGCTCCCGCTGCAATATGCGCTGCACCTACTGCTACTATCTGGAGAAGGGGAAATACTCCGAGAACCCGAAGCAGACGCGCATGAGTTTTGACCTGCTGGAAAAGCTGATCCGCCAGACCGTCGCCGCCTCCCCCGGCCCCGTCGTGTCCTTTACCTGGCACGGCGGCGAACCCACCCTGGCCGGTATGGATTTCTACAAGAAGGCCCTGGAGCTGGAAAAGAAATACCTGCCCAAGGGCTGGGAGGCCTGGAACAACCTGCAGACCAACGGCCTGCTCCTCAATGAGGGCTGGTGCCGCTTCCTGAAGGAGAACCGCTTCGACGTGGGCCTGAGCATCGACGGAAGCATGGAAGTCCACGACTCAAACCGGCGTCTCCCCAATGGGGCGGGGACCTTCGGGCGGGTGAGCGCGGCCATCCGGCGGCTGCGGGAGGCCGGCGTGGAGCCGGACCTGCTGTGCACGGTCAACGCGGTCTCCCAGGAAAAGCCCCTGGAAGTCTATCGCGCCTTGCGGGACACGGGGTGCATCTGGGTGCAGTTCATCCCGGTGGTCATCCGCTCCGGGGAGGGGGCCGCGCCCGGCTCCGTGAGCCCGGAGGGCTACGGACGTTTCCTTACGGAAGTGTTCGACGAATGGGTGAGGCACGATCTGGGGGTCCTGGATGTGCAGCTTTTTGCCGAAATGGCCCGGATCATGGCCGGGGGCCAGGCCAGCCTGTGCTGGATGAGCCCCATCTGCGGCCATGTGCTCATCGCCGAGGAGGACGGGGCCGTGTATTCCTGCGACCACTTCGTCGACCCGGCGCACCGGCTGGGGACCCTGCGGGAGGGCAATCTCGCCCGGATGGCGGAGGGGGATTTCCAGAGGGCCTTCGGGCTGGCAAAGCGGGAAAGCCTGACCGACGAGTGCCGGGCGTGCCCGTATCTGCGCTTCTGCAACGGGGGCTGCCCCAAGGACCGCTTCGGCCTCAGCGCGGAGGGGCAGCCGGGCCAGTATTGGCTCTGCACGGGGCTCAAGGCGTTTTTCGCCCACGCCCTGCCGATCCTGGAACGGGTGATGGCCATGAGCGCCCAGGGCAAAACGTCCCCGGAGATCATGGCGGAGCTGTAAATGGCAGCCGCAGCATAGAAAACGTCCTGAGAAATCGTGAGGTTTCTCAGGACGTTTATTCAATCGAAAACCAGTATTACTTTCCGCCGAGGAAGCCGGAGAGCAGGGAGGTAATATCCGCGCTGCCGAGCATGCTCCCCACCATGCTGCCCAGGGGATTCACGTCCGCGCCCTGCTGCTGGGGCGCTTGCTGCTGTTGCGGCTGCTGCTGTTGGGGCGCTTGCTGCTGCGGTGCGCCGCCCAGGAGGCTGCCCAGCAAGCCGCCCAGGCCGGCGGCCTGCGGCGTGCTCTGCTGCTGGGACGCTTGCTGCTGCCCGCCGCCCAGAAGGCTTGCGAGCAGGCCGATGCCGGAAGGGGCTGCCTGCTGCCCGCCGCCCAGGGGCTGAACATTCTGTGCCTGGGGCTGCGCCTGCACCGCCTGCGTGAACTGCTGGCCGAGTAGGCTCATCAGCAGAGGCGCCGCGGCGCCGAGGATCTTGCCCGTGGCCGCGTTGCTCAGGCCGGCCTTCGTTGCCGCGGCCTTTGTCGTCGCCGCCTTATCCCCGCCCAGAAGATGGCCGACGATCTTTTCGCCGTCCTTGATGTCCACATTGGAAAGGAATGCGGTGATGTCGCTGGTGTCGTCCTTCGCGTGGGAATCCAGCGCACCGGCAAAACCCGCAACGGTATCCTTGTTGCTGGCCTGGCCCTGGACGCCTTTGAGCATGGCGGGCAGGGCGGAAAGCAGCACGGATTTAACCTCGTCCGTGCTTGTGCCGGTCTTTTCGCTCATCTGCGTGATGCTGTCTGCGCTCAGCATCGTTTTCATCATAGAGGTCAAATCCATTTGGAACATCTCCTTCATGTTGATGTTTCCATTATAGGTTCCGGGAAGAAGAATGTCAAATCCTGCCGTCAGTATTCCGCAGGCCCGGAGGCGCCGTCCGCCCCCGCCTGTCCGCCGGCTGTGTTGACAAACGGGGCAAAAGCCCGATATAATACTCATGCCCCTAAGGGCATGGAGGAATGGATATGAAACAATGTATGGACGCAGAAAACCTGCACCGCAGGCTTGCCAAAATCATGGGCCAGCTCAAGGCGATCGACCGTATGATCGAGGAGGACATCCCCTGCGAGGATATCCTGACCCAGATCAGCTCCGCAAAGTCGGCGCTCAACAAAGTGGGCCAGGTCGTATTGGAGGGCCACATCGAGCATTGTGTCCGCGACGCCGTCGCCGAAGGGGACGAGCAGAAGATACAGAGCTTCACGAAAGCGATAGAAAGGTTCGCAAATATGCAGTAGTACGACAGTCTGAGGCGGCTGATGATCGGCCGTCTTACAAGGGCGTGTTGCAAAAACCGATTTCCGCCCTGTCATTCCGAGCCAGCGCACACGCTGGCGTGGGAGTCCGCCTCTTTTCGAAGGGAAACGGATTGCCACACCCGCTTCGCGGGTTCGCAATGACAGGGGGACGGGCTTTTGCAGCACGCCTCTCATTTTTTGCCCATTGACAAGGGTATGCCCCCATAGGTATAATATGCCCATGCCCCCATGGGCATAGTCGGGAGGCTTTGCAAATGAAAAAACTTATGGAAAAGCTGGAAACACACCTGGGATCCGGCGGAACGAAGCGGGACGTATATCGTTTGGTTTTCGGCGGGATCTCCCTGCTGCTCAGTCTGCTGAATCGCCGGTACAATCTGTACGCGCTCCCCTTCGACACGGCATGGATCGCCGTCGCGGTGTGCGGCGCGCCCATCATCCTGGAGGCGGTCACCGGCCTTGTCACCCGTTTTGACGTGAAAGCCGACGTTTTGGTATCTATCGCCCTGGTCGCCTCGTTATGCATCCGGGAGGTCTTTGCCGCCGGGGAAATCGCCTTCATCATGCTTCTTGGCGCGCTGCTGGAAGACCTGACGGTTGAAAAAGCGCGGGCCGGTATCGAGCGTCTGGCGCGCCTTACCCCGCAGATCGCCCGCGTGATCTCGGAGACCGGGCAGGATTTCCTCCCCATCGGGGAAGTGAAGATCGGGGACCTGATCCGGGTCCTTCCCGGCGAGATGATCCCGGTAGACGGTGTGATCGTTTCCGGCCGGACCTCCGTCAACCAGGCGGTCCTGACCGGAGAATCGCTGCCGGTGGACAAGGCGCCGGGGGACAGCGTTTCCAGCGGTACGGTCAACCAGTATGGGGCCTTCGACATGCGGGCCATGCACGTCGGTGAGGACAGCTCCATCCAGCGGATGATCCGCCTCGTCCGGTCCGCCGATGCGGGCAAAGCGAGGATCGTCTCCCTTGCGGACCGCTGGGCAACGTGGATCGTCGCGGCGGCGCTTACCGCGGCGGCGCTGACATGGATACTCTCCGGGGAAATCATCCGCGCCGTCACGGTCCTCGTCGTATTCTGCCCCTGCGCCCTGGTGCTCGCCACGCCCACGGCCATCATGGCCGCGATCGGGAACGCCGCAAAGCACGGCTTCCTCGTCCGGGAAGGCAACGCGCTGGAGCGCCTGGCTGCGGTTTCCAAAGTGGCCTTTGACAAAACCGGGACCCTTACCCACGGGACGCCGGAGGTCATCGCGGTAAAGTCCCTTTCCCGCTACAGCGAGGCGGAAATCCTTGCCTTTGCCGCCGCTGCGGAAAAGCTCTCCGAGCACCCGCTGGGCAAGGCCATCGTGAAATACTGCGGCAAATACGTGCCCGACCCCCAGGAATTCCTGCTTCTCCCCGGCGAAGGGGTCTCCGCCGCGGTGGACGGCAAGGCGGTCCTGGCAGGCAGCAAAAGGCTGCTTGAAAGCAGGGGCATCCCCATCCCTCCGGACGCCGCGGGGCCTTATCCGGCACAGGGCGGCACGGTCATTTACCTTGCCGTGGAGAAGGAAGCGGCAGGCTTTCTCGTACTGTCCGATACGATACGCCCGGAAGGAAAGGAAATGGTCTCCAGGATCAGCGCCCTGGGCATCGTGCCCGTCCTGCTCACCGGGGATCACGGGAACGCCGCGGGCACGATCGCGGCGCAGCTGGGGATAACGGAAGTCTGTGCCGACTGTCTGCCGGAAGATAAGCTGAAAAGGATCGGCAGCTTTCAGGACCGGGGGGCCAAAATCTGCATGGTCGGCGACGGGATCAACGACGCCCCCGCGCTGAAAAAGGCCAACGTGGGGATCGCCATGGGCGGCGTGGGCAGCGACATCGCCGTGGATGCGGCAGACATCGTTCTGGTCGACGACGAAATCAAGGAACTGCCCCATCTCATTGCCCTCTCCAGGCGGATGATGGCCACCATCCGGCGCAATCTGGCCCTCTCCATGATCCTGAACATCGCGGCGGCGGTCCTTGCCGTCACCGGCCTGCTCGGCCCGGTGATCGGAGCGCTCGTGCATAACGCGGGTTCCGTCCTGGTCGTCCTCCATTCGGCGCTTTTGCTGAAATGGAGAAAAAGGACGCGGTAAAACACAGGATGGGCTTTTCTGGCGCACAGCCTATTGACGCGCGGGGCGGAAGTAAACTAAAATGGATAAAAACGGACGGATCCTCAATATAACCGGAAACCGATCCCTTTCCGGAAAACGTAAAGGAGGCGCTTATGGGCAAGGTCAACCGAAAATTCTATGGTCTGAGCCAGTACAAAGGTCCCTTCTGCTATGAGCTGGCGGGGAAGGAATTCCGCCTCGTCATGGATAACGGGACGGCCTTTACACTCAGCTTTCCCGATGAAAAAAGCCTGGAGTGGTCAGAGGACGGAGCGCCGCCCAGGAAGGACAGCTACCAGTGCCTGAAGGGAGACGACACCACGTATCTGGTAAACGTGCGCCTTCCGGAGAATGACGGACGGATCTCCTATAACTGGGTACTGGATACGGAGCAGCGGCTGGTCACGGCGGATATCATGGAGCGGCGTTATGATAAGGAGCTTGCGCGCCTCGTCCGGAACACGCCCTCCTTCGGCGTGATCGACGTGCCCGGTCTCCCTCTTCCGAAGCTCCGGCACCATTTCAGCACCCGCATGGCGGGAAGCCATATCTTCTGGCATTATAATCCCGGTCATGTCCTTCAGCACATCTACCACACGCCCAAGGCGATACGCGCAAGCACCGGCGACGGCTTGACGCCGGCGGAAACGCAGCGCAACCGAATGAAGTATCTCCTGGAAAGCCCGAACCCCGAAGACCGGGCCGAAGCCGAAAGATCCATTGAAGCCTACCGGCTCCGGGAGACTTATTATCCGATCTTCGAAGAGCCCTGCTTCCACATATGGATCAAGGAGAATCTGAACCTGTTCTGTTTCGCCGAGGAGATCATGTGCCGGCGTTCGCCGAATCACGATCAGGGCGGCGGCGGGATCCTGCTGCTCCAGGATATCGAGCGGCTCCTGGAGGTCGGCGTCTGCTTCAACCTCAATGAGAACTACATGGTCTCCGCCTATGGCGACAGCAATGAAAACGGCGACCCCTTCGATACGCTGCCCACCCCTTACGAGGAAGAGTGGAAGGGCCTGACCAGCATGCCCAGCGTCTATTGGGAGATCCCGGAGGAATAAACTTGCGTCCGCCCCTGGCGGACAAATCCGCAGGGGCGGAGGGAGAAAGGAGAAAAATCATGCCCTATATGCGCGTAAGCCTGTCCAGGAAGCTGACAGAGGAGCAGCGGCAGAGCCTGTATGAGAAGCTGGGCGAAGCCCTGCGGAACATCCCCGGCAAGGAGCCCTTCATGCTGATCGCCGAGATCGAGGACGGGCAGCAGTTCTACGCCTTCGGGACGAAGCAGGAAAACTTCGCTTTTGTGGACGCCCGCTATTTCAGCCGCGTGGAATACCACGCGAAAAAGGCTTTCGCGGTGGCGGTGATGAAGGCCATCGAGGAGGTGGCGGGCACCAAAAGCGCGAACATCTCCATGAATATCTTCGAGCTTTCCACCTGGGCCGGCTTCGGGGACCTGAACGACGAGTTCTATAAGGATCCCGGCAACGGATAAGCTCGGAGAGCCTGTGATGAGGAAAGCGTTCGTCCAAGGAGGAGCTTATGGATAAAGCGGAAGTCTCCCGCGAAAAAACCATCGTAAAGACCAGCGTCATCGGCATCATTGCCAACGTATTCCTCGCCGGCTTCAAAGCCGTGATCGGCCTGACGACGAATTCTATTGCCATCGTCCTCGACGCGGTCAACAACATTTCCGACGCCGGCAGCTCCCTCATCACCATCGTCGGGACGAAGCTGGCGGGCAAGGAGCCGGATAAAAAGCATCCCTTCGGCTACGGGCGCATCGAATACCTGAGCGCCATGATCATTTCCGTGATCGTCCTGTACGCCGGTATCACCTCGCTGGTGGAGTCCGTCAAGCAGATCATCCACCCGGAGACGCCGGAGTACAGCACGGTCTCCCTGATCATCGTTGCCGTCGCCGTCGTGGTGAAGATCCTGCTGGGGCGCTATGTGAAAGGCGTCGGCGTCAAGGTGAATTCGGATTCCCTCATCAATTCCGGTCAGGACGCCACCCTGGATTCCATCATCTCCGCCTCCACGCTGGTCGCGGCAGGCATCTTTCTGCTTTTCCATATCTCCCTGGAGGCCTGGCTGGGCGCGATCATCTCCCTTGTGATCATCAAATCCGGCATCGAGATGCTGCGGGACACGATCTCGCAGATCCTCGGCGAACGCAACGACGTCGAGCTGGCGGCGGGGATCAAGGAAACGGTCATGAGCTTCCCGGACGTGCAGGGGGCATACGACCTGGTTTTGAACAATTACGGCCCGGATTCCTGGAACGGCTCCGTCCACATCGAGGTCCCGGATACCTATTCGGCGGCGCAGCTGGATCAGCTCCTCCGCGAGATCATGACGAAGGTATACCAGGAGCATCACGTCATCCTCACGGCAATCGGCGTGTATTCGGTGAACACGAAGGATGAGGAGATCATCCGGACAAAGAAGCAGGTGGAGGAGATCGTCTTTTCCCATGAATACGTCCGGCAGCTGCACGGCTTCTACCTGATCAAGGAGCCGAAGACCCTGCGTTTCGATATCGTGATCAGCTTCGACGCCAAGGATCGCAGAGCGGTGTACGAGGAAGCCCTTGCCGACGTCCGGAAAGCATTCCCCGACTATGCGCTTCAGGTGGCGATGGACACGGATTTCACAGAGGAATAATTAAGGCAACACCGCGTTAGTTCCGGCACGCATCTTGCTTGCATAATATTCCGTCATATTGCCCGAAAATCTTAGCCAATACAGGAAGTATTCCCCGCGATTTTCAGACAATCTGACTGCGCAATCTGCGCACCAGAATCATGCGGTGTTGCCTAAAGCGTCATCGGCGCCGGTGGGGCATGGGGACAAAAAAACGGGGAGGTTCCGCGGAACCTCCCCGTTGCTGCTATACTCACTCCGTGTAGATGATCTCCCCGGTCTCCTTGTCCCGGCGGTAGTGCTTCACAAAGTTGTAGACGATGTCGCCGTAGCCCGGCCAGAGGGAATGCTGCAGGTACTCCGTCACGTTCAGGCCCATCATGGGGACGCCCTGCTTGTTGCAAATGAGCCATTCTCCGTTGCGCCACTCCCCGTTGACGGTCTTCAGCTCGAAGGAATCGAAGGGCCGCCCGATCACGGGATAGGCTTCGTAGTCGAAGGCCTTCACGGGGGCGATGCCGTTGAAGCCGCAGTAGGTCTGGAGGAAGAAGTTGCCGCCGTCGTTCAGATGGTTAGCCTGGGTATCCCAGGCGGCAAAGTCATAGGTAGAGGTGATGAGCATGGCGGGCAGGTCATACTTCTTATACAGCTCCTTCGTTTCCTCCGACAGGTTCTGCAGGGGCATGGCCATGGGGGCGGCGGCGGCATAGAGCTCCGGATGGGTGCCGATGCAGTTATAGGTGGCCATGCCGCCCATGGAGTAGCCGGTGACCCAGACCCGCTCCGGATCCAGGGCGGGATAGGTGTCCAGCATATGCTTCACCAGGCGGGCGAAGGCTTCCCCGGCGATGAAGGTGATGCCGCTGTGCATGGGGGCCACGATGGCAAAGCCCTGCTGCCCGGCAGTGAGGAGCAGGCCGGTCTCGTCCAGGAACATGAGGTGGTCGTCGCCGCCGCCGTGGTTGGCCAGCAGCAGGGGCACGCTGTGCGCCGGGGCGGTGTTGTCCAGCACCGCCTGGGGCAGCACCTCATACCAACAGTCCAGGTAGGCTCCGGGGCTGGCAAAGGGCATGGCGCTGGCGTCGCTCTTCAGATCGCTGAACTTCTCCGCGTCGTGCCGGAGGATGACCTCCAGGTCCCCCACCAGGGCGCGCCCATTGATGATGGGGTTCCGGGGGGAGAGGGCGAAGCGGGCGATGGGAGGGGCGGGCACATAGCCCAGATAGCTGTCGGTGACTCTGGGCTCCAGGAACTTAGTCATCACATTGGCGCTGCGCTGAAGGAACATGAACATGCTGCGGTAGGCCTTCTCCATCCAGCCGCCCACGTCACCCTTGGCGTCCTTGGCGGTGCGCACCTGGCGCAGGGGGACGGCCTGGTTGTAGAAGCGGGCTACGCCGTCGCAGAAGGAATAAGCGTTGGTCTTATTGGCCCGGCGGAATTTCTGGACGGCCACACCGCAGGCGTTGACCAGGAAGGCGGGGACATACTGGCTCACCCGCACTTCGTCGCACATCTCGCCGCCGTAGGTGAAGTAGCCGGCCACCCGGCCGATCAGCTCGTCCCTGGAAGGGGCCACGTAGTTGTTCATGAAGGTGGCGCCTTTGCCCACGCCGAACATATAGGTCTTGCCGTAGCCGCCGCAGTATTCGGCCTCCGCGGGCACGGCCCGCTTCCCGTCCACCTCCACAAAGGCCTTCTGGCTGAACAGGGCATTGATGAGGGTATAGCAGGCCTGCAGGTCGCTCTCCCCGTAGCCCTCCTCCTTGGCGGGCTGGATCAGGATGATCGTGCCGATGGCTTCGTCGATGAGCTTCAGGAGCCCCAGCTTCTTCAGGTAGGCCTTCGCCTCCCGCTTGGTCTCAAAGCGCTGGTCGGGAAAGACGATAAAGGACGTGTTGTTCCGGGCGCCGGTCTCGCCGCCGTAGAGATTCGGGGAACGGTAAACGTACACCAGGCCCGCGGGGAAATCCTCCAGCGCGGGGTTCAGGATCTGGGGGAAGCGCTCGTTGGCGGGAAGCTTGCTGGTGGCGGCCACCGCATGCCTGCGCACTTCCTCCAGGGTCTCAAAGGTCGCGGGGTTGTCCTGCCGGTTCCAATAATTCTGCATGGTCGTTCCTCCTTATTTATATTTATCTATAGGTACAGAGTATATGCAAACAGGGGAAAAAGTCAATTCCTTCGGGGCGGCGGGGGCAAAATGTCCCCAGGGGCTTCAAATCCCGCGGGCGGCGTTGTATAATTTAAATAATTAAGGCAGAACAAAATCGAAAGGAGCGAAGCAATATGGCAATCGTATTTGAAGACCATTCCGAACTGGCGGAGCGGGGCAAGCTGGTCACCTTTGAGATCGCCATGGACCCCATCCCCGACAGGCGCATGCGCACCATCCGCGTATGGATGCCGGAAAGCTACGACGGCGTAAAGCGGTTCCCGGTGCTGTACATGCACGACGGGCAGCAGATGTTCACCGGCAAGAATGCCCCGGCGGGCTTCGGCAGCTGGGAATGCGAAAGGCGCATCTGCGAGCTGGAGCCGGAGGTACAGTGCATGATCGTGGCCATCGACTCCTCCGACGACCGGGGCAGCGAGCTGCTGCCCCCCTACGAGCGCAACCCGAAGCACCAGATCCCCCGCCGCCCCGACCAGCCGGAATACACGGCCCTGGGGGGCTACTACGCCGACTTTGTGCGGGATACGCTGAAGCCCGTCATCGACGCGAATTTCCTGACCCTGCCGGACGCGGCCCACACCGGCATCGGCGGGGCAAGCATGGGCGGCTTGCAGTCCTACTACATGACCATGAAGGACCCCGACGTTTTCGGCCGCTCCCTGGACCTCTCCCCCGGCATGGACATCCTGGACGAGAGCTGCCTCAGCCTGATCGACAACTACGACCCCAAAAAGCTGGAA
>Ga0310786_10011363_pt1 | contig 11114 bp, 9 predicted proteins | sample AusTroGonzalo_MG_FD_203881 | JGI IMG/M metagenome (GOLD analysis project Ga0310786, IMG submission 203881) | Bovine rumen microbial communities from tropical cattle in Woodstock, Queensland, Australia - Gonzalo_03 (v2) (version 2) | ecosystem: Host-associated > Mammals > Digestive system >...
TTGCTAATGGCTAACAGCCAATGGCTGATGGCCAATGACACCGTGTATGTCAGCGGCAGTGTGCAGCATGACGGGTTGTTCCCCACGCGCGATGTCAGCACGCTGCGCAACTCACCGCGTGCGCGTTGGGCGAGGATCGACCATCTGAGCAATAACTACCTCGACCTGTCGGTTCATTACCTGCGCACGGACAGCAACGCCGCACGTTTCCATGGCGTGCATGCCGACACCCGTCTGGAGCTCAACCAGTGGCCGCTGCTCGGCTACGAGGCGGATTTTGCGGGGCACGGTATCGGTCACCTGAGCCTGACGGCAGACTTCGAGTGGGGACATGTCAGCGTGGGTGATGTGTACGGGCAGTTCGGCTCGGGGATGATCCTGAACCTGTATGAGAACCGTGACCTCGGTATCGACAACTCGCTACGCGGCGCGAAGATCAAAGCCGAGCTGTACCCGGGCGTGGTGGTCACGCTGCTCGGCGGCAAGCAGCGGCGGTACTGGAACTGCTATAAGGACGGAGCTTGGGGCTGGAACTACCGCCGCGATGCAGCCCTCGGTGCCGACCTCGAGATTGACATCCACGATTGGGCTCCGGAGCTAAGGAAGCACGAGCTCGACCTGACGATAGGCGGCAGCTATGTGAGTAAGTACGAACAGGAAGACACAGTGCTTGTTGCACTGCAAGACGGCTTGTACCGCTATAACTTGCCGCGCTGGGTAGGCGCGGGCGAGGTGCGCGCTAACCTGCAGGGACAAGGCTGGGATGCGCTCGTCGAGTATGCGTACAAAGCCAACGATCCGACGCTGGAGAACGGCTACAGTTACCGTCCCGGGCGGGCGCTGCTGCTCTCGCTCGGGTATTCGCGCAAGGGACTGTCGGTCATAGCGCAAGCCAAACACTCGGATAACATGTCGCTGCGCTCGGAGCGTCAGCGCCGCGGGCTGGCAGGACGGTTGAACCTGCTGCCGACGTTCACGCCGCAACACACCTATAATCTGGCAGCCAAGTACCCGTACGCCACGCAGTACGTTGGCGGCGAGTGGGCGTTTCAGACAGAGGTGCGCTACTCATGGAAACGCAAGACAGCCATGGGCGGACGCTACGGTACGACACTCAAGCTCGGTCTGGCACATATCCGCGGACTGCGTTCGGAGGGTAGCTGGGCACCCGACATGACGCGCAACGGCACGTACTACACGGATATCAACGCCGAGCTGCACAAGAAGATCACATCCCGCTGGACGATGAACGCGATGCTGATGTACCAGACGTATAACAAGAAGGTCATCGAGGGCGAGGGCGAGCTGGTGCGCGCCGGTGTAGCGGTGCTCGACAACAAGGTGCACGTGACTGACAACTTCACGCTGCGTAACGAGATACTTTATCTATACGCGCGCGAAAACGACGGGCAGTGGATATATATCCTGCTGGAGATGGATCTATGGAAACACTGGACGTTGTCCGGCAGTTGGGAGCATAACATCGGCTACGCGCCCGAGCAGACAAAGGAGCATAACTACTCTGTGCTGCTGACTTACTCCCACGGTGCACATCACCTGTCAGGCGGCTACGTCAAGGCGGGCAACGGGTTCAACTGCGCCGGTGGTGTGTGCCGCTACGAACCCGAGCAGGAAGGAGTGCGGTTGAGTTATAACTATACGTGGTAGGTTGAAAGTTGAAGGTTGAAAGTTGAAAGGTTTATAGTGGCAATCATGCTGTCGGCGATGGTGCTGGCGGGATGCGAGGTGATAGGCGAGGGCGAGCGGCTCGTGCCTGTATCGCAGCCTGCCGATACGACCGACCGCACGCACGTGCTCATCGAGTTCACGGGTTTCCGCTGCGTGAACTGTCCGAACGCTGCTGCGGCTGCCGAAGCGTTGCATCAGACCTACGGCGAGCGGCTGATCATCGTGGCTATGCACCCCGCCTCCAACCCGTTCACACAGGGTGCGGCGCACTACGACTACACCTGCCCTGAGGCGGATGACTACTACCGTCTGTTAGGCGGCAGCGCCACCACACCTTTCCCGACGGGTAACATCAACCTCACTGCGCGCGGCGGGAGCAGCCTGCATGACTACCCCGAGTGGCCGACGTGGCTCGTGCAGCAGATGAGCGAGCCGACGCGCGTGCACCTGAGCGTGCAAGCCGCGGGCAGTGGGGCAGACCGGATAACCGTTACCACGACCGCCTATGCCGATGCCATAGCGACCTGCCGGCTGGTGACCTGGCTCGTGGAGGATAGCATACAAGGCGCGCAGGCTATGCCTGACGGCAGTGTGAACACGCAATACTACCACCGGCACGTGCTGCGCGGTGCAGCAGGCAGCAGCGAAGGCGAACAGTTGACGCTGCAACGCACACCTGTCACGCATACTGCTACCCTCACGCTGCGCGAGGACTGCGACCCCAAGCGATGCAGTGTGGTGGTGGCGGTGATGGACAAGGAGAACAAGATTATTAACGCAAGACAAACAACCATACAATGAAAAGACTGGTATTTACACTGCTGACCATGCTGGTCATCCAAAGCACGCAGGCGCTGATCGTGAGCGTCAACGACGAAGGCGAGGTGCCGGAGGAAGGGATGAACCTGACCGTCACCCAAGGCGAGGAGGATATACTGAGCGGGAAGTACACGATGAAACTCGAGGGCGAGGTGCTTACCACCTCCGGCGAGCTGACCGTGCAGATCATCCGTTCGAAGGCCGGACTGACGGACGAGTTCTGCTGTGGTAACAACTGCACGGCAGGCAACGGCGAGACGGAAGAGACAAGAACGTTCCAGTTCAGCGGCGTGGCGCACTGGTATGTGCATTATGAGCCCGCCGCCAGTTCGGGTGAGACGATGCAGTATATCTTCAGCGACGGCACAGAGACTCGCGAGATCAACGTGCAGTACGTTCCGCAGATCGATGCTGTGACCACCACGAGCGCTGCGCCTAAGGCACGTAAGATCGTGCGTGACGGGCAGATCTGCATCATGCACGACGGACAGCTGTTTGATCTCACTGGCCGCCGGATTGATGAAAAATAAATCACAAATGACCAATCACAAATCACAAATGAATAAGTATTTTTCTCTTATCGTAAGCACCCTGCTCGTGTGGGCAGTGAGCGCGTGCAAACCTGTTATCAAAGACGAACCCGAACCGCAGCCGGCAGAGGACACTACGGCTGTGAAGGATACGACAACCGCGCCTGAGGACACGATCCCCGAGCCGCCGCAACTGCCGGAGTCGTTCCCGAGGAAGCATCTGATCGAGGAGTTCACCGGTCAGGGCTGCGGCTACTGCCCGTACGGCATGAACTGCGTGCACAGTTTTATGGAGAGCGACACGAACTGGGTGCTCGTGCTGCATCACTACGGTTACCAGGAGGATAACTTCTCGGTGGCAGGCAGTAAGACAATCACCACCAAGTTAGGCGTTGACGGCGCACCGTCGATAGCCATTGACCGTGCTGCGACCAAGAGCGAGGACGGCACGAAGATCTGTTTCCACCCGGGCTATCTGCCCTCGGTGAGCAAGTCGCAGTTTGTTGCCACGACCTACGCCTCGGTGCAGATCGCTAACGACTACAACAGCGCCGACCGTACGCTGCACGTGCATCTGAGCGGCTATGTTGTCAAGGACGAGCACCCCGACCTGCTGCTTACCGTGATGGTCAAGGAGTCGGGTATGATTGACACCCAGCAGGATTACTATTACACCTACGAGGGGTGGCAGGAGTTCCGCCACGCGAATGCCGTGCGCGCGTACCTCACCGCGGCGACCGGTGACAGCCTGCACGTGCAAGACGACAAGTCGTGGAGCGCGGACTATGAACTGACGCTGAGCAGCACGTGGGTGCCTGAGAACTGCGCCGTGGTGGCGGTTATAGCCGAGAGTTTCAAACCCGTGATACAAGCCGCACAGCAGCCTGTGGTCGATGGCACGCAGGGCGGAGCGGATATCCTGCACGGCGGCATAAAGGCGGTGCCTGTAACGGATTACTACCCCGAGCCGGGCAGCGACATCAGCCCAAGCACGTACTCCGGCGCGGAAGCCGACACCCTGACCGTGGCAGAGGCATATTACATGCCATATACGAACTACGGATTCAACTATTGGGAGATCCAGGCGTACAACACGAGCAAGACGCTCAAGGTCAAGAATACGACCTGTCTGCCGTTTGCGGATATCTATCTGTTCACGGAACTTAGCCAGAAGACGATCCCCGAAGGTACCTACGAGCTGGGCACCTCTATGCAGCCCGGCACGGCGTACGCAGGCTTCCGCGATGACGAGCAGATGCAGATCGACGGCTCGTGTTTCTACTACACCTCCAAGAGTTACTTCCAGCGGGGGTATCTTGTTTCCTCGGCGCAGTGGCTCATAGCCGACGGCACACTGACCGTCACCGCTACCGGCTGGACGCTCACCGGTCACGCGCGCAACGGCTCGGATATCAAGCTCGTGGGGACGAAGCCTATATCCATCGAGGGGCGTGCCGGTGCCCCGCAGCGTGTCAAGACATCCGAAGCAGCTGTTCCGGCGCGAGTGGTGGCCAACGGTGTGGCGGACGATGGTGATTGTGGTGTTCGCGTGAAAAATATAAACTAACAAACAAATATGAAACAGAAATTTTATCTACTTATCTTTGCTCTTTGCTCCTTGCTGCTTATTCCGAGTAAGGCGCAGGCGCAGTGGCGCATCGGTGCATCCGGTGGAGCCACCTACAACTGGTACAGCATTGACACGCACTACCAGAATGACTTCCACTACGATGGCGCGTGGGGTTGGAATGCTGCCGTATTCGGTCAGTACAACTTCTTCGACTGGCTCGGTCTGCGTGCGGAGGTGGAGGCCTCGGAGCGCAACTATCGTTTCCGTCGTTCGGGCATCTATGCCGGCACGAACTACATCGTGCACAACACCTATGTACAACTGCCTGTGATGGCGCAGTTCTCGTTCGGCGGACAGAAAGTGCGCGGCTTCGTCAATGCCGGTGTCTATGCCGGTTATTGGGCTGCCGGACAGTACAAGGGTACGATATACGATCCAATGCTCGAAAAGACAAGTTCTGTCAACGCACCCTATATCTTCCAAAACAAGAAAGACCAGCGTGGCGACTTTGGTCTGGCAGGCGGTTTGGGTATCGAGTACCGATTCTTGGAGCACTGGGCTATCCATGCCGAAGGGCGCTGCTACTACAGCTTCATCAGCACCACGAAGCAGTACATGAAGCATGTGAAGGACTATCGCTTTAATACGACCATTGGCGTAAATGCAGGCTTCGCCTACATTTTTTAGTTTAGCGTTTAGAGTAGTTGAAAGTTAAAAGTTAAAAGTTATGAAGAAAATAGCACAATATATTGTACTTTGTACATTGTCCATTTGCACATTCAGCTGCCGCCCGCAGAGTGATGACCTTTTGTCATACGGCCAGAATGATGTTCAGGCTTACCACGATGCCAATAGTAGTTTCGCGGGTGAGTTCAAGGCTTTTTGGACCGCGATGAATGAGAACTACGGCATATGGGACTTCGAGGAGTCGTTTGGCACCGATTGGGATGCGGTTTATAGTACCTATCTGCCTAAGTTCGAAGAACTGGACAAGCGTGAGGCCAAGGTGACCAATGAAGAACTGATGGCGCTTTACAAGCAGATCACGGACACTTTGCACGATGGACACATGAGCCTGCAAGTGAAGAATCTACACACAGGCAGTTATCTTACGTTGACTCCTCAAATGGACCGTGTAGCCCGTGAGCGCGGAACACGGCAGAACGAAGAGACTATGAATGCAACTACGCTGGATAAGTATCAAACAACCGAAGTGCCGGCTATCTATCGCACTCTTGCCTACGATGCCGCCAGTTCGGATGATATCATCATTGATCATCTGGACTCGACTTTCCATCGTGTAAATCGCGCGGCGGTGGCCTATATAGCAAAGATAGATGTTGCCGGTGGACCGGATGATACGAACAATGCCGTTTATGAGTCTGCAAAGAACTTGAAGACCGAAACGGACCATATGATAGAATCTTTCCAGATGCCTAGAAGCATGTTATCGGCCTTCATCGCCATCATGAGGCCGTTGTTTAACGACTTGTGTACGAAATATGCCTTAACCGCTCAGCAGATAGGTGCGGAGATGGTTCCCGTTGAGGATATGTTAGCAGAAGATATGGTAAAGACGATCCGTTTCGCGCTTTTTGATGGCAACATTGCCTATCTGCGTTTGGGTGCGTGCGGTCTGACAGGACATTTTAATCCAGTCTACAAGCAGGAACCGATACCCGGTTCGGTGTACGAGTCTTACCACCTGGCGGTGGAGCGCGTTTGGCATCATTGGTTCGACACCATCCAAACCCTGCATAAAAGCGGCGAATTGGGCGGTGTGATCATCGATATGCGTAATAACGTTGGCGGCTATGTGTTCGACTATCAGTACCTGTTGGGTGCGTTGTTGCCTTCCGGAGGCTGGGAATCTCACCGCTTGCGTGTCAAGGACGGTGTCGGACGCTTGGATTACGGACCGATCACACCATTCGTGGTACAGACGTGTGAGACTGAGCACGAGGTGATCAACGATCGTCCCATTGTGGTGCTTGCCAACACCAATTCGATGAGTATGGCCGAGAACACCACGTATGGCGTCAAATCACAACCCAACGGTTGCTTCATCGGTACCCGCACCTTCGGAGGTCTGAGTGCTCTCAACCCTGACCCCGAAGCGTACAGCGAGACCTATTCAGGTGCCTTTGGAGTACAAGGTACTACACCCATATATGGATATATACCTAAATATGTCTGCCTCTATCCGAATAAGAATGGCGAATATAAACCCGTGGAAGGGTACGGCTTTGAACCGGATATCGAGTGCCCGCTGGATGTCAACCTCTGGCAGACCGCGGGCCGTGACAACCAACTCGAAAAAGCGCTGGACTATATCCACAGCAAGTAATTTTTCCCGCTTAGGCTGATATATGAAGAATTGCCATTTTGCCATATTGCTGCTCACGGTGCTGCCCCGCAGCGTGTTGGCGCGTCTCAGTCTTTCTGTCCGAGACGCTTGAGGTGACAGAGCATCAGACTGCCGTCTTCGCGGCGCAGATGCATACCGTTGCCCTCGCAGAAGTCAAACGCCTTGCAGTCCTTGCAGGGCGTTGACTGTCTCATCCAGCGGCGGTCACGGTAGGGTTGGAAGCGCTCCTGCCAGACCTGCCAGAACGAGTCGTGGTAGATGTTGCCTTGGTAGTATTTGCCGCGGATGCTCGTGCAGGCGGATATGCTGCCGTCGATCAGGATCGAGGCGACGCTCACTCCTGCGGCGCAGTTGTAGAGGTGATCGCGCACTTTCCCTTCGTACGTACCCAGATACCCCTCGCAGGAGTACGACACGTGTCTGCCGGCTTGGCGCTCTGCTACGATGAAGTCCATCAGCCGGCGGAACTGCTCGTCGGTGAGCAGCAGCTCGGGGTTATTGGCGGCACGTCCCATAGGAGCGATGCCGAACACGCGCCAGTCACGTACGCCGAGATCCCAGAGCATGTCGCGTATGGCAGGCAGGTGGTCGATGGTGCGCTGGTTGACGCAGGTCACCACATCCCATGTGAGGTTCTTCTCGGCGGCACAGAGACGTATAGCGCGGCATGCGCCGTCGAAGGCGAGAGGGTGCTGGCGCAGCCATACATGGTCGTCCTTCAGTCCGTCCAGCGAGACGGTGATCGAGCGGAGTCCGGCACGACGGAGCTCGCGGAATCGTGCTTCGGTGAGTGCCAAGCCATTGGTGACCATACCCCAGGGGTATCCGCGGTCGTAGAGCGCACGACCGACAGATGCCAGATCCTTGCGCATCAGCGGCTCGCCGCCGGAGATGATCACAAGCACCTTATGCGGGTTAACATGCGGGGTGATCTCGGTGTCGATGACGTGCAGGAAATCCTCGGCAGGCATATCTGGCGTCTCTACCGACGCCACGCAATCGCTGCCGCAGTGCAGGCAGTGGACATTGCAGCGCAGGGTCGATTCCCAGAACAGCTCCCGTAAGGGATGGAGCTCCTTGAGGTTCCTCTGCCGCCAGCGCTCCAGATACAGGGCTATACGTGTGCGCAGATCCATAAGCGGAGCGGGTTAGTGTTTCTTCTTCAGTTGGAAGTCCTGATGCACGTAACCTGCACCCTTGTTCCAATTATCTCCCCACGCCACTTTGCTACGGTCATAATCCACTTTCACGCTCACTGAGTCAGGCGCATATATGCCCGATGTGTCGGTGACGATAATGTCCATAGAATCCATCGGAAAGAAATCATTATATGGTCCGATTACATATTCTCCGCCGTCATCAGTATATACAGCAGGAAAAGTTCTGCGCTGGTCAAGGTACGGACGATACCTGTCTTTGAGGGTGACCTGTATGTTCTCTACAGGCTTGTTCGCTTCGTCGGTAATAGTGCCGACCGCTTCAAACGTGGCATGAGGTGTCCCGTACTCCGCACGCCAGCAGCCATTAAGCCCTAATAGGCCTAACAGCAAAGCTATCACGGCATTGATGCCTGTTAATATTGTTCTTCTCATATTGATGATTTATAGTAGATTCGTACAGTTAGCATAGTTCTCGGATCAGTTGGTCAACGACCTTCGGTACGCCTGTGGATGCGGGTTCGCGTACGAGCTCGATGCGCGAGGCGTACGGCCCGAGTTGCGGGTTACCCGGGTCAACCATGATGATCCGGGCGTTTTCAGGTGCATAATGCAGCAGCGACGCGGCGGGATAGACATTCAGCGAGGTGCCTACCACCACGAGAATGTCCGCTGTGGCGGCTATGTTACACGCCTCGGTGAAGTACGGCACACCCTCGCCGAAGAACACGATATACGGACGCAGCAACGAGCCGTTAGGATGACGGTCGCCGTAATGCTGCTCCCAGCCCTCGATAGGCACGGTGGCGAGCTCGTCGTTCTCGGCGCGGAGCTTACGGATCTCGCCGTGCAGATGCACGACGTTCGTCGCTCCGGCACGCTCATGCAGATCGTCGATGTTCTGCGTGATGATACGCGTACCCGGTATAGCCTGCTGCAGACGCGCTATAGCCTCATGTGCGGCGTTAGGCTTGGCTGCCAGCACATCGCGGCGGCGTGCGTTGTAGAAATCCACGCACAGCTGCGGGTTGCGAAGCCACGCCTCGTGCGTGCACACATCCTCGATGCGGTACTTCTCCCACAACCCGTCTGAGTCACGGAACGTACCCAGACCACTCTCTGCCGACACTCCGGCACCGGTGAAAACAACAATCTTCTGCATGGTAGTAATCTTTATAGGTTAAAATGTGCTGCAAAGTTACGAAAAAAAATCCATAATTGCAAATAATTGATTACTTTTTTGCAAAATTAAACAAGAATGCAAGCGAACGCTGGAAAAACCTACGCCACCGCCAGCGCTTTCAGTTTCTCGCGAAGCTGTCCGCCGGAAACACCAAGCTTGCGGGCTGTGAGGTCTTTGAGCTTGCCGATGCTCTTCTGCGAGCAGGGAAGGGTGGCGGCTATCTGTCTGTGCGGCAGACCGATGAGCACCAGCACGCAGATGCGTATATCCTGTTCGTTTAGTCCTTGTCGCTCAAGTGTGGTTGCCAAGCTATGGAAGAGTTTGTCGGTCTGATGGCGGAACGCATTGTAGTCGCTCCACGCCAATTCCTGTTTCAGACTGTCGGATTCGCGCAGCAGTTGCAGACTCTGATCCATCTCTTTGCGGCGAGTGGTATCGTGTTCGGTGCGCTCGTTGTACAACTTGCGCCGCTCGCGGATCGTGACGATGCCAAAGACTATCACAGCAAGACAGACGAGTAAGATCAGCGTGGCTTCCGCCATATGCCGCCGGTCGGTGTGGGCAGGGTATAAGTTCTGCGCCAATAGTTGCACAGCAAGCATCAGCTTGCCGTGACGTTGTTCGATGGCTTTCTGCACGTCGGCACGTTCGGACGACAGCTGACGGATCGTCTCGGCATCGGCAGAAGAGTAGTCGTGCGTGAGGATATAGTAGATGTCGTCGAGGTAGAACGGGTTGTCGATGCGCGGCAAGAGGATCTGCGCGTAGTATGTTGCCGAATCGCTTACATGCAGGTACGAGTACGCCTGCGCGCGCAACATCATAAGGTAATCGTTTGCAGGCGGCAGCGTGTAGTACAGCACGGAGTCGTACTCCAGAGCAAACAGACAGGCGGCAGCACGGGTCTCAACCACTTTGTCGGTGAGCGGTGACAGCGGATATACCCGCAGGGCTTCATCTATCAGCAGCAACGCAGAGTCTTTGTGCGCTTGCGCGGCTTGTTCCCACGCCATATTGTTTAGCGCGTAGGCGTAGGCGAGGTCGTCTTTCGCAGCTGCAAAGTGCTCTGCCGACAGCGCATAGACATAACCCGCCAGAGCGTGTTCGTTCGCCTGACGGCAGATGTTCGCCATGTTCGAATACACCCGCCCAAGTAGCATCTCATCGTTCGTGCCGCTGTGCGAAGCCTTCAAGAACAGCTCCATCGCCTCTTGCGGTTCGCCCTGTGCGCGCAAGGCTTTGCCCTGCTCGTACCACGCCTGCACCTCATCGTGCGAAGGCTTGCCGCTGCACGCAAGCATCAGCGTGCAGCAGAGAGCACAAATCCATATATGCGTTTTGACTGACATTATTGTTCGGTGAATACGAAATAACTTGCTACATTCGGATCAAACAAACCTACGCTCGGGGCATACAGGTAAACACCCGTTTTCTTGGTGGAGTTGGCGAAATAATGCTGAAACTCTTTCTGCTTGGAAACAGACTGCCATATACGCCGTAATTCGCTATCGTCGTCAACGGTCAGATATTTGCCGTCATCACCGATAAAGGCGAACCGCTCTTGTCCGGGATAGTCAAGACCGCTTTTCAACGGCAGACCTGCGCGGAAGCTCTCGGGAAACTCCAGCCTGCCGCACCCGTTCCAGACAATCGAACCGTTGAGTAGCAGGTTGCTCTTGTCATTATAGAACAGTTTGATATATCCGAAATCCCCGGGAGACTCATACTCGGGAAGGAAAGGAATTTCCGCGCCGGAGTTGATTTTTCCGCTGACATCCGTGGCATAAAAGCCTTTGTG
>Ga0310786_10011364_pt1 | contig 11114 bp, 9 predicted proteins | sample AusTroGonzalo_MG_FD_203881 | JGI IMG/M metagenome (GOLD analysis project Ga0310786, IMG submission 203881) | Bovine rumen microbial communities from tropical cattle in Woodstock, Queensland, Australia - Gonzalo_03 (v2) (version 2) | ecosystem: Host-associated > Mammals > Digestive system >...
CAAGACCCGTCTGGCTGTGGCTCTGGCAGACCGTGTGGGCGGTGAGATACTCAGTGCCGACAGCCGTCAGGTATACCGCGGCATGGACATCGGTACCGGAAAGGACCTGGCTGATTATGTGATTAACGGTCATACCATACCTTACCACCTTATTGATATTGCGGAGCCCGGGAGCAAGTACAATGTATATGAGTTCCAGGGTGATTTCCTTAAGGCATACCGTGATGTGGTGGAGCGCGGCGCACAGCCTGTAATGTGCGGTGGAACGGGCCTTTATCTGGAGTCTGTATTGCGGGGTTACCGTCTGATACCGGTGCCTGAGAACCCTGAGCTGCGCCGTTCACTCGAGGGTAAGACCCTGACAGAGCTCACAGATATACTCAAGGGGTACAAGACACTGCACAACACAACAGATGTTGATACCTGCAAGCGTGCCATACGAGCTATAGAGATTGAGGAGTGCTACCGTAATACTCCCGTTGAATCGGGCGGTTTCCCGGCTTTGAAGAGTCTGAACATAGGCATTGACATAAGCCGTGACATGAGACGTGAGCTTATAAGCAGCCGTCTGGAGAGACGAATCAATGAGGGTATGGTAGATGAGATAAAAGGACTTCTGGCGCGTGGCATACCGGCAGAAGACCTTATATACTACGGACTTGAGTACAAGTACGTGACCCTTTATGTTACCGGGCAGTTGGAGTATAAGTATCTGCTGCAGGAACTGGAGGTGGCTATCCATCAGTTTGCCAAGCGCCAGATGACCTGGTTCCGCGGCATGGAGCGTCGTGGCATAAAGATTGAGTGGATACCGTTTGAGTGGTCCATGCAGGATAAGGTGGACCGTATTGTTGAACTAATGCAAGAATGAGAATATGACAGATGATTCTGAAAGATGGGGAATAGTTTATGTGCCCCGTGCCGGTGTGAGCAACTCGCTTAAACGCTGGAATCAGATAAGGGAGTATCTGGAGTTCCGCAAGGTTAAGTATGACGTTGTACAGTCTGGCGGTGAGGGCTCTATAGAGCGCATCACACGCATGCTGATAGACAGCGGACATCAGACCATAGTCATTGTGGGTGGTGACGAGGCTCTTAACGATGCCATCAACGCCATCATGTTCTCACCGCGTGAGGTGCGTCAGAACCTGGTGCTGGGTATCGTTCCCAACGGTATCGGAAATGACTTTGCCAGTTTCTGGGGGCTTGAGGTTGACAACTACAAGAAAGCCATTCACAGCATAATAGAACGCCGCACCAAGAAGATTGATGTAGGCTACTGCTCATATCAGGATGAGGGCGCTGAGCGTGTACGTTATTTCCTCATGTCAGTGAACATAGGTCTGGGCGCACAGGCCATACGTCTGTCAGATATCTGCAAGCGGTTTGGTAAGAAGAACCCTGCATATCTGGTGGCCATATTCAGTCTGTTCAAGGAGCGCAAGCAGTACAAGATGCGCATCAAGGTTAACAGCGAGGAGATAAATGACAAGATAATGACCATCTGTATAGGTAACTCACGCGGCTACGGTATGACCCCCAGCGCTGTACCTTACAACGGATGGCTGGACCTGTCGGTGGTATATAGACCCAAGTTCTGGCAGACCATACGCGGACTCTACATGATTCTGCATAACCAGTTCCTCAACCACGAGCAGGTGCGTCCTTACCGTACCAAACAGATTGAGATAATGGATGCTGACGGCACTCTTACATGCATAGACGGCCGTACGCTTAACCATACATTCCCGCTCAAGGTTTCTCTTGAGCCGGCAGTGATTAACTTTATAATTCCCTGATAGCATATGTCACTCTTTAAGGATTCACGTAACTTTTTCCTGTTGGCAGGCCCTTGTGTAATTGAGGGTGAGGATATGGCCATGCGTATTGCACAGAGATGTGTGGAGATCACTTCACGTCTTGACATACCTTACGCATTCAAGGGATCATTCAAGAAAGCCAACCGTTCACGCATTGATTCATTCACCGGAATAGGCGATGAAAAGGCACTTAAGATACTTGCCCGTGTGCGCCGTGAGTTCGGTATACCGGTTGTTACCGATATCCACCGTGAGGAGGATGCCGTGATGGCTGCAGAGTATGTTGACATACTCCAGATACCGGCATTCCTGTGCCGTCAGACAGACCTTCTTGTGGCTGCCGCACGTACAGGCAAGACGGTGAACATAAAGAAAGGCCAGTTCCTGGCTCCCGATGCCATGCAGTTTGCTGCTCAGAAGGTGGTGGATGCAGGCAACAGCAACGTAATGCTTACAGAGCGCGGCACCACATTCGGCTATCAGGACCTAGTGGTTGATTTCCGCGGCATACCCCAGATGCAGAAGTATGGTTTCCCGGTGGTTGTAGACTGCACTCATTCGCTGCAGCGTCCCAACCAGACAAGCGGCGTAACCGGAGGCCAGCCTGAACTCATTGAGACCATATCAAAGGCTGCAGTGGCAGTAGGTGCCGACGGCCTGTTCATGGAGACTCATGAGAATCCCGCCCAGGCCAAGAGCGACGGCGCCAACATGCTTCCGCTTGATATGCTGGAGGGTCTGCTCACCAAGCTGGTGCGTATACGCCAAGCGCTCTGAATGCTTTTTTAACAGTGTAAAAAGCGTAAGTTTGTGAAAATAAGGTAACTTTGCATCATTAATGGAATAATAATACGTTTATTCCTCATTTTTGAGACCATGGGAAAGTATCCCATATTTATAGAAAAAGGACTATTTATAAAGATGAAAATGAAATTCAGAAATCTTACAGTGGCTCTGTTTGCCACAATGATTGTATTAGCCGTACAATCTTGCTCAAAGGGGGATTCGGCAGATGATTATACCGATGACGGTTCTGACATTGTGGTTAATCCCGCAAAGATGTCAGATTTTAAGGTCTACTCGGGCAAGACCATGATTGCCACAGTCTACGGTTCAGGTTCTGTAGATGTCAACGGCAACCAGTGGTATCTTAACTGGGAGCGTCCGGTTAATATTACCGATGATGAGCGTGCCCGCGTTGTTGAAGAGTTCAGCAAGGTGCGTAAGGACTCTGTAAACAGGATAAGCGTTACCTGGAACAACTTCTGGGTTCAGCAGGTATACAAGGGTACAACACAGTATGTTGACGGCTGGGGTAACAATATCGGTATGGGATCGGACCATATGAATGTGCTGCAGGTGTTCAACAACCTCAAGAAGGAGGTTATAAGCTGGTGGCCCTATGAGGAGAGCATAACCGAGTATGAGGGTGACTATATCCACATCAACAATTTCAACAGCGGAAACAATACCACTGTATATACCGATGATGTAACCGGACAGCAGTATATAGGTACAACCCTTATGGTTGACATGGGTACTGACGGACGTCTGGACCAGTTTGGCTATCATAACTCATGTGACAACCAGGTTCACCTGGAGTATATCATCCTTAAGATTGACGGCTCATATTACATGGGATTTGATTTCTACGGCGTTCATCCTGAGGGTCAGGAGCAGAGCAAGAACATGGATGTGGAGCGTGACTGGATATTCAATGACTGGATAGTCAAGATATCACCTGCACAGCCTCTGGGTGGCGAGCCCGTTGATCCGGACCTGGATGATGATGAGGAAGAAGAAGAGATAGACCCGGAGGAGCTGGAGTATGATTTCTATGCCAAGGATCATGTTGAGGTTAACCTCTCTGTCAATGACAGGCATGAGGAGGGTGACTGGATACATACCAAGCTGAGCATACACGTTCGCTCTATTACTGATGTTGAGGTGTTCATACCGGTGCCCAAGGAGCTCTATCTTGACAAGGATGATATGAATATTGTCATATCTCATTCACTTGACCTGGAGAAATACATTCCTCAGCCTACCACAGAGTCATTCACCATCACAAACTGTGACAATGGCGATGAGTATGACGTGAGTGCTACCGTCAAGTTTGAGAATGACGGTATCCGCATAACCACCCAGGGTATGACCGGTGACCTGCTTGCTTACCTGCAGAAGACTTACGGTGACGGTCTGAACTTTGAGATCTGGACCTATTATAATATAGACGAGACAGACCGTGAGAACCTTAAACCCTATCTGGATGCAACTACCGTGACATTTACCGCCAACCCAACGCTGTTTGTGAATGCGTTTGCAGCCATAGGTGATGACAACCATCAGAATCCGTGGGATTGCCTGGTTACACCGCCGTCAGGTTACTCGGTATACCGCACCCGCACCTATGATAAGCATGAGGATTACAATGTGATTTATAAACAATAACAGATGCAAATAAAAAAGAGTGGCATTCCAATAGGAGTGCCACTCTTTTTTATTGTGTTGACCGGTTTAGTCTATGATTTCAAAGCCTGTGTAGGGAACCAGGGCCTTGGGGATTCTGATGCCATTCTCTGTCTGGTTGTTCTCCAGTATGGCTGCAACTATACGGGGCAGAGCCAGGGCAGAACCGTTCAGAGTGTGGCAGAGCTCAGCCTTCTTCTCGCCGGCCTTGCGGTAACGGCACTTAAGACGGTTGGCCTGATAGGTGTCAAAGTTAGATACTGATGAAACCTCGAGCCAGCGTCCCTGAGCCTCTGAGTAAACCTCAAAGTCATAGCAGATAGCTGATGTGAAGCTCTGGTCGCCGCCGCAGAGACGCAGTATGCGGTAGGGGAGTTCCAACTTCTGGAGCAGGCCCTCAACGTGTGCAAGCATCTCCTGGTGGCTCTGGGCAGAGTGCTCGGGAGTATCAATACGTACTATCTCAATCTTTGAGAACTCATGCAGACGGTTAAGACCGCGTACATCCTTGCCGTATGAACCGGCCTCACGACGGAAACACTCTGTGTAAGCGCAGTTCTTGATAGGCAGCTGCTTCTCATCCAGAATGACGTCGCGGTAGATGTTGGTTACGGGTACCTCGGCGGTAGGGATAAGATAGAGGTCATCAACCTCGCAGTGGTACATCTGTCCCTCCTTGTCGGGCAGCTGGCCTGTGCCGTAGCCCGATGCCTGGTTGACAACGGTGGGAGGCATGATCTCTGTGTAGCCAGCCTTGTTGGCCTCGGCCAGGAAGAAGTTGATGAGTGCGCGCTGCAGCTGTGCACCTTTACCTATATATACGGGGAATCCGGCGCCTGTAATCTTAACACCCAGATCAAAATCAATCAGGTTGTATTTCTTGGCAAGTTCCCAGTGAGGAACCTTGGCGTCACCGTTCTGCGGGTTGCATGTCCAGTTTCCTACTGTATCCTGTCCAACTACACACTCTTTCAGGTTTGACTTTACTACCCAGTTATCCTCAGCGCAAGTGCCCTCGGGAACCTCGGGGTAGGGTATGTTGGGGATGGTGCACAAGAGAGCGGTCAGGTCATTCTCGGCCTGCTCCTTCTTAGCCTCAAGTTCAGTGGCGGCAGCCTTGAGCTCTGCAACACGGGCCTTGGCCTGATCGGCCTCATCCTTGTTGCCGGCCTTCATAGCCTGTCCTATCTTGGCGGCAAGGGTCTTGCTCTCTGCAAGATTGTTGTCCAACTGTGCCTGGGCCTTCTTTCTGTCATCATTAAGACTGATGGCCTGGGCAATAGCCTCCTCAGCATTCTTGAAATGCTTTTTCTTAAGACCTGCAATTACCAGGTCAGTCTGTTCTGTAATCTGTTTGAGTGTGAGCATATCTTTACTCTTTAAATTAAAAAAGGCTCACGCTGAAGTGAGCCTCTTTTATTCTGTTTTGTTTATCAGGCCTCAGCTTTCTCCTGAACGGGGATTACTGAAACATAGCTTCTGTCCTTGCGGCCCTTCTTGAACTGTACTGTTCCGTCAACCAGAGCGAACAGGGTGTGGTCCTTACCCATACCGATGTTCTCACCCGGATGATGCTGTGTGCCACGCTGGCGTACTATGATGTTACCTGCTTTTGCATACTGTCCACCCCAAATCTTAACGCCCAGACGCTTGCTGGCAGACTCACGGCCGTTCTTAGAACTACCTACACCTTTTTTATGTGCCATTTCTTTCTAATTTTTAGGGTTATGCTACTACTTCCTTAACCAGAAGCTCAGTGAACTGCTGGCGGTGACCGTTCAGCTTACGGTAACCTTTTCTTCTTCTCTTGTGGAATACAAGAACCTTGTCACCCTTAACGAGTGCGGTCTTGACCTCACATACTACCTTTGCGCCCTTAACGGTAGGAGCACCTACGGTGATCTTTCCGTCCTTGTCGGCGAGAAGGATCTTCTCGAACTCGATGCTTGCACCAGCCTCAATGTCCTGAATGTGGTGCACGAACAGCTTCATTCCCTCTTCAATCTTGAACTGCTGTCCCTGAATTTCAGCAATAACGTACATTTAATTTTGCTTTTATTCGTTTCTCCGTGGGGTGGCCCGCAAACCCCTGCGAACGCTTCTCTGACCTCATCGGCACTAATCGGGCGCAAAATTACTATTTTACCACGTCTCTACAAAATATTTCAGTTGTTTTTTTGCTGCTAAACAAATGTCCCACAGCAACCACCGGGAGAGTCTCTTCCCGGTAGGTCTACTGTGGGACTTTGAGGCAATATAAGGAGAGTTATTCAGAAATAGAAGAACATGTTGTTGAAAAGGTCCTCAATTGAGTTGTAGTGAATGAAATCCCTGAAAGGGAAATAGTAATCAATGTAGGGCTTTGGAATGCATTCGAAGACTACGTCCAGCCCCGTGGAAAAACCGGCGAGACTTTCATCAATATCGGATATCTGATCCATATTGATATCATATTGCAGGCCTGTTATGGGCATGATTACGCCATGGGAATTATTGTACAGGTTCTGCTTCTTTCTCATAAAGCATATTTCATTGTCGGGATTGACCAGACGGAATGAGAAATTGCCGTTTAAGTCTGTCTCTGTCTGCGCCATGATGCGTTCATTGGCGTTCCTCTCTATGACTATAGCACCGGCAACAGGACCGATGCTGTCAGTTACGGTACCGTAGATGATATCACCTTTTTGCGGCTTATCCTGAGCAAAAGCAGAAACGATGGTTGCTGCTGCTGACAATAACAATGCAAATATCTTTTTCATATCCTATGGTGTTTGGTTTGAGGCAAAGGTAGACCGTAAGGCGTGCACAGCAAAGAAAAAAGCGCTGCAAAAACGTTGCAGTTTTATGAGTCAACTTATTTCAGGAATCAGGTTTGTCCAATTATTAGACAATTTGGAACGGAATTGATGTTTTTTGCTTTTCACGTTTGGATGATGGAGTGGAATGGGGGTAATTTTGGGCAAACAATCAAATTAAGTCCTTGCAATGATACTTCATTATCTCAAAATGGCATTCCGCAGTCTGGCCAAGTTCCGGATGCAGAATATCATATCAGTAGTAAGCCTTGCTGTTGCCTTGTTCTGTTTCAGTATCAACATGTACATAACCCGTACGTTCCTGGAGATGGACAACTGGGTGGAAGATGATGTGGTATATCTGGTGTCGGGTAACGGCTATTCATATCCAAGGAGTTCTCTGGCAAAAGAGGTTGAGATTGAGAGACCCCAGGTAAAGTCATTGCTGCGTTGTAACCTGAGGGAACATAGCTGGAAAGAGGCCGATGACAAGGCTCCTGTGGCGTTGAAAGCTTTCCATTTCATTCATGCCGATCCTACGGTGCCCGATGTGCTGGGCCTTAAGGTAGTAGCCGGTAACTGGGAGTCCATAACCAAAACCAATCTGGAGAACTGTGTGGCATTGACGGAGTCTTTTGCCAGGAAGGAGTATGGAGGGGACGATGATGTTATCGGACATGAAGCATATATTGAGGGGATAGGCACCGTAACTGTACTGGCTGTGATTGAGGACCTGCCCACAGCCAACTCCATAACGGATTTTGAGCCTGTAGCCGGCTGGCTGTTCTGTAAGAATGACAAATTCCTTTCATCAGGCTGGGGTCCCGCATTCGTGAAACTCAAGGAGGGTACAGATCCCGATGCTTTTATAAGCAGCCTTACCGAGGATGTGGTTGGCAGTGACGGTAATGTTACCAAGAAGTACTGTTTCACCGACGGATCGGGCGATGAATCCGGTGTTATAGACGCCGCCCGCAGGTGTCCCATGAGGAAAATGAACGGACTGTTCAAGACCATGCTCATATCTTTGCCCGGTATCCTGATACTCATTGTGGCTCTGTTCAACTATTTCCATCTGCTTGTAAACAGCATCCTGTCCAGCCGCAGGGAGTATGCTTTAAGACGTGTGCATGGCGCCCGCACCTTTGATATGTGGCTGATGGTTGGAACCCAGATCCTGGTGGTGACACTCCTGACAGGCATTCTGAGCCTGATAATAGCACGATACGTGGCACCTTTGATATCTGTAAGTGAATCAAGGTCGGCCGCATCAATAACAACGTTCTGCATAAACACAAGTGTTATAGTCAAGCATACAGTGCAATACATAGTGATGCTCATGGTTGTGGGATTGCTTATAGCATGGCTGGCTGTAAAACGTGTAAGGAATACTGAAATGAGCAATATGGTAAAGCGCAGTTACGGCGGCCGTAACATAATGCTTGGCGTTCAGCTTGCCGTAGCGCAGATAATGGTATCCATGCTGGTGGCAATCTTCCTTAAGATGCGTGCAAACCTTACTGAACCCTATTCATGGCTCAGCAAGGAGGATAAGACATGCATCATAACAGACATGATCTACAACTCTGACAGGACCTATGCCGAAAGCCTTCTGTCTTACCTTAAATCACAGCCCTATGTTACTCATGCCGTGCTCTCGTTCACCGAGTACCTGCGTGGAACCAAGATACAGACTGAGTTTGAGATGAACGGATGGGATGACAACAAGAGCTGCAGCAGGGTATTCATTGATGAGGAGATGATGGATATGCTGGGACTTAAGATAAAGGATGGACGTGCCCCGGCCAAGACAAATGAGATAATGGTGGATGACGGTTTCATCGGCCGATTCGGACTAGGCATAGGTGATACGATCAGAGTGATGGATTTTCCTTCAAACTATCCGGATGCAGGTCTGACCTTTAACGGTGAGAATTCACAATTGATACCTCTTGTAATAGTGGGACATGTTGACAACATCCTTGATAAGACAACGTTCACTGGTGCATATATGTCAACCCATCAGCCCGCAATATATCTCAATTGGCCCAACCTGAGCGGATTTGTCGTAGTAAGGTGTCTGCCCGGACATCAGAAGGAGACAAAGGCTGCCATAGCCAGGTTCTACAACCCCGATCTGGAGAATGTTGATGATTATAGCGATTATATGTCAACATCGCTGTATCAGTATCTGGATGAGAACAACCAGGTGTGGAACAGCATAGGATTCATATTATGGACGGTAGCGATAATTGCTTTCATCATCACGCTGCTGGGTGTCTATTCGGCCATATCGGTTGATACCACACGCCGCCGCAGGGAGATGGCTGTACGTAAGATCAACGGTGCCAGGACAGGTCAGATTACCATGCTGTTTGTGAACCTCTATGTAAAGCTGTTCATAATCTCATCGGTCTTCTCTGTCCCTGTGACCGCCATGGCAATCAAGTTCTTCATCCTTAACAACAGACCATTTGAAAAGGGCCCTCTCTATGCCATCCTCTTCTACCTCTTTATCTATGCCATCATGGTGGCGTTCGTAGCGCTGACCATAGGCTTCAAGATCCACCGCATATCGCGCGACAATCCCGCCGATGTGGTAAAGAGTGAATAATTATCTGAGCTTGTTGGCTTCAAAGTGGCGTCTGATGGAGAGGAAGTAGAATGTAACGCCAAAGAGATTGACAATCCACGATGCCCAGAAGGCACTGTGATAGCCCATGAACTCGGCGCAGAGACCGCCGATGAGTACGCCCAGACCTACGCCGGCATCCCAAGAGGTTAGGATGGAGGAGTTGGCGGTGCCGCGCTGCGAGTGCTCAGCCAGATTGATGAACATGGTCTGGAAGGCCGGGTACATATGGCCGTTTCCAAGACCTACAATAAGTCCTGCTCCGTAATAGCCTATGGGGTTATGTATGGCTGCAAAGAGAAAATAGCCTACCAGTGATACGCACATTCCCATGGAGGCGTTGCGTGACACCTTTCCGTCACGCAGGTAGCGTGCTCCGGTAAGGCGTGACAGGATAAGACCGATGGCACAAAGGCCAAAGAAAAGTCCCGTTCCACCGGTGATTCCCAGTTCTTCTTTGCCGTAGATGGCTACGTAAGTGGAGAGAATGCCGTAACTGAAAGCGAAGCATGTTATGCCGATGGCCTCACGCCAGCCTTCAAGCAGGAAGAAACGGTCCAGTGAGAGCACCTTCTTTTCCGGCACATAATCACGTTTGGGCAGGCGTATTGACATCTCCAGCATCAGTCCTATCAGGGATGCGGCAAGCGACACCCAGAAAAGAGCCTTGTAACTGCCGTTGAATGCGCCCAAAAGTACAATGGCCAGAGCCGGTCCCAGAGCCATTGCCAGGTTGTTGCTCAGACCGTAGTAACCAATGGCCTCACCACGGCGTGAGGATGGTACCACATCGATTGCTACGGTGCTGGCTGCTACCGTGGTGGCACCGAACGGGGCACCGTGGACTGTGCGGAATATGGCGAATGCCGCAAGTGAACCGGCAGCCAGATAACCTGCAAAAATGCTGAAAAACAGAGCCCCGCAGATGACCAGTACGGTCTTCCGCGGGAAACTGTCAACCAGAAAGCCACTGAACGGACGTACCGTCAGAGCCATTATTGAATAACCGGTGAGCACCATTCCGATGGTGTCCTTGGTGGCTCCGAATGTCTCGCTAAGATATAGAGGAAGCAGTGGAACGATAAGCATAAAGGAGAAATGGACCAGAAAGTTTACTGTCCATATCTTTATGTAGTTAGCGTTCCACAGCTTCTCCATAGTTTCAGGTTATTTCCTCCAGGCCGGGTTCACAAGCTGGAACTCCTGTGCCTTGGCGGGCTTCTTGATATTCATCTCGACCGATTCCAGCAACATGGATTCCGGTGCGATCATAGTGGTCATGTTGTAGCCGTTGAATACGGAACTCAGTATGTTCTCCTCCTTTGAGGCTGTGATGACATGCATCAGCTCCCTGCGCTCAAAGTTGGGAATATCGCCGTTGATGACGGTCTCCTGACC
>Ga0310786_10011365_pt1 | contig 11114 bp, 13 predicted proteins | sample AusTroGonzalo_MG_FD_203881 | JGI IMG/M metagenome (GOLD analysis project Ga0310786, IMG submission 203881) | Bovine rumen microbial communities from tropical cattle in Woodstock, Queensland, Australia - Gonzalo_03 (v2) (version 2) | ecosystem: Host-associated > Mammals > Digestive system >...
CATCGGTGAACAGCTCGTTCTGATCGAGGACAAGATGTTCGATATGGACAAAACGCTTGCAGAGGGTGCTTTGCAGTTTAGTCAGTTCTCGGCAGGGTGGCAGACCTATCTGTATCAGAACAATCCGCTGCTTGATCCGCACAAAAAACTGTGTGAATTCTCAGCGGAGGAAATGGAGATACTCAAATACGGCGCAAAAGAGAAAGTGCAGGTCGAGATACGCTCCAACAATACGGGGCGTGTGGATAAGGTGGATTATGAGGGCGTTATACCTCGTTTCTATCGGCTGTATCTCCGCCGTGACATCACAAAACTAAAACAGAGCTTGCAGGACGAGATCATGTCCCTTGTTGAGAAAGGGCATTGCCCCACCTGCGGCGGTACGGGCTTGAATCCTGCGGCGCTTGCTTCAAAGATCAACGGACGAAATATCGTGGACTATATGGATATGACCGTGACCGAACTTCTGCCTGTACTTGACGAGATAACCGAGCCGAGGGGGATTTCTCTTGCAAAGCAGATCAGGGCGTATATCCAAAGAATGATAGATGTGGGCATCGGCTATCTCTCTTTTTCAAGAAGAACAGACACGCTTTCCGGCGGCGAATTACAGCGTATCAAAATGGTGCGCAACCTCGGCAGCAGCCTTTCCAACATCACCTACATCTTCGATGAGCCGACTGCCGGACTTCACCCTGCCGATGCGGAGCGCATCGGGAAACTGCTCATTGATCTGCGTGATAAGCACAACAATGTATTCATCGTGGAGCACAGCCGACAGATGATTGAACTTGCTGATCATATCATCGAGCTTGGCGAAAATGCGGGAACGCAGGGCGGCAGGATCGTGTATGAGGGCGATCTGAACGGCTTGAGATCTGCGGATACGCTGACAGCGCAGATGATGAAACAGAAGATAAAGCTCAACACCTCACCGCTGCAATGGTCAGAGGGCTTCCTGATAGAAAACGCCCATTGTCACAATCTGAAAAACGTGACCGTGACCATACCGAAAGGCGTTCTGACTGCCGTTACAGGTGTTGCGGGTTCGGGCAAAAGCTCGCTTGTACGCCATGAATTTGTACGCCGTAATCCCAATGCTATCGTCATCGACCAGAAAGCGATAGGCACTTCGATCCGTTCCACGCCTGCGACATACACAGGCGTTATGGATGAGATCAGAAAGCTGTTCGGCAAGGAAAACGGCGTTGCTGCGAGCTGGTTCAGCTACAATTCAAAGGGAGGATGTGCGGTCTGCAAAGGTACGGGACAGATTACCTACGATATGGCGTTTGCCGAGCCTGTTGTCGTTCCCTGTGAAGAGTGCGGCGGTCATCGCTATAACCCGACTGCACTTTCCTATACCTACAAGGGAATGAACATCGAGGAGGTAATGAGCCTGACCATTGAACAGGCTATGGACTTCTTTGACAGCAGGAAGATACGCTCTGCACTGCAAAGTATGATTGATGTAGGTCTTGGTTATCTCACTCTCGGACAGCCGACAAGTACGCTTTCGGGCGGCGAGGTACAGCGTGTGAAACTGGCAAGCGAACTGCATAAGCAGGGCGAAGTGTATGTTCTTGATGAACCGAGTACGGGGCTGCACGGCAAGGATATTGAAAAGCTCCTTGCACTCCTGCGTAAACTCGTTCAGAACGGCAACACGGTCATTATTGTAGAGCATCGCCTTGAACTCATCGCACAGGCTGACTACATCATCGACATGGGGCCGGAGGGTGGCTCAAACGGCGGACAGGTCATGTTCTGCGGTACGCCGGAAGAACTGCTGAAATGTGAGCGGTCGAAAACGGCGGAGTATCTGAAAAAAGCAATGGCACTTTGATGCTTGTGGATGCAAAGGAAAAGAATTTCACGGAAACGACAGCATCATTAGTTCTGCTGATTGACCTTTCTCCGGTGGTATGGTATAATGGTAAAAACAAATGACCGAGGTGTTACCATGAAACGCAAGACTGCCAAAGAAATACTCGCCGAGTCCTTCCGTGAGCTTGCCGAGACAGTGCCAATAGATAAGATCACCATTAAGGATATCGTGTATAACTGCGATTATTCTCCCGCGACATTCTATCGCCACTTCAAGGACAAGTATGATCTGATTGCCTTTGATTACGTTCAGCGCACCTCGGAGATCATGGCGAAGGTCGGCAAGAATGGCTATGAATGGAAGGATACACTTACAGACGCTACACATTTTTTTGATGAAAACAGAAAATACATGAAAAATCTTCTTCTGCATACAAGCGGTATGGATTCATTCGTGCGGTATTTTGCAAGTGCCAATATCAAACATTTGTCCAACTGCATACTTCATAACTCGGAAATTACGGAGCTAACATCTGACCTTGTAATATATGTAAAGGTGTATGTGTTCGGAACGGTGCAAACTGCATGTGAGTGGCTGCTCGGCGAGATCGACTGCACTCCCGAACATCTTGCAAAACTGTTTGAAAATTCAGTTCCCGAACCGCTAAAAGAGTATCTGAATATGAAATGAGAGAATTTTGCCCGAATGTCTCATTATGAGATATCCGGGCATTATTATAGCTTGTATTTCCTGCTTTATAGGTATATAATGAGTTTATAAATCGCATACGACATGACGGTATGCGACAAATGAAACACAGGAGGTATATATCATGAATGAAAAGCAGCAGATACTCGAAGCAATGAAGAAGGCAGGCGAACCGCTGAACGCAGGAAAGATCGCAGAGTTAACAAGTCTTGACCGCAAGGTTGTCGATAAGACTATGACCGCTATGAAAAAGGACGGCTCTATTGTATCTCCAGTAAGATGCAAGTGGGAGCCTGCTGAAAAATAAGAACGATATTGGGCTGTCGGTCGGCTATCGACATCCCTTTGCTTAAAGATGATCTGAAAGGAGCTATATTATGGAAATCAAAGCAGTTAAATTCAGAAAAGACGGATTCTATTCTCAGCCCTTCGTATTCGGTGGCGCGGACGGTGCAGATAAGTTTGACAAGAATATCCGCTATCGCGGCAGCTTGCAGAACTATCTGATCGACACGGGTGATGAAGTTATCCTTGTTGATACTGGACTACCTGCCGGAACACCCGAAGAAGTTCCCGATGAGAACAGCACTCTCTATACGGGCAAAGATATTTCAAGCTATATTGAAGCTTTCAAGGCTCTCGGCTACAAGCCCGAACAGGTCACGAAGATACTGCTCACCCACAAGCACGGCGATCATTCGGGAGAACTGAGATCCTTCCCGAATGCTAAGATATATGTGAACGCCGATGAAGTTTCCGCCGATGAATTGCAGGGACTTGATAACATCGTGCCTGTTAACTTTTCGGACGGAGCGTATCACAACTTCCCGGAAAGTCAGAAGATCGCAGAGGGCATTTATTACATCAAGGCGAAGGGACACACCAACGGCAACAGCATTATTATAGTCGAAAGCGACGGGCTGTTCTATATGCTTCACGGCGATATTACCTATGTGGACGAAGCTCTCTATGAGAACAAGTTGTCCATAGTATTTGATGATCTCTCAGCGGCAAGAGAAACACTTGACCGTGTGCGTGAGTTTGTCAGAAACAATCCAACCGTTTACTGCGGTACGCATACGCCGCAGGGCTATGAGAACCTTGAAGCAAAGCGTGTTATGGATCTGGATAATCCCGTCCCGACAGTGCTTGCAGAGGTCGATTTCTCGGCACAGCAGGCAAGCGGAAAGTATGTCTGCTCCATCTGCGGATATGTGTATGATCCTGCCGAGCATGACGGCGTTGCATTTGAGGATTTGCCCGATAACTGGAAATGTCCGAGATGTAAGCAGGGCAAGGATAAGTTCAATAAGGCTTAACAGCCATACAAAAAATCTTAGCAAAAGGTGGCTGAATGCCTATGAGTAATGAATTATCAGAAGTATCAACTGTAAACGATTCATCCAGAGAAAAGACCATTGTCAAAACAAGTATCATCGGAATCATAGCAAATGTGTTCCTTGCGGCGTTCAAGGCTGTGATCGGTATTATGACGCACTCAATTGCCATAGTTCTTGATGCGGTCAACAACATTTCCGATGCCGGAAGTTCGCTCATAACGATAATCGGTACAAAGCTTGCAGGCCGTGAACCTGATAAAAAGCATCCTTTCGGTTATGGTCGTATTGAATACTTGAGTGCTATGATAATATCTGTAATCGTACTGTATGCAGGTGTCACGTCATTTATCGAATCGGTAAAGAAAATCATATCGCCGCAGACTCCCGAATACTCAATCGCATCGCTGGTTATCGTCGGCGTTGCTGTTGTGGTAAAGATCGTGCTTGGCAGATATATGAAAAGCGTTGGCACAAAAGTCAATTCCGATTCCCTCGTAAATTCTGGCGAAGATGCAACACTTGATTCGATCATCTCTGCTTCAACGCTTGTAGCAGCCGTGATATTCATGATCTTCGGTCTGTCGCTTGAAGCATGGCTTGGTGCTATCATCTCGCTTGTTATCATCAAATCTGGCATTGAGATGCTGAAAGATACTATCTCGCAGATACTCGGCGAACGCAGTGATCCTGATCTTGCAAAGAGCATAAAGCAGACAGTCACTGAGTTTGAGGGCGTTGAAGGTGCTTATGACCTCGTGCTGAATAACTACGGTCCGGATGCATGGAACGGTTCTGTTCATATCGAAGTTCCCGATACCTATTCAGCAGATCAGTTAGACCGCCTTATCCGTGAGATCCAAATGAAAGTATACAGCAAGCATCAGGTCATTCTTACTGCAATCGGTGTGTATTCGATCAATACAAAGGATGATGAGGCGAAAGCCATTGAGCAGAAGGTCCGTGAGATCGTATTCTCACATGAACATGTTTTGCAGATGCACGGTTTCTATCTGACAAGAGAGACTAACAACATCCGCTTTGATGTTGTAGTCAGCTTTGATGCACCAAATCGTCGTGATACATATAAGCAGATCATAGATGATGTTCAGAAAGCATTTCCCGATTATCAGTTACAGATTACTCTGGATACTGATTTTTCTGAGGAATAAAGCACATGACGAAAGACAGTATAACGATACAAAAAAAGGCCAGCTCCTCACGGAGCTGGTTTTCTTATTATAATAAATCGACTATCTCCTCATAGAAATCAGGTGTGATGTTCCGCATTGAGAAGTGAATAGATAGAGCATCCATCAATGTATTAGTGGTACGATGATGTTTTTATTTTATATGCTTTTCAAACCTGAACATTCCCGCAGGAAACTGAGGATCATCGCTATCAAATTCATTCGCAGGGAAATCTCCCGGATGATGCTTGTTGAGATATTCTACGATATGGAATCCGCAGCGGTTGACGTAGAAATGGATATTCCGTGTTTCAAAGTAGGGAGTGAATGTCTCCCAGACAGTTACCTCCGAATGCAGTTTCTCTATCGCACACCATGCCGCATATCCGATACCTTTGCTGTGGACTTCCGGCTTTATGAAAAGCAGTTCAAGATCGCCGTGAAAGCCTGAGACTTTTATAACTGCGCCTCCGACAATTATACCGTCAGCAAAGATACGGTATGCTTCACCCGTGTCAATGCAGGCTTCAATGGTTTTGCTGGAAATAATCTGCTCGTCATCTTTGTCTTCAAAATGAGCATCACGAAGACCAAATTCCTCCATTGCACCATAGTTGAAGGCTTCCTGATTATCCTTAATAAATTGCTCACGGTCTGATGCTTCTAAAGAAACGAGCTGTACTTCTGTCATTTTTAGTTCTCCTTTTCGTTTTCATAGTAAAAAGCTTCCAGTTATAATCCAAATCCATACCCTGCTCCGACTCCGACAACCGCCGCAAGCAGTATTATCTTTATAGGATTCATCTTCCTGAATGCAAGAACAGCCGATACTGCGAATAAGCAGAGGAATATCCAGAATGATGCATCCGAAAAGCTGCTTAACTGCAACCCATTCGGAAAGAACACAGTTCTGCCGACCGAAAGAAATGCCGTACCGATCATTCCGACAACGGCAGGCTTCAAGCCGGACATTACGCCTTTGACAGCTTTGCTGTCTTTAAACTTCTCAAAACACTTCGCAATGATAAGGATAATGATGAAAGACGGAAGCACGATACCAAGTGTTGCGATAGCAGCACCGAGGACACCGCCTGTCCTGATACCGACGAATGTCGCCATATTGACTGCAAGCGGCCCAGGTGTACTTTCGCTGAGAGCTACAAAGTCCACAAGTTCTGCCTGTGTAAGCCAGCCGTGCCGTTCGGCTTCATACTGTATCATGGCGATCATCGCATAACCGCCGCCGAAAGTGAACGCTCCGATTTTAAGAAAGGTCAAGAACAGCTCAATCAGTACCATGGCTCTGCTCCTTTCTGTTCAGGAGCGACCATATCAAGCCGAATAAACCGCAACCGATGATAACAAATACAGCATCTATCTTTAGAAACGCCGTAAGGATAAACGCTGCACCCATGATAACGTAAGAGATCACTTTCTTCTTTGCTGATTTGAACATCATCCACAATGCTTTCAGTATCAATGCAAGAACGGCTGCACGAATACCCATGAACGCATATTGCACAGCCTTGAAGCTCTTGAATTCATTCAGTATAAAAGAAATGAGCGATATGATAAGGAACGACGGCAATACCACACCAAGTGTAGCAACACAAGCACCGATGAAACCATTTGTTCGATAACCGACAAACGTTGCCGCATTGATTGCTATTGGACCAGGTGTTGATTCGGAAATTGCCACAATATCGCTTATCTCTTTTTCATCAAGCCATTTTTTATTCGTGCAGACCTCACGCTGTATCAAAGGTATCATAGCGTATCCTCCGCCGAATGTAAATGCTCCTATCTTCATAAAGGTAAGGAACAGATCTAGATTTTTATTCATAGTTAATCACCATTAATCAGTATATCACGGCATACTGTACGTGTCAATTATTTCTGCTCTGAAGGCATAATAAGAACATACAGCTTATGTACATATATCAATACAGAACTCAGAAGAATGAAACAAACTTGGTACAACAACGTTTAATCTGTCAGTTTTGTTGAATGAGGTCTTAATTTCAATGGTAATATACGAAGTATCTCCTGCCTTAAAATCATAATGAGCTTTTCTTCCCGAGGGGCTATCAAGCCATGTTCCGCCATCGGGAGTATAGACTCCGTGGTTTATTCTGATTTTTCCTTGATATACTTTTATTTTTAGCTTATAGATTCCTTCGTTCAATGGGATATATAATGAACGCTGAGGTTTCAGTAATACCTTCTCATTAAATCTAAGCTCTTTCATGACTTCTCCTTTTCAAGTATCCTATAGCTTGTACGGTCAATTCCGATAGCACCGAGAGGAGCTGTGATAAGTATAGCAAGCACCGCTACTGATAATACGGTTTTTCCGCACGGCAGTCCAAGCGATAGCGGAACCGAGCCAATAGCAGCCTGTACGGTTGCTTTCGGAAGATAAGCGATTATGCAGAAAAGCCTTTCTTTTATGGTCAGTTTTGTACCAAGTAAACATAAAATAACACCAACTGCTCTGAAAGCAAGTGCAATAAATATCATAAGTAGAGCAGGAACTCCTGCCGCAAGCGTGTAACGCACATCAACAGCAGCACCTACAAGTACGAACAATACGACCTCTGCTCCTATCCAAAGCTTGCCGTATTTCTCAGATAAACGTGAAGTTACGCTTTTGTCAGATTTTAGTTTGATAACACACGCCATAGCTACGACTGCAAGCAATCCGGATATCGCGACATATGGCTTCACAAGAGTTTCAACAGACATCAGTAGAAATGCAGTTCCGAGTATGATAACGACCTTGGTGCTGTTTCTTATCCTGCTATCATGCTGATACGCTTTTTCAAATAAGAGATATAAACATATTCCTGCAACCGTTCCGAGTAACACTCCAAGAATTATTGATATGGGGATATTCAGAAAATCTACAGCTTTGGCAGAACCGCCCTGCGCCATTGTTACAAATGTTGAAAAAAGAACTATCACGAATACATCATCGCATGAAGCTCCCGCAAGTATCATCTGAGGTATGCTTTTTTCAGTACCTCGCTTCTCCTCTATAAGCTTTACCATTCTTGGAACTACGACTGCAGGTGATACCGCACTGAGTACAGCTCCCATAACAGCCGCTTCAATTCTGCTTACGTCAAGCAGAAACGGTGCGAACAATGTGTACCCAACGATCTCAAGACAAGCCGGAACAAATGACATCAGCACCGCAGGTCTGCCTACTTTTTTCAGATCTGACAGATTAAGCGAAAATCCCGCTTTGATGAGTATTATGATAAGAGCTATTTGCCGAAGCTCAGATGATATACCGAGTATCGAACTGTCAAGCATATCAAGTACATAGGGACTTATAATTATTCCGACTCCAAGCATACCTATGATACGCGGCAAACCTATCTTTGAGAAGATAGCTGCTGCTGAAAAGCCTAAAAGAAAAATGATCGCAAGAGATAAAAGCATAGTGTTTCCTCCAAAATAAAAAAGCCGACAGCTTCTGCGTAATAAATACAGAAGTCATCAGCTTGATAAGCGGTTCTGGTTTCCCAAGGGAGAACATCATTCCCTTATGAAATTTTCTTTTTGTATTATATCACTCATTACATGTTATGTCAAGTGGTTTATAGTCTTTTGGATGGATGCTATTATAGGATTTTCAATAGACCAAGGCCTATTGATACAGTAAAAAAATGTTTCACATAATTGGTATATTGGCTTTTGAAACGTTGCAAAAATATTTGACACCCTATTGGGAATAGAGCCAGTGCAGTATTTGCTACACTGGCTTTCTCATTATACTTTGCTCTCATATTCTCTGACCCTGCGATAGAATGTGTTCTTATTTAACTTCATACGCTTACGGAACTCAACAGCAGTAATCCTTCCTGACTTCCATTGCTCATACAGCTGAGCGAAGTTTTCCCAATCTACAGAGATAGGCTGTCTGCCTTTATACTTCCCTTGAGCTTTTGCAATAGCAATCCCTTCACGTTGACGCTGTAAGGTCTGCTCACGTTCAAGCTCGGAGAGTGCTGCAAATATGGATAGCACGAAACGCCCCTGCGGAGTATTGGTGTCAATATTCTCCTTACTGCTGACAAGTGTAACGCCCTTTTTCTGAAGCACATCTATAATGTTGAGCAGGTCTCTTGTGGATCTTCCAAGTCTGCTGATGCTTTCGATGTACAGGGTATCACCTTCACGTATATATTCAAGCATAGCTTTCAGCTCAGGACGGTTGGCGTTCTTACCAGACATCTTCTCGGCAAAGACACGTTCCACCTGATATTGCTCCATGATAGCTTCCTGACGGGCAGTCTCCTGATGTTCTGTCGATACGCGGATATACCCGATCTTGCCCATCAAAAGGCCCCCCATAGCAACCCTCATAGATATCATCGCCGTACATATACTTCACATCCCTGAGTGCTTCATGGAGCAGTCTATGATCAACGAGCATATCCTCGATCTCATCACAGGTATACCCGTATTCGAGTAGCAGTTCAACGTCCGAGCTATCAACACCATAGCAGCCACAGTATGCGAGCAGCATTTCCTCATGCATATTATAGAATTTAGAATCATCATAGTCATACCAGCTCATATATTTAGAACGGTAAATCTTAGGCTCAAACTGAGCTCTGGTAATCTTACCGTTTCTGTCGATACGAAGAATATCGCCTTCCTTAGTATCTACACGTTTTCTCTCGAACTTATGTAAGCCCAGTTGCTTCAAAGCTTTCTTCATAATGCTTTCAGTGCTTGCATACACATACAGCCCGATTGTCTCGAAGTGGAGCAGGTACATCGGATTGCTGCCTTTTATAATGTATAAGGAAATTTCTGATGCAGAGCTTACATCGTACTTACAGGTAGTGTAAAGGCACTTACATCAGTACGATATTTCAGCTGAAAACGTTACAATCGGCAGGTAGGACAACCTGCTTTTTGTGACAAGCATGAGGCTAATACGCTTCAGAAAGGCCATTGTTTCGATAATAGACCGTTCTTCAGCCGTTATCGTTCTGAGAATGTTATAACAACGCTCAAGGGCAAAACAGTTCCTTTTGAACCTGCTCCAGACATAAAAAGTGATACTAAAGAAAATGAGCAGCCGTAAGGCTGCTCTCAAGTACGATCAAGGAGTTGATAAGAATGAATGACATCGTAATCCCCGTGTGGGAAAGATATGCCCTAACAGTAACTGAAGCTGCTGAGTATTATCATATCGGAGAAACTAAGCTGAGAAGGCTCGCAGAAGAGCATCCTGATGCTGATTTTATTATAATGAACGGCAACAGAGTGCTTTTCAAGAGAATCAAATTTGAAAAATTCTTAGATCAAGCAACAGCGCTGTAGTTCTTTAATCTATTGAAAAAGGCCCGTACTTGTGTTATAATGAAAATACAAGTTCGGGTCTCTTTTCAGAAAGGAGTGTTTCTATCATGAGCGAGAAGAGAAGAGACCACAAAGGCCGTATCCTGAGAGAAGGAGAAAGCCAACGTACAGACCTCAAATACCGTTTCACCTATGTTGATATTTCAGGTAAAAGGAAGGAAGTAACCAGCTGGCGATTAGACAATGCTGACCCTGCTCCGGCTAACAAAAGAAAAGGTCCCTCTCTAAGAGAGATGGAGAGAGATATAGAAAGGGATCTATATAATCATATTCTTTCAAACGGCGGAGAGTACACCGTTCTTTCTTTAGCAGAGAGATATATATCGCTGAAGACTGGTGTAAGAATCAGCACCGAAATCGGCTATAAAACAGTCATTAACCTCATCAAAAATGACCCTTTCGGAAGCCGGAGGATAGATACTGTCAGGATATCTGACGCCAAGGCATGGCTGATAAAGTTACAGCGTGAGGACGGCAAGGGATATAGCACAATCCATACTGTCAGGGGCGTTCTAAGGCCAGCGTTTCAGATGGCTGAGGATGACGACCTTATACGAAAGAACCCTTTTCAGTTTCCTCTGTCAACAGTGATCATCAATGACAGCGTCACTAGAGAGGCTATAACAGAAAAACAGCAGGCCGACTATCTTGAATTTATTAAGCAGGATA
>Ga0310786_10011368_pt1 | contig 11113 bp, 11 predicted proteins | sample AusTroGonzalo_MG_FD_203881 | JGI IMG/M metagenome (GOLD analysis project Ga0310786, IMG submission 203881) | Bovine rumen microbial communities from tropical cattle in Woodstock, Queensland, Australia - Gonzalo_03 (v2) (version 2) | ecosystem: Host-associated > Mammals > Digestive system >...
TTCGCGCGTCGGAAGATCGCCGGAATCGGCGTGTCGCTTCCGGGCATCCTGTCCCACGACCGCAAACGGCTTGCGCGTTCGCACGCGCTGGAGCTTCGTGACTTCGACCTCGCGTCGTTCGCCGGGCATTTCCGCGGAATCGACGTGGACTTCGAGAACGACGCGAACGCGGCGGTGCAGACGGAGGTGTCTGACCTGAGCGGCGACATCGTGTATCTGTCGCTGTCAAACACGGTCGGCGGCGGAATCGCCTCTCCGCGCATGATCCACCTCGGCGACAACCGGCGCGCGGGCGAGTTCGGGCACATGGTCCTGCATCCCGGCGGCCGCCGCTGCTACTGCGGCAAGAAGGGCTGCGCCGACGCCTATCTCTCTGCCATGCGCCTTTCGGAGGGCGCGTCCAGCCTCGAGGACTTCTTCGCGCGGCTCGAAGCCGGCGATGCGCCCGCGAAGCGCGTGTGGGGCGCCTATCTCGACGATCTCGCCATTGTGGTCTCGAATCTCCGCATGGCCTTCGACAGGATCGTCGTCATCGGCGGATATGTCGGCGCGCACATGGAGCCGCACCTTCCCGAGCTAAAATCCCGGCTGAAGAAACTTAACCTGTTCGATCCGGATTCAGACTACGTGCGCGTCGGACGCTGCGGACGCGACGCCTCGGCGATCGGCGCGGCGCTCTGCCTCATGAACAGGCATCTCGAAGAACTTTAGTAATGCTATTGACAAAAGTCGGCGCGGTGTGCTAACATATTACCGATCCTTGAAAGGGGAAACGGAATGGCACAGGACACTTCAAAGGAAAGACTCGGCTTCTCGACCGTTCTCGCGTACGGGTTCGGCGACGTCGGCTGCAACTTCTCGTGGATGTTCGTGGGGAACTTCCTCATGTTTTTCTACACGGACGTATTCTGCATCTCGATGTCCGCCGTCGCGACGCTCATGCTCGTCTCGCGCGTCTGGGACGCGGTGAACGATCCGCTCGTCGGGCTTCTCGCCGACAGGACGCGCACGCGCTGGGGCCGCTTCCGTCCGTGGCTTGCGTTCGGCGCGCCGCTGACTGCGGTCGTTCTCGCGTTCACGTTCTGGGCGCATCCAGGGTGGGGCGACGGCGCGAAGATCGCCTACATGTACGCGACGTATTCGCTACTCGTTCTCGGCTACACGTGCGTGAACCTTCCGTACGGAACGCTCTGCGGGGCGATGACTCAGGACATCGACGAGCGCGCGCGGCTCAACACGTCCCGCTCGCTTGCGGCGATGATCGCAATCGGCGTCATCAACGTCATCACGCTTCCGCTCGTCAACGCCTTCGGCGGAAAGACGTCCGCTTCGGCCTACCTATCCGTGGCGATGCTCTACGGCGCAATATTCGCCGCGTGCCATCTCTTCTGCTTCGCGAAGACGCGCGAGACGGTCGCTCCTGCGGTGCGTGCGAAGGTTCCGCTCGGCGTCCAGCTTAAGTCCGTCGCGCGGAATCCGCCGTATCTTGCCGCGCTTCTCGGGCAGTTCCTCTTTGGCGCTGTTCTCTACGGACGCAACGCCGACTACATCTACTACTTCAAGTACGTCGCCGGGAACGAAGATCTTTTCACTACGTTCGCGCTTGTGATTGTTCTGCCGTCGATCTTCGGCGCGGTGCTGTTCCGCCCCGTGTTCGCGCTGACCGGCAACAAGGGCCGCGCCGCGGCGATTCTTGCGTTTCTTACGGGTCTCGGGATGTTCGCGATCTATCCGTTCGATCCCGTCGGAACGCCCGTCATGTTCTACGCAACGGCCGCGCTCGCGCAGTTCTTCTTCGCCGGGTTCAACACGGCGATCTACGCGATCATACCCGACTGTGTCGAATACGGCGAATGGAAGACGGGCGTCAGGAACGACGGTTTCCAGTATTCGTTCATCTCGTTCGGAAACAAGATGGGCATGGCGCTCGGTACGGCTGGACTCGCGGCGGCGCTCTCGGCCGTAGGCTATCTCGAGCCCGTAAGCGGCGTCGCGCAGGCGCAGAACGCCTCTGTCGTCGCCGTGATGCGCCACGCCTTCACGACGATACCCGGTGCGCTCTGGCTCGTTACCGGTTTTGGGCTGCTTTTCTACCGGCTTGACAAGAAGGGATATTCAAGGATCATCGACGAACTGGAGGCGAAAAGAAAATGAAGATGCTGCAACAGGTAATGACTGCGCCGGGCGAGATATCGTTCCGCGAGGTGGAGCGTCCGCAGCCGGGTACGGGAGAGGTGCTGGTGCGAATCCGCAGAATCGGCGTGTGCGGGTCGGACATACACGTCTGGCACGGGAAGCACCCGTTCACGAAGTATCCCGTGACGCAGGGCCACGAGGTGTCCGGCGAGATCGCGGCTCTCGGTGCGGGGGTCGATGGATTTGCCGTCGGCGAGAAGGTGACGATAGAGCCCCAGGTCGTCTGCGGGAAGTGCCACCCGTGCCGCCACGGAAAGTACAACCTCTGCGAGGAGCTGAAGGTGATGGGCTTCCAGACGACAGGAACGGCGAGCGAATACTTTGCGGTTGACGCGAAGAAGGTGACGAAGCTCGGCGAGAAGATGAGCTTCGACGAGGGCGCGATGATCGAGCCGCTCGCGGTCGCGGTGCATGCGGCGCGGCGGTTCTCGGACCTCAGGGGCGCGAATGTGGCGGTTCTCGGTGCGGGGCCGATCGGCATCCTCGTCGCGCAGGCGGCGAAGGGGCTGGGGGCCAAGTCGGTGCTTGTCACGGATGTTGCGGAGGGGCGTCTTGCGAAGGCGAAGGAGTGCGGCGCGGACTTCGCGGTCGACACGTCGAAGGAGGACTTCGGCGCGGCGATGGTGCGCGCGTTCGGGCCCGACAAGGCCGACGTCATCTACGACTGCGCGGGGAACGACGTCACGATGGGCCAGGCGATCAAGTACGCCCGCAAGGGATCTACGATCATCCTCGTCGCCGTGTTTGCAAAGCCCGCTACGGTTGACCTCGCCGTCCTGAACGACCACGAGCTCGACCTCAATACGACGATGATGTACCGCCACGATGACTATGTTGCCGCGATCGAACTCGTCAATTCTGGTACTGTGCGGCTCGCGCCGCTTGTGAGCGCTCATTTCGCGTTCAGGGACTATGCGGAGGCGTACCGCTATATCGACGCAAATCGCGTTTCGGCCATGAAGGTCATAATCGACGTCGACCGTTGAAATCTCAATAAAAGGAAGCGAGTTATGAATCGACTTGTATTTCCCGCGGCAGTGGCGATGGCACTCGCCTTCGGCGGCTGCGAGACGGCTCAGTTGGAATCTGCGGTTGCCACACGTACCGATGGCCTCTACATCTCGCATGTTCACCGCGGCGGCGGAAAATCCGAGCGACCCGACAACACGCTCGAGACATTCCTCTGGTGCTGGGGCAATGGCTCGGCGCTTGAGTGCGACTGTCGCTGCACCTCGGACGGCGTCGGGGTCATGCTTCACGACGACACGCTTGCGCGGACGGGGCGCGGCATATCCGCCGCGCTCGCGACGAACAGCGTTTCGCGCGCGCTGAAGTGGTCGGACATCCGGGACGTCGACGTCGGCAGCTATCTTGATCCGACGTATTCGTCGCAGCGCATTCCGACGATTGAGGCGGTGTTCGCGGCTATGAAGGGCCATCCGACGTATCTCTGCTTCGTAGACGAGAAGGGCGCGGGTCCCGAGCGCATTGCGGCGGAGGCCAGGAAGTTCGGCGTACTCGACCAGGTTTACTACACGGGGTCGTCCTATGCGAACATCGTGAAGTGGCAGAAGGCGGTTCCGGGAGGGAAGGCGCTTTTGTGGATCGGGAAGTTCCCGAAGTTCGGCGAGCGCATGGACGCGGCGAAGCGCAAGGCGATGGGCGAGGCGGTGCGCGCGCACTTCGAGAAGGTGATGGACGAGCTGCGCGCGGCGGATTTCAGGTATGTTACGGCTGTGTCCCTGCATACCTACTGGAACCCAGACGATGCGGTCGATCCGTTCATCCTCGGCACGGACTACCTGAAGCAGCTCATCGACGAGTTCCACGCGCACGGTGTCAAGGTCTGCTCGATACCCTTTGAGGGCGGCGACAGGGAAGAGGTGTACCACCGTCTCTGGGAACTCGGCTGCGACGGATTCTCGACCGACTATCCGAGCGTGATGTTCAAGGTAATCAGGGATTTGAAGGAGAAGGGCAGATGACGGATGTTCTTGCATTCGGGGAGATCCTCTGGGACGTGATCGACGGCGTGCCGCACATCGGCGGCGCCCCGTTCAACTTTGCCGCGCACGTCGCCAGGTTCGGGATTAAGTCTGCCGTGATCTCGGCTGTCGGTGACGATGATCTTGGGCGCCGCGCGATTTCCGAGGCCAGACGTCTCGGCGTCGACGTATCTATGGTGGGAATACACCCGACGCTTCCGACGGGCACGGTCAACGTCACGCTTAAAAAAGGCATCCCGTCGTATGAGATCGTCCAGCCTGTCGCCTGGGACGAAATAACAGGCGAAGCAGCAGAACCTCCACGGACCCTCTACTTCGGAACGCTCGCACAACGCTCGCCGGTTTCTGCTTCGACACTTCAGCGCCTCCTTGACGCCTGCAGCAGTTCTGTAGTCTTTTTTGACGTAAATCTTCGGCAATGGTACTGGAGCCAGGAGACGATAGACGGCTGCATGGACAAGGTTGACATCCTCAAGGTGAACGACGAAGAACTCAAGACGCTTGGATATTCGGCGGAGGCGTTGTTTGCTCGTTATCCGCGTCTCCGCATTGTCATCGAAACGAGAGGCAAGAAGGGGTGTGCGGTTTACTCGCGCTCTGAGCCGTTCTTCGAAAGCCCTGCCGTGTCGTTCGGGCCTGCCGTAGATACCGTCGGCGCGGGCGATTCCTTTTCGGCGGCATTCGTCGCCTCTATCCTCAAAGGCGGCTCTCTGCGTGAAGCGGCGGAGGCCGGCAACCGCCTTGCGGGGTGGGTCGCATCAATGCCTGGCGCAATTCCCGCCGGGCATCCCCGAATCTAAAAACTGGTAAGAAGGGTCTCGCGGGTCACTCCGATTGCGCGGCAGCCCCCGCCGTAGACGCGGTCGAGGTATCCCCGATAGATGTAGTGGCGCAGGGTACGCCGCTTGACCTTAAGGATATCCATCGCGTCGCTGAACCTTACGTGTGGACGGTTATTTCGCCGCTGTCCGCGTCCGTCTTGCCGCGAAGGATGTCTATGGCCCGTTCGACCATCTCCTTCGTTACTTCGGAGTCGAAGCCGACGATGCTCCGAACCGCCGTTTCCGTTTCTATTCTCATTGTGTCCTACCTTTCCGGGAATTGTCCCTTTTTGTCATATCGCAGAACATTATGCCGTAGATGTCCCTGAACATCAACGGATTGTGGCGATATATTTTCGTTTATTTTTTCTGGGCGATGAACGCACTCATATCTTTGGACTCTAGATGCGGCAAATGGCGGAGGTGGGCGTAGACTTCCTTATTGCGTAGATGAGGCAGCAGATAGGCGAGGAATAGGCGTCATCCCTCTTTGGCAAGCCAGGATTTTGAGAAGCGAAGAGGAGCAGATTGAAAATATTTTACAAATATTTGCAAAACCAAATCTTTGCCATTTGACAGCAATTAGCAAGTTATGATATAATGTTTGTATCGCAAGTGAAAGGAGAAAGTAAAAATGGCTGCAAAAAAGGAAACGAAGCGCGAGAAGTTTGTCCGTATGGCGGAAGCCCGCACGATCAAGATCATATCTATGGTCAGGCTTTTGGGCAACTGTTCAAACAGGATGGCCTACGAATACTCTGACAAGGACGTGACCAAGATATTCTCCGCAATCGAGGGAGCCGTCGCCGATGCCAAAAAGCGGTTCAAGAGCGCACCCAACGGAACGGCGCAGGTGTTCTCGCTGTCGTAATAAAACATCGCCGCAGGTAAAACGTTCGCAAAAGGAGGTCGTGATGCAGCCGTCCTGGTCGTTTGACAAAGTGCCGCCCGGCACGATGGAGCGCAATCCCGTAAGCGAAGAGTTCTTCACCAACGGAACGCGCCTTGAGGCCGTAATAAGGGAGTCACTGCAGAATTCGCTGGACGCGGCCGACGGTGGCAGCGAGCCGGTCAGGGTGCGGATTTACTTCTCCGGCGACGAGTGCAAGCTTCCTGTCGAAAAGATGCGGCGGTATTTCTCTGGCGGCGAGAAACGCTTTACAGACCCGAAGAACGGCCTTGTCGTCCCCTCGCAGACGCTTTCAGAGCCGTGCCGCTATCTTGTTATTGAGGATTTCAACACGACGGGTCTGACCGGCATTACGGATGAGCGTCCGCTCAAGGAGGATGTCGAACATCGCAACGATTGGAACTACTACAACTATTTCTTCCGCGAGAACGGCTCTACGAAGGTCGGAGCCAACACCCTCGGCAGCTGGGGAGCCGGCAAATGCGTGTTCCAGCGGGCCAGCAAGCTGAAGTGCTCGTTCACTTATTCAGTCCGGGATAACTACGAGCCGCGTTCCTTCGTCGTTGGCAAGGCTACGCTGAAGTTCCACACGGACGCAGAGTATGTCACATGGGCGCCGGACGGATGGTTTGGATGTAAGGTCGAGCAGTCCGATCCGCGCAAGATGCAGAAAACGCCGATAACCGATGCCGAATTCATATCAACCTTCAGAGAGGATTTCAACATAGAGCGGCAAAATGAGCCTGGAACGTCGATTGCGATTCCGTTCATAAACCTTTCGGAGGACGCCGAAAACGAAGGTGCGGAGTTCAATCAGCGCAACCTTGTCCGCGCCGTCCTGCGGAACTTCCTTGTAGCCATACATGAGGGGAAGTTGAAGGTTGTCGTGCAGGTTGGGAAGAGCGGAACGGAAACTGTGATAGACAAGACCAGCGTCGAGGCATATGCCAACTTCCTGCCGTCACCCGGCGACAGGGACGCTCTTGTCACAACATCGCACCACGACCTTATACTGTCAACGCAGAATCAGTCGTTCCCGGAAGCGCAGAAGTTCCAGCTGACATCTCCGGGAGACAATCCTGTCTGGGGCAGATCGATGTTTGACGACGAGCAGCTTAAAGCGATCAGGAAGCTGCTGCACGAAAAGAAACCCTGCGAGATAACCATCCCCATGCCGATAAGGGCCAAGGGGCCGGACGGAGCAGTGTCGGTCGAAAGCGCAAAATTCAAGGTTCTTCTCAAGAGGGAGGATCTGCCGAAGGCGCTGCCGCCCGTATTTTACCGCGTTGGGCTTCTAATTGACTCTGTCGCGTCGGCCACGCTCAACAACTACATCGCCGCCGTTCTGATCAACCGAGACAAACTTGCTGATCTTCTGGTGGCTGCAGAACCGCCCAGCCACAGCAAATGGAACTATGACACCGATAGAGTTGCCAAGGAGTACGACAAGCCGAGGTCTCATATCCGATTCGTGTCATACGCGGTACGAGAAATTCTGAACACGCTCGCATCTTTCGACCAGAGCGTCAACTGGGACCCCTTGAGTGACGTGTTCGGCATCAAGAAGCAGAAGCCCGGCGACGGCAACAACAACGCCAGCAAGCCTGATGACGACAAGAATGGCGATGATGCCGGTGGCGACGATCAGACACCGGCCGAAAAACTCCGCATCGTCGCCATCACGGAGATCAACGGCTCTGCAAAAGGCATAAAGGCTAAATCCGGCGAGGGTCTTGAAAAGATCGCGGACGACAAGTTCCCGTTCACGGCAAAGTTCTCCGTTGGATATGACACGTTCAGAGGCCTCGACTGGTCTCCAAACGACTTCGACCTCGGTAAAAGGACGGGCGGCGTTTCAATCGAAAGGACGGAGGGATCGGTTGAGCACTCGGCCGAAGGCAATCAGATAGTCTTAACGATTAAGGACAAGACGCCTTTTACTGTCACAATAACTGGGTTCGACCCTAACCGCGACATCACGGCGGCAAAGCTGAGGTACGAGTACAGAAAGGAGGCCGAGGATGGCGTTTCGGTTTAACTTCACTGGCCGCAAGCGCGTCCTGGAAGCGGAGGCGAAAGTCCATGTCATAAAGGACGCGAAACCTCTCAAGGTTCGCCTGGAACAGTCATTTTCCGGCAAGAACATCTACAGCCCCGACGACCACGTGATGCTTGAGGCCATCAGGCGCACAAAGCTCCGTCGTTTCGATCTTGGCACGGTAGGAAACTTGCAGCCGGAAACGATAGCGGATTTCCCCGATTTTCCGGACGGCAAGGAGGTATACTACAGGCTGAGGATATTCGATCCTGCGACGCACGTTCTCAAGGGGCTTGCCAAGACCCTCAAGGATGCCGACAAGGAACAGAAGCCGACAGACATGGAGCCGCTGCTTCCGGTGGCTCTATCCCAGCCCGAAGACAACATGGGCAGCCTTTTCTGGAAAGTAAGACTGGATCAGAACAACAATCCCGTACTGGTGATCTCCAGCAAGAAGTTCAACAGCTACGAGCCGGTAAAATCGGCAGAGTTCAAGGCCCTCGTGCAGCCGGAGGTCTTGAGGCAGGTTCTTACCTATGCGTTCATACTTTCCGCGCCGGCTGGCGGATTCCCAGAATGGTCGGCAAAATGGCGTACATACGTAAGCGTCAACCTCGGAGTTAGGGGTTGTCCGGAATCTGCGCCGGACAGTATGGACGAATCATACATAACGGAAGTCTCAAAGTGGATTGAGGATGCCGTGAGGGCATTCGCCGACCACTTTAATCTGTCCGGCGTGAGCATCAAGAACCTTACCACAACGGAGGACGGCAATGAGTGAGATGACAAAAGTCCGCCGCTTCAACAAGGCCGGAATTGAGGCTGTTCGTCAGCTCCTCGTGAAAATCCGTGCCGACAACGATCTCCACACGGAGGAGGCCAAGGCACTGCTTACCGACAAGCTTCTTACCGATGAGGTCAAAAACGCTCCAGAGGTGGATCTTGAACGGACTTTCACGTCCAAGATGGATATGATCGGGTATTTCACCCCCATCTTTGATGATGGCTTTATGGACAGGCATCAGAAGGACGCCGGTCTGTGGACGTGGCTTGCAGTGGCCTATTACAAGCAGTTCCTAAAAAGCAAAAACAGCATCTACCAGGTAGCCACCGACTGCTGCTGGATATTCGACCCAGAAGAATACCGATTTTCAAGGCGTCACTTTGTCGCAGGCACGATGTATCTGCACAGGGACTTCGGACATGCCGTGAGCGACGGATTGGAAATGTTCTTCGCTGGCGAGCCATACCTTTTCGGAGGGTTGCTTGACGCCATTACCTACAAAGAGGAGTTCACTCGCATTCCGGCTATGCTTCAGACGGCAGTATGGCTCTACTACAAGCCAGATTCCGCCAAGAAGGTAAAGCCCGGCGCGGCGACACAGGACAAGCCAGGCACGGTCAGGGAGCTCGCGAGGATGGCGGACCAGTTTGCCATGACATACGACATATTCGAGACTGAGGATGCAGGTAAATTGTGGAATCTCCTTCCTGCGCAGTTTGACAAGTTCAAAGGAGATGCCAAACACTAAGAATAGAGATGGAAGAAGAGAAGATTTCATACAGAATAGTCAAAGACGACATCGTCCGGCGGATTCAGGTAAAGGGGCGTGGCGTCAAGACTTCGAAGCTGCCGATCCCGGACTGGGTCGATAGGACGCAGCCTACTGTCAACATCTACGACCTTGCATGGCTTGCCGCAAAAGAAAGGCCGAGGGTCAGGACGTCCGCACAGGAGATCCGCGCCGTCGATCTGTTTTGCGGCTGCGGCGGGTTGACACTCGGAATCCGCGAGGCAGCACGCGGCCTTGGATGCGCATTCCGCTCGGTGTTCGCATCTGACATCAACAAGGAGGCCTTGAACATCTATGCCAAGAATTTTCAGCCCGATTTTCTCGATAACAGCCCTATCGAGAAAAGCATCAATGGCGAACTTGGTGCGGAGCTGACGGCGGAGGAGCATGTGTTCTGCGACAAGGTCGGCAGGATAGACATTCTTGTCGCCGGTCCCCCTTGCCAGGGGCACTCCAATCTGAACAACCACACGCGACGCGATGACCCGAGGAATCTCCTGTATCTCCGAGCCGTAAGGTGCGCCGAGATACTGCGCCCCGACACTCTAATCATAGAAAACGTCCCAGGGGTTCTTCATGACAGACATGGCGTCCTTCAGACGGCTGATGAATACCTCAAGAACATCGGTTATTCCGTCAGTTACGGAGTGGTGCGGATGTGGGAAGTCGGCGTTGCGCAGACCCGTCAGAGAATGCTGCTCATAGCATCGCGTGTGACTCCAAACGTTGACATAGAGAAAATAACAGAAGATGCAACGCTCCCTATCCGTACAATGAGGTGGGTTATTGGAGATCTGCTTGATAAGTACGACGTGGACGACGTTTTCAATTCTGCAGCAATCCATTCGCCGGTAAATCAGGCAAGGATACATTATCTCTTTGAGCACGACTTGTACGAGCTGCCGAACGACCAGCGCCCGGACTGCCATCGCTTGAAGCCGCACACTTACCCCGCAGTATACGGCCGTATGCACTGGAATAGGCCATCGCCCACGATTACGGGCGGCTTTGCCTGTTGCGGTCGCGGACGATTCGTGCATCCGTTGCGTGAAAGGACGCTGACCCCTCACGAGGCAGCAAGGGTGCAGTATTTCCCCGACTTCTTCGATTTCGGGGGGATGACCAGAAGTGGTCTGGTTCGAGCCATAGGAAATGCCGTTCCAGCTCGTGCTGGCTATGTGGTCGCACTTCCGCTCTTGATAGCGGTTTTAGAGACCGAAGCCGAGCGTTTACCCGAACAATCAGAATCTTGAATACAATTAATGAAAGGACAAAAAACAATGTTTGACAACACCGACAACATGGCGCGGATTGAGCGCGAGATTGAGAAGAGAATGGAAGCCGCCTGCGAGAAGAACGGGTGGTATGTGGCAGTGGCGATGATGCCGCCAGAGAGAACGACGCTGCACATCGAGAAGTTCGGCGAGGAGCCTGTCGCCAGCGAGGATGCGCAGGCGGCGCTCGATAGCGCGGTTGCCTTTGCCAAGGCGGAGTTCGGAACCTCGGTGGAGGTCGAGCGGTTCGACGAGAAGATTCCCAACACCCGCGCACCGTACCATGTGACGTTC
>Ga0310786_10011369_pt1 | contig 11113 bp, 1 predicted proteins | sample AusTroGonzalo_MG_FD_203881 | JGI IMG/M metagenome (GOLD analysis project Ga0310786, IMG submission 203881) | Bovine rumen microbial communities from tropical cattle in Woodstock, Queensland, Australia - Gonzalo_03 (v2) (version 2) | ecosystem: Host-associated > Mammals > Digestive system >...
TGTAAGCATCAGTCTTGTATTGGTCTCTTGTTGTTGAATCAACTATTAATTCACCATCCCATCTATTAAGAGGAGGAGCATTTAGCTTTCTTACAACAATTGTACCTTCCCAAGCGCAAGGAACTGGCTCCCATGAAGTAATGTTAGGTGGATCAGACCACTTAAGTTCAACATGAGGATTGGATTTTATTGTAATTTCTCCTTCTTTTGGATAACCAGAAGTCCAAAATCCAGGATATTGCCAAGCATACTGCTCATCCAATGAATCTCCGAAACTGGGTTTAAAAGTAACAGTACCATGTATTTTTTCTCCACCGCCAGAATCATCACTATAACCATAATGATAATATTGGGTATTTTCAACACGTTCTTTTAAAAAATAAGTTTCGCCTTCTTGCGGCTTCATTGTTAACGTATCAATTGTTGAATCTTCAGTAATATCATTATATTCTTCAATAGTAGCATGATCATCATAGTATATATTACAACTACCACCACTGGAATTATATCCAGCATATACCCATTTTGATCCGTCATATAAATATAATGGATTATCTTCATATTCAGAATACTCTGTACCATCTCCATATCTTGTAAAAGTAAAATAATCACCAGCTGATACATTAAACATTTCTATTTCTTGATCTTGATTCCATACAGCAATAGGATTAGTAGTATCACCAGTATGTATATCGCTTTCACCTTGTTTAGGAAATTCATCATAACTTGAACTATTAATTATTCTAACTGTAGCTTGAGTACTAGTCTTAGTAGCAATAAATAATGCCGAAACACCTGCAGGTTCTGCTAATAGTCTGAATCCAATATTTCTTATAATTTCAACAAAGTCATTAGCTGTTAAACCGGTGTAGTTAGTTCCACCAGTTGCTTTACTGCTACCACTACTACCTCCGCCATAATATCCCATGGATTGAGGAGCATAAGTAGTACTTGTTTTGTAATTACTAAAGGTAACATTAGCAGTAGCACCCTTAGCAACATAAGTATCCATCATTTTCTGAATACCAGATAATTTTCTAGAAAGTATATAGGTATCGAAATCTGATACTTCACCTGTAACTTTGTCTTCAAAGTGAATCTTAATTCTATCGCCAGGTTCTCTTACTGGATCTGCAAATGTTGTAAGTTCATAAGGAGTATAAGTACGATACTTAATGTCAGCATATCCCTGATGTAATAAACCATTCTTTTGGTTCTTAGTTACTGGTTCAACAACATCTTCTCCGTACATTAATATATTTCGAAGTTTTGTATAATTTGTTAAAAGTTCATCTGTACTTGGCTCTGGATCTGGAGGATAATCTTTTGATAACTTAATATCATCCTTTTCTTTTGCCAAATAATCAAGAAACATGTTATTGCTCATTTGAACTTTCTTTAATGATCCTGGATTTAATTCTTTCTGTTTATTTTGGTCCTTTGTAAGATTTGCATAACTAAATGTTGGTTTATTAGCGTCATCAAATCTCGTATAAAGTTCCCAAATATGAATTGTTCCAACACCATACATATCATGTTTAAAACCTTTAGCAATATCATGATTATCAAAGTGATTATCTGGAACTATCTTTGAATCATTTTTTGGTAAAGGTTTAAAAGTTAAAATACATTTTTCATATAAATTATACGGATAATAGTGATTTGGATCAGGATTTGTAGGGTCCCATTTTGAAAGCGCGTGATAATCGTCATCCACAATATCATCAATTCGTATGCTAGGATATCTACCAGCTAAAGCTCCAATATCTTCTAAAAACTTACCGGCCGATAAAGCTCCAGAATCCATAATCTTAGGATCTTCATACACTTTAAGTTCCATAATATTCATATATCCATAACATTCATGAGCATCTGGATCTACAGATTCAGGAATATTATATTTTTTAGTACTATCAAGTATATCAGGATCTATAACCATAGGTAATGCTAAACCAGTATAAGGTTCAGAATCATTTGTATAATAATTGCTTATTTGTTTAGCTTTTTTAGGATCTGTTGTATCATCTGTACGGTCTTCTTTCTTATTCTCTCTATTTGTTACTGTCTTTTGATCAGGATACCTTGTACAAATATTCGTAATAAGATCTTCAAGCATCTCTCTTACGGTCCAACATGCTTTAGCTTCTCTTGCCCATCCTTCATTCCATGTTTCAGTAGGAGTATAACCTTCTGGGAATGGAGATTTTCTATTTTCAAAATACTTTTCAAAGTCATTTGTTTTCCAATTTACACCTCTAAATAAATGAACATACCAGTTATGTATATCCATATCTCTTATAGTGTATAAGAAATCAAATGCTGTAATATCTCTAGTATAACCATCAGAAGAAACTTTATCTTCCTCAACGACAAACATTCCTAAATAAATCAATGAATCAGAATCGCCATTAAAATATATGTAAACTTTAATAATATAATGTGTCTGAACTTCACCAACTATAGTATTACCATTTTCATCTACAATACTATAATTTTGAAGATTAGGTATATCTGGTATCCATCTTCCAGTTTCTTCATCGTATGTTTTATTATTTCGTATTGTAAATTTAACCATTGCAGATTCACATCCACAGAAAGCTAAATCTTCATTTGTATCTAAAGAGTTTGTATACTCAAATTTTTCTTTAACAATATCATCATTTGTTATAATAAATTCTACTGGACGAAATACTTCGTTTCCATGTTCATCTATAACAATGTCATCATTTTTATCTAATTCTGGAACTTTACTTGTAACTTCAGGAGCATTACCTGAAACTTTTTTAACATTAGTACCATGTGGAACTATAAGTATATCCCTATGTTCACATGTTTCGAATTTTTCTCGCCAATAGTCATTATAGTTCCAAAGCATACACTATCTTTCCTTTCTTACTGTTATCGTGATAACACAACTACTCACAAAAAATGTTCGTAATTAAATAAAGGGTCCCTGAGAAATTCCCAAGGACCCCATTTTGATTGTTAAGCTTCATTAATACTTAAGCTTACCGCTTGGTATTTATCATAATGGCCAAATACCGGAGCCACCCAAGGGTTACTATCCATTTTGATAAAGAATAGTCCTTCTTTTGTTTCACAACGCATGGTCTCATATGAAGTTGAAGAGTATTCATCAAGTGAGTCATTGATTTGTAATCTTAATTCAACATATGCTGTACCATTGCCATTACACTCTTTACTACGTTTAAGTAAATAAATAAATTTGTTATACTTTGCTAAATCAGAAAAACGTAAATCTAATTTACCAACGACTTTAGATCGTACTCTAATTCTATGAGTAAAATAGTTTGCATCTTCCCAATCTTCATTTGTTTCTTCATAATTCACATCATATGATGGTAACTCTACACAATCAGTAAAATCTTCCCAATCTCCTTTAGGAAACACTTGATGTTCACCATCTTCATCTGTTACAATAATAGGATTACCATAAGTAGCAATTGTAAATAAAGGTTGAATAGAACCAGGAGAAGAAATTTGTAAAGTCAATTTATCTGGTTGTGTAGGACTTTTATATGTTGCATAATACTTATATGTACTATTCCAATATTGCTCAGGATCATCATTGTACAATAACATTCTTAACTGAAAATATATTTCGTTGGTACCAATGTTAGGTATTGGCACTTCAGCAACACATCTCCAACCGCCACTAGTTAATTTTTCAGTATTAATGCCCAAATACATTTGTATAGTAGTAAATGGACTATTATTTGGAGTTTTACTAGTTATAGCAGCTGTATCGTCATAATACAGTCTAACACTACCAGTATCAGCTTCAGATCGTCCATATGTATCACTAAATTTTATGCAATAGCCACTTTTACAGGAGAATGTAAATTTGACTATAAGTGTGGTTGAATCTTTTTGATAAATATCTTCCATCGTTATTTTACCTTTAGCCATAATTTACACCTCCTTAATAAGCTAAATTATTTCTACCAGTACGTTTGAATTCGGTACGGTTTTCTTCAACAACAAGATTATACAAATTATAAGGATCAGGTTCTGCACTAACTTTAACATTAATACCAGCACCAGCCTCTAACATACCAATAAGTGTATTAACAAGACTATTAGTTCCTTCAATCCTACTAGAAAGAGCATTAAGATTATTGGTGTAATCTGTCGATTCATAACCAAATGATCCAATAGCGGATTCAACTCTAGGAGACATTGAATCAATTGCAGAATTAATAGTGTCTACCCCATTTTGAAGTTGAGAACTATCAAAGACTGGTGTAACTGAAGGAGTAATGTCATGATCAAGCATAGATTGAGTTGCATTAAGTCCTGTTATTACTTCATCATTGATTAAGTCTGTTGCATTAGTCATCATTTCAGATGCAGCATTAATAGCATCCATAGAACCTTCTTCAATACCAATAGCAACACCCTCTGATAAATAAGCACCTACTCTAATACCTTTCTTTGAAGGAGATTTTTCTTCAGCTTCTTCTTGCAAAGCGGTTATAATTCCACTCATTGTACCGGTACTCAATTCAACAAGTTTTCCATTCCAACTTAAGAAACCTAATTCAAATCCTTTCATTAAGAAATCAATAACATCAAAACCAGCTGCAAATACATTATTTAATTCACGTTGAATTTCACTAGATAGAGGAGAATTTCCAAAAAACCAAATATCATTATCGCCAGCAAAATCAGATAATATCTGTGAAATGCTAACTTTATCTTTTGAATCAACTTTTGAAGATGCTAATTTTTTAGAAATTAGTTTTTGTGCTTCTTGTTTGGCAAGGAATGCATCTCTTGCCATGGCTTTTTCGGTTGAAATATTAAACCAATCTTCTATAAATTTTACTAAGGCATCTATATTTTCTTCTCCAACAGTCATTCCATATTCATCAACATGTATTATACCAGCAGCAATTGCTGAATTAAGTGCATTATTAAATTCTGTTTGATTATTTTCAATTCTAGTGTAATATGAACCAAATTTATCTTTTAATAAATCATATACATCTTTACTATCTTTTTTAATTGTTTTATATTTCTTGTCAGGATCTGCCAGTAATCCTAAAAATTCAGCTTCAATTTGACTAGATGTAAGGTCTTTAGTATCTTTAAATGTACTTCTAAGTGTATCCATATAATATTCCCAATCTTCATCTGAAATATTATAATTATTCTTTTTTGGATACATTGTTGTAGCAATAAGTGCATTATTCTGAGAATGTAATAATTCTTTATCTAACATATCCGGATGCCAAGCTTTATATACATCATCAGAAATTATTCCTAAGAAATGTAAACCATCAATTATACCTGTTATTATTGGATTACGCAAAGCAATTTCTGCTATTGGTCCAAATATAGCATCCGCTATTCCTTGTCCAATACTTGAACCTATTAGTGTTCCCATATCGGTAAACGAATTAGTTTTACTGTTTAATCCAAAAGTACTAAATATACGACTTATAAAACTATTAGCACCAGTATCACCTGCTTCACCAAGAGCCGTATCAAATACTGATGTAATTTCTTTAAGACCTTCACCATTCTCACCAAACCATTCACCGAGGCTTCCAAGCATTGATGAACTCATTATATTACCAAATTCTTCACCAAGGTCATCAAATACATCACCTAAACCACCAAAGATGCCGCCAGTACGTTTCTTAGTTGTGCCGCCAGCTTTGTTAATAACCTTATCGGCAAATTCTCCATATTTTGAAGATTCAGACTTTAATTCTGTTATTTCATTATTATAATATTCAATATTTTTACGTAAACTTTGTAACTTTTCTTCTCTTGCCCTAGCTTCATCAGCATTAGTTGGAGTCATTGCAAATACTTCATCATATTTAGCATATGCTTCGTTTTTCTTTGCATAAAGTTCTTCAATTTGTTTATCAATATCATTTTTCTTATTTGTGTAATCGCTTATAATTTTTTGTTCATCAGCAGTTAACTGTTTCTTAATTTCGGTATCATCTGCTTCTTCGCCTAAGAATGCACTAAATAAACCTTTGCCCGCTTCTTCACCGAAATTCAGACCGCCTTCTTTAGAGAAGTTCTCAATCCAATCTTTCATTTCTTGGCCGTCCCAAAGACCAGCCCAAGCATCTTCCATTCCAGCTTTAGCAGATTCGGCAAATCCTTCACCCATTGCGGAGCCAAGGTCTTTCTGTTTCTGCATTTCACTATTGGCACCATTGATGAATCCACGAATTACAAATTTACCATTCTCATAGAATACCTTAGAAGGTGAGGCAATCTTAAGTTCTTTCTGGAATGACTTATTAGTAGCAACAGCAAGACCCACAGCAGCTTTTTCGGCAAGAGGAGTATTCTTCTTAATACCTTGAGCTAAACCTTGATCAATATATTTACCGTCTTCTGCAAATTCTTTAGAAGGTGAACTAATTCTAGCTTCTTCTTTACCTGCTTCATCAACATCTTTCATTAAATCTTTAGCTGCATCAGTAGCTACTTTAGAATTATCTTCAATTCCGCTAGCAACGCCTTCAGCAACACTCTTACCAATACCGAATGCTTCTCTTAAATACTGAATTCCTCCAGCTAAGAAGAATAAACCAGCTCCAATAGCAGCAAGACCAGCAGATATTTCAAAAGCAGCTGTCATAAATTTATTAGCAATTGGTATCATTAATGAAATAATTCCGACTAAAGCGGCAAATGGAAGTATTATAGTAAGTATCAAAGCGGCAGCGTTCATAAGATTCTGTTCACCACCGACTCCATTACCTGCCATCCAATTCATAAGAGCTGTCATAATTGTTGCCATTAATCCAGTAATAATAAGAATAGCAGTCATGGTAGCAATAATATTCTTAAGATTAAAGCTTGCAATTGTGGACATTGTAACCGCAAGTTTCTCAAATTCTGAAGCAATACCAACAAATGCTTTAACTGCTCCAATTGCTATTCCCAATGCAGGAGCAATTGATTGCAAAGTTGCTGCATTTTCACCACCAAGATTAGCTGCAATAGCAGCAGTACCACCAGCAATAACAAGCATAATACCAGCTATAGTCACAAATAATATAAGTAATGTAGATTGTATATATTGAAGTTTCTGAGGAGTAATAGCAGCAAGAACTTTAGCCATCTTCTGAAATTCTTCAGCAATAAGTATAAATGATACAATAGTGCCTGCTGACATAAATAATATCGGTAATGCGGATTCCCAAGTATAACCATCCATGATACTACCTATTAAGGCAATACCTAATGTCATAATAGTCATAATAGCTGCAATACCGATAAATACTGTTCCTAAAATAACTTCAATTCGTTTAATTTTATCAACACTTAATGCTTTTAATGGTATAGCTAATTCTGTAATAACAGCTTCCATTGTATTCATAGCACCAGTTAATAAGAATAAAGTTCCAAGAATAACAAATAATAATGTTATAACTAAATTTGCAGTTTGTCCTTTAAATACAGCTCCTATTAGAGATGCACCTAAACTTAAAACTACAACTAAACCAAGTATAGTAATAAATAAAGAATAGATTAAATGCGTAATTAATTTGGCTTTATCCATCTTCATTCCTTTAAGACTTGTTGAAATTCCTCCAATAGCAGCACCCAAAGCAAGTAAGCTTAGTCCTATAACAGAAACTATAGCTACTGCAGCTGTAAGAAGTGCTACCATTCCCATATCAGAATTTTCACCATATAATGATTTAACTGCAAATAATAATCCGGCAAGAGCCAAACCAATAATGCCAATCATTACCGAAATAGATATAATTAATTTAGAGAAAGAAGTCATATTCTTTGAAGATTTACCGAATTCTCGATTCATTAATACTGCAAATAAACCTATTACAAGTATCACTGAACTAATAGATGCTATGATAAGTCCTATCTCTTCAGTATTAAGTAAACCGCCTTCTTTCTTAAGATAACTACATAACCACATTATTCCAGCAATAACTCCGCCTATTGAAAGTATAATAGGCACAAGTTGCTTAGCTTTTAGTCTAGCAGTAGCAGCAATTATTGTAGCTAAAGCTCTAAATATTGTCTGAATACCTCGAGCTATAACAAATACTATAGCAGCAACTAACCCTACTGCTAAAATAGTATTTCCATTTAAATTCATATTTGTAAATGTTTCAATTAATGGAACAACAACCGTTTGTAATATCTTTGCAAATAATATAAATACAAGACCACTTGATATCTTATTTAAGAAACCACCAGTACTTCTACTCATAAGAGCCAATGTGCCAGCAATAGTAAACATACCAGCTGCTATAATAATTAAAGCAGCTATATAATCCCAGAAACCATATGCACTTTCGATTAATGTTTCTAATGTAGGTATTAATACACCACGAACTACAAGTGCGATCGATGCAATTACAACTGCTAAAGCTAAAGCAGATAAAAGACCTTGTTTATATTTTGCATTTTCGCTAACTATAGAAAGATTTCCAAATAATCTTGTTATTAAAGCCATAGCAGCAAACATAACTACAACAGCTACTATAGCGCCTGTAACTCTTCCAAAAGTAGCTTTATCATCACTAAATAAGTCTACCAATCCGCTTATAGCTTTTACCATCATTGCTACACCAATACCCAAACCAGCAATAGCAAGTGCCATTTCCATGAATACAGTAGCTCCACCGAAACCTCTTATTATTCTTAATATTCCCCAAATACTAGCGATAGTTGCTAATATTGGAGCTATTAATTTAAGAATTCCAATAATAATTCCGAATACAGTAGCGTCTTTCTTTCTTGTCTGTTCATTACCATTTTCATCAATATATTTTTCTTCAGTTCCAAATAAACTACCTAAAGCAGAATTTAATTTACTTATAGCAAATATAAAGATACCAACAACAGCAACAATGCCTATCATTGCAAATCCAAGACCCATAAGACCCCATCTTGAACGATCTGCAACTAGTGTTATTGCAAATAAAGCAACTAAAGCTACACCTAAAGCAGCTGCAAATTCGATCAGCAATTGATTAAATGTAGCCATATTTTCTTCTGGTAAGAAACTAAGAGCTGTAGCTGCACCAGCTAAAATGGCAAATGAAAGAGCCAACTTCATAATACCACTTGCAATTTCATTAACTGCTTTAGCTCCGAGCCATCTACTCAAACTCTTTAAAGCTTTAGCGCCATTTCTAAATACTCTGAGTAATCCGCCAGCGCCAAATACTTTATTAATAGTACCAACAAACTTAAGTAAACCAAGTGATGTAAATGTACTAATTATCTGTTTAATAGTACCCAAGAATCCCTTAAGATCACCAGTTCTCCACTGTTCGCCAAGAGTATGTAATGAAGCTCCAAGACCTTCTATAAGTGTACCAAGTATAGGTCTGATGACATTTGTATATAACCATTTAATACCAACTGCTATATCAGCAATAATATCTCTTAAAGTTTGTAATCCTTTAGACATTTTGCCATTAGCAACAGTTTCATCAAGTCCAAATATTGCTGCAATAGTAACACCAATCTTAGTAATAAGTGTATCAAGCATATCTGTAAGCATCATTAATAATGCGGGAAGACCCTTTTGATCACTATATGCATTAAATACATCTTTGAAACTATTTACACTAAACCAAGCATCATGCGCTCTCTTAGCAACATCTTTAAATTTCTCAGCAAGTCCTCCAAAGAAACCTCCAGTACCAGAAGACATTTGTTTAATTTCTTCAACTATAGATTTTACAGTTCTATAAATAAAACCTAATACAGGTCCAACAATTTTCCATAATATACCAAATATTGTCTTTATAAGATACCATATACCTTCAAGAGTATCCTTTATAGCAGAACCGACAATTTCCATTGCTTCAAAAATGTCGAGTCCTTCTTCTAAATTATACATTCTATCGCCAATTTCGGCGAACAATTCTAATATCTTTCCAAATGTTTCTGTTATAGCAGTATATATTACAGATATAATTGGCTTAAGAGTTGCATTATAGAAACCTAATGCTGCTTTACCAATTAACTTAATAAAAGCAACAATACCTCTAAGAACTCTAGCTATGTTAACTATAGTTTCCTGACTAGGTACTATCTTAGCAGTAAGATTTGCAAATCCATATGCTAATTTATTTAATATACTTATAAAAGTTTCGCCGGAAGGTAAAAATGCTTGTATTACAGAATGAACTATTTTTCTCAAAGCTGCAATTGGTGCAAATAGATTCTTAACGCCTTTAGCCAAATTTACATAGAATGGTGAAGGACCTTCATGATCTTTACCACCAGCAAGATCTTGCATCATTAAAAAGAATTTAAAACCAGAAACTCTTAATTTCTCAGACCAAGTAAGAAGTTTTTCTCCAGTTTCTCCTGATGTAAATAATGAATCCCAACCATCACGGAAATTCATTATAACGGACTTAAGACCTGAACCGAAACCATAAATACCTTGCATAAATATCTTTCGGCCATCTCTAAATGTTCCATTTTCAATCTGATCATTGAGTTTGTCTATTTCTGCTTCAAGAATTCTTATTTGTTCTGCTTCTTCTTCTCCAAAATTGGCCGTATTCTGAAGTTTCATTATCTCAGCTTCATACTCTTTAACCATTTTCTCAAGAGTAGATTTACCGCCGGTTCTCCAATGACCAATTATGTTTTCTTCAAGATCCCATAAACGATTTACAAATAGTTCATATAATGTATTAGCTAAGTCTGTCCAAATTTCCTTAGCCTGATCATAATCACCAAATATATCCTGATAAATCTGAACCCAAACTGTAGAAGCAGCATCTTTAGCAGATTCAATAGCTTCAACAAATGTTTTAGCTTCGAAGGACTTTTCAAATGCTTTTAAACCAAACTCGGCTACATATTTTTCCCAATCTTGAAGAGCTCTTCTAGCATCTTCTTCTGTTCCTTGGAATATCTCCGAATATTCTTTTAAATATTCGGCATACATCTCAGGAACTTTTGCAGCTTCTTCGTCTGATATTATTTTATTTCCTTTTTCATCAAGATCATTTATATGGTTAACTACTTTAGCAACTTGTTTCCATTTAGTTAATACCTTTGTAATCTGATCTGAGGTTAATTGTAAGCCTTCTTTATCATCATTAGCGAATTT
>Ga0310786_10011370_pt1 | contig 11112 bp, 6 predicted proteins | sample AusTroGonzalo_MG_FD_203881 | JGI IMG/M metagenome (GOLD analysis project Ga0310786, IMG submission 203881) | Bovine rumen microbial communities from tropical cattle in Woodstock, Queensland, Australia - Gonzalo_03 (v2) (version 2) | ecosystem: Host-associated > Mammals > Digestive system >...
AGGCCGCCGCGCAGGGGTGGTTCGGGAAAAGCGCGAAGGAACTGGGGCTGGGCGAGGCCGCCATGCTCGCCGGCATGGTCCAGGCGCCGTCGCGGTTCCGTCCCGACCGGCACTACGACCGCGCGCTCTTGCGCCGCGACTACGTGCTGGAGAGGATGGTTTCGCTTGGAACGATTACGCGCGCGCAGATGGAGGCGGCCAGGAGCGTGCGTCCCGAGGTCGCGCGTTCGCGGCGCCCGTTCAAGATGCCGCACTTCTGCGATTGGACCCTGAGGCGCCTCGCGGCATCACACTCCGGCGAGCGCTTTTCGGGCGATGTCAGGACCGCCCTCGACGCGGACGTCCAGCGTACTGTTGAAAGCGCGGTCGCGCGCGCTGCCGCCGCCGGGGGATGCTCGTCGGCCGCGGTTGTCGTCAGGGTGGAGGACGGCGAAGTAGTCGCGCTCGCGTGTAGCGGTGACTACCGCGACCCGGATTCCGGCCAGGTCAACACAGCCGCGTCGCCGCGTCCGGCGGGTTCGACGCTCAAGCCATTTCTCGCGGCCCTTGCTATCGACAGGGGATTGGCCACGCCGGAGACGCTGATTGCCGACGCCCCGGTTTCCTACCAGGGGTACAGGCCGGCGAATTTCGACTCGAAGTACAGGGGCATGGTGACGCTCCGGGATTCGCTCGTCCTTTCGCTCAACATACCGTTCGTGAGGCTGCTGAGGCGGGTGGGGACGGATGAGTTCGGCGAATGCCTGCGTGGACTCGGCTTTGGGCATGTTGGCGACGCGGGGGAATACGGGCTTGGCATGGCGATTGGAAACGTGGAAGTAACGCTCGTCGAGCTATGCCTCGCGTACAGGCGTCTCGCGGCTGGCGGGGCCGGCTCGTTCTCGCCGGGCGCGGCATACCTGGTTTCGGAGATGCTGTCCGGCGGCGAGAGGAGCGCGGCCGCGTTCGGCCACGTGGCGGACGTGCCGCTGCCGCGCTTTGCGTGGAAGACCGGCACGAGTTCCGCCTATCGCGACGCGTGGACGGTCGTCTGGAATCCAGAGTGGGTGGTCGGCGTCTGGTGCGGACACAAGCGCGGCGTCTTCGGCGACAAGACGATTGTCGGCGCGAAGGCTGCCGCGCCGTTCGCGTGGGCGATTGCGCGGGCGCTCTCGCCGAGCGCGCCGGGACCTTGGTTCGACGCGCCGCCTGACGCGGCGAGACCGCCCGTGGCGGCGCTTGAGGCGTCTCGTGAAGCGCTCTCGCTGCTGAAGCCGGAGGACGGCGCCGTCTTCCGCTTCGTGCACGGCATGAAGCAGCAGAAGATCGTATGCCGCGCGGTGGGATGCACGGAAGGGGAGCGGCTCTGGTGGTTTATGGACGGCATACCGGCATGGAACGGTCCGGCGGAGTCGCCGGTCCAGATGGAAATGGTCCCCGGCGACCACGTCATATCGTGCGCTACGGCCGACGGCACCGCCGCCTCGTCGCACATTTCCGTCCTTTCCGACGGACAGTGATTTTAGCTGCGCTCTTGAACGAGTGCGAGCCGATTTGGTATAATTCCTCAAACACAAGTTCTAAGGAGAAGTAAAATGAGACCTGGTCTTTGGCAGTTGATAGTCGTGGTTCTTCTGATAGTGGTCCTCTTCGGCGCGAAGAAGATACCCGATCTCGCACGCTCTCTGGGTAAGGCCAAGGGGGAGTTCAAGAAAGGCTTGATCGAGGGCGAGAAGGAGGAATCCGACATTCCCGATCCCGTCGAGAAGGTGCCTGAACCTGTCAGGGAAATATCCTGACCTCCCTCGTCAGAGAGCGGCTGAAAACCGTGCCGGAGCGACCCGGCTGCTACCTGATGCGCGATCGCCGGGGCGCAATCATCTACGTTGGCAAGGCGAAGAACCTGCGCCGGCGGGTGATGTCGTATTTCCGTCCCGGCGCGAAGCATCCGCCGAAGGTGCGCTCGATGGTCGAAACGGTCTGGGACTTCGAGTTCATGACCGTTAGGAACGAGGCGGAATCCCTTCTGACCGAGGCTTCCCTCATAAAGAAGCACAAGCCGCATTTCAACATACTCATGCGCGACGACAAGCGCTATCTCGCGCTGCGCGCCGACCAGACGGCCGAATGGCCGCGCTTTTCGCTGTGCCGCATAGTGAGAAGCGACGGTGCCCGATACTTCGGCCCGTTTCCGTCCGCGCCTGTCGTGCGGACGGCGAAGGACTTCGTCGAGCGCCGCTGGGGCATCAGGGAATGCGACGCGATTGCGCCTGACCTGGAGACGCGCCGCCACTGTCTCGCGGCGACCATACGGCGGTGCTCGTCGCCTTGCACCGGGGCCGTGTCGCGCGAAGATTACAAGGCGCGCTTCGAGGAAGCCTGCGCCTTCCTCGAGGGGAAGAGGCCGGAAATCCTTGAAGAGGTGGAACGCGACATGAAGACCGCCGCGGAGAAGGGCGAGTTCGAGAAGGCGGCGCGCCTGCGCGACACGCTGTTCGCGCTCAAGGACATGACGAAGGCCCATTTCATTCGGAAGACGCCAGGGATGCGTCGGGAAGACGCGCTTCGCGGGCTCGAGGCGTTGGCCGGCGCGATAGGCCTTGCCGCGCCGCCGCGTACGATAGAGTGCGCCGACATCTCCAATCTCTTCGGAACGCACAACGTCGCGTCGCTCGTCGTAGCGCGGGACGGTCTTCCTGACAGGCGCTTCTACAGGCGGTTCAGGATAAAGAGCTTTTCCGGCGCGGACGATCCTCGGGCGATGGCGGAGGTCGTCCGGCGGAGGTACGGCCCCGACTCAACGATTTCGGCCACTTCGCCGAGGGCCGATCTATTCGTGTGCGACGGCGGCATCACCCAGCTCCGTGCCGCGCGCGCGGTTCTGAAGGAACTGGGCATCGGCGACATTCCGACCATTGGCCTTGCCGAGCGCCAGGAAGAGGTCGTCCTCGACGACGGCAGGCCGAACCTCCTGCTGCCGCGCGACTCGGAGGCGCTTTTCGTGCTGACGCGTCTCAGGGACGAAGCGCACCGGTTCGCGATAACGTACCACAGGAACTTGCGAGAGAAGTCGATCCGCGAGTCCGTGCTGGACGACGTGCCCGGCATCGGCGAGGCCAAGAAGGTGAAGCTGCTTCGCGCGTTTCGGTCGATATATGGCGTAGCAAGGGCGACGGTGGAGGATATCGCGGCAGCGGCTGGGGTCAATGCGTCCGTCGCCGCCGAGGTGCTGAAGGCGGCGAAAAGCGCGGCCGGAGAAAAGACGTGAACCTTTGATGCGTCAGTGGCGTTTATAGGGGTATGAAAACAGAGATACTAGTCGTTTCCGTTGCCGCCGCCGGGCTCGCATTTGCGGACGGTTCCGCGTCCACCAACACTGTAGCCGACCTTGGCACCGTTACCGTCGAGGCGAGCGCGCTTTCGAAGTACAGGCCCGAGACGGTGTCCGGCGCCACCTTCACCTCCGAGCCGCCGGAACGGCTGCCTACGGTGGTCGATACTCTCACGGCAGACTTCATCCGCGAGCGCAATCCTACCGATCTCAACGATCTCCTGCGCTGGGTGCCGGGCATCGAGACGGGCGGAACGTCGCTTTTGGTGCGGCAGCCGGGCCTCTTCACCGTCCGCGGCATGGGCGGCACCGAGCCGACGTTCGACGGCATGATCCCGATCGGCCGCGGCGCCGGGCTTTTCATGGACCCGTTCATGATGGATCGCGTCGAAGTCGTGAAGGGCCCCATCGCGTCGCTCACCGGCGGCGCGGGCGCGCAGCAGAACAACAACGGCGCCGGCGGGTCGGTGAACATGTACCTCAAGGGCGCGCACCTCGACCGCAGCGAGGTCAACTTCCAGGAGAACACGTCGGTCGGCCGCAACACATGGCGGCAGCGCGGAATGGTGGACGCGAACGAGGTGATTGTCGACGACGCCCTGGCGATTCGTCTGCCGCTCTCGCTTGACTTCTACTCGCCCGCCTACACCGCCGCCGGGTCGCAGGACGGCGCGCGTCCGCGCCAGCAGTACACCCTTGCGCCGTCGTTCATCGCGAAGCCGTCCGACGAGATTTCGTTCGGAGTGAAGTCGATGTTCGTTTACTCCGACTCGCCCAGCTACATCGGCGTACCGGTCTGGCGCGGCGAACCTGCGGCGGGCTACGGCTGGTACGAGTCGTCCTGCCGCAATACCGACCGCTCTACCTACAAGGGCGTGATGATCAATCCGTGGGCCGATTGGCAGGTGACGGACGAGTGGCTTCTCAAGTTCGGCGGTTCGTTCATGTACTCGCACATGGAGCAGACCACGCGCGAGCCGTACACTTCGTATTCGGTGGACGCGAACGGCAAACCGACTGGCGCGTTTCTCAACTACTGCAACACCGGCTGGTGGCCCAACGGCGAGAAGTACATGACTTCCGGCTTCTCCGAGAGTCGCATGTTCCAGCAGAGCTACACCGCCTACGCGCGCTCGATCTATGCGCTTGAGGAGCTGCCGTTCGGCTTCAAGAACACGTTCGTAGTCCAGCCCGACTTCTACTACCACGGGGCCGGCGGCTTCGGCGGCCCTGTCTCGCGCTACGGCGCGACGGTGCAGGACTCGCTCGGCTGGGAGTGGGTGACGCTTCTCGCCGGCATCCGCTACGACTACTTCGTCGAGAACGACAACACGCAGTCCTCGCGCAACACCAGGACCGGCGCCGTGACCATCACTCACTACGACGAGGCGCGCGCCTTCGCGTTTTCGCCGCGCGGCGGGCTCACGGTGCAGCCTCTCGACTGGCTGGTCTTCTTCGGCAACATTTCGCAGACCCAGACCCCGACGCTCGGCTACCGCAACTCCGACGGTACACGTCCCGACGATCCATGGACGGCGACGCAGTGGGAGGCGGGTTTCCGGGTGCGGCCGCTCGAGAAGCTGTGGTTTAGCGCTTCCTACTTCAACATCGAGCAGGAGAACATGCCCGTCGCGGAGACCTCGGGCGGGCAGACGTACTACTGGTTCGACGGGCACAACCGCTCGAAGGGCGTGGAGCTGTCGCTTTCCGGCGACGTGACCGAGAACTGGTCGGTGATGGCGATGTACGCCTACACGCTCTACGAGGACTGCACCAAGTCCGGCGTCGCCGGCGAGTTCGAGCGCACGCCGCGCCACGCCGCGACCTTCAACACGTCCTACCGGCTGAACGGCTTCGACTTGGTGGAGGACGTGGTGGTTGGCATGGGCTATCGCTTCAGGTCGATGAGCTACGCCACGATGCGCGGCGCGTACGTGGACGAGAACCTGCGCTTCGACCAGAGCCATGTCTTCGACGTCAACGTGTCGATTCCGCTTTCGAAATTCGGTTGGCGCGACGACTGGTTCCTTTCGCTCGGCGTGCGCAACATCTTCGGCGAAAAGTACTTCGACACGTCGCGTCACTACTACGAATGTTTCGTAGGCGAGCCGCGCACGTTCGAAATCGGTCTCAGAGGGAGGTTCTAGCATGGTGGCATTGGCTGCAGAGGGGGTTCGCAAGGGCTATGGGGAACGGGAGGTCCTGAAGGGGCTTGACCTTGTTCTGGAGCGCGGGGCGTTCGAGGCTCTCATGGGGCCTAGCGGCTGCGGCAAGTCAACGTTCCTGCACCTGGCCGCCGGACTTCTTGCGGCGGACGGGGGCAGGATCGAGGTAGGCGGGGCGGACGTCACGAAGATGGGCGACTCCGCCGCGGCGAAGTTCCGCCGCCGCCATGTGGGCGTCGTCTTCCAGGCGTTCAACCTTCTCGAAGACCGCACGGTGCGCGAGAACATACTGCTGCCGCTTAGGCTGGATGGCGCCGACGTCTCGGCGGCGGCGGACCGCGTCGCCCGGCTCGAGGAGGCGCTTGGCATTGCCGGGATCGACCGCAGGAAGGCATCGGGTCTTTCTGGCGGCGAGATGCAGCGCGTCGCAATCGCTAGGGCTCTTGTCGCAGGCCCTGACATCGTACTCGCCGACGAGCCGACCGGCAATCTCGACGCTGACGCGACGAGGGAGACGTGCTCGCTTCTAAAGGCCCTGAACGGGAAGGAGTCGAGCGCCGTGCTTGTCGTCACCCACGACCCGCAGGTCGCGGCGACGGCGTCCCGCGTGCATTTCCTCAAAGACGGCCGCATAGCCGCATCGTGCGAGACTCTCGGCGACCCGGCGCTCGTCTCGCGGGCGTATTTGGAGACGTACCGGTGAAGCCGCGCCACCTCTGCGCGGTGCTCGGCATCGCGGCGGCAGCGGGCGCTGTTGTGTTCATGCAGTCGCTCGTCGCCACGAACGACGCTCAGGCGACGCGCGTTGCGGAGCGGCTTCTCGCGGCACTCCCGGTCGAAAATGGCGCGAGGGTGTGTCGCATGCAGATCGACTTTCGCCCAGAAGGGCGTGTCATGCAGGGCCCGCCAATGATGGCTTGCCTCGCTACGGCGGATGGCATGAATCTCCGCGAAGGCGAGTGCATGGTCGCGAAATCCGTGTTTGCGCAGCGTCGCATAAAGAATCTGCCGAAGAACGGCGAGGAGCTGGTTTTCGTCGGTCGTAGGGGGGCGCATCGTCTGAAAATCGCCGGCTACCTTGAGTGGGAGAGACCGGTGCGCGGCTATCCGAACGTGTTCGTTTCAAGGGATACGTCGTTCGGCATCGGCGAGGATTGGACTCCGTTCGAGCCGGTCGCTGCCGAAGATGTCGCGCCGTCATTCCGTTCGGACGCGGGGCGCAACATGGATCGCGCAAAGCCTCTCCTTCTCTGGGCTGCCGCGTTGACGGCGCTCTGCCTTCTGCTCAATTCGCTTTTTCTCTCCATCGAGGCGCGACGCCGCGAAATTGCGATTCTGAGAATGGTCGGCCTCACGCGTGGAGGAGTTGTGAAGCTTGTAATAAGGGAATCCCTCGTGCTTTCCATCACGGGGTTTGCCGTTGGCGTCGCAGTTGCACTTGCTTCTCTCGCAGTGTTCGTCGCCATGAACGGCGAGACTTTCCCGATGGGCATGGCGGTGGGCGCGAAGGGGCTGGTCGCGGCAGCGGTCTTCACGCCAGTTGTTGCAGCGGTCGCCGTGCTTCTCGCTCTTCGTCCAGCGCTTGCGGTAAAGCCAATCGAGGCGGCGTCCGCGAGACCGTTCGGTCGAAGCAGGATGGGGATGTTCATCGCCTTCGCGTTCGGCTATGGTGCGTTTGTCGCGGTGGAAGTCTGGGGGGCGTCACTCACAAAGCCTTTCGTACCGTCGAAGGAATGGCCGGATGCAATCGTATCCATCCTCCCCGGCGGAGTGTCGGCTTTTGAAATCGAACGGCTCAGGGCCTTGCCTGGCGTAAGGCAGATCGCAGAACTTCAGCCTCTTCAGGTCAACATCGCGCCGCTTGAAGAGATGAAGGCCTTCGGCGCCGGGCGCGGCGCATTCGGTCCGCAGTATCGCAATGCGCTTCTTCTTGCAAGCGACTGGCTGCCTGACTTCAGGTTCTCGCAGGGGGATCGCGAATCTGCGTGGAAGGCAGTCTTGGAGGGCGACGCCTGCATCATAACCGAGATGATGGCACGTGCACGAAAGCTCGCCCTCGGCGACAATCTCAGCCTTGACTTGGGGCGCGGACAGGAAATTCCCCTCAAAGTTGCGGGAGTCGTCGATCTCAACTGGCACATGGTGACGAGCAGGGGGCTTGTGCGCGGAATGAACAGGATGCCCGTCAACACCGACGGGCCGGTGTTCGTCTCGTTTGACACGCTGGCGGCGTGCGACGCGCGCCCGCAGGATTTCGTGAAGATGACTCACCTCTGGCTCGACTACGAGCCTGGTTTCCTTGCGAAGCACGGTGTCTTCCCTGCGGGACGTCTTGTCGAGCGAGAGATCGTGCAGGCCCTGGACGGCGCTTGGAGCGAGGACGGAGATGGGGAGGTGCTCGGCAACACGGTGCGTCTCCATGCGCGCGACGAGATTTCCGACGGCACGCTTTCGCATGGGGCTCAGCTTGTTGGCGCGATGGCGCGGATACCTTTCATTTTCCTCGCCGTGATATCGCTTGGCTTTGTGGCGATGCTTGTTGCGTCCGCCGATTCGCGCAAGCGCGAGTTCCTTGTAATGAGGGCCGTCGGCGCTACGAGACTGCAGATCGCCCGTGTGCTCGCCGTCGAGGCTCTTCGCGTCGCGGTCGCCGCGCTTGCGGCGGGTTTGGCGGGCGGGGCTCTCGTCGGATGGCTGTGTACCGCCGGCACTCGCGCGGCTATGGCCAATTGGGGGCTGCCGCCTTGCTTTGACATGCCGCTTGCCGTTTGCGCCGAGGGAGCGCTAGGCGCCGTGGCATTTGCGCTTGCCGTTGCAATTCCCGCGTCGCTTGGTCTTAGCCGGACGAAGCGTTGAAATGCGCGAAGCCCGCGCGAGTAGTACTCGCGCGGGCTTCTGGTGTCGGCTCGTCTGCTTTTCAGCAGATGCCCTGGGCGACCATCGCGTCGGCCACCTTCGTGAATCCGGCGATGTTCGCGCCCGCGACGTAGTTGCCTTTCTGGCCGTACTTCGCGGCGGCTTCCCACGCATTGTCGTGGATGGCCTTCATGATGTCCCTGAGTCGGCTGTCGACCTGTTCGCGCGTCCAGCTTATCCTCTCGGAGTTCTGCGACATCTCGAGGCCGGACGTGGCGACGCCGCCGGCGTTGGACGCCTTGCCCGGGGAGTACATGATCTTCGCCTTCTGGAAGGCCGTCACAGCCTCGGGCGTCGAGGGCATGTTAGCGCCTTCGCCGACGAGGGTGCAGCCGTGCTTGAGCAGGTATGCGGCGTCTTTGCCGTCTAGTTCGTTCTGGCGCGCGCACGGGAAGGCGCAGTCGATCTTGTCGGCAAGCTGCCAGCTGTTCACGCGCGGGAAGAACTTGACGCCCTTGGTCTTTTTCGCAAAGTCGGAAAGCTCGCCGCGCACGACGTTCTTGAGGTGCATTACTTCCTGCAGCATCGCCGCGGAGAGGCCGTCCTTGGCGTAGATTGCGCCGGAGCGGTCGGAAAGCGTGAGCACCTTCGCGCCGAGCTGGATCAGCTTTTCGGCCGCATACGTCGCCACGTTGCCAGAGCCGGAGACGACGCAGCGCCGCCCCTCGAGCGAAAGGCCGCGCTTCGCCAGCATGTTCTCGGCGAAATAGACGTCGCCGTAGCCGGTCGCCTCGGGGCGGATCAGCGAACCGCCGAAGGAAAGGCCCTTGCCGGTGAGCACGCCCGTCCATTCGTTTGCAAGGCGCTTATACTGGCCGAAGAGATAGCCGATCTCGCGCCCGCCGACGTTCATGTCGCCGGCGGGGATGTCGGTGTCGGCACCGATGTAGTGGTAGAGCGACGTCATGAAACTCTGGCAGAAGCGCATGACCTCGGCGTCGCTGCAACGCTTGCCGGGGGTGTGGGGGCTCTGCTTGGGGTTGAAGTCGGAGCCGCCCTTGCCGCCGCCCATCGGAAGGGTCGTCAGCGAGTTCTTGAAGATCTGCTCGAAGGCGAGGAACTTGAGAACCGAGAGGTTCACCGAGGGGTCGAAGCGAAGGCCGCCCTTGTATGGCCCGATTGCGGAGTTGAACTGGATGCGGTAGCCGCGGTTGACGCGGACCTTGCCAGTGTCGTCAACCCACGGAACGCGGAAGATGATCGTGCGCTCCGGCTGAACAAGGCGCTCGAGAATCGCGTTTTTCTCGTATTCCTTGTTGGCCTTGATTACAGGCTCGAGCGTAAGCAGAACCTCCTCTACGGCCTGCAGGAATTCTTTCTGGTCGGCGTTCTTTGCGTGAACGTCCTTTAGTACGGTTTCTATGTATTTGTTCATGTTCAGCCTTGTTTGTTGGTCTGTGCTGTTTCGTTTTCATGTTGCAAAACCCGTGCCTGCGGCAAGAAGGGGGAATGACACCCCTAGTTTTCATCTTTTGTAAATCGCCGTTAGTTTCGTTACATTGGGTGTATTGCAGTGTTCGCATTTCGCAGTTTTGTGGTGAGAAAGTCGCTTCGGCGCATCTTGCTGGGTGGAGTGGTCGGACTGGCGGGGATCGGACCCGCGACCCCAACATTAAAAGTGTCGTGCTCTACCAACTGAGCTACAGTCCGAGGTCGTGAGACGCGTATTATACCATATTTCCGCGCGGTTGTGGTATAATATGCTCCATGCGCCAGATGTCTCTCATAGAAGGCGCCGTAGGCGAAGACGCCGCGGCCGCTCCGGAGCCTCTCGCGGCACGCATGCGGCCGCGGGACCTTTCGGGCTTTGTCGGGCAGGAGCATCTCGTCGGCGAGGGGAAGATACTCCGCCAGATGATCGAGCGCGACCAGATACCGTCCATGATTCTCTGGGGGCCGCCGGGCGTTGGCAAGACGACTCTTGCCAACGTCATCGCGAACCTCACCAAGGCGGAGTTCGTGAACTTTTCCGCGGTCACGAGCGGCATCAAGGAAATCAAGGAGATCATGGCGCGCGCAGAGTCGGGCAGGCGCGTCGGGATCCGCACGGTGCTCTTCGTCGACGAGATCCACAGGTTCAACAAGGCGCAGCAGGACGCGTTCTTGCCGTACGTCGAGCAGGGTTCGATCATACTCATCGGCGCAACGACCGAGAACCCGTCCTTCGAGGTGAACTCCGCGCTTCTTTCGCGCTGCAAGGTGTTCGTGCTGAAGGGCCTTTCCGAGGACGACCTCGTGCGGCTTCTCCGCCGCGCGCTGGAAAGCCCGCTCGGGTTCGGCAAGCTGGACGTTGTGGTTTCCGACGACGCGCTTCGCAAGATCGCGGTGTTCTCGAACGGCGACGCGCGCAATGCGCTCGGCACGCTGGAGACCGCCGTCGCCAACGCGGAGTTTGGCGCAGACGGGCGGCCCGCGGTGACGGAGAAGGTGCTCGGAGAGGTGATCAGCCGCAAGGCGCTCATGTACGACAAGACCGGCGAGGAGCACTACAACATCATCTCCGCCTTGCACAAGTCAATGAGGAACTCGGACCCGGATGCGGCGGTATATTGGCTTGCGCGCATGCTGGAAGGGGGCGAAGACCCGCTCTACATCGCGAGGCGATGCGTGCGCTTCGCGAGCGAAGACGTCGGGCTCGCCGACCCAAACGCGCTTCTTCTCGCCAATGCCGTATGGGACTCCTGCCACAACCTCGGCGTTCCCGAGTGCAATGTGCATCTC
>Ga0310786_10011371_pt1 | contig 11111 bp, 8 predicted proteins | sample AusTroGonzalo_MG_FD_203881 | JGI IMG/M metagenome (GOLD analysis project Ga0310786, IMG submission 203881) | Bovine rumen microbial communities from tropical cattle in Woodstock, Queensland, Australia - Gonzalo_03 (v2) (version 2) | ecosystem: Host-associated > Mammals > Digestive system >...
ATCAGGGGGGATAAAAAAGGTATAGGTTTTAGGGTAAGAAATGTGCACATTTCTTGGAAGAAATGTATAGGTTTTTGGGTATAAAATGTGCACATTTCTTGGTGCGATTACTTAAGGGGCGACGAATGATGAATGACGAATGATGAATGACGAATGACGCGCTCGACGCTTTGCGACGCTTGATACTTCAAGAATGATCCAAAAACGAAAGAACAAGAAAGAAGCAAAGAAAAAGAAAGGGTGGAGGATGCTATTCTCCTTTAGAAGAAAAAGAAAGCTACGCTTCCCAAAAAGAAGAGGTTCCCCCAAAAGAAGAGGTTCCCCAAAAAGGGGAGGTTCCCAGGATGAGCGTGAACCTAAATCCCCCACTTACGCAAAAACCTATTGCACGGTACGAGAAATCGTCGTACCTTTGTGCCGTCAAACCTTTTTTCACTTTGCAACTGGGTTGCAGAAAAAATGTCATACCTTTGCAGCCGAAAACGATAACAAACAAGTTTTTTCTATGGCACACAATCATCACCATCATCATCACGAGCATGACCACGAACATGAGGTTCATTGCTGTGAACATCATCATGAGCATCATCACGGCCACGAGCATCATCATGGTCATGAGCACCATCATGAGCACGGGGGCCTGAAGGGTCAGGTGATGCTGATTGCCGCTACGGCTCTGCTGCTGGTGGCGGCTGTCATCATCGAACATACGTGGACGCTGCCGACGTGGCAGTTGTTGCTCATCTACTTGATCCCTTACCTGTTAGTGGGCCACGAGACGCTGAAGGAGGCGGCAGAGGGCATTGCACACGGCGACGCCTTCAACGAGCATTTTCTGATGGCGGTGGCTACGCTGGGCGCGCTGCTCATCGGCTTCATGCCTGGGGCCGAGACGGAGTTCCCGGAGGCTGTATTTGTCATGCTGTTCTTCCAGGTGGGTGAACTCTTTGAGGGCTATGCCGAGGGCAAGAGCCGCGACAGCATCGCGCACCTGATGGACATCCGCCCGGATACGGCGAATGTGGAACGTGCAGGCGAGGTGTTGACGGTCAGCCCGGACGAGGTGCAGGTGGGTGAGATCATCATCGTGCGCCCTGGTGACAAGGTGCCTCTGGACGGCGTGATCGAGGAGGGCACTACGAGCCTGAACACACAGGCGCTGACGGGTGAGAGCCTGCCGCGCGAGGCGGCTGAGGGCGACAGCGTCATCTCAGGATGCATCAATCTGAGCGGCGTCGTACGTGTACGCACTACCAAGAGCTTTGGCGAGAGCACGGTCTCGAAGATCATTGCGCTGGTGGAGAATGCGGGCGAGCACAAGTCGCAGAGCGAGGCTTTCATCACGCGCTTTGCACGTGTCTATACGCCGATTGTGGTGTTCGCAGCGCTGGCCTTGGCGCTGGTACCGCCCCTCGTGAGCGGTGACTTCCTGGCGACGTTGCCCACATGGCTGCATCGGGCGCTGATATTCCTGGTTGTATCTTGCCCCTGCGCACTGGTCATCAGCGTGCCGCTGACCTTCTTTGGCGGCATCGGCGGTGCTTCGCGTAGCGGTATCCTGGTGAAGGGCAGCAACTTCATGGACGTGCTGGCGAAGGTGCAGACGGTGGTGTTCGACAAGACGGGCACACTCACGCACGGACAGTTCGCCGTGGAGGCTGTACATCCTGACCGCTACGATGCGCACCATCTGCTGCATCTGGCTGCACACGTGGAGCATTTCTCAACGCACCCCATCGGCGCAGCCCTGCGCGACGCGTATCCCAACGAGGCAACGGACGGCTGCACACTCAGCGATGTAGAGGAGATAGCAGGACACGGCGTGAAGGCGCGTGTAGGCGATGACGTTGTTTGCGTGGGTAACACGAAGATGATGGAGAGCCTGGGCGTACAGTGGCGCGACTGCCACCACGTGGGGACTATCATCCATGTGGCTATCAATGGCGAGTATGCGGGTCATATCGTCATCAACGACAAACTGAAAGAGGACAGCGCCGAGGCAATCGCTCGCCTGCAGCGACTGGGCGTGAAGCACACGGTGATGCTCACAGGCGACCGCAAGGAGGTGGCTGAGCATGTGGCGGAACAACTGGCGCTGGAAGAGTGGCACGCGGAGTTGCTGCCTGCTGACAAGGTAGCACACGTGGAGCGACTCCTGGCAGCAAAAACGGCTGACGGACGACTGGCCTTTGTGGGCGACGGCGTGAACGACGCTCCTGTGCTGGCACGTGCGGACGTGGGTATCGCAATGGGCGGCTTAGGATCTGACGCGGCCATCGAGGCAGCGGATGTGGTGCTGATGGATGATCAACCCTCGAAGATTGCTACCGCTATCAGCATCGCACGACGCACGATTGCGATAGCACGCCAGAACGTAGCTTTCGCCATTGGTGTGAAGGTGGCGGTACTGTTGCTGGCCAGCGTGGGACTGGCAACGATGTGGATGGCAGTCTTTGCCGATGTAGGCGTGACGGTGCTGGCTGTTCTCAACGCCATGCGCGCCTTGCGCACACAAGCATAACTAATAGGTAAAAAAGAGCGTATGAAAGAGAAGAAATATACGGACCTGTTCATCGACTTTGATGACACCCTCTATGATACTTATGGCAACGCCTGCATCGCCCTGCGCGAGCTATTTGAACTGCTGCAGCTGGAGCGTTATTTCCCTGATCCGGACGTATTCTACACGGAGTACTGGAAGACGAATATCGACCTATGGGGGCGCTATGCCAAGGGCGAGATTACGCGTGACTATCTGATCGTAGAGCGCTTTCGCAAACCGCTGAGCTATGGGCAGGGGCTGGAGCCTACGGAGGCTTATTGCCGCGAGGCGGGCGACCGCTTCCTGGACTTCTGCAGCAACAAACCCGGACTGGTGGAAGGGGCCCGAGAGCTGGTGGATTACCTGATGGAACGAGGCTACAGGCTGCACATGTGCAGCAACGGCTTCCACGAGGTGCAGTACAAGAAGCTGCGGGCTTGCGGGCTGGATGGCTGTTTCGACACGGTCATTCTCAGCGAGGACGCCGGACACAATAAGCCGTCACCCGAATACTTTGACTACGCCTTCCGCGTCTCAGGTGCACGGCCCGAGACGACGCTGATGATTGGCGATAACTTCACGACAGACATCCTGGGTGCCAAGCAGGCTGGATTGGATACGGCCTATTACAATCGCTTCCCTGAGTTTCCGGCTCCGGAACCCGTGACATACGAGGTGACGAAGCTCAGACAACTCAAGGAAGTACTATAGAAAAGAGAAAAACTTGAAAGCTAAGGTCAGATGAGGGCGATGCCGGCTGCACGACATTCGGCACGCATCGCGTCGGGCCAGATGCTGGCCTGGGTCTCGCCGATATGAGCTTTGTGCAGCAGAATCATGCACAGACGGCTCTGGCCGATACCGCCACCGATACTGAGGGGCAGTTCGCCACTCAGCAGACGCTGGTGGAAGAAGAGCTGCTTGCGTTCCTCCTTGCCCTGTAGCGCCAACTGGCGGTTCAGGGCTTCAACATCTACACGGATACCCATCGAGGAGAGTTCGATGCTACGGTTCAGCAGCGGATACCACACGAGGAGGTCGCCGTTGAGGCCCTCGAAGCCGTCCTCGTTGGGTGTGGACCAGTCATCGTAGTCCGGAGCACGGTTGTCGTGGACCTCGCCGTCGCCCAACTTACCACCGATACCGATGATGAATACGGCGCCATGCTCCTTGCAGATGGCGTGCTCGCGCTCCTTCGGCGTGAGGGTGGGGTAGAGGCGGCGCAGTTCCTCGCTATGGATGAAGAACACCTCCTCGGGGAGGAACGGCTGCAGTTGGGGATACATCTCACCCAGATAGTACTCTGTGCGGAGAATGGCGCCCCAGATGCGCTCTACGGTCTTGCGCAGGAAACGCAGGTTGCGATCCTCGCGCACCATCGTGCGCTCCCAGTCCCACTGGTCTACGTAGATGCTATGGATATTGTCCAGTTCCTCATCGGCACGCACGGCATTCATGTCGGTGACGATGCCGTAGCCGTTGGGAACGTGGTATTCTGCCAGGGTGTTGCGCTTCCACTTGGCCAGCGAGTGAACAATCTCTGCCGTTGCGTCGCCCATGCATTTGATGGGGAACGTAACAGGGCGTTCAACGCCGTTGAGGTCGTCGTTGAGGCCAAGACCCTTGAGCACGAACAATGGCGCCGTTACGCGACGGAGACGCAACTCGGACGACAAGTCGCGCAGGAAGCAGTCTTTTATCTTCTTGATAGCCAGCTCCGTTTGTTGTAAATCTAGGGCTGGCGTATAGCCTTCTGGCTTGATGAGCTTACTCATGGTTTACGCTTCTGTTTGTCATTTTGCGCGGCAAAGGTAAGCCTTTTCTTTCAAATGTCAAACAAAAAGGGTAAATAAATTTACAAAATGAAATTTTTGTTGATAATTGTTGCATACAATAGGGACTTACCTCATGTCTGTCCGAAAGCCGTCTGGTAAAACCATTGATGGCGGACATACATCAAGTAAGTCCCTACTGATGAATACTCTGTTTTACTTCAAGACGCCCAACTCCTTGCCGACCTTGATGAAGGCGTTGATGCACTTGTCGAGGTGTGCACGGTTGTGGCCTGCGCTGATCTGGACGCGGATGCGGGCCTGACCCTTCGGCACAACGGGATAGTAGAAGCCGGTCACGTAGATACCCTCGTCTTGCAGACGGGCTGCGAAGCGCTGGCTCAGGGGAGCATCATAGAGCATGACAGCGCAGATAGCGCTCTGGGTGGGCTTGATGTCGAAGCCGCTGGCCATCATCTTGTCGCGGAAGTATGTGACATTCTCCACGAGGCGGTCATGCAACTCGTTGCTCTCGTCCAGCATCTTGAAGACCTCCAAAGCGGCACCGACGATGCCGGGAGCAAGGCTGTTGGAGAACAGGTAGGGGCGTGAGCGCTGGCGCAGCAGGTCGATAATCTCCTTGCGACCCGTGGTGAAGCCGCCCATAGCGCCGCCAAAGGCTTTGCCGAGGGTGCCGGTATAGATATCTACACGGCCATAGGTATTGAAGAACTCGCTGACACCACGGCCCGTAGCGCCAACAACACCTGCAGAGTGGCTCTCGTCAACCATCACCAAAGCATCATATTTCTCGGCCAAGTCGCAAATCTTGTCCATAGGAGCGACATTGCCGTCCATCGAGAATACGCCATCAGTGACGATGATGCGGAAGCGCTGTTCCTGAGCGGCTTGCAGTTGGCGCTCCAAATCCTCCATGTCAGCATTGGCATAGCGATAGCGCTTAGCTTTACAGAGACGCACGCCATCGATGATGGAAGCGTGGTTAAGGGCATCGGAGATGATGGCATCCTCTTCCGTCAGCAGGGGCTCGAAGACACCTCCGTTGGCATCGAAGCAAGCGGCGTAGAGAATCGTGTCCTCTGTCTTGAAGAACTTGCTGATGGCGGCTTCCAGCTCCTTGTGGACATCCTGTGTGCCGCAGATGAAGCGGACGCTGGACATGCCGTAGCCGCGGCGGTCCATCATCTTCTTGGCGCCCTCGATGAGGCGAGGATGGTTGCTCAGACCCAGATAGTTGTTAGCACAGAAGTTAAGCACTTCCTTGCCGGCCACCTCAATCGCGGCGGCCTGCGGACTCTCGATGAGGCGTTCCTCCTTGTAGAGGCCGGCCTCGCGGATTTCCTTCAACGTCTGCTGAAGGTGTTCTTGCATTTTACCGTACATAAGATTAGTTTAAAGTTTATAGTGGATAGTTTAATGTGGATTCTGTGGGCAAAGTTAATGCTTTTTATTGTAGCGGAGGCGCAAATAGGCTGAAAAAATAGGATTATTTATCTTTTTGAGTAAAAATTTATGTCTTTCATATTGATTCTTTAATCTTTTCACTACCTTTGTACCCGTCAAAACTGACATAACAACCAATATTCATAAAAACAGCTAACCAGAATTTCCGAAATGAAGAACATCTTAGTGATTGGTTCAACGGGCCAGATTGGTTCCGAATTGACAACTGAATTACGCAAAACTTACGGTGGCGACCACGTGGTAGCCGGCTATATTCCTGGCGCAGAGCCCAAAGGCGAACTGGCTGCAGGAGGCCCCTCGGCTATTGCTGATGTGACGAGCGGCGAGCAGCTGGCGGAAGTGGTGAAGAAGTACCAGATTGATGCGATTTATAACCTGGCTGCGCTACTGAGTGTCGTGGCCGAGCAGAAGCCGCGCCTGGCGTGGAAAATCGGTATTGACGGACTGTGGAATGTTCTTGAAGTGGCACGTGAGAACAAGTGCGCTGTGTTCACGCCTTCCAGCATCGGTAGCTTCGGTCCCTCCACGCCCCACGAACTGACACCGCAGGACACCGTTCAGCGCCCCAAGACCATCTATGGCGTCTCGAAGGTCACAACCGAATTGCTCTCCGATTACTATTATCTTAAATATGGTGTGGATACGCGTAGCGTCCGCTTCCCGGGACTGATCAGCTATGTGACACCTCCGGGCGGCGGTACGACAGACTATGCTGTGGATATCTTCTACGCTGCCGTGCGCGGTGAGAAATTCATCTGCCCCATCGCCAAGGGTACGCGTATGGATATGATGTACATGCCCGATGGACTTCGCGCTGCGATTGAGCTGATGGAGGCTAATCCCGACAAGCTGATTCACCGCAATGGTTTCAATGTGACGGCCATGAGCTTCCCACCTGAGAAGATCTACGCAGAGATACGCAAATGGAAGCCGGACTTCAAGATGGAGTATCAAGTTGATCCCCTGAAGCAGGCTATCGCGGAGAGCTGGCCAGACAGCCTTGATGACAGCGCTGCTCGCGAGGAGTGGGGATGGCGCCCCAACTTCGGCATTGGCGCCATGACGCGTGACATGCTGGAGAAACTCACGGAGAAACTGGGGTAAGCCTTTGCGCAATAACGCAGAAAGCAACTTACAAATATTAAAAAACAAATAATAAAGCCCGTCATCGCGAAATGACGGGCTTTTACTGTATTCTCATCTTGTGACGCTGAGGTGGATACCGCAGGCGGGGCAATCGGCACCCATGGGCGGATTCTCCTTGAGAAGTTCCAGATGGATGGCTGTGGCCGCTGGGAAATGGTCGAGGAGGGCTTGACAGATGCGGCCGCCCACGTGCTCCAGGAGCTTAGACGGCACTCTCATCTCAGCCTTGATGACCTCATAGGCGTCGGCATAAGAAATGGTGCCGGACAATGCATCGGTGGTCATTGCCTGCGAGAAATCAACATTAATCGTGAGGTTGATGATGAAATAAGCCCCCACGGCGCGCTCTTGAGGCAGCACGCCGTGGTAGGCAAATATCCGGATGTCCTTCAGCAGGACTTGAGAGGCTTGAAGTTTCAAAGTGAACGTAGCTGTTTTGCGATTAGCCGCAGCGGCTAGCTCCGCAGTTGGTGCAAATCAGACAGCCTTCCTGATATACAAGGGTCTCCTGACCGCAGTTGGGACAAACCTGACCCTTGGCAGCTGTGCCGTCCTGAATATACTTCTTGAGCGCACGCTCCACACCATTCTTCCAGGTGTTGATGCTCTCGCTGTTGAGCTGCAACTGGTCCACGAGACGGATGACGTGGTCAAGAGGCATGCGGTAGCGAAGCACACCTGAGATGAGCTTGGCGTAGTTCCAGTACTCAGGATTGAACTTCTCGGAGAGGCCTTCAACGGTGGTCTTATAGCCGCGCTTGTTCTCGAACTGGAAGTCGTAGCGCTTGGAGCCATCGGGGTTGAGCTGTTTGATGATGCGGCCCTTGGTGACGCTCTTAGGAAGCAGGATGCCTTCCTCGTCGTCCTGCAGACCCGTGAAGATCTCGTAGGGGTATCCGTTCAAAAGGCCCACGAATGCCACCCATTTCTCCTTGTTGTTCTGGAAACGAACAACATCGCACTCCAGTACATCGGGACGCTTCTCAACCACTTCGGGCGGACGGCATTCCTGAATGGGATGTTCGTGTCCTGTCTCCAGCTCTGGTGCTTCCAGCTCGCCATCGGTCTTCTCCTTCTTCTTGCTGACGCTAATCATCACACCGCTACGTGAACCGTCGCGATAGATGGTACAGCCCTTGCAACCGCTGCGCCAAGCTTCCATATAGAGATCGTTGACAAGCTGCTCGTCAACATTGTTGGGCAGGTTCACGGTGACGCTAATGCTGTGGTCAACCCACTTCTGGATGGCGCCCTGCATTCTAACTTTCATGAGCCAGTCAACATCGTTGGCGGTTGCCTTGTAGTATGGCGACTGCTCCACAAGTTCGTCAATCTCTTCCTGTGTATAGCGGCGCTCTGTGTCGAGTCCACAAACCTTCATCCATGTGAGGAACTTGTGGTGATAGACGATATATTCCTCGAAGGCATCGCCCGTTTCGTCCGTGAAGTCCACATGTACTTCGGGGTCGTTGGGGTTCACCTTGCGGCGGCGCTTATAGACGGGGAGGAAGACGGGCTCGATACCGCTGGTAGTCTGGGTCATCAACGAAGTCGTGCCAGTGGGAGCAATGGTGAGGCAGGCCACGTTGCGACGGCCGTACTTGCACATATCCTCGTAGAGCTGCGGATCGGCTTGCTTGATGCGCATGATAAAGGGATTCTTAGCTTCACGCTTAGCATCGAACATCTCAAAGGCACCACGCTCACGGGCCATTTCCACACTGGAGGCGTAAGCGCAGAGGCAGACGGCCTTCTGTACTTCTACGGCGAAATCCGTTGCTTCCTGAGTACCATAGCGCAAACCCAAGGCTGCGAGCATATCGCCCTCGGCTGTAATACCGACACCTGTGCGGCGACCCATTGAACTCTTGTGCTGAATCTTCTTCCAGAGGTTGCGCTCGGCGAATTTCACTTCCTCGGTCTGGGGGTCGGAATCAATCTTCTGCAGGATGAGGTCGATCTTCTCCAACTCCAGGTCGATGATGTCGTCCATGATGCGCTGAGCCATACGGACGTGCTGACGGAACTTGTCGAAGTTGAATTTGGCGTTGGCCGTGAAGGGGTTCTCAACATATTCATAGAGGTTGATGGCCAACAAACGGCAACTGTCGTAAGGACAAAGTGGAATCTCGCCGCAGGGATTGGTGCTGACGGTGCGGAAACCAAGGTCGGCATAGCAGTCGGGGACGCTCTCGCGCAGGATGGTATCCCAGAAGAGTACGCCAGGCTCTGCGCTCTTCCACGCGTTGTGAACAATCTTCTTCCACAGCGCAGAGGCATCTATCTCCTTGGAGACAACGGGCTTGGCGCTGTCAATGGGGAACTGTTGCGTGTAGGGCTTCTCATCGGCGGCAGCCTGCATGAAAGCATCGTCAATCTTGACGCTCACGTTGGCGCCCGTTACCTTGCCTTCTGTCATCTTGGCATCGATGAATGCTTCGGCGTCAGGATGTTTGATGCTTACGCTGAGCATCAATGCGCCACGGCGACCGTCCTGGGCTACCTCGCGCGTACTATTACTATAGCGCTCCATGAAGGGCACGAGGCCGGTGCTGGTGAGGGCGGAGTTCTTGACGGGAGAACCGGCGGGACGGAGGTGAGAGAGATCATGTCCAACACCACCGCGACGCTTCATCAGCTGCACCTGCTCTTCATCAATGCGGATGACGGCACCATAGCTGTCGCTGTCTCCATCCAAACCAACTACGAAGCAGTTGGACAATGACGCCACCTGGAAATGGTTGCCGATACCTGTCATCGGTGAGCCGGCGGGGATGATGTAGCGGAAATGATCCAACAGGTCAAACACCTGCTGCGCTGACATCGGATTCTTGTACTTCTTCTCGATGCGAGCCACTTCATAAGCAATACGCCAATGCATGTCGGACGGACTCTTCTCGTAGATGTTGCCGAAAGAATCCTTCATGGCATACTTGTTGACCCACACACGGGCGGCTAGTTCGTCACCGCCGAAATAGTTCAGTGAAGCCGCAAAGGCTTCGTCATAAGTATAAGTCTGCTGTTCCACAATTATATAGGGTAAAGTGATTTGTGAATTGCTGTTTTTTTTTTCTTTCGAAAAGCGGTGCAAAGCTACAAAACTTTTCCCTTTTGGCAAACTTTTTTCAGATATATTTAGAAAAAGTTTTCCAAATTGTGAAACTTGAGATGATGACAGCTGTTTATGGCTTTACCAGTCGAACGACATAAATACCAGGATTCATGGTCTCTGGCGAGGCTGTCAGGCGGAAGGTAATCTCGGCCTTTGGTGTGCCATCTGCATTCTTCATCAGATCTGATGGGATGGGTAATTCTACATTGTAGAAGCCTCGGCTGTCTTGCCCTTCAATCCGGCCTGCAACGGTAATATCGGCAATCTTCTGGCCGTCAATAGTAACGATTCCCTTACGCCCACGGTCTGATGTAATCATGCGCAACATGATGGCCAAATTGTCTGTCAGACCTTCGGGATTGGATAGAACGTATTGAACGAAGCCGTTATTGCGTGCATCGCGATAGGTCTCGCCGCGGAATGTACCTGCTGATGAATCGTCGCTGTATTTATACTGGTGTCCTGCCTCGCTTTGCTGTTCGCCCGTGGCCACGAAATCCAACGTGCGTGCATTCAAAGCTGCGGCCTCGGCGTCGGCACGGCCCATGTCGCTTCGTGCATAGTCCTCTTGGGTGCCTTGGTACCAATAACAAACGTAGCGCGCATGGTGGATGCCGTAGAAGGGCTGGAGGGTTAGCTGCTTCCAGTTGCCTTTGGACTGCTCACTGGCTACGTCAATGGTGAAATACAACTGCTTCAAATCGGTCGGGTGGATGCGGCTAAGCACAGCTGAGCGCTCGCCAATCAATAGCGGTGCAGAGCTCAGGCTCTTGCTGGTGCCACGACTGCCTGGCGCATGGTCCATACGGCCTTCACCGCCGTACTCGTTCTGCAGCTGCTCGTATTCCAGACCAGACGCAGCTGCATCTGCTGGCGATGAAGCTGTGGTCTTGGCTGCCAAAAGGATAGGGCCAAACTTAAAGGCTATGTAGTCGGCGCAACCTGGACATTCTTCAACGCGAACTGCCATCGGCAAATAGACGGTGATGCGGTCGCCCTTCTTCCATTTACGTTTGATATCGACATACGAGGCTTTGCCTTCGGCTACACGAGC
>Ga0310786_10011372_pt1 | contig 11111 bp, 9 predicted proteins | sample AusTroGonzalo_MG_FD_203881 | JGI IMG/M metagenome (GOLD analysis project Ga0310786, IMG submission 203881) | Bovine rumen microbial communities from tropical cattle in Woodstock, Queensland, Australia - Gonzalo_03 (v2) (version 2) | ecosystem: Host-associated > Mammals > Digestive system >...
ATGTGGTAGCAACGGAAACGCTGTCAAACACGGCATCAACCGCGACAACACCGGCTAAAGCCTCTTGTTCCTTTAGGGGAATGCCGAGTTTGTCATAAGTTTTTAAGAGCTCGGGGTCTACCTCATCCAAACTTTTGGGCTTAACTTTTTGCTTGGGCGCGGCATAATAAAACAAATCCTGATAATTGATTTTATCGTAGGTAAGCTTTGCCCAAGTCGGCTCGGTTAAGGTGAGCCAATGTTTATAAGCTTTAAGGCGGCGCTCAAGCAGCCAATCGGGCTCGTTTTTCTTTTTTGAGATGAGGCGGATAATATCTTCATTTAGGCCTTTGGGCACACTTTCGACGGCGATATCGGTGGTAAAACCGTATTTATACTTATCGCCGCTTAAATCTTCTATGTTTGGTTTTTGTGCCATGTTTTGCCCTTTAAATTTCAAGGCATACCATAAGCATTTTTATTAAGAAAATCAAGAGAGATTTTTTTATTTTTGCAGTTTCATTTTGGGCGCATAAGCCGATAATGAATGTTGACATTTATTTTTGTTTGCCGTATAAGGGGAAAACAAACTTTAATTTTTTGTTAAGAAGGGAAAAACATGCCAAACCCGATTGATACGAAGGTTATCAGCAAACTTGCTGAAATTTTGAACAAAGCCAATTTAACCGAACTTGAATATGAAGATGAAGGTGTGCGTATTTCGCTCGCACGTCAGAACGGTGTTTGCGCGACACCGCAAGTTTTTGTTCAGGAACCGGCTGTCCAGCAAAAAGAAGTAAAAGAAGAAACAAAAGAGTTGCCCGATGAGGTTGAAAACTTAATTCAGGACTATCGTTCAGACCCGAATGCGGTGAAATCACCGATGGTCGGTGTGGTTTATTTGGCAGCCAATCAAACCAGCCCCGATTTTGTGAAAGTGGGCGATAATGTGGTGGCCGGTGATACGGTTTGTTTGATTGAAGCAATGAAAACATTTAACCCCGTTAAAGCACACAAGAGCGGGCGTGTGACCAAGATTTTGGTTGAAGCCGGTGACCCGGTGGAATATGGGGCGCCTTTAGTCGTTATTGAATAATAAAAAATAGGTTTGAACTGATGTTTGAAAAAATCTTAATTGCAAACCGCGGCGAAATAGCCTTACGCATTCAACGTGCGTGCCGAGAGATGGGCATTAAAACGGTGGCCGTTCATTCGGAAGCCGATGCCGATGCTATGCATGTGCGCATGGCCGATGAAGCGGTTTGTATCGGACCCGCCAAAGCAAGCGAATCATATTTAAATAAGCCGGCAATTATTTCGGCGGCGGTGATTACGGGGGCAGACGCCATCCATCCCGGTTACGGTTTTTTGGCTGAAAACGCCGATTTTGCCGAAATGGTGGAACGTCACGGTATTACTTTTGTGGGACCGACTTCGGCACAAATGCGCCTGATGGGCGATAAAATTGCGGCTAAAAATGCCGCGCAGAAAGCGGGGCTTCCCGTGGCAGTCGGTTCGCCCGAGCTCAAAACGCTTGATGAGGCTTATATTTGGGCTAAAAAAATCGGTTTTCCCGTGATTGTGAAAGCCAAAGACGGCGGTGGCGGTAAAGGCATGAAAGTTGCGATGAAAGCCGAAGATTTGCCTGAAGCTTATTCGCTTGCGAGGGCCGAAGCAAAGGCTTCGTTTATGAGCGATGCCGTTTATTTGGAAAAATTTTTGGTTCATCCGCGACATATTGAAATTCAGATTTTGGCCGATAACTTCGGCAATGTGGTGCATTTGGGCGAAAGAGATTGCTCGATTCAGCGCGGGCATCAAAAAGTGATTGAAGAAAGTCCGTCACCGGCCTTAAATGAAACCGCACGCCAAAATATATGCAAAACGGTGCGCAAAGCCATACAGAAAATAGGCTACACAAATGCCGGAACAATTGAGTTTTTATATGAAGACGGCAAGTTCTATTTTATGGAAATGAATACGCGTTTGCAAGTTGAGCACCCTGTGACGGAGGCCATTACCGATATTGATATCGTGCGCGAACAAATTCGTATTGCAAGCGGTGCAAAGCTCAGCTTTAAGCAAGAAGATATTACTTTTTCGGGGCATGCCATTGAATGCCGTATTAATGCCGAAGACCCGAATACCTTTGTGCCTTCGCCGGGGTTGATTGAAGAATGGCACGCGCCCGGCGGCTTGGGGGTGAGGGTTGATTCCGAAATTTATTCGGGATATCGTATTCCGGCTTGCTATGACAGCATGATTGCAAAACTCATTATCAGCGCCAAAACAAGAAGCGCCGCCATTATGCGCTTGCGTCGGGCTTTAGATGAATTTGTGATTATGGGCGTTGATACAACCATTCCCTTGTTGCAGGAAGTGATATCAAGCCCTGATTTTATTGACGGGACATATGATAATCATTGGCTTGAAAACTTTATGAAAAAGCGCAGCGCTTAAGGGAAGGGCGCTATGGAAAAAACGCTTGAGCTGAAACAATTTTTAATTGAAACACTTTCGTTTATTGCAAAGAACTTTTTTTTGTTGTTGCTTTTTAGCGGGGTGTTGTTTTCAGCTTCGTTTTTAAGCTTTAAATATGCCTTTAAGCACCAAGGCGGCATGCTTTGCTTTTATGGCGTGTTTTGCTATTTTTTCTACTATGTTTTTGTGAATATGTATTATGCGCAAAAGCCGATTTTTACGAGCGAAAAAATCGTTAATTCCGTGATTAAAATGCTTGTGATTTTTACGCTTTCTCTTGCAATGCTGATTGGTTGTGATTTGGTTTTGAAACTTTTAAAAAACATGGCGCATTGGCTTGTCGGTTTTCCGGATATATACGGCTTTTTGAAAGATACGTATTTGTTTTTGAAAGGTTCCGTAACAGGGCAGTTTTTGATTTATGTGCCGCTTATTTTCTTTTTGACATTTACGTTTTTTATTCCGGCATTTTCGTGGATTTCTTCAATTAACGGCAATGATGCATCCGTTTTGGGGGCATACGCGAAAGTAAGCGGTAACTGTCTTAAAATGTTTTTTTGCTTGTTTTGCCTGTTTGGATTGCTGCCTTTTTTGGTTAATTTTGCTACAAGCCAAACGCCCGTTTCTTTAAGTGCGGCACATACCTTCAGCTCAATGATACAACTTGTGTTTTATCTGAAACTGTATGATTTCTTTTATGACGAATAAGCTTTTATTCAAACTTTAACGCAATGGAAGATGTGTTTGATTTGCCGCAGGCAGCCTGTGCTTCGTAGGGGTGATACACCGTGCCGCTCGCGCGTTTTTCAAAGGGTTCATCCTTAAATGCTTTTGTGACGTTTGCCGTGCCCGAGGATGTGGCCTTAACGGCAATAAATTTGTCGGTTATTTCAGACCAATTCAAAGTAGCTAATTCAAAACAAACATCTGACGGTAAGCCTTCGTATACCAAAATAAAGGCGGTATATTCATCTAAATCTTCTTCGGCAGGAGATTTGAGAATGCGGATTTTACCGCCGAAAGCGTTCAACAATGTATTTTTCGAATCAAGCATTTCGGGGGTAATAACACCGGCTTCAAGCAATTCGGAGGCTTTTAAGTTTTCATAATCGCCGTCATCTTCATACAAAGCTTGCAAATTAAGCACCAATGTTGTGATTTGGGCAATCGTTTGGGTTAACTTATATTTATGAATTGATTCTTTGTAGCCCGTATACAAACCGAGGAAGAAAGGATCAACCCCGATGTAGTCTTCGGGTGTTTGCGCTTTTTCAATAATGGGCGCATATTTGAGCTCAAGCTCATTTCCGATATCTTCTAAAACGGCATTAAGCGTTGTGTTGTTGAGCAAGGCAAGAACATCTTGCATTTCGGCTTGTTCATCGTCTATGGTAAAGCCTTTTTCAAAATTGCCGACGGCTTGATGCACAGGCTCGCCGTCTTGATAGGTGGTGATTTCGGTTGTAAATGCATCCATCGGGTTATCGGCAATTTCTTCGGAAGAAATACCTTTCTTTAAGCTGACCAAAACATTTAAAGCGGTTTGGCCTTGGATATCTTTCAGATTAAAATAAACGGAGTTAAAGAGATCGGAAAATTCCCACATATATTCGGATAAGGCAGCTAAAGTGTTGGCATAATCCACATTATCTTTATCAAGCTTTTCGGTGATGAGTTTGCTGATTTCTTGAGCCAATTCTTTGTATTTTATCTTAAAAGAAGTGTTGATTTTTAAGCCGAGTGAAAACATCGGGGTTCCCGAAACAGGGTATAGCGCTTTTAAGTCTACGCCATCGGAACTTATTTTGATTTGAGATGATACGGCGTTGTCCGTGTATGACGAAATATAATACGGTGAAGAAAAACCGTCCTTAAGATTTAAGTCGCCTTTGATGTTCCATATTTTTTTGTTGTTAACCACCAAATGAGCATCGGAAAATGATAAATTTTCAAGGACAACGGGGATAAACGGGGCCGTGTTGTGCGAAGCGTTCGGGAATAAAAACGCATCAATGGCGGCTTGTGTGATGGTTTTGATACCTTTATAAGACAAAGCAATATTGCTTTGGGGTTTTTGCTTATCAAAAGCTTTCAGTTTTAAGGTATCGTCTTGAGCCGTATACAAACTTTCGACCTTGACGTTTTTGAAGTCTTTAATTAAACCCTCATTTTCATTTAAGAGCGAGCAAACCGTTTGAACATTTGATTTGTAGTTCGGATAAACATATTCGCCCTTAAAAGAGCATTCCGCAATCGGATTTTTATAAGAAAGCGTTTCAATGGAGAAACAGGAAAGCAAATGCTCGAATGTTTGATGGTTTGCCGTTGCCGAATAGGCTTCTAATCTGGCGATAAAATCATCATCGGCGCAAACGCGTTTGCCGGTAACAACCGTGTTGTTGCCGTCTTGATTATAGGATATTTTCAGGCCATTGCCGCTTTCAAACACAATTTTTGGCATTAGGGGCTGATTTTCTTGTTTTAAGTTCGGTTTGATATCAACAATACCTAAAAGGTTGCCATTTAAATAATGCATGGTAACGGTTTTGCTCGGAAGATAAAAGCGGACTTCACCGTTGTTGATATTGTTGATGATTTGGTATTGATAAGAAAGTTTTCCGTTTTCATGATAGACCTTGGCAATGCCGTTCGGCACGAAAAATCTGCGCGGCACGGAAACGCGCACTTGTTTGTTCGGCCAATATGATTGAGACGGCAGGTTTCCGATGTAAACGGCAACAGCCGCGGCCGCACAAACGCAAAGAATAGCCACAATACATGAAAGGATAAATTTTTTCATTCATCTTCTCCGATAAAACAAACTTTCATAAGAATATAAAAGCAAAAGTTTTAAATTTTGTTAAGAGATTTTTTAAATGCTTCAACATGAAATTGCTTATGTTTTAAGCAATTTCAAATTTTTATTGACAGGTATTGATAAAGATGACATAATGCGCTCGGATATGAGGCAAAAACCTTGTATTTAGTCCTTTGAATGAAAGGGCGGAGCCTTTAGAAAGCTCTTAAGCTAGGCGGCGTAGGATAACGCCGTGTTGTGTGCTTGCTTTGAATTTTTTAAAGCTTAAGCATATTTATCCCTGATGTGATGATCGGGGGCCTGTGGTGTATGTCCAAGATTTTATCTAAAGACCGCAGGAGTCATTCCTAGCTTATGATTTTCTAACCTCCGGTCGCTTTTTTTCAAAAGACGTTTTTTCTTCAATTTTTATAGAAAGGACTTTCTTTATGAAAAAAATATTTATTTTGGCCGCTGCCGTATCAATGACAGCTTTGAGTGCAAACGCACAGTATTATCAGCAGCCGCAGTATCAAACGATTCAATATAGACCCGCTTATCAGGCACAGCCTCAACAGCAACAATATACGCCGCGTGCCGTTTGCCAAAGTTGCTATGTGCAACCTTATGTCGGTTTGGATTATAGCTTTAACTTAATTAAATGGGGTGATGATGAAGACGGTGAATCATTAGATACTTTTTTTAATGATAAATTTCATGCCGGAAGTTTTGTTTTAGGTGCACGCCTACATGATAATTTTGCTTTGGAAGCTTATTACAAAAAATCTGTTGTATCAAAAAAGAGTGATACTTATTACGGTGTTGCTTTTACAACAAAGGGAGAATTACAATCTTTTGGTGTTGATGCGGTGTTTCATTCACCACGCTTAGGCTATGATCATAACATAGAATTACTCGGTTCTGTCGGTGTGGCTTGGTATGAGATAAAAGAAAAAGAGAGTGTTCCGGGGTATGGCTCTGAAACAGAAAAGGATGACCATTTCGGTGGTCGTATCGGTGCCGGTTTGCAATATTACATCAACAACAATTTAGCTCTTCGTTTAATGGGCAGATATAATTATACGGGTATTGATGAAGCTGAGCATATGTTTGAATTAGATGCCGGTGTCAGATATTATTTTTAATACGTCTTTTATAAAAAAAAGCCTCTTTTTTGAAAAGAGGCTTTTTTTTGTGGTTATGCAAATCTTATTTTTGTGTGTTGATAAGATAAATTTCAACACGGCGGTTTTGTTCTCTGCCTTCAGCTGTTGCGTTTGAGGCAATCGGGTTTGAGGCACCCATGCCGGCGGCTGAAATGCGTGCGGCGCTGACACCGCGAAGTGCCAAATAATTTGCCACCGTTGCGGCTCTGCGCTGTGAAAGCGGAATATTGATTTTGTCATTGCCGGTGCTGTCTGTATAGCCTAAAACCTGCAAGTTTGTTTTATCATATTCTTTGGCAACGAGTGCAACGGAATCCAAAACCTTGTTGGCACTTGTCTTCATGACATCTTCGTTGGTGTTAAAGGTGATGGCATTGGGCATAATGAGGCGAATGTTGTCACCGTCACGGGCAACCTGAACGCCGGTGCCTTGCAATGTTTCACGCAGTTTTCTTGCCTGAATATCCATATAGCCGCCTGATGCCGCACCGACACCTGCGCCGATACCCGCACCGATAAGCGCGCCTTTTTTGCCGCCGATTAAAGCACCGACACCTGCACCGACTGCCGTGCCGATACCCGTGCCCCATGCGGTTTTGGAAACTTTGCTTTCGCCCGTGTAGGGGTCAGTGGCACAAGCCGTTAAAAATGAAACGGCAACCAGCGATAATATAAATTTTTTCATGTTTTTATTCTCCTAATGAATGAAAGGTTATAAATCTTTGATACGATTGAAAGCATCATTAAGCTTAAGGTGTTCTTCTTTGGCCTCGCTTAAACGTTTCTTTTCATCTTCAACAATTTGTGCGGGCGCACGCGAAACAAAGTTTTCGTTTGAAAGCTTGGCTTCATAGCCTTTAATGCGGCCTTCAACGGCGGCAATTTCTTTTTGCAAACGTGCACGCTCCGATTCAAAATCGACAATACCTTTAAGCGGGATTAAGAAAACGCCGCCGGCAAAAGTGCCTTGAACCATGTCTTTGGTAATATCGCCGCTTAAAAGGGCAACATCCTCAACGTGGGCCAATGTTTTGACCATATCGGAAGTTTGAGCGATATTGTCGGCTTTCAAATCTTTTAAGAACAAATGCGGTTTGGCGCCTGCCGGTAAATTAAGATCCGAACGAAGCGAACGAACGCTTGAAATAAGGTCTATTGCCCAATCAATGGCATTTTGTTTGGCGGCTTTTTCTTCAACTTTCGGCCACGGTGCGTGAATGAGTTTGACACACCGATTTGCCGTTTTGTTCCAAATTTCGGTTGTGATGAACGGCATAAACGGATGCAAAATAACCAAAATGCGGTCTAACACATAAGCGGCCGTGCTGCGAGTTTCTTGCTTTTGATTTTCGTCTTCGCCGTAAAATACGGGTTTTGAAAGCTCAATAAACCAATCGCAGAATGTGCCCCAAACAAATTGATAAACCGTGTTTGCCGCATCCGAAAAACGGAAATCATTTAAGTTTTTGGTGACTTCCAAAGTTGCTTCATCGGCTTTTTGAATAATCCATTTGTTTAAGTCCATGGCCACGCCTTTCGGATTAAACGAGGGGTTTGTGTGGCATTCGTTCATTTCGCAGAAACGTGCGGCGTTCCAAAGCTTGGTGGCAAAGTTGCGATAGCCGGCAATGCGCGAATCGGAAATGTTGATGTCGCGGCCCTGTGTTTCGGAAGCGGCCATAAAGAAGCGCAAAGCATCGGCACCGTATTTTTCGATTGTTTCCAAGGGGTCAACGGTGTTGTTTTTGGATTTGCTCATTTTGCGGCCTTGTTCGTCACGGATAAGGCCGTGAATATAGCACTTCTTAAACGGCACATTCTTCATGGCATACATGCTCATCATCATCATGCGGGCAACCCAGAAAAAGATGATATCAAAACCAGTGACCAAAACCGAGGTCGGGTAAAATGTATCTAAAAATTCGCTCTTGTCGGGCCAGCCTAAAGTTGAAAATGCCCAAAGGCCGGAAGAAAACCATGTATCCAAAACGTCGGTTTCTCTCGTGAGCTCAACCTTTTTGCCAAAGTGCTTTTCGGCAGCTTTATGTGCTTCTTCTTCGCTTTCTTCACAGAAAATTGTGCCGTCTTTTGCATACCAAATCGGCATTTGGTGTCCCCACCAAAGTTGACGCGAAATGCACCAAGGCTGAATGTTGCGCATCCATTCGAAATACGTTTTTTCGTAATTCTTCGGCACAAATTGCATGTCGCCGTTTTCAACCACGCGGATAGCCTCTTTGGCAAGGGTAGGCGCGTCAACAAACCATTGGTCTGTCATTAACGGCTCAATCACGGCACCCGTTCTGTCACCGTAAGGGATAACCATCGGGTGTTCCTCGATTTTTTCCATCAATCCGAGTTTATCCAAAGCTTCAATGGTTTTTTGGCGAGCTTCCATTGTAGACAAGCCGGCAAAAGGCGTGTTTTCGTTTAAGGTGGCATCCGGATTTAAAATGTTAATCATTTCAAGATTGTGACGTTTGCCGACTTCAAAGTCGTTGAAATCGTGTGCCGGTGTAATTTTAACGGCGCCGGTGCCTTTTTCGGGGTCGGCGTGGTCATCGGCAATAATCGGAATAACGCGGTCTGTCAAAGGCAAAAGGCATTTTTTGCCGATGAGGTGCTTTAATTTTTCATTGTCTTTTGAAACGGCAACGGCCGTATCACCGAACATTGTTTCGGGACGGGTGGTCGCAATATGAATAAATTCGTTTTCTTCACCCTCAATAGGATATTTGTAGTAATACATTTTGCCCGTTGCTTCTTTTTGAACAACTTCCAAATCGGAAACAGCCGTCATCAGCTTCGGATCCCAGTTGACGAGTTTTTTGGCTTTGTAAATTAAGCCGTCTTTATATAATGAAACGAAAATTTTCAAAACGGCGCGCGACAGACCTTCATCCATCGTGAATCTTTCGCGGCTCCAGTCGCAGGATGCGCCCAAACGGCGAAGCTGCTTACAAATCATGCCGCCTGATTTTTCTTTCCACTTCCAAACGGTTTCGATAAATTTTTCACGACCTAAATCGTGACGCGAAAGACCTTCTTTGGCAAGCTCGCGTTCAACAACCATTTGTGTGGCGATGCCGGCGTGATCGGTGCCGGGTTGCCACAAAACTTTTTTGCCCTGCATGCGGTTGTAACGAACCAAAATATCTTGCAAGGTATCATCCAAAGCATGCCCCATGTGTAAAACACCCGTGACATTCGGCGGCGGAATAACGACGGAGAAAGCATCTTTGTTTGCGCGCATATCGGGCTTGAAATCGCCGCTTTCTTCCCAATCTTGGTAAATTCTTTGTTCAAATTCGTTCGGATTATAGTTTTTTTCTAACATTGTTTTTCTCGTTTAATTATTCTTGTGGTTGAATTGCCGCTTTTGCTTTTTGTTTTCTTTGCTCGTAAGCAAAAAGCGCAGCATATTGTTTTAATATTTCATCCGTGACTTTATTAAAGTCAGGCTTTAATACCGGCTTTTGAAGCATTTCTTTGGTAAGCTCAAATATTTCTTCGCCTGCTTCAACCTCTTGCTTTTCAAGCAAAATATTTCGGATTGAAGCCAAAATTTCTTCGGTGGATATGTTTTCTTCTTCAGTCATTTGAAGTGCCTATTTATCAATCGAAAGTGAAAGCCATTTGTTACGGGTGTCTTTGGAATGCTTTTCGGCATCATAAAGCTCGGTAGTTAAATTTAGCTCTTTAGCCGTGAGCTTGCCCATCGAAAGCAAAAGAACCATGCCGGATACGTAATAATCACGTCGGGCACGGACTTCTTCGACGTTTGAGTTCAAAAGCGCCTGATAAGCATCTAAAACATCCAAAACCGTGCGGTTACCCAAAGCTTCTTCCTGCTGAACGCCGTCAAGCGCGATGGCATAAGCTTTGATTTGGTCTTTCACGGATTTTAGGCGTGATTCGTTTGAAACCATATATTCATAGCTTGAGGTAACGGTTGAAATCATGTTGCGCTCGGCTTCAAGAACAGCTTCTTCGGCCTGCCATTTTTTGTATTTGCTTTGGCGGATTTTTGCGCGCGTTTCGCCGGAATTGTAAAGCGGCACATTCATGTTAACGGTCCATTGAAAACTGTTTGTTTCAGGGTCTCTGGCATGAATGGCTTCGGTTTTGCTGCGGGCGGCTTTGGCATCAAACGAAATTTGAGGCAGTAAAGCGCCGCTATTTGCCGAAACAGTATAATCGGAAGCTTCTAATCTGCTTTTGGCGGCTTTTAAGTTGTAGTTGTGCGCATAAGCGGATTTTAAGGCATCATCCTGATTGTTCGGAAACATATCGGACATATTTTTCGGTTCGGCCAAATCTAAAGGCGTGGTGCCGATGATTTTTGTGTAAACTGCTTTGGATGCGGCCAAATTGCCTTCGGCGGCAATGCGGTCGGAAATGGCGGCACTGTGACGTGCTTCGGCTTGCGAAACGTCGGTGCGCGTGACTTCGCCGACATTAAAACGTTCACGTGTTTCATCCAAACGCTTTTTCAAGAGCTTTTCGTTGTTTTTTTGTAAATCGACGATTGATTCATCACGCAAAACATCTAAATAAGCCGTGCCGGCGGCAAGTAAAATTTCTTGCTCGATGTTGTAAAGGTTGCTTTGTTCGGCTTCAACGGTTTTGTCGGCCGCACGAACGGAATTAAATGTTGAAAAACCGTTGAAAATCGGTTGGCTCAAAAC
>Ga0310786_10011373_pt1 | contig 11108 bp, 6 predicted proteins | sample AusTroGonzalo_MG_FD_203881 | JGI IMG/M metagenome (GOLD analysis project Ga0310786, IMG submission 203881) | Bovine rumen microbial communities from tropical cattle in Woodstock, Queensland, Australia - Gonzalo_03 (v2) (version 2) | ecosystem: Host-associated > Mammals > Digestive system >...
CACTTGCAGCCACGATTCGTACACAAACTCATCGTTGACACCTTCCACCATGTCCAAGAACAGATGGGCTTCGGCACCTTGCGGGAAGGTGCAGCGCATCATGCCGACACGGTCGCCAGTGGTGAGTTCCACCTTGGTATTATAGTCATCCAACAGCACGGCATAGTAACCAGCCTTGGCATCTTCGTTCTCGTGTTGGAAAGCTGAACGATAACCCGAAACGGTGTTGTCTTCATCGCCTTTGTCGAGTTTAACCTCGCCGACGATAGGCATAAACCTAAAATCGCCATAGTCGGAGCAGCCCGTGCCGCTGAGATGAGTGGTGCTGAAGCCGAGGATGGTGTGGTCGGTGGTGTGGTAACCGGAACAGCCGTCCCAGTCGTTCATGCGGGTGTCGGGGCTGAATTGCACCATACCGAAGGGCACCGTGGCACCCGGGAAAGTGTGGCCGTGACCGCCCGTCCCGATGAAGGGATCAACGTACTTGGCGGGGTCGGCGACATAATCTGTTTTAGGCTCTGTGCTACAGGCCGCGAGGCAGAGCAGCAATAAGGGGAGGAAAAGTCTTTTCATAGGATACGATTTTTGAGGGTGTAAAATTAGGAATAATATCTATTCGTTTTGCAAGAGCAAGTTGTTTTTTTGAGATTCCCTATGGGAATGGAGTGTAATCACAAGTTGCAAGGCGGCGGCAGTTAAAAGTGTACGAGCCGTAAACAGCATAGGCCGCCGCTGGAAACTGAAACGAAACGTCCCATTCCCGTAGGGAATCTCTATGTTTTTTTCTAGTCCATTTTTTACTCAAAATCCATAATTGCATAAAAAAATTGCCACTTTATGACCTATGTTTTTTCATAAATGCTTATATTTGCAGCCCAAATATCGAACATTAAATTCATTATTATTAACTTAACACAAAACACCATGAAGAAAGTTTTATTCATGTCACTCGCAATGGCCGTCGCCATGACGGGCTTTGCACAGAGAGTCGTTGTTAAAGACGCTGCCAAAAACGCCAGCGCAACGGCACAAAAGCGCAGTGAACTCCGCCAAATCGACGGCTCCGCCGTCCAAGGCATCCAGTTCAGCATGCCTCAAAACATGGTCAATGCAAGAAGCCTCGACGACTTCGAGGAGTATATTGCCATGACCACCAACTACGACCTGCAGTCGAACTCAGCCCTCGGCAACCGTATCGCCACATGGAACGATGGCTGCGCCTCTTTCACCGCCACCTGGGATCACTCGATGAACACTTCGTTCCCAGATCGTGGTACCGGCTACAACTTCTACATTCCCGACACAAAAGGCATGGGCCCAGAACCCGAAGTGCGTCAGGAATCCATGAAGTCAGGTTGGCCGAGCATTGCCGCCTGCGGTGATGGCGAGATCCTTTGCTCTCACGCCACTGGTGTCAATGTGTACTATCGTCCTACCAAGGGTGAAGGCGATTGGGAACTCATCTACAACTACGGTGCAGATTACGGCAACCCCACTTGGCCAAGAGTGGTCGTCAGCGGTCCCAACAACGAGTTCGTCCATGTCATGATGTGCAAACAGATTTCCGTTGATGACGGTTATGACAACCACATCTACTATTCCCGCATCAAACACGTAGGTGACACTTGGGAAGTGGGTGAACTCATCGATTTCCCCGGTGTTGACAACGATGCCAACGGCGACTACCGCAACCAACTCAGCGCCGACGACTATGTGATGGCTGCCAATGGCAACAACGTCGCCGCCATGTTCAGTTCCTACACCACCGAGGTGTTCTACATGATTTCGCACGACAACGGCGAAACCTGGGAGCGCCAAATCATTGCTCCTTTCCCGATTCTCGGTGAAGATGGCAATCCTGTCCATGCCATCGATTTTGCCGATTATCCGGAAGGCATGACCGACACCATCCACACCTCCGACTGCTCGCACACCATCACCATCGATGACAACGGCGTGGTGCATGCTGCTTTCGGTTTGTTCCACTGGAAGGTGGCTGATTCCGATTCCTACAACTACTGGCCCGCTTACGGCTACGGCATTGTGTACTGGAACTCCAACTACACCAACGAACAAGGTGGTCACGAAATCCCGATTTTCGGTCAATTCAGTGGCGACGCTGCCCACCCCGAATACATGGCTAATGGTGTTGGCTACACCTTGATCCCCGATCGTATCGACGAACTCGCACAAGCTGGCAACAACCAGAACAACCTCTGCGTCTTCGGTTATGTCGACGAAAACGGCAATGGCCAGATGGACTATGAAAACGTTGTGGGTGCCACCTGGCACTACCGCACCTATGGTCTGGCCACCACACCTGGCATCTCTGTCGACGAATTGGGTGACCTCTGCATTGTCTACAGCGTGTGGTCAGAAACCAGAGTCAGCGATGAAACCTCTTTCTCCTACAGAAGCGCTTACGTGGCCTATAAGGACTTTGCCGGTGAATGGGTACTGGACGAAAACGGCATCAATCTCTGCCAAGACTTCACACACTACTATGACGAGGCTTATCCTTGCGTTGCCGCCACACATGGTCACAATGGCTCCTTCTGGGTCATGTACTCAGCTGACGACGCTCAAGGCCTCTACCTCGACATCAGCGACACCTATCCGAACAGCAACGGTGGTGTCCTGACCGAGAATTTCCAATATGCCTGCCTTGTCAGACCTGAAGGCTTGGGCATCAACGAAAGCGAAGCCATCAACCCGATGACCGCCACCCGTATTTATCCTAACCCCGCCACTGACGTGCTGAACATCGAAGTGAATGCCTCACAGGCCTCCGAGATGAGCATCAGCGTTTACAACATCATGGGCCAGAACGTGATGAACCAGAACGTGAACATCACCACAGGCATTAACACCAGACCCATCAACGTCAGCGAACTGAACAGCGGTATCTACTTCGTGACCGTCAAGGCCAATGGCTTTGAAAATACCATGAAGTTCATCGTGAAGTAAGATTGACTTATGTTTTTGATAAAAAAGGAGGCTGCGGCCTCCTTTTTTTGTCAAAAACACTTGCATTAATAGAAAAATCACTATCTTTGCCCCCAAATAACCCAATTAGAAAACACAATCAACCAACTAATTAATTAATTAAACTCATTCAAAATGAAAAAGTTATTTACTTTAGCATTAGTCTTGTTGGTAGCCACAATGGGCTATTCACAAGTGAGAAATGTGTCGAAAAACGACGCTAAGAACAAGGTTGCTACCATGCAAGTGACCAAAGGCATGGAAAGCTTCGAAAACGTCCAGATCGAGCCTAACATGACCCGCACTGATGGCGAGTTGGACTACACGATTTACGACTGGCAATCAAATGCTGGTGCTATCACCCGCACCATCGTTTGGCCTGATGGAAAAGTCAACTTTGCCTACACTATGTCTACTGAATCTGGTTACGGAGACCGTGGTACCGGTATCGGCACCTACGATGCCGAGAACGACACGTGGATTCCGATGGAAGGCCGTATCGAGAATGAAAAAACCGGTTTCGGCTCCATCGCTCGTTACAAGGACAATGGCATCGTTATCGCTTCCCACAATGCCAACACAGTTGGTGTCTTCATCGTTGAAAACAGAGAAGAACTGAACTCTTTACAAGGCGAAGTTCCTGCCGTCAGTTACATCAATGGCAGTAAAGAACCCACTTGGGCTAACGTGATGACTTCAGGTGCTGGTCGCGACATCATCCACCTCCTCTACACTGCCTACAGTGAAGATGGCAACCCGATGTACTACGCTCGTTCTAGAGACGGTGGTGTAACATGGGACAAAGAAGATGAAATTATCCCCTTCCTCAGCTCTGAATACTTCAGTGACTGGGGTAGCAACATTGCCTACTGGATGGAGACCACCGAAGACAACTGCCTTGCCTTTGTCGTGAACAATGCTTGGAGCGACTGCATGGTCGTCTACAGCTACGATGATGGCGAGACCTGGGAAAGAAAAGTGTTCTGGCATCACCCTGGCATCAACACCACTTTCGACACTTGGTTCATGTATCCTCGTTGGACCTCTGCCCAGTGGGGTGTTGGCGGTGAACTCTGCGTTGCCTACGAATTCAACGGCAGCACTGGCGAACCCGGATCCGGCAGCTACTATCCTGCCCTCGGTGGTGTCGCCTTCTGGAGTGAAAACATGCCTTACCATGGCGAAAGCCAGCCTGAATGGGGTCCCGACCCGACCAACCCGAAACCCATGCAACCTGGTCAGCCCTTCATCATGGACTCCGCTTATATTTACCAAGACATCTATGCTTCATGGTGGTTATGGAGCGATGCCTCACACCCGATGTGGGATGAATACATGGGCTACCTCGCAGCTCTGACTCCTGATGGCGATCCAGAACCCGATCCATACAATGTCATGGAATTCAACATCGAAGACCGTTCCTTGCACGGTTCCTACAACAGCGGTTGCGTGGCCATGCCCGTGCTCGTCAAGGTTCCGGGCAGCGATGCCGACATGGTTGCCGTTTGGAGTGCCATGGATGAAAACCACGTAGATGGTGTTAACAACTACTACTACAAACTCTTTGCTTCCTACACTGCTGACGGTGGCCGCACATGGGCTCCTCAAATCCAACTCACCAACAAGAACTGGATGTATGCAGAAAGCGAGTGCGTCTATACCCAAGCTGCTGTAGTCGGCACGACCCTCGTGCTTGCCACACAGATGGACTTCGAGACTGGCACCTATGTCCAAAGCGACGATACCGATCCTGACAACAACTACTACCAAGGTATGACCTTTGAACTGAACGACATCTTCCCCGGTGTCGGTGTTGGTTTGCCTGAAGTGAGCCACAACACTCACATGAGCATCTATCCTAATCCTGCCGTTGACCAACTCAACGTCACCCTCAGCCAGAACGATGGCATCGTGATCTACAACATCATGGGTCAGGCTGTGATGAACATCGAAGGCCGTGCTGGTGTCAATAGCATCAACATCAGTGAACTCGGTGCTGGTATCTACTTCATCAGCGCTGGTGCAGACACTCAGAAGTTCATTGTGAAGTAATTCACTTGAAATTCGATATCAAAAAAGGAGACCTTCGGGTCTCCTTTTTTGTTGTCTTTAACTTTTGAATCTCACAATGCTATTTCAACAGTATTATTCCTCTCTGCGATGATTGACTATGTCTGTGGCAAGGAAGATCGCTTTGCGATAGGAGTTGGGAATAGCCTTGTTCATGTTGGCGATGTCGTAAGCTGGGCCATGCAAGGGAGCCGTGCATACCACAGGCAAACCCGCCCAATAATAGGCATAGCCATCCAACGATAAGAACTTCAGCGGGAACACACCCTGTTCGTAATGCATGGCCATCACCGCGTCGTATTTCTTCCACCAACCTGTGACAAAGAGCTGCGAGGCCGAGAAAGGCCCAAAAGCAAAGAGGCCATTTTTCTGGGCATCGTTCACCGCCTTTACCACTTTCTCGTCATCCCCAATGGGAAGTGAACCCGAATGCGGATTCAAACCCATGACAGCAATCTTTGGTGAGAAGATGCCAAAGTCGGTCTTCAAGGCATTCGACAAGGTAGTCAATTTGTCGACCAAATTACTGGAGTCTATCTGCTCGAGTGCGGTGCTCAGCGGCACATCACCTGTAGCCAAACCAATACGCATCTGACCATTCACCAGAACCTGAATGGGGTCGGCATCCTTATGGAACGACAGCAGGAAATCGCGGTTGCTCTTGGCCACAACAGGATTGTCGGGAGCCATCACCAAAGCATCGATAAAACCGTTTTGGAGGTCTTCAGTGGCTTTCTTCATCGACAGCACCGACATTTCGGCAGAAATATGGGAAGGCGTTCCTGGCTCTATCTTCAATTCATTCTCCACAATATTAATGATGTTGAACTTCTTATCAAAAGCCTGCCGCGCATCACGGGTCAACGAATAATTGGGGCTGTCCATGCCGAAATTCTTCTTGTAATAGGAAAACACTTTCGATTGACCATACAAGACTGGCGTAAGCGTTTCATACATACGTGCGTCGGAAAACGCTTTCAGTATGATTTCGTATGCAATGCCATTGAAGTCGCCCTGACTAAGGCCGATACGGGGAAGTTGAGGGTTTGAAACGTTGTCTTGCATAGGCAATTCTTTTTACTAAGCTGAATTTCAACACGAAATCAGACTTCAAAAGTAGACAATAAAATCAATAAACCAAAAAAAAACTGCTATTTTTGCAAAAAAAGCACTTTTTTAAAGCCTTTAAGGATGATTTCAGTCGCTCCAACTTGCGAATTAAGGTAATTTCGGCAAGTCTCTGAGGCCGTTTTGTAAAAATCATCATCGGTCATCAGCCGCTTAAAGATAGCTTCCAGCTCGGTAGTGTCTTTGACAGAAAAAGCCCCTCGCAATGCCACCAAATCGACTGCTTCCTTGAAACTTTCGTACTTCGGGCCAAACACCACAGGGCAGCCAAACGTGACCGGTTCCTGAATGTTGTGAATATTGACCCCGAAGCCACCGCCAATATAAACGAAACGTGCATACTGATACAGCTGCGATAAGATGCCAATCGTGTTGATGATTAATATTTTCGATGGCTTTTCCATATCATATTCCGTATAACACTGGCTCTCGGGAAACATCGCCTTGACTTGTGCCATGTGCGATTCGGAAATGTCGTGCGGAGCGATGATAAGGCAATAGTCATCGGGCAACTGAGGCAGGAACTCTACCAACATCTTTTCATCGGGAGGCCAGGTGCTGCCCGCAATGATGCATTGCCGCCTATCGATAAAATGCTCAATGTCAGCGAAAGGCTTAGCCTGACGTGCGATGTCAGCCACACGGTCGAAACGCGTATCGCCACATACGGTGACATTATCCATGCCATTGGCCTTGAGAAGCTCAGCCGTTGCCTCGTCCTGGACGAAGAAATAGGTCACATTGTGAAGTTGCTTGAGGAACCAATCACCATACCAACGGAAAAAATAGGAATCCGGCTTCAGGATAAGTGAGATATAAAACAGAGGAATGCCTGCCTTTTTCAAAGCCTGCATATAATTGAACCAAAACTCGTACTTGATGAAGAATGCAGCCACGAAATGGCGGCTCTGCACCCATTGGGCTGCATGACGTGGTGTGTCGGTGGGCAGGTAAACGACTTCCTCAGCCAAGGAGTAATCCTTACGGATTTCGTAGCCCGAGGGCGAAAAGAAAGACAGCAGGATTTTATACTGCGGAAACTCTTTTTTCAAGGCTTCAATCACGGGTCGTCCCTGCTCAAACTCACCAAGGGAAGCAGCATGGAACCAGACCCATTGATCGATCGGCTCTTCTTTGGGCTCAGGGGCTTTTGCATGGTCTTTACGATGGAAAAGACTTTTCAGGTGGTCAATCGGCTTTTGTTTCCGTCGTCCTTCTACCCACTGCTTGGCTTTGGGATTGCCAAACCATGCAGCTACCCTCACACCGAAGGTATACAGAAGAACGCCTATGGTAAACAGTATCAGCACCTATTTAATTATAATAGAATTCTTGGGGTTGTCGTTCGTAGGTCGGAATGTTCCAAGTGACACGGATGCCATAATAGAGGTCATTGAAACGTAGGCTCGGGTCAATTCGGCCTACAGGTTCCATTACTCCCGTCTCAGGGTTGGTGAACACGCGGAAATCATAGTCGCGAAGGCTGCTCGTGCGGGCATAAGTCACCTCAAAGGAAATGGATGCATTGAGCAAACGCGTATCATTGAGCAGGAGATAACCCGCCTCAAGATGCAGTGCCGGACCACCGCGCATACGGTCGTAGCCATACTGATAGTCGCCGTCGACCTGATAGGGGTTATTGAGCATGGTTCGTTGAAAAGCGACATGGATGCGATTGCGCAGATAACCCAAACCCGCCTGCACAAAGAAGCCACTGTTGGGGTTAGGGCCAAAAGGTATCAGCTTGCCCGCTTCCGCTTGAAAATGGAAACCACGCTGGTTGATTTCGAAAGTAGCATAACTGCCGGAACCACCAATGATTTCGCCTGATTCAGTAGTAATGCCTTCGCCAAAGATCTCCATGCGGTCGATATTGAGTTTTCTGCCATAGATGAAGTTGCCGTTAGCCGTTAAAATCCAGTTCGACTCGGTCTTATAGACAAAACTGCCACCCACATTGTTACTCACCCCATACAAATCCTTGGTATCCATACCAGGGATATGAAAGGCATAGGTCACCTGAAACATGGCCACGGGGATAGGCTCTTTCATGATGTCTTTGGGCAATTGAGCTTGCAACGCCACACCAGCAAGAAGGAACAAGGAGATTAAAATATTACGCATGGTTTTTCTTTTTCGATACAAACGGAATTATTGTGTTTTTATTATTCTGCGAACGAAGATGTCATGGCTTCTATGGATGCGAAGCATATAGACACCTCTCTCCAAGCCCTCAAGCTGATACGTGTCACCTTCTACTTTGACACGTTCAACCAATTTTCCTTCCTCGGAATACACTTCTAGCATCGTCATGCCAGCGCATTCGATGGTCACCTTGTCGGATGTCGGGTTGGGGAAAATATTTACCTTGCCATCATTCTCATCAACACTTGCAAAATAGTTGGCGCAAACCTCATCCGAAAGGTCGGAGACACCCTTCTCGAACACCGACTGCACAGCATAGCAGTGCTGCGCGTTGATGGCCATTTCAATGTCGTTGTAGGCAGTCTGTGTAAGGTTCTCAGCTATCAGCTCGCCATCACGATAGAGGTTGTATCCGATGGCACCATCCACAGCGTTCCAAACAGTGGCCATCACGCCTTCATGCACGTCGGTGAAACGGATTTCAGGAGCCACGTTCGTGACGGTAACCCAATAGGTTGCCCACATACCCAAGCAATCCTCATAGACAGGTGTCACTCTTATCTGGAGGCCTTCGTCAACCATGGTAGTATAGGAATTGTCCTCGACCGTAAGCCACTCCGTGCCATTAATCAAGAGGGCGTAGGAATCCGTATTTCCATTCCATGTCACCGTAACCTCGTTGCCGTTGAATGAATAATCGAAGCCATCAACAGGAGCACAGACCTCCTTGGTCATGCAAATCGGTTCCGAATCGCATCCGTAGATAGAATGCACCGTCACGCAGATGGTGTTGTCGCCCACAATCGGGTCAAACGAGAAGCCAGTAGCGCCTGCACTCTCGGGCGAGACTTGAGTGGTGTTGCCGTTATAAACCACATCATAATACTCGACGTCAGCGACATTACTCCATACGAAGTGCATCCCGCCATAGTCCATCACGATGAACGACAGGTCGGAAACCGCATCAACGAGGCATATCTCAACGCTCGTCCCCAACACATAGCAGCCCTCAGCAACCGCTTTCACCGTGATTGTGGTTATGCCCGACTCTAGCTCAGCGGCATAATAGGTCTCGTTGACCGTGGAGACCAGCTCGCCATTGAGATACACCTCGTATTGGGTCACGTCTTCAAGGGCATCCCAAGCCACGTCAAAATGAGAACCCTCGTTCACATAGTGCAGGTTCTCCACTGCACCAACGATACACACATCAATATGAGCAGCCTTCTCGCAGCCATCAAAAACGGCCTTCACAGTGATGTCATGCTCACCTTCGGTAACATTGAAAGCATAGGTCAATTCATTGGTGGCGACAAGTTGCTCGCCATCCCTATAAACTTGATATTCAACCAATCCCGTTGGATCTGTTGGAGCTTCCCAAGTGAGGGTGAGCCACAAATCGTCATTCAAAGTGTAGTCCAAATTCTGCACCGCACCGCAAAGTGAAACATCCACCTCGGCACAGACATATTCGCTTTGGCAATCCATGTAACAGGCATAGACACAATAATTGTAGACACCTTCCTCAACATAATCAGTGAACTGTGTTATCGGTGCCATCGCTAGTTGGGTGCTTCCTCTCCAAACCTCATACGCAAAACACGCTGGGTTCTCGGGAGCCTCCCATGTCAAGTCAACACGATTACCTTGCGTCGTATAGGTCAGATTGCGTGCTGGTTCGCAGAAGCCTGACACACTGTTGCCCACAGTGCAGTTGATGTCGAAAACCTTATTGCCGCTGAAGCCGCCTTGGTTCTCAAAAATGACTGTGCCGTCCTCGTAAGTGACTTCAAAACTGCACTGCGAAGTATTCTGTCCGTTGTGCCAACGAAGCATGAATCTGGTGCCAGAAGCCAAATTGCGGGTGTATGTTGCCGAACTACCGTTGTCAATGGTCATTTGCTCCGAAGGCAAGCCTTCGGAATAGGTCACAATGAGATGGCTGCCCTGCCAACCATTGCCGTTAGAATCGTGTAACGAAAAGATGACATTGCAAGTGTTCTTATAACTGAAAGTCAACTCGGTATGCTTTCCATTGGAATCCACAAGATCGAGGGTGAACGGTATGACGAAATCTGCGGGAGCAGCAGCATCAAGCGTGATGTTGAAATCGGCATAACCCATCAGTTCGGCACCAATCGTGCTGAAGTTTCCTTGGGTCTCATTCAAAGTAACGAACTCATAGTCAGACAACAAGGTACCCGTCACCATCTCAGCCAACTGATTGCCGGTATTGTCAACAAAGATGCGCAGGTCGGCACTTTCACCAGGATTAAGGAGGCCGTCGCCATTGTTATCGTTCAACACAGTTGTGGTACCATACTCCAACCGATCGTCGTGGACCGTAACGACAATGCCGCCAAAGGTTCCCGTAAGCTCGCCATCGATATACACACCCAAGTTGAATCGGATGTCCTGATGGGCCACCGTTTGGTCGCTGACCGTGAAAGCGAAAGCATCCACTATCATCTGGGTTTCATCGGGAGCAAAGTCAGGGCAAGTAGCTGTATTTTGCGTAATGGTGACATTTTCGTCCCATGTCGTCAACACAATGGAGACATTGCTCACAGGCTCAGAGGTGATATTGACAAGGCCGACACTCATCGTGCCCGACTCACCAGGATTAATGCCATTGTTGTCGCCCGAGTCTTGGATGGAATAGACATAGTTATACTGGACAGCGCCCAACTCGATGGCCTCTACTGCAGCCATTACATCCACACGACCAAAGCCATAGATGTTGCTCTTGCCCGTAGCCAGTGGAACTGCTGTTTCTTCAA
>Ga0310786_10011375_pt1 | contig 11106 bp, 4 predicted proteins | sample AusTroGonzalo_MG_FD_203881 | JGI IMG/M metagenome (GOLD analysis project Ga0310786, IMG submission 203881) | Bovine rumen microbial communities from tropical cattle in Woodstock, Queensland, Australia - Gonzalo_03 (v2) (version 2) | ecosystem: Host-associated > Mammals > Digestive system >...
AGAGCCGCCCTGTGGCTGTGACAGTCTGGTTGTAGGTGGTGTGGATCTTACCTGTCTCGGGGTTGATGTACGAGGGCAGCGTGGTAATGTACGTCGATATGAGCTTCTTGAGCTCGCGGTAGTCAAGGATGTCGCCGCAGACGGGTGCAATGGGTTTGAGCGCACGCAGCACTTCCTCGGAGGTGGAGTAGTTGCCGTTCTTACTGCGCTTCGCTTTGGGGTCAAGCCGGAGTTGTCCGAAGAGAAGATCGCCTATCTGCTTGGGTGAGTTGATGTTTACATTGGCCATTGTAGACACCCCACTGCCTGTTAGTTGTGGGGACCCCGTAGACTCTTGGCCTTTGGCTTTTAGCATATCGCCAAGCTTGGCGATAATCTTCTGCTCGAGTTCCGTTAGCTCTGCCGAGAGTTGCTGCTCGGCCTGCTTGAGGATATTGACGTCAAACCGCACGCCGGCACGCTCCATATCGCGGAGCACATCGACGAGGGGCAGCTCGACCTCGTTGTATAGGTTCCAGAGGGCTGAGTCTGCTTTGAGTTCGTCCCACTTGGGCGGGATGTTCGGGTTGTACGCCTGCTCGGGGTTGAGCAGATAGGCGCAGAGGCGGGCTTCGATATCAGACCGCTGCGCTGTTGGATCGGCTTCGCCTGTTAGACCACTGCGTTGTTCGACCGCTTCGCTGTTAGATGCCGGCTGTTCCAGTTCGGCGAACAGATCGAGTTGGGCGGTGACCGGGCGACTTTTCTCAGCCAATCTTGGCTGAGGGCGGGGTGTTGGCTTGGGGCTGACTGCTAATGGCTGAGTGCCTTCCGGCGGGAGCATAGGCTCGCCTATCTTGCGTAACAGTGAGTTGAACTCCAGGCCTCTATATAACTCTGCCAACTGCTGTTTGTCGGGTTGGCGGGCAATGAGTTCTGCGGGGGTGAAGGTCACCGGCGCATCGGTGCGGATGGTGACGAGGTAACGTGAGAACTCTATCTGCTCGCGCTGGGTCTCGACCTTCGTGCGCAATGCGCCCTTGATCTGGTCGGTGTGCGCGAGCATATTATCAATCGAGCCGAAGTCCTGTAGGAGTTTGACGGCAGTCTTCTCGCCTACTCCCATGCAGCCCGGGATATTGTCGGAGGCGTCTCCCATGAGTGCCAGCAGATCGATGACCTGCTTCTGATGATTGATGCCGTATTTCTCGCAGACCTCTTTGGGCCCCATCTGCTCAAAACCGCCGGTGTGTTTCGGGCGGTACATGTTGATGTGTTCGGTGACGAGCTGCCCATAGTCCTTGTCGGGCGTAGCCATGAGCACCTCAAAGCCCTGCTGCTCGGCTTGGGTGGCAACGGTACCTATCACGTCATCCGCCTCAAATCCCGGACACTCCAGACGCACGATGTTCATCGCATCGAGCAGTTGCTTGATGACCGGCACAGCCCGACGGATATCCTCGGGTGTCTCCTCGCGTTGCGCCTTGTACTGCGGGTACGCCTCATGACGGAACGTGGGGCCGTGGGGGTCAAAGGCTACCGCCACGTGCGTGGGGTTGGTTTTCTTGAGCAGATCATCCAGCGTGACGGCAAACCCGAAGATAGCCGACGTGTTCTCGCCACGAGAGTTGATACGCGGCGCGCGGATGAAGGCGTAGTAGGCGCGATAGATCATCGCATAAGCATCAATAAGCAGCAGTTTCATGCAAATATTCAGATTTTGGGCACAAAGTTACTAAAAATTTTGCATATTTGCAAAAAAAATAGTATCTTTGCAGCAAATTTTACAAATATGAAGCGATTTTTATATCTTTGTGTGTGCGTATTCACTTGTCTGAGCCTGTCAGCGGAAGTGAAATACGTGTTTTACCTCATCGGTGACGGAATGGGTATCAACCAGGTGTTAGCCGCCGAGATGTACCTCGCCGAGCTGGACAGCGCTATCGGTATCCGTCAGTTGAACATGACTACCCTTCCCTACACCGGTCAAGCTACGACGTTCAGCAAGTCCAACGGTATCACCGATTCGGCGGCTGCGGGCACAGCGCTGGCTACAGGCAGCAAGACAACCAACGGCACGCTCGGTCTGAATGCCGAGGGCGACACGCTGACGTCCATCGCCGAGCAGCTGAAAGCCAAGGGCTGGGGCGTTGGACTGATGACCACCGTAGCTATTGACCACGCGACGCCGGCTGCGTTCTATGCAAATGTCAAGAAACGCGACAACTACTATGAGGTAGGCAAACAACTGGCATATACGAACTTCGATCTGTTCTGCGGAGCAGCTCTGCATCGTCCGGCGCCTCCGGAGGGCACGACAGGCGTCTATCTGTACGACCTGATCGAGGAGCAGGGCTATACCATCGCACAGGGCTTGGAGGAAGCCAAAGCCAAGCAAGCCGACGCCAAGAAACTCATCGTCGTGCAACCCAACGAGATCGTCGACCGCCGGAAGAAAGGGGAAGGTAACTTCCCGTATATGATTGACGGTCGTCCGGAGGAGTTACAGCTGAAGACGCTCGTGCCGTTTGCCATCAACTACCTCAAGCAGCATAACGACCGATTCTTCCTGATGATCGAGGGCGGCATGATCGACTATGCCGGTCACGGACGCGACGGTGCGGCGAACATCGGGGAAACGCTGGATTTCGACGGTGCGGTAGGAGCAGCGTTGGAGTTCTACCGTCAGCATCCTGACGAGACACTGATCGTAGTGACTGCCGACCACGAGACAGGCGGCATGGCGCTCGGCAACAGCGATTATACGCTTAACCTGAAGATGCTCCAACACCAGCACTGCTCATCCTGGGCGCTGAGCGATGAGATCAATGCGCTGTTCAAGAAAGGGAAGAAGAAACCCACATGGCAGGACATACGCGCCATCCTGGAGAAGAGACTGGACTTCTACGGCGAGGTAGAGATCACAGACAAGGATGAGGAGCGCATGCAAGAGGCGTTCCGAAACGCGCTGAAGAGCCAAGGCAAACGCTCGTTCAAGACGATGTACAAAGACCTGAACACGCTATGCAACGCTGCCATCGGCACGCTCAACTACAAAGCTAAATTAGGCTGGACGAGTTATTCGCACACCGCATCGGAAGTGCCGGTATTCGCTATCGGCAAAGGCGCGGAGCAGTTCACTGGCTGGATGGACAACACTGACATAGCGCCGAAGATTATGAAAGCTGTCAGTGATCAGTAATCAGTTATCAGCGAGATAAGAACCCTGGTGCGAGTCCCGCTATTGGCACAAAAAAGTCTCCCTCACAGGAGACTTTTTGTGGTGCCAACGGGAATCGAACCAGTGACACAAGGATTTTCAGTCCTTTGCTCTACCAACTGAGCTATGGCACCCTCGCGTTCGGCAAATCGTGCTATCGGATGTCGCGTGGCGACATTAAGCGCACGATTGCCTCGGCTCTCCCCACCGCAAACACTTCGTTGGTTTGCGTCGGGGACCCTAATAAAAGGGTTCGCTGAAAACGCGACTGCAAAAGTACGACATTTTTCTCAAATATCCAAATTCTGCAGCCTTACAGGTGCAAAATGTAGCGTATTTTTCGGTTTTTTGCTATGTCTATTTTGCACCAGCCTCGGCGGCTTGCGATGCAGCGAAATCGTCGCTTATATCCACATCCTTGAACTGCTTGGGGTACGCGGCGGCGTAGTTCTGCAGTTGCTGGTCGATCTGCTGCGTGAGTTGCTTCTGGAAGGCGAACGCCTGCTCGGCAGTCCGGACGAATTGCTCGATGGTAAGCATCTTCGTCTCGCGGAGGAAATAGTCGAACTTCCGTGCCGTGGCTTCATCAGCCGTCTGCTTGAGCGTGCGGAGCAGAGCCTCGGACTCGGTGAGATGTTGCTTTGCCTCGATGTTCGCTGTGATACGTGCCGACAGTTCGCCGTCGCTGATCTGCTCATTGGCGGTCAGACTGTCTTGCGCCTGCAGCGTGATATCCGCCACCTGCTGCTCCAGACGGATGAACGTAGCGATAGGCGACTTGTAGTCGTAGCGCTCCACGCGGTACGGCAGACGTCTGTCAGGCTCGATCTGTATGGCTTGGCGCTGACGGAAACGCTCCATACTGCCGTCCAGCATCGTGAACTCGCGAATAAGATCGCGCATGAACGGCAGATAGACGCGCTGCTGCACGTCGAGGAACGTGGCAGTCCAGTTGGCGTAATCCCAGAGAGGTATATCATTGGCGAGGAAGTCTGACGAGGTCAGTCCGTCCAGACGGTAGGCGGTGATCGCCACCTGCCTGAAGTTCGGCTTGTACCCCGCTATGGGCGAGACGCGCAGCGCGTCGGTGAACAGCTTGCGATCTTGCTCGAACAGCCGCATGAGCTGGCTGAGCTGACGCAGATTCTCACGGTCGTCCTCGGTGAGGCTCAGGTGTGCCAACTTCTCGGACGGATACTTCTCCATGAACTGCATGAACAGCTGCCTGCATGACTCATAGCGATCAACCATCCGGTAGAAGCGGTCATGCAGGGTGTCGGTCTCCGCACGCCAGCGCTTGACGGTATCGAGTCGTGCACGCAGATACGTATCTACGTCCGTGAACTCTATTTTCTTGCCGGCAGGCGTGATCGTCGGGAACGACTCGCCACGCGGCATTTTACCGCCCATGAAGTGCAGACAGTTGCCATAGAACAGCCGTGCGCGGTACAACAAATCGGCTCGCTCGTCGTAGTCGTGCAGGGCGTCTTTCGAGGGCAGCATGGAGTAGGCTGCATCCCCCAGACGGTAGTAGATAGGCGCGTGATCGGGGTGCGTGCGCTGGAAGGCAAGCATGTGGTACATCTGCTCGTAGGCGGGCAGTGTCTCCGTGCGACGCAACAGATCGTCATAACGCTCCGAGCTCTGCGCCGATGCCGTGCTGCTCACAGCCACCAGCAGAACGAATACTATATATCGAATCGGTTTCATAACTTTCCTCTTTCAACTTTCAACATTCAACATTCAACATTCAACCTTTAGAACTCCGTCACCTTGAACTCCACGCGTCGGTTGATGGCGCGGTTCTCGTCGCTGTTGTTCGGCACGAGCGGGCGATGCTTGCCGTAACCCACGCTCGTCAGGCGCTTGCGGTCGATACCTTTGCGGACTATGTACTCCAGCGCCGCCTCGCCGCGCTTGGCAGAGAGCTGGTCGTTGTAGGCGTCGGTGCCTATGTCGTCCGTGTGGGCGGAGAGTTCGATATGCAGGTTAGGGTTGGCTTCCATGAGTTTGAACACCTTGTCCAGCTCGGCGTGCGACGAGGGACTGAGGATATACGAGTCGCTCTCGAAATGGATGTTCCTGAGTTGGATGACCATATCCTTCTGTATCGGCTTGAGTGCCACATCGCAGAGCAGCTGGTCGTAGCCGGCAGGGATGCTGACGATGGTGTCGAAGAAGAAGTGCCCCGGGCTCTGGATGACCATCTCGTACTCGTCCTCCTGCCGGAGCATGATGTTCGTGGTCGGCGGGGTGTAAGGCATCTCGATGATCTCATGTTTGTTGCGGTTACGCAGGCGTATGGTGCCTTCTGTCACTGCGCTGTCAAGGATGTTCTCCAGTTTGAGTACCAGCGGTTTCTTGATCGGCTGCAGCGGCACGTCGAGCTCGGCGGCTGAGAAGCGCACGTCGCGCTTGGTGTTGATCAGCAGGGTTGTATCCAGATAACCGCGGCGGAAGAGTGTCACGGCGTAGGTCTCACCGATAGGCAGGTCATAGATACGTCCTGTCTCTTCGCGTTTGGTCTGCACGCGCAGGGTTTTGTCGGTCGTGGCATTACGGATCACCTCACGCTCCGGCGGTTCGGGGGTATAGAGCTCGGCATCGTAGGGGTTGATGCGGATGCTCAGGTTTCGTGCTATCTGCACCTTCACCTGCCGGCTGGTCAGCGAGTCCGATTGCCGGCAGTCGATGGTCAGATAGTGATGGCTGTAGTTCGGCGCAGTGATGTCGATGTTATATTTATGTCCGGGCTGCAGGGCTACGCGGAATCGTCCTGTCGCTGCATCGCTGAGTGCCTCATCGAGGGTGTTCGCCGTGATGGCGTCGTACAGACGGATCGTCGCCTCGACAGCTTTGCCGGAGTTCTCGTCGGTCACCACGCCTGACAGCACGCCGTAGCGAGCACAGCGCATGTTCTTGGGCAGAACGACCTGCCGCGTCACATAGACGGTGTCTATCTGTCTGCGCTCACGCTCCTGCTCCTGCAACTCGGTGACTTGCAGCACGGTGTCGCCCTCCTGCTTGAGGTACGGACCGAACAGCGAGCGACGCTCCATGGAGTCCACACGCACGGGCAGCGTCCATACGCCGTAGCCGAGGTAACGCGTGTGCAGCAGGGCGTAGTACTGGCGTTTCTTCTCTGTCTCCCTGCGGGCGTAGATAACCGTCTGGTTGTCGGGCATAATCAGCGGCGACAGATCGTGCGCTGTGGCGATGATCGACGGCTCGGAAGCCTGCCATTCGCCACGCAGGTTGTCACTGACAAACAGCTGGTCGTTCACGCCCTGCGTGCCGTGCGAGGACTTGAGTAGCTTGTCGTCCACCGTGCGACGGATGAAGTACAGCCGGTGCTCGTCGGAGGACACGGACGGCCATAGCTCGTCCGCATCGCTGTTCACGGCGTCGTTCATACGCTCGGGAGTGCCCCACACGCCGGCATGCGAACGGGTGACATACAGGTCGTAGTTCTTCTTCCCCGGCTCCAGCGCCGAGAAATAGACCGTCAGACTGTCAAAACTGTAATGCGCATGCTGGATCTTCCAGCCCTGCTGGCTGAACTTACGCACCGCCGGCACGGACTGCAGGTCTTTCTGACTATATGCACTCCCCGTTGACAGCACCAGCAACATGACGGTTAAGATATAGTGTATTCGTTTCATAGCTTTAGACTTTTGACTTTTGAGTTTTGCCTTGCAAAATTACAACTTTATTTTCAAAAATGCAAATAATTTCATAAAAATTGCTCATAATTTTTGTTTTTTTCAGTAAATTTATGTAATTTTGTACGACTTTTACGGGTCTATATAAATTATTAACATGCTCTCGCATACCGCGAGCGATTAAAAATGGGGCATATACGATGTCCCGCAATGACACAAAACAGATGAATATTGTTACCAAAGAGATTACTCTGCCCGATGGCCGGGTGATCACCCTTGAGACCGGCAAGCTGGCTAAACAAGCCGACGGCGCCGTGATGGCAACGCTCGGCAACACAATGGTTCTTGCAACCGTTTGTTCAGCCAAAGACGCGATGCCCGGCACGGACTTCATGCCGCTGACGGTCGAGTACAAAGAGAAGTTCGCTTCTGCCGGACGCTTCCCCGGAGGTTTCACACGCCGCGAAGGCAAAGCCTCGGATTACGAGATCCTGATTGCACGCCTCATCGACCGTGCGCTCCGTCCCCTCTTCCCCGCTAACTACCACGCTGACACGTTCGTTAACGTCACCCTCTACTCGGCTGACGGCATCGATATGCCGGAGTCGATTGCAGGCTTGGCAGCATCGGCTGCGCTCGCTTGCTCGGATATCCCGTTCGAGGGTCCGATCTCCGAGGTGCGCGTTGCACGTGTGGATGGCGAGTTTGTCATCAACCCGACTTTCGAGCAGTGCGAAAAGGCTGACCTCGAGCTGATGGTTGCCGCTACGCTGGACAACATCATGATGGTCGAGGGTGAGATGAAGGAAGTGCCGGAGTCCGTTATGCTTGACGCTATCCGTGCCGCTCACGAGGCTATCAAGCCGCAGTGCCAGGCACAGATCGAGATGATGAAGGCTTATGGCAAGGAGGTGAAACGTGAGTACTGCCACGAGGTCAACGACGACGAGCTCCGTCAGGCTGTTCACGACTTCAGCTACGCCCGCGCTTATGCTCAGGCTACCAGCGCTGACACCGACAAACACCACCGCGAGGCAATGTTCTCGCAGATCTGCGAAGATTTCAAGACCGACAAAGCCGAGTATATGGCTGCCCGCGCTGAGGCACTCGGCATCGAGGTCGATGAGGTGGCTGCTATGGTTGACCGTTACTACCATGACGTGGAGAAGGAAGCCATGCGTCGTGCCGTGCTCGACGAAGGCAAGCGTCTCGACGGTCGTACCACGACGGAGATCCGTCCTATATGGTGCGAGGTCAGCCCGTTGCCCGGACCTCACGGAAGCTCGATCTTCACCCGCGGTGAGACACAGTCGCTCTCGACCGTTACCCTCGGTACGAAGCGTGACGAGAAGATCATCGACGAGGCACTCATCCAAGGCTCGGAGCGCTTCTTGCTCCACTATAACTTCCCGCCGTTTGCTACCGGCGAAGCTAAACCCCAGCGTGGCGTAGGCCGTCGCGAGATAGGTCACGGTAACCTCGCTTGCCGTGCGCTGAAGAACATGATCCCCGAGGACTTCCCCTACAGCGTACGCGTCGTTTCGGATATCCTTGAGTCTAACGGTTCCAGCTCGATGGCTACTGTGTGCGCAGGCACGCTCGCGCTCATGGACGCGGGTGTACCTATTAAGAAACCCGTCAGCGGTATCGCTATGGGACTGATCTCCGAGAACAAAGGTACGAACTACGCTATCCTGAGCGATATCCTCGGTGACGAAGATCATCTGGGCGATATGGACTTCAAGACCACCGGTACACGTGACGGTCTGACAGCTTGCCAGATGGATATCAAGGTTGATGGTCTGAGCTACGAGATCCTCGAAAACGCTCTTGCACAGGCGCATCAGGCACGTATGTATATCCTTGATAAGATCCTCGAGACGATGCCCGAGCCGCGTGCCGACATCAAGCCGCATGCTCCGCGTATCACGAGCTTCTATATTCCGAAAGACCTCATCGGCGCTGTCATTGGCCCGGGCGGTAAGATCATCCAAGGCATCCAAGCCGAGACAGGTGCTGTCATCAGCATCGACGAGGACGAGAAGGGTGGCAAGGTTGAGGTGGCATCGAACAACAAGGAGTCCATGGACGCCGCTATCGCCAAGATCAAAGCTATCGTCGCTCTGCCCGAGGTTGGCGAGGTCTATGAGGCTACCGTCAAGAGCCTCATGCCCTATGGCTGCTTCGTAGAGTTCATGCCGGGTAAGGAAGGCTTGCTGCACATCAGCGAGATCGACTGGAAGCGTTACGAGACGATGGAGGAGACTGGTATCCAGGAGGGTGACAAGATCACTATCAAGCTCCTCGAGATTGACCCCAAGACCGGTAAGTTCCGTCTGAGCGCCCGCGCACTGAAAGAGAAACCTGCCGACTACGTCGAGCCTGAGCGTCCCGCCCGTGCTCCTCGCGGTGATCGTCCTGAAAGAGGTGACCGTGGTCCCCGCCCCGAGCGTCGTGGTCCGCGTCCTGAACGCGCTGACCGCCCCGAAAGAGAGCCTGCCAGCCGCTTCAGCAACAGCGAAGGTGCCCGCCTCGAACGTCGGCATTAATAGCTAACGGCTAATAGCCAATAGCTAAGCTATCGACCATATATGGGCGATATATCACCCAAACGGTCGAAAAAGTATCTATACAACTTGCACAAGCAAAAAGAGGTCACGATGACCTCTTTTTTTAGTTCTTTTTGTGCCCGCCATAATTCGATACAGGATGTCAAGCAAGGATCACAGCAAGAAGCAGAAGCAAGCTCAATCCGAGAGCGACTCGACAACATTTCGTCCCAGAATAACGGATTTTGTCCCAAGAAAGGTAGTTTGCGTAAATTTTTGAAGCAAAAAAAGATAGTTTGCGTAAATTTCTGCGTGCGCGTATTGCATATATGCGAAAAATTTTGTACCTTTGCATCGTTTTTTGCAAGGGTAAGGCACGTAGAGGTTGCAATTCGGCGATTTATGGGTGGCTTTTTAAGGTAAAACGTGCGAAAAGTTGGACATTACAGATATTTTTTGTACCTTTGCAGCCGTTAGGATTTTTTTTATCTTGTACCTGAAAGACTCATGATGAATGAGTCATTCCGTGTATTATATAAAATTACCGGTGTTCCGGAAAAGAACATTGCTTTAAAATCGAAAATAAAGATGAATATGATGAATAATTTGAGAAGACATGTATTGTTACTACTCATTCTACTTGCTTCTGCACGGATGTTCGGCGTGGGCTGGACTCCGACGGATGCCGGTTTGGTAGTGAATCTGGAGCAGGGCGAACGGTTCTTGCTGTCGGTCTGGGTGGATAAGAACGGTAACGGCAGAGAAGAGCCGGGCGAGGAGTTCTTCGTTAGTAACTATACCCGCTACACGGGCGGTTACTATAGTTATGGGTCGGGAACGTATATGAAACTTCTCCCTGCCACGGAAATAACCGAGATGAACGAATGGTCGGTTGGTGCGCCTTTGGCTCGCGGTAACAAAGCGCTGGGCGGTATCGCTTATACGATTTGGAACGACGGTAAGACACTGAAAACGAGTGATAACTTTAAGTTCCTGGGTGACCTGACGAGTGATTACAACGATGCAAAGGCCTGTGATGTCGTGTTCGTTGTTCCTACCGAGCGCGGTGTTCCGACAGTACAAGGGCGTGGCAGTCTGTCTTCTTTTGACCCGAATAATACGTTGAAAAGGGGCAAGGCACCTTTCAACGGCGCGACGGGAACGGGCTTCTTGGGTATGACCTACCGCGAAGTCTATATGTTCGATATCCCTCGAGCCAACATCCCGCAATCCTATACCAATGCGGCGTTGGTGACCATCAATACGACATTATCGACGTGGAACTTAAGTTCAGGTGCAGGTAATATAGCAAAAGGTAAAGCTGTTTATGCTTATGCGGATAGTAAGCACGATAAGACCCCTCGTACGATCTTCCGTCTCTATCTTCTGGATAATCCCATCAACAGCTGCAGCAGTTATTTCTTTGCAACCGACGAGCAGGATGTCAAGAAATATCGTATGAACGAAAACGACCCGCAGAGAACGTCCGATAGTACTGCGGCTAAAAAGATCTACACGATGGATCGTCTGACGTGTATGAGTCGCGTAGGCAGCACGAAGTATTACCGGACGGATCTGATGCATGTGCCGGCGCCGGACAGCACGTATTACTATGTGGGTTATGACAACAAATATAAAGACGATGGCGGAGAGTCAATGGGAACGAGTGGTGCTAAGTCCCGCTTCACCAACATAC
>Ga0310786_10011376_pt1 | contig 11106 bp, 6 predicted proteins | sample AusTroGonzalo_MG_FD_203881 | JGI IMG/M metagenome (GOLD analysis project Ga0310786, IMG submission 203881) | Bovine rumen microbial communities from tropical cattle in Woodstock, Queensland, Australia - Gonzalo_03 (v2) (version 2) | ecosystem: Host-associated > Mammals > Digestive system >...
TGGCTGCTGTCTATACGATGGAGCCGACTTATCCTTATAAGGACATCAAGGGGACTTTATGTGACGATGTACATAGCGTGGCCATCTCCTTGCTGAGTTATATAAAGGAATACGGTATTTTGCTGGTTAATCCGAATGATACACTGTATCAATATCTGGAGTCGCACACCAAATGTAATATTGACCGTCTGCGTTCTTATTTCAACCAGACGGAACATTTTGATGCGAAGGTGGCCGTGATGCGTCTTGTTTTTGAGATTGATCCTGAAATTCCCTTGCTCACTCGCTATCCCTCTTCCTCATTGAAGGACATCGTCAGGACATTTGGTAAGGAGCAATTGAACGAAGATGAGTGGCATAGCCTGACGGATGGCAGATTGTTGTCATGGATGTATAGCCATGAGGACAAGATGGCTTGTGAGAGTCTGCGTATTCTGACAAGGAACCAGCCATATTCCGAGACTTTGGCTTATAAGGTCCTCTATAATTTGGATCGCAATGCTGCTTATGACCTTCGATCTGCTGATACACCCCAAAAGGTGGGAGAGCTATTGAATGAGCGGATGAAGAATCTTGAACATGCTGATGATGAGGAGTTTGCAAAACAAATGTCTGATATTATCACTCTGAATGGCCGTTTTTCTTATTTTGCCCAATTACATGGATGGTCGGAAGTGTTGAATGAGGCTAATCATTGTTTTGACTTCAATAGTGAAGAGAATAAGGAGCGCATGGGTGCCTATGATGCGAAAACGGCTGTTTACCGGTTCTGTAGGATCTTGGGTGTGACGCCAGTTTATGTTTTGCCCGATGGTACAGAGCTGACGGATGGTCGTAATATTCGTTCTCACGATTATGCCCAGATTAGAAATGAGATGCGTAAAGGTTCATTTACGCAGTGGCTCTCCGTTTTCTATCATGAAGACCCGTTTGCCGATTTTACAGAGGAATATGCTTATGAGCATACCTTGGAGGATTGGTTGAATGAGTTGGGTAGGATAGATAGTCACCAGACTTATTATAAGCGTTTTGTGGATGCCCGTGAGGAAACTTCTAACAGAATTCATAATGTCAGAAGTGGCTGGGAGCGTGCAAAAGGCAAGGAGAAAATCTGGCGTATGGCGTTCTACGGTCTGTCCGCATTATGGATCTTGTTGATGTTGTTCATCGGCGTCAAGGATCGCACATTCCTCTTGGGACACTCCTTTATTTCCATTGGTCTGCCTTTAGGCGGTATGACGGGTATTATTGTAGCCACCAGGGCCTACTTCAGAGGATATGACTTCTTCTTCTCCTTCTTGTGGGGATTGGCGGGCGCTTTCTCGGCATTTATACCTATTATTATTTTAAAATATATGGATCAGTCGCATCCAAGCCTGTTTAATTTGACGGTTATTGCCATCACGCTGGTCTATATGCTCATATGTCATCTGACGGATTTCCGTGGTGATCAGAAAGCTGATAGCAAACTGATTTCGGAGGTACTTGATAATGATATTAAGTCGACTTTGCTCGAACCTCTTTTCTATACATTCAAGACAAAATCTTACAAGTTCAAAGGTTCGAAGTTCGGGTTGCTTGACGATGTGACGGACCAGGTACGTTCCATCAGCGGTGAGAGTGTGCTTCACTATGTGCTGTGGAGTATTCTGGCACTCATCTTCGTGCTTGACTTTATTATTTATAGTCCAAGTCTGATGAATGTCAGCAATCCTGATGTTGATAATTTCAGTTTCAGACCTTCTGAAATGATGCAGAAAATTGAAAAAGACGTAGAATAATGATATGTGAACATTGTCATAAGGAAAACAGGAGCGTAGCCAGATTCTGCAAATGGTGCGGACAGCCCATGTTGAGTCAGAATCTGCTCGACAAGTTGGTTGGTCTTGATCAAATCAAGCAACAGTTGAAGACCATTGTCGATACCTATGCTTTCCTGCGTTCACGGAAGGATATCGTTCAGGTGCGTATTTCCGTTAATGCCATCATTGTTGGTGAGACAGGAACGGGTAAGACCGCACTTGCAGAGATCCTCCGCGACTATTTCTATCAAAACAAGATTATCGACAAACCAAAGTTGACGATGGTTGATGCTGTCGACTATCAACGCTTTGTCGACAAGTGGGATGATAATATCAAAAAGGCAAAGAATGGTATCCTGTTCTTTGACAATGTCCAAAAACTACTGCCAGATAAGTATTCCAATCAGGTAAATCCTTTGGATAAACTATTTGTCGAGATGGACAAATGGGAGGACAACCCTGTGGTGATAATCTCTGGCCTTCCCAAGGGACTGGACGATTTCCTTGAGAGTAATCCGGCAGTGGCGAACCGCTTCAAGTACACATTCCGTTTGCCGACGCCAAACTATAACGAGCTGACGGATATTTGTAAACTGAGCTTGAAGACGCGCTATGGTATCTTTGAATTCTCTCCCGAGGCCGATAATCAGTTGAAACGTTATTTCAAGTATCAAATCAAGATAAAGGACGAGACATTCGGCAATGCCCATCTGGCCATGAAGACGGCAGAGGATATCTTTACCCAATTCATCAGTCGTGGTGCTCAGGCTACGATTGTAGAGAAGAGCGATATCAAGGGCTATGTGCCAGAAGAACGTTCTGTTGAGGATATACTGAAAGACCTCGACAAGTATATTGGCATGGATGAGGTGAAAGCTGCTGTCCGTGAGATTGCCTATGCTGTAAAGAATAGTGTGGAGCGTGCCGAGCGTGGTTTGGGTGAGCAGGAGAAAATGTCGATGCATATCATTCTGACAGGTAATCCTGGAACCGGTAAGACCACCATTGCCCGTAAACTGGGTGAGATTCTGGCTGCTATTGGTTATCTTGACAGTGGACATGTGGTAGAGGTCGACCGTGCCAAGATGGTCAGTCCGTATCAAGGCGAGACGCCGAAGGTTGTAGACCGTCTGTGCGACAAGGCTATGGGTGGTATTCTCTTTGTGGACGAGGCCTATACGTTGGCTCCTATCAGTCAGGCTGGTGACCGTGATAATCAGGGTGCACAGGCATTGGAGAAACTGATGAAACGAATGGAGGACGATCGTGGAAAGTTCGTCGTCATTGCTGCCGGCTACCGGATGGAGATGGATAATCTCTTCCGTATCAATCCAGGATTCCGCAGCCGTTTCAATTATTTCCTTAATATTGAAGATTACACGCCTGAACAACTTTATGAGATTATGCTTGTCTTTGCAAAGGAGAAGAAATATATATTCTCTGAGCAGGCTGAAGCCTTGACGAAGAAGATGATTACGGAGATGTACAAATCCCGTGACAAGGACTTTGCCAATGGACGTACGATGCGCTCTCTGTTTGACCAGATTTGCAAGAAACAGGCCCAGCGTCTGCAAGGTGAGAATATCTCTACGATGAGCAATGAGGAACTGATGACGATTGAGGATCAGGACATTCCATATGAGGCTCCACAAGCCGTAGACTATACAGAGTGTCTGAAGAAACTCGATGGTCTTGTGGGATTAGGTGGCGTGAAGAAGGAAATCTCCAACCTTGCCGCTTTCCTCAATTTGCAGATCAAACGTGGCGAGACCAATACCTTCCAGGGTAAACATTATGTCTTTACGGGTAATCCTGGTACAGGTAAGACCACGGTGGCACGTATCATGGCTGATGTGTTCAAGACATTGGGCATCGTCTCACGTGGTCAGTTGGTGGAGGCCGATCGTGCGAAATTAGTTGCCGGCTATTCCGGACAGACGGCCATCAAGACCAATCAACTTGTAGATCAGGCATTGGGTGGTGTATTGTTCATCGATGAAGCTTATACGCTTAAGTCGAACGATGGCGATTCATTTGGTGCAGAAGCCATCGATACACTGTTGAAACGATTGGAGGATGACCGTGGTAAGTTTATCTGTATTGTGGCTGGTTACACGGATCAGATGCATGACTTCATTGATTCCAATCCTGGATTGAAGAGCCGGTTTACACAGACTATTCATTTTGATGACTACACACCTGATGAGTTGACTCAGATATTCATCAATTTGGCTAAAGGCAAGAGCTTTACGATTGATGAAGACACAGAGGCTGCTATCCACCGTGAGTTTGAACAACTCTATCTGCGTCGCGACAAGAACTTCGGCAATGCCCGTGAGGCCCGTCGTATCTTCGATGGTGCTGTAGAGCGCCAGAGTCAGCGTTTGGTTAAGCTGATGAGTGACCCTGGATTCCAGGAGGCGGATATGTATAAACTGACGAAGGAAGATTTGCCTGCAGCCCAGAGCGAGGCAGCTCGTCCATTGGAGGAGGTTCTCAATGAGTTGGATGAGTTCATCGGTATGCGTACCGTCAAGAATTCCATCCGTCGTCTGGCTGTGCAGAGCATGTTTATGAAACAGCGTGCTGCGATGGGTGCCGGTAAGGTACAGCAGATGGCTATGAACTTTATTCTGACGGGTAATCCCGGAACAGGTAAGACCTCTATTGCCCGTAAGATGGGTGAGATACTTCAGGCGATGGAGATTCTTCCTACTGCCCGCGTCATAGAAGCCAGCCGTGCAACTTTGGTCGGTAAGTATATGGGTGAAACTCCGAAGATTGTGAACAATATGTGCGACAAGGCCATGGGTGGCATCCTCTTTATCGATGAGGCTTATACGCTTAGCGATGGTGGTGACCAGTATGGTAAGGAGGCTATCGACACCCTGATGAAGCGCATGGAGGATGATCGTGGAAAGTTTGTTGTGATAGCTGCAGGTTATAAGGATAAGATGGAAGAATTCTTGATGATGAATCCCGGATTAGCCAGCCGCTTTACCCACAAACTTCATATTGATGACTACAACGAAGACGAGTTGTTGGCCATCTTCAAGCACATGGCTCAGAAAGAACAATATAATCTGTCACCCACTGCAGAGTTCAAGGCTTTGGATACTATCTACAGGATGGTACTTAATAAGAATGAGTCGTGGGGCAATGCCCGTGAGATGCGTAATTTGCTCGATGCGACGGTTCAGAAACTCTCACTCCGTGTATCACAGATGCCGCCAGAAGAGGTGACAAGAGAAACTTATCAGTTAATATTACCAGAAGATATTTAATTCGACGATTATGATTATTTGCCCGACTTGCAAAGAAGAGATAGATAATGATTCTCATTTCTGTGATCAATGTGGACAGGCTCTACTGTTCTGTGATCGTTGTGGAAATGTCGGTATTGGACGTCGTTGTACGCGTTGTGGTGGTTTGATGGTTGCTCCTGATGGTAACAAGAAAGCCTCTGATGGTCTCCCTGGAATGTCGGAGAGCCTGAAGATGGATATGGCCACTTCAGTAAGTACGAGAGGAGATCAGCAACAGAATGGTAATGGCATACCGGTTCTGACGTTGGCTAACGACAGTCTTAATATCCGCATCGTGGGTATCAATGGTGCGATTATCGGTCGTCGTACTGGTCCGTATTCTCATTTCTTTGAAAAATATCCGTATGTGTCAGGTACTCATGCCCAGTTGAAATATGCAGCCAGTACAGGTTGGTGTGTTGTTGACAAGCATTCTTCGAATGGCACCAAGTTGAATCAGCGTACACTTCAGCCTGATGTTGACATGTCGCTCAGCAACGGTGATGTACTGACAATTGCCAATATTAATTTGCAAGTGATTGTAAGATAATCCAGTAATGATGAATTTGTATGTGACAGCTGCAAGCAGAACCGGTCGTGTAAGACCGAATAATGAAGATATGGTGCTGGTTGGCAGTTCTTTTATCCGGAATGACTATTTTCGAACGAAGATTGAACTGGGGCCGGGAAAGCGTACTATTTTTGCTGTAGCAGATGGAATGGGAGGTCATAAAAGTGGTGAGGTGGCGAGTAGTGATGCCTTGCACAATCTCCAATTCTTTTTCAATGATATTCCTGCCGGATTAAATGCCGGAGAATTAAACGAGATGCTGGTGGTGTGGTTGGAGTCCATCAATATGATTATTGACTCCAAGGGACATGTCGATGAGCAGCATAAGGGTATGGGAACTACACTGGTGGGAATTGCCTATTATGAGGGTGACTTTTTCTCCATGAATTGTGGCGACAGTCGTCTGTATCGTCTGCGTGATGGTTCTTTACAACAATTGACCAAAGACCATTCTCTTAACAATATGTTGGGCTCTTCCAAACATTGTAGTATCATTACGAATTGTATCGGTGGAGGAAACAAGAATTCATATATGGATATCGTAAAGATGACGGATGATTTTCTGCCATCAGATGTCTATCTGCTTTGCAGTGATGGATTGAGTGATATGTTGAAAGACCAGCAGATAGAAATAATGCTTAAGTCGGGCGGGGATGCCGATTCCCTCTGCGAGGCCGCCATTGAGGCCGGTGGCTTTGATAATGTCTCTGCCTGTGTGATTGAAGTTAAATGATTTATTAAACAGCGCCATGCCGTTAAGATTACCTGACAGATTACCTGCGATAGACCTGTTGAAGCAGGAAAATATATTTGTGATGGATGATACCCGTGCCCATTCGCAGGATATCCGTCCGTTGCGGATTGTGATTCTGAATCTGATGCCGTTGAAGATTACTACCGAAACGGATTTGATTCGTCTTCTTTCCAACACACCTTTGCAGTTGGAAATCAGTTTTATGAAACTGAAGAGTCATACGCCAAAGAATACACCGATAGAACACATGATGATGTTTTACCGCGACTTTGCAGAGATGCGTCAGGAGAAATTCGACGGAATGATTATCACGGGCGCACCGGTGGAGCAGTTGGAGTTTGAGGATGTCTACTATTGGGACGAGATTACAGAAATCTTTGCATGGGCCCGGACTCACGTGACGAGTACCTTGTATATCTGTTGGGCAGCCCAGGCCGGCCTCTATTATCATTATGGCATTCCTAAGTATCCTCTGCCGATGAAGATGTTTGGTATCTTCTCACAGAAGCCTTTGGATCCCAGACTTCCTATTTTCCGCGGCTTCGACGATGAGTTTATGATGCCCCATAGCCGTCATACGGAGATTCGTCGGGAGGATATATTAGCTAATCCGAACTTGAATTTGATAGCCGAGTCGGAGGAGTGCGGCGTCAGCGTCGTGATGGCCCGCGAAGGACGAGAATTTTTCATCACGGGCCATCTGGAGTACGCGCCGAATACGCTCGACAATGAATATAAACGCGATAAGGACATCCGTAAAGATGTGGCTCCTCCGCTGAATTACTATCGGAATAATAATCCAGCCAATCCACCTTTGGTGACTTGGCGTTCGCATGCCAATCTCTTCTATACCAACTGGGTCAACTATTACGTTTATCAGGAGACGCCGTATAACATCGAGGATATTAAGTAATTGAGAGCGTTAGAACTACTTGCCCCCGCCAAGAATCTGGAATATGGTATTGCGGCCATTGACCATGGAGCCGATGCCGTTTATATCGGAGCGTCGCGTTTCGGCGCCCGTGCAGCTGTGGGCAATAGTGTCGATGATATCCGGAAACTCTGTGACTACGCGCATCCCTTTGGCGCGAAGGTTTATGTCACAGTAAATACCATTATCTATGACGAGGAACTGGAGACTACCCGCCAGCTACTCGTCGATTTAGCGGATGCGGGAGCCGATGCCATCTTGGTTCAGGATATGGCCGTGTTCCAAATGATGAAGAATCTGCCGATGGCGGCACACGCTTCTACTCAGACAGATAATCGTTCGGTGGAGAAGGTGAAGTGGCTTCGCAACATCGGCTTCTCACGTGTGGTTTTGGCTCGCGAACTCTCGCTGGATGAGATGAAGGTGATTCACAGCCAGGTGCCCGATGTAGAACTCGAGGTTTTTGTGCATGGTGCTTTGTGCGTCAGCTATTCCGGACTTTGCTACGCTTCGCAGTATTGTTTCGGCCGTAGTGCTAATCGCGGCGAATGCGCACAGTTCTGCCGTATGCAGTTCTCGCTTGAGGATGCGAAGGGTAGGGAGGTGGTGAGCGATCGCTATTTGCTCTCGCTGAAGGATATGAATCGCATCGACCATCTTGAGGAACTCATTGAGGCCGGAGCGACATCGTTTAAGATAGAAGGCCGGTTGAAGGACCTTGCTTATGTGAAGAACGTGACGGCTGCTTACAATCAGCGGCTCAATGAGATCGTAAGGTGTCATCCCAACCAATACTGTCGCAGTTCGCGCGGTGAGTGCAGGTATACTTTCACGCCAGATCTGAACCGTACATTCAATCGTGGCTATACAACTTATTTTCTGCATGGTCGGAAAGCAGACATTGCTTCGATGGATACACCCAAAGCGATGGGCGTCTTTGTCGGTTCGGTGAAGGAAATACGTCACGACAGCTTTAATGTGGCGGGTGTGGCGAGCTTTACCAACGGCGACGGACTCTGCTTCCTCGATGATAATCGGCAGTTAGTCGGTTTCCGCGCAAACAAAGTCGTCGGCAATAGGATATATCCTTATCGTATGCCGCAGGGACTGAAGCCTGGTGTACGGCTGTACCGCAATAACGACCAAGAATTCGACCGCTTGATGTCGAAGCCGAGTGCCGAGCGTAGGATTCCCATACGACTGTCGTTGCGGGTCGTGGCCGATGGTTTTGAGTTGAACGGGATTCACTTTGATGTAGAGCATCAACAGGCACAACGTCCACAGCGCGAGAATATCATCCGCCAACTCACGAAGTTCGGTGATACGATTTATATGTGTAATGAAGTGGATATCCCTGAAGATTTCAACTACTTCATTCCCAACAGCGTGTTGTCTGAGATGCGGCGTAGTCTCGTTGCAAAGATGATGAGTGAGAGAAGCCCGCGTCATGCGTTTGAGGTTGGAGCAGATCATGGGACTGTGCCTGAAGAGGAATGGGCGTACATGCTCAATATCTCCAACCGCCTCTCGCAGCAATTCTATGGCGCGAAGGAAATCTCTGCCTACGAACTGAAGGGTGGTGCTGGCCCTATCATGCAGTGTCGTCATTGCATCCGATACGCGCTCGGCTATTGTGTCAAGAATGGTGGAGAACGCCCTTTATGGCAAGAGCCGCTCTCTCTCGTATTAGGCAACGGTCGCCGTTTCCGTCTTGAGTTTGATTGCCAACATTGTCAAATGAACGTCTATGCGCCGTAGCCTTCTCACCATCTTTTGTGCCCTCCTATTGGTGTCTTGTTACAATCGTGGCCCAATCACGCCCGATGCCTGGAATCTTACCGAGCAGCAGCTCGATTCCATTTCCTTCTACACGACCCACCATTACACGCAGGGCTACAACTTCGTGATCAGCAAAGACTCGCTGATCGTTCTTGAACAGCAGAACGAGATGATGCCCGTGCCAGACATCCTTACTTCAGAGATTACCGCGGGCGAGGAGACTATGCCGATGCTCTCATTGGTCGACTCGATTACACTTAGAAAACACGACCATCTCGTAGTGGCCGACATCCGCACGGTTCCGACGGATTCCATCGATAGTGTCTGGGTGAAGGTAGCGCGTGACCAGTTTACCTTCGGCTGGACTCGTGAGTCGGAACTTCTGGCGGCAGTGTCACCTGATGACCCCATTAGCCAGTTTATTGATTTCTTCTCCGACGCCCATTTGCTGATTTTTCTCGGTTTCTGCGCGCTCGTCGGTGGGGCCTACGGTGTGCGGCGCCTGTTGCGCAAGGGTGCGAAGATTGTTCATTTCAACGACATCCCCTCGTTTTATCCCACTCTGCTCTGCCTGCTCGTGGCGGCTTCGGCAGTGCTCTATAGCTCTATCCAGCTCTTTGCGCCGGAGATGTGGCGCCATTTCTATTACCATCCGTCGCTCAATCCCTACGCGCTGCCATGGCATCTTGGCCTGTTCGTTGTCTTCGTATGGGCGTTGCTTATCGTTGCTATTGCTACGGTCGATGATATCCGTCACCATTTGCCCTTGGGCGAGACGATTCTCTATTTCGGCGGGCTGGCAGCGGTCTGCGCCGTCGACTATGTCGTGTTCAGCATTACCACCTTATATTATATAGGCTATCCGTTGCTTATAGCCTACATCGCTTTCGCCATTCATCGCCTTTCTTTGCAAAAATCCATATAAATAAGGATTGCATGGCTCGGGGAAAAGCCGTACCTTTGCAGCCGGAAAGAAAAAGAAAGCGAAATATGAAAAATAATTTGTTTGTTATTATTGCGCTGGGACTGTCGACGCTGACAGTGGCAGCAAACCCTATTGACGGTTTCGGTAGCGAGGCTCTCACAGATACCAGTAAAGTTGTTGATTTAGATGAAGTGGTTGTCGTGGCGCAGCCGAAGGAGCAAGTCCGGTTGCGCCTGCAGCCCGTGAGTAGTAATGTCTTCGGTAGCGAGCAGTTGCAGCAGTTGAATGTCCGTGACCTGAGTCAGTTATCACAGTATGTGCCTTCATTCGTGATGCCAAGTTACGGATCGCGTCTCACCTCGTCGATGTATGTCCGCGGCATCGGATCGCGTGTCAATAGTCCTGCGGTGGGCCTCTATTACGATAATATCCCCCTGATGTCGAAGGCGGCATTTAATAACCACTTTTATATGCTTGACCGTGTGGATATTCTGCGCGGTCCGCAAGGCTCGCTCTATGGCCAGAACACTGAGGGCGGACTGGTGCGTATTTATTCGAAGGACCCGATGCGTTATCAGGGCACGGATATCCGTCTTGGCATCGGCAATGGCCTCTGGCGTAATGTCGAGGTGGCTCATTACCATCGTCCATCTGAGAAGCTCGCCTTTACCGTCGCCGGATTTTACAGCGGCCAGAAGGGATTCATCAATAACCAGAACTTCGAGGATAAGAATGACAAGAGTCTTGAGGCCGGCGGAAAGGCCCGACTCATCTTTCAGCCGAGTGCGAAACTGAAGCTCGACTGGACGGCCGACTATCAGTGGGTGTCTCAGAACGGCTTCGGCTATGGCGTATTTCATCCCTTCGACTACGAGACCGACAGCTGGTGCGCCACGCCGCCGTCAACGATGATGTGTCCCGCCGACGAGCACGTCGAGGATCCTGCGACGACCGTGATGAACGGTTACAAGCGTAACATGTTCAATACCGGCCTCACACTGAGCGCTGACCTTGGCAGCCTACTCTTCACATCGACCAC
>Ga0310786_10011377_pt1 | contig 11106 bp, 5 predicted proteins | sample AusTroGonzalo_MG_FD_203881 | JGI IMG/M metagenome (GOLD analysis project Ga0310786, IMG submission 203881) | Bovine rumen microbial communities from tropical cattle in Woodstock, Queensland, Australia - Gonzalo_03 (v2) (version 2) | ecosystem: Host-associated > Mammals > Digestive system >...
GCTTCGACGTTCAGTGTGGCCCTCCACGCGCTGTGCTTCAGCGAGATGAATTTCTTGCCTTCGGTGGACTCCATCATCACCTGCCCCTTCATGATCAGCTCTTCGTCAGCGTCGTTGCCGGTTTCGGAGCGCAGCAGTTCCACGTCAATCATGTGTGGGAACCCGACGGCGACGGGATAATCGCCAAATTTGGCAAGGAAGATGTTAACACCGTCGCTGGCTCCACTGAACTTCATTCTTACCTTTGTCACGGCGCCTGATGTGGCGTTCTTGCAACTGACGATGAATGCGTTGTCGTCAGTTTTCTCATAGTCTGCCGTGTCCTTGCCGGTAGTGAACACTATGTTGCAATGGCTTAAGGCGGTAGCGGCATTCAAATGGAAAAATCCTTCGGGATTGTCGGCCGAAACATTGGAGTTGTCCAGTGCCCATTTTGCATCTTCAAACCCTTGGTCTGAGAAATAGTGTGAGGCTGCCATTCCCTTTCCGAGGGCATCGATGATGATATTGGTAATTTGTGGTCCCAATGCTTCGATCTTCAACTGGCTGATGAATTCGGTCAGCAGTCTGGCGCCCCTCATCGTCGGGTCGAGCTTGATGTACTGCTGTGACTCGGCAAGCATCTTCGACAGCTGTGCCTCGAAATTCTGACGGTCGGGCGACAGTGTGGAGAGTGTCTCCTCAATGTCAGCCGCCTGCCCGGCATCGGCCTTGACCAGCTCGCCGGAATAGCTGTCGTTGGTCACCGTCATCGTGCTGTCGGCGTAGGTCACGCTTGTGCTAGCGACATTGGTCATTCCTTCGCCATAGCTGCCGCCGTCGCCACCACGGGTGCGGGTCAGCAGATAGGTCTCACCTGTGACAGGATCGCCAAGCTGTATTCTGCCGTCGGCGAGCAGCCGCCAAGTGAAGCCCGCCTCCTCAGGACCGCCATAGACGGCCAGGGGGGCGTCACTATTGTCATCGAACACGCCCAGGTATATGCAGCCGGTGTGGTCGGCATCGGCTTTTACGGCCAGCAGCACACGGCTGAAGGGCACGCCAGCCTCCGTCATGTCGGCATATTCAAACTCGTCCCACCACAGGCCGATAAGGCTCTGTTCCAGGACTTCCATGTTGTTTAAGGATGGATTGTCATCCTTCGAACAGCCTGTCATGCCCACCAGGAGCACTGCGGCTGCCATCATTGTAAATAATTTCTGTTTCATAATGTTATCGTTTTATTGTTTAGTTTATCTCTCTTATCAGTAATCAGTCGTTATTGACGCTTCAAAATTACGAAAAATATAGGAAACCTGCAAGCCCAAAATGCCCGCAACGAAAGATTTTGTTAATTTTGAAACATTTTTTGTTTATTTTGAAACTCGCGCCAAGAATATTAACGATAATTCGACCTCAATTAACGATATTTCGACCTCATTAATGCGGGGCTGACACCCTTATTGGCAAAAAAAATCAGGGTGCACCTGACGCACCTCCTGCACCTAAGGCGTGTCTTTAAATGTGCAAAAAGTGCATATCTATTCAAATGCAGATGCTGTTTAGGTGCATGAAGCACCCCAAAAGTCAGTAAAATTGACTTTTCCTCAGTCCGGAGCCTTCTCTCTGATGAACGGAGCCTCCGTACAAATGAGCGGAGCCTCTAAATTTTCCTACGGAGCCTCTAAATTTTCCTACGGAGCCTCCGCTCAGAGCCCAAAAGGCCCCTTTTCCCCCACTAAAATAACAAAATGAATTTTTATTCAGGTGCAAGAAGTGCGTCAGGTGCGGCGTGTTTTTTTGTAAGGTAACTACAACCTATGCTATCTTCCAATCATCAATCAGCTTGGTGTCTGCCTGGAAGTTAATGCCGATTTTGAACAGCTGGCGAGGATCAGAGGCAAAAGGCAGAGCGTAGCCTTTATCTTCGATCTGCTGTAAGGCTGCTGCTGCCGTCTGGTTCACCTTTAGTTCAAGGATATAGATGTAGTCGGGCGTCTGTATCTGTATATCCATGCGACCGTTGCTGGTATGTCGCTCCACATCGACATAGAAGCCCAGAAGTCGGAAGAACACATACAGCGTGTTCTGGAAAAACTTCTCCGTGTTACCCACTACCTGATAGTCGCCGTTGGCAAAGAAGTCCTGCAGGCGGTGCATGAAGCCTTCTGCATCGCCATTTTCTACATCTTTGACAAATCGAGCGATGCTAAACGCACTCTTTTTATCTGTTTGAGGTGTATAGAACGGCAAAAGGTATTTGATGAAGCCCTGCTCAACTTCACGATTGGGGAATCCCAAAGTGTAGGAGTCAAAACGCTCGTCGTAGCTCTTCAGCGTCAGGTAGCCGCTCTGGTAGAGCAGCGGCAGCGGGTTCTCGTCCATGATGTCGATGCTGTTGAGCGTGTCTGTCGAGACTTCCTCGGTGGTCATGTTCTCCAAGGGGTAGCACGTCTTCTTCAGCTGATAGACCAGAAAAGAGGGTGTGCCGGTCTCGAACCAATAGTTGTTGAACACTTGGCTGCTCAACGTATTCAGCACACTAAACGGATTGTACATACCTTCCTTGGCGTACTTACTGAAGTGGTAGCCGTCGAAGTCGCGGCGCAGCCGCTCGTAGCACTCCTCTTGTGTCAGTTCATTAAACGCTGCTACCTCCTTGACGCTGTCGTCGAAATTGGCATGCAGCTCCTGTTCAGTGATACCGCAAATGGTGCTATACTGAGGCAGCATGGTAATGTCTTTCAGGTTGTTCAGGTCGCTGAACACGCTCACCTTTCCGAACTTTGTCACTCCCGTCAGGAAGGCGAAGCGGATTTTAGCATCCAGGGTCTTCAAAACCGAGTAGAAGGCTTTCAACTTGTTGCGATAGGCCGTCTGCAACGCATCATTGCCAATAGCTTGCAGGAGAGGCTTGTCATACTCATCCACAAGAATGACCACCCGCTTCCCTGTCTGCTCGTAGGCTTTTTCGATGACGTGGATGAAACGCTCTTCCAGCTCACGGTCCTTGAATTCGTCGCCGTACTTCTTCTCCCAGCCTTCCAGATGACGGTTCAACTCTGCCGCGAGCGAGCTCTCATCCTTGTATTCGCGGCTGTTCAGGTCTAAGTGCAGGATGGGATGTTTCACCCATTCCGTCTCTAAACGCTCCACTGCCAACCCCTGGAACAACTCCCGTTCCCCTTGGAAGAAAGCCTCCAGGGTGGAGAGTAACAGCGACTTGCCGAAACGCCTTGGGCGGGATAGAAAATAGTATTTTCCTTCCGACACCATTTTGTACATCAGTGCTGTCTTGTCAACGTAGGCGTAGCCGTCGCGCCTCACCTCGCCAAAGTTCTGTATGCCTATCGGATATTTCATAAAAGCGACATCAATTCTGTTTGTTCGGTGCAAAGATACGAATTATTTTCTAATCTTCGCACGATTGCGGCGAAAAAACGACACTAAAGTACAAGGTAGTCAGGTGACGGGGAGAAGCCCGTACCCGACTACCTTTCGTGTTACTGCACCTTAGTTATCGCGAATGTGGCGGTGGCGGTGTAGGTGGTGCCGTCTTCTTTCTTACGCTGGGCCGTCCACTTCATCACACCGTCCTTGATGGATTCAATCTCCCACCAGTCGCGGAACTCCTCCTGACCTTCGCCGGCGTTCTTCCAGCGGATGCAGAGCAGGTTGCCGGCCACGAAATAGTCGGAAATCTCATCCTCGGAGGGCACCCATTCGCCTTGATCGTTCTTCATTGAGAAAACGTAGGTGTCGTCAGACTTGAACTGCCAGAGCTGTTTCTCAACGTTGCCATACCTCTCCGTCTCAGTGATCGAGACGCCCTGCCAAGAGCCGATGATGTCGGCGCTGTAGTCCTGGTCTGTTTTCTCGAATGTGCAGAACGTAGTGGGAGCAGTCTCAAGTCCGGTCTTGTCGTTGTATATGATTTGCTTGAGGACGCACTCCATCTTATTGGCGCTGATAGAGGCCACCGTGAACTGCTGGAAGATTGTGCTATGCTCGTCCACTTTAACGCTGAACGTTATATCATTATCAAAGAGATAGTAATCGAATTCACTCTTGTCAAACCAGGGAGCAGGATCTACAGGAATCGCTTTGGTCGAGAAACATACAGTGCCCTTTCTTTCCGACGTGAAGTCGTAGACAAACTTCTGCTTTGTCAGTGCGGGCTCGCCGTTGATTTCAGTAGTAACCCACTTGCCGATGATGTTCTGCTGAATTTCTTCTTTGGTGGGAATGGCTACTTTCTTCATCTCGAAGGTGGCGGTATAGGTAGAACCGTCCTCACGCATACGCAGAGCCTTCCACTTCATCACGTCGTTCTCGATGGATTCAATCTCCCACCACTCGCGGTTCTCCTCCTGACCTTCGCCGGCGTTCTTCCAGCGGGTGCAGAGCAGCGTGCCATCAACGAAATAGTCGTGAAGAACGTCGTCGCTGAGCTGCCACAGACCGCCCACCTTGTAGTAGTAGCGGAAAGTGCCGTCGGCCAAGTACTCCCAACGGTGGTTCTCGCCATCGTCGAACTCCGAGCCCTCGGCACCGGTGCTGCGACCTTCCCATAGGCCGATGATGGCATCCTTGTAGTCGTTGGTTATGCGCTCATAGCGTTCTTTGCCATAGACCTCATGCTGAACCGATTTGCCGTCAACAAAGACATTCCAGTCGGAACTCATCAGCATATCCGTATCTGAAATGGATAAAATGACGCAGTCCAGCACATTTATGGTGTTGCCGTCGTGATTGGAAACGCTCACTCTGTTTCCGTTGATAATGACGCTGGCTTCCACCCTTTCGTTCCACGACAGGCTGTAATAATCAGACAGGCTGCCGTAGGCTTTGGTGGGTGACTCGAAAGTCAGCACTGTCTTCCAGTTGGTGGGGCACGGCTGGCCGTCCAGTTCGTCCACCATCCACTTGCCGATGATATTCTGGGACAGGTTGAGGACGGGCTGTTCGGGGGCCACGGGGTTGTCACTTGTGTCGTCGGAACAAGCCGTAAACACGCTTGCGCCGCAAATCAGGGCTGCGGCAAGCACCCAGTTCATTATCTTTTTCATATTTGTCTTGTTTTAAGTTGTTTTTTAGAAATTCACCAGGAACGAGAGACCCAGCGTCCAGTAGTTCATATACTTGCGGGTCTTGTACTCCCTGGCCTCCAGGCCCAGACCGTCGGCGAAGTCGCTTGTCGAGGTCATGAGTGCAGCGTCTGCCAGGTACCCTGCACCAGAGGTCATGCTGCTCTCTACGAAGTGGAAGGGATCATAGGTAGCCGTGAAGTCCTTGCGGGTGTAGTCGTAGTCGCAATAGACGCGCCAGGAGAAGTTGGACTTGTAGCGATAGGTGACCGAGAGGCCCGTGCCAAACGAGGTTGACGATTTGGCGCCGATGGTGAGGTATTCCCAGTCATCGGTCCATTTCTCACCCGTGTTGTTGGGATACTGCAGGTCGTTGAGCGATATGACGGGGTCGCCAAAAGCATCCTTATACCCCTGACGGTTGTCGAGCGTCATGGTATAGCTGATGTCCTTCTTGTTGCCTTCGGCGTGGCCATCGATGTCAAGCTCCTGGGTGATGGAACGGCCGATGAGCGCCTTGGTGCCCAATGAGAAGTGGTTGCCGAGGGGCAGGTTGAAATAGACACCGACACTGCCCGTGAACTCGGTGATGTGGTCGCTCTTTACGATGCCGTAGCTCTCGGTGACGGGAGCGTTGGCATTCCATGCACTCTCCGGCTCCGTCTGATAGCCCACCCTATTCAGGAAGGCGATCTCGTTATCCACGTCGCTACCTGTGAAGTCACCGGGATAGGCTGCCTCATATTGGGGTTGCAGGCCCTCCCAGACTAATAGATCCTCAGCGCCCACAAAACCGGCAAAGTCGCCGAAGTCCTTGGCCGACTGTGCCCTGACGCGGAGACGGCCACCCACGCCGACGTACTTGTTGAAGAAGTAGGCGCCTTCGGCATCGACCACCGTGGCGGCACGGAACTTGATGTTCACCGGATCTTCGTCACTATCGAACTCGAGGTCCTTGTTGCCGAGGCCCAGACCCATGGAGATGCTGAAGAAAGAAGGCTTCTCGCTTTCCAGCACCAGGTCGTTGCGCAGCAGTCCCTTCCCCTTGAACATCAGGTCGCAGAGGGCATAGCCCAACTCGGTGGACATGATACCGATGCCGGCACCCGACATGACGTCGCTGATCCAGTGACGGTTGTTGAGCACACGCATCACACCCGTTGCCGTGGCCACACCATAGCCGGCCACCGACCACCAGGGCGAGCGGGTGAGTCCGTACTCCTTGTGGAGCAGCGAGGCACCGACGAAGGCTGTTGCCGTATGACCCGAGGGCCACGAGTTGGCGGTGGAGCCGTCGGGGCGCATTTCCTTGGCCGTGTACTTGATGCCATTGACGAAACCGGCCATGATGGCGTATGACGCACCGGCACTTGCCAACAGACGAGGCCAGTCGCTGCGTCCTTCATAGCCGCCCAGTTTCAGGCCGACCACCATAGCGGGGCCGAAGAACTGTGTGTAGTCGTCGATGCCGGTCTTGAAGTCGGTGAGCAGCTGGGTGTTCTTCTTACCGCCGTCCTCGGCCTTCTGGTTGACGCGGAACATCGCCTTGTCGCCCTTGACGGCCCAGCCGGCCACGAACAGGGGTATGCCCACGAAGGTCAGGTCGTCCATGAACTTGTAGGGCTTGACATCAGGATTCGTCTTCTGCTTGAAGAAGTCGAAGTCAGGCTTCCACTTGTCGGCGGTTGTCGTCAGCTCCAACGAGGGGCTGGCCGTCGGGGCTGTCAGTTCTACCTTCATCTCGGGTGTCTCGAGCTTAAGGGATCCCAAATCTTGGTAATTGTCTGCGTTGGCCTGACTTGTCAGGGCAACAGCGATGAGTAATAGTAACTGTTTCATAATTAGTAATTATTGGTTTTGTTCACTTTTATTCAGGTTTTCAGTAAATGTCCTGGTCATCGAATCGCTCCGTTTCTCCAACGAGGGCGACATAAAGATGAAGAGGCCGACGGCTATCACGGCGAATATGCCGAGCAAGCCGCTCTTAGGCAGTGTATTGCCGATGATATAGGCAATGAAGACGGCACCGATGGCAAGACGCAGGATGGCAAATGCCGTCATCTTCACACGTTCGTTGCGTCCCCCCTCGTGCCAGAGCCTGTTGACGTTGTCGCTATTGCCGCCTTGACGCATCAGAGACCAGAGGAAAGGCCCGCAGGCAGACAGTGTGACAAAGGCGGTGACGATGCCGGACCAGGGGGCAGGCAGCATACCGTAGATCAGCGGGACACCGTAATAGTACATGATGGCGATAATGGCCACACAGAGCACACTGTTGATCAGCATGATGAAGATGAATTTCTTCATCTCAGTACGCCAGAGCAGGCGTATCTCGTTGGTCTCGGCCTCTTCCGCTCCCTCTGAGGCGTTGCGCTCCAGATTTTCCACCCACTTGGCAGGCAGCACGCGTGCCACCACGTTGTAGGCAGGCACAGCCAGGCGGATCATATACGGCGTGGTGAACGTCGTGAAGACGGACACGGCGACGACGATGGGATATAGGAAATCGCTGGTGACATGCAACGAGGTGCCCAGGGTGGCCAGGATGAAGGCGAACTCGCCGATCTGCGTCAGCGAGAACGAACACTGCATGGAGGTCTTCAGCGACTGGCCGGAAAGCAGGAAGCCGCAGGTACTCAGGATGGTCTGGCCCAGCATGATGGCTGCGATGATGCAGAGGATGGGCACGATATACTCGATGATGAGTGCCACATCGACCATCATGCCTACAGACACGAAGAAGATGGCCCCGAAGAGGTTCTTGACTGGGGCCACGAGGTGCTCTATCTGCTTGGCCTCGACGGTCTCAGCCAGGATGCTGCCCATGACGAAGGCACCGAAGGCGGCCGAGAAACCGACTGCCGAGGCGAACACCACCATGCCGAAGCAGAGGGCAAGCGCCGTGATGAGCAGCGTCTCCTCGTTCATCAAGGGCTTTGCCTTCTTCAGGAAGAGCGGGATGAGGTAGATGCCTACGGTGAACCAGAGGATGAGGAAGAACCCTAACTGCAGGATGGAAGTGAGCATCTGCGAGCCCTCGAACTCCTTGCTGACGGCCAAGGTCGAAAGCATCACCATGAGCACGATGGCGAGGATGTCCTCGATAATAAGCACGCTGAGCACGAGGCCGGCAAAACGCTCCTGCCGCAGCCCCATGTCGTCGAAGGCCTTGAAGATGATGGTGGTCGATGACATGGCGAGCATACCGCCCAAGTAGATGCAGTCCATGTCGCTCCAGCCGAAGAGCTGTCCTGCGAGCGAGCCTACGTACATCATACCTAAGATAATGGCGATGGCAGCAATCATCGGTGCCGCACCCATCTTCAGGATCTTCTTGAATGAGAACTCCAGGCCGAGGGCGAAGAGCAGGAAGACAACACCGATCTCACTCCACAGGTGGACGCCGTGCATATCCGATACACTGGGCATGTAGGGCATGTTCGGCGAGGCGAGGAATCCCGCTACGATGTAACCCAGGACGATGGGCTGTTTCAGGCTCTTGAAGAGGAGCGTCATGACACCTGCGCAGATGAGGATCAGCGCAAGGTCGGACATGAGGGGCTCAAGTGTATTCACAATCTATACTGTTTTTACTGTTTTACGATTCACTACTTTGTGCCGCCGCCGAGGGCGATGTAGAGAGCGATGACGGCCTGGGCACCGTTGTACATGTTCGCGGCCTCACTGAGCTGGGCACTGAGCAGGCTTTCCTGGGCGGTGAGCACCTCGAGGTAGCTGGCCTTGCCGTTGTCCATCAGCTCATGGGTGCCGGCGTATGCATCGTAGAGTACCTCCACCTGACGATGGTAGTAGTCGTACTTCTCACGGGCAGCCTGACAGTCGGCCATCGCCTCGTTCACCTGGTTGCCGGCATCGATCACGGTCTGCACGTACTTCTTCTGCAGGTCTTCCTGCGTCAGCTGGTTGACCTTCAGGTTGGCCTTCAGCTGGCCACGGGCGAAGATAGGCTGTGTGAGCTGCCCGACGGCACTGAGCAACAGTTTGCCGGGATCGATCACCCCGCCACCGGCGGAGTTGGTCCAACCAGCCGATCCCGTCAGTGTGATGCTGGGGAAGAAGGCGGCGCGGGCGGCCTGCGTGTTATAGAAGGCCTCTTCCATCGCGTGGTTGGCCATGCGGATATCGGGACGCAGCTCGAGCATCGAGGCGGGTACGCCCACCTTCAGGAACTCCGGGGCGAATACACGCTGGCCGACGGCATTCTGAGGCTTGTCTTCGAGTGCAGAGGTGCCCCACTTCTGGCGTGCGATGTGCTGCGGGCTTGTCGCCATCAGACGGCTGAGGGCATTCTCGGTGGCGCGGATGTTACGGCGCACATCGACGATCTGCGTCTTCACATTCAGATAGGACGACTCCATCTGGTTGACGGCAGTAGAGTAGGCCTTGCCGTTCTCCCAGAGCGTCTTCTGCATCTCTAATGAGGCGTTCCACAGACTGTCGGTCATGGTCAGGATCTCCAACTGTCGGTCGAGCAGCTGCAGCATGTAGTACTGCTGGGCAACGGCGCTGATGAGGTTGGTGCGTACGGCCTCCTCGCCCATCTGGGCCTGGAGGAGCACGGCCTTCGAGGCGCGCTTCTTATTAGTGATGGAGCCGAACACATCGACATCGAGCGACAGCTGCAAGGGCAGGTTGTAGGTCTTCGACCACGGGTTGTCGTCGAACTTGGCCAGCGTGCCCTGCGGGGCGAAGTAGAGCGACGGCAGGTAGGCCAGCTTGGCGGCCTTCAGCGAGGCCTCGCACTTCTCCACGGCGATGCGGGCTGAGTTGAGGTCGGTATTGTTGGCCAGCACCTGCTCAATCAGCTGCTGGAGCAGCGGGTCGGTGAAGAACTCACGCCACGAGAGCTGGGCCAGCGACGTGCTGCCCGCTGCTGACGTGATGTCCTGCGTGGAGCCGAAGGCATCAGCCGGTGCCTCTACCTTCTGCTCGTACTTATCATATAGGCCGCAGCCAGTGAGCATCAGGCAAGCGGCGATACTTAGAATTACTTTTTTCATCATACGAACATTCACTTTTATATCTAACTACGAATTTCACGAATTGCACTAATTATAGCTGCGCTTCTTTTAGAAGAATTCGTATAATTCGTAGTCATAAAATTATTCTTTGTTATTTGTCACTTCCTTTCCTTGGAAACGCTCGTGCAACTTCTGGAACACGATGAAGAAGGCGGGAACGACGAAGAGCAGGGCGATGGTGCCGACGGACATACCACCGATGACGCCAAGGGCGAGGGCGCGGTTACCGTTAGCACCGGCACCACCCTCGATGACGAGCGGTATCATACCGATGATCATCGTGGCCACCGTCATCAGAATCGGGCGCAGACGCTCCTGACAGGCGGCGAAGGCCGCATCGCGGATGCTCATGCCCTGGGCGCGACGCTCGGAAGCGAACTCCGTGATCAGGATGGCCGTCTTCGACAACAGACCGATCAGCATGATGACACCCGTCTGCAGGTAGATGTTGTTATCCATGCCGGGCAGGTGCAGCAGGTTGCCGAAGTAGGCGCAGACAAAGGCACCCATCAGTCCGAAGGGCACACTCAGCAGCACGGCCCACGGCGTGAACCACGAGTTATAGAGCGAAGCGAGAATGAGGTAAATGAGGATTACACATATTATATATATAAGGGCGGTGGCATTAGAGCCTGCTGCCTCCTCTAACTCACGCGACATGCCGCTGTACTCATAGGTAGCCGTAGCGGGCATCGTCTCCTTGAATACCTCAGCGATAACTCTGTGAGCATCGCCCTCGGTGTAGCCGCTTCCAGCAGTCAGGAAGCAGGTAATACTCTGGAACAGGTTGAAGTGCTCGATATTCGCCGGACCGACAATCTCCTTCAGCGAGACGAACTCAGAGATGGGGGCCATCTTGCCGCCCTTCACCTGCACGAAGATGTTGTTAAGAGATGACGGGTCAAGGCGGTATTCGGGCGAGGCAGCAGCCATGATGCGGTAGACCTTTCCGAACTGGTTGAAGTTGCCGATATACGCGCCGCCGCAGAAAGCACCAA
>Ga0310786_10011378_pt1 | contig 11106 bp, 13 predicted proteins | sample AusTroGonzalo_MG_FD_203881 | JGI IMG/M metagenome (GOLD analysis project Ga0310786, IMG submission 203881) | Bovine rumen microbial communities from tropical cattle in Woodstock, Queensland, Australia - Gonzalo_03 (v2) (version 2) | ecosystem: Host-associated > Mammals > Digestive system >...
CCGAGACATTGCTTTGCAATGTAATACTTTGAAAGTATGGAGAACAGGAATCCGTAATCAGATTCAGACAATTCCGTATCGTCGTCATACTTCAATGGTGAGATGTGGTATCTTTTTAATATTTCTCTGAATTCCATATAGTAAATGATAGAACTCAGTACATGAAATTTCAATAATTTCGTAATTCTTTAACAGACCTGAAAAAATCCAACACACTGCTGGAATACTTTTCAACATCATTAAGTGTCTTAGAAATTATTGGAGGATAATTAAGACCTATTAATTCCATTTTAAGTTTGTTATCTGAGAATATTTCATCTAAAAGGGTTTCAGATAATTTATCAAACTCTTCTTTGTCACGTACATCTTTAAGCTCTGATTTAATAAATGTGTATGTCTTAAACCGTCCGTTGATATACTCAAGCGTTTCATGAGGATTACGGTGGCTATTTACTATCGCCATTGTCTTCCTCCTGTTTATCATCAGTTTTGTCGTAATACTTATCCGCACATTCTGAACAGATATTTCCGTAAGTGATTTCTTTGCCGCAATATTCGCAGCGTTTAGTATCATTCATACTTCATAACTCCTTTATATTAAATTATAGAAAAGTATCACGAACAAGAAAAACCCACCCTGATTAAAAGGGTGGGTTTATACGGTATTAAATTACGTTTTAGTAAAGTGTAATCTGATAGAATGAACTGAATACACCTTTCTTATCACGAATGCCATAAGAACTAAGTATATCCTTACACTCACTGCCGATAACTCTTTCAACCGTATTAGGTTTAACCAAAGTGTTTTCAACAACAGGAACGAATTCCTTACAACTGTTAACGATTGCTTTAACAGCTGTTTCCTTACGGTTAAACTCAATTCCGCTTTCAAGTTCTGTAAGCAGATATCCTTCTTTCTGAAGATCTGAACGCATTTCTGAAAGTACCGGAACGGCACGGAATCTGGCAACGCTCTTGCCGTTCTGAGATACGGCACAAAGAATTGACTTATTACTGTCAAGACGGAACTGAACGCTATCGCAGTTTTTCAGATATTTATTAAAGATAGCGGTATAATCAACACTGTTTGTTATACCAGCTTCCTTACAAAGCATTGGTCCTTCGTAGGCAATTGCACCTTCAAGGGCAGATACACAAAGTCCATTAGGGAACTTTCTATCCAGATATGAAGATACGATTTTAACCTTACTGCTAAACATTGCCTTAGATTCAATAACGATTGGATCTTTACTTCGTACGACAGACGATGTAATTCTCTTAGATGTTGATCCGAAAGCAAACATCTTAGATACATCTTCATCAAATGTAATGTAATTCCATTTATCTGAAGATGAACAAAGGAAATTACCTACGATAGTCTGTCCTACATCATTGATACAATCTGTATTAGGTGATACGGCAAAGTCGTCAGGATTTACTGATGATTTAAGAAGTTGTACTTCAACATCAGGAGTTTCAACACTTGATGTCACCTTATCATTACCATAACGGTAAGGTTTGAAGTTACTCAAAAGAATCATACAGTCATCTGCATTTACATTGCGTGCTTCATCAAAGTATGACAACACAGCTTCAGGTGAGTTACCATCCATTGCGTATTTACGACCAACGCTATCTTCAAAGATAACAGTATTAGATACAATCTTTGTAGGAATAAAGAATGTATTCTTGTAGAAAGTTGATTTAACACCAACTTTATTCTGTGTACCGAACAAAGACTGAATGATGTACTTATGAAGTACTTCATCAAGTCGTCCTGAACACACTTCGAAAAGTTTGTTGGTTTTCTGATTAAAAAGTAAAGCACCACCTTTATTGTTAAGTCTTACAGAAAGAATGCTGCCCTTATACTGAATATCGTATCCGTTTTCAAGGAACACAGCGTCATCTACAAAACCTTTTTCAGAAAGCGCTTTAACAAAATTATCTGTTCTAATCATTTCTAATCTCCTTCGCAAAAGATAAACACTTATTAGAACAAACCTTTGTACATTTTGTTAAGTGTATCTGCATTGCGAGTATTGCTGCTCTTAATTGCGATTTTTTCTTCGTTCATCTGTGTCTGTGAACTCTGGAACAATTTCTGTCTTTCCTCGGCTTCGTGCATTTTAACAAGATCAGCCTTAGCTTGAATTGCGGCACGTTCTTTTCTCTGAGCATTTACAAGTTCAGCACGAGAACGAATTACCTGTTTTCTAGCTTCTAATTCTCTCTGTGAACGAACCGGTGTTCTTGCAGCAGTATCATTACGTTTTGCGGCAACTACACGATTACGCAATGCTTCTTTTCTTTCCTCAATTGTCATTCTGTTAGAACGAACTGGTTTGCGTTCTGCAGGTTTGCGTGCTGATGAACGAACAGGATTGCGAGTTGATTTACCAGCTTCACGGCGAGCGTTGATGATTTCACGTGCTTTCTGAATTCTTTCGTAAGAAGCGAACACAGGAGCCAGAACACCACGGGTAATTACAACTTTGTCATTCTTGATAACAGGTTTATATGTACCCTTTCCAGCGTCTACATATTTTGCACAACATGCAAGAATACCCTGACTACCGCTACGGAAAGCATATGCAACTTTATCGCTACGGATTACCTTACCGTCAAGTACTGCCATATCTTTAGCATTACCGATTACTTTATAAAGAGTATAGTTTCTCATCTTTGATGAGCGAACTCTCTGAAGTCTTACCTTGCGAACACTGTTAGCAAGTTGAACAGGAACGACAACAATTGATTCCTCAGGGAGTACAACGTCACCAGAATCACCTTCAACCTGTTTTGCAGGATCTTCTACAGGGTCACCGCTCTGAGAATCAACCTGTTCAGGAGATGTTGCGTTTGTTGGATCTTCATCCTCAGTTACACCATTGTTTGATGGCTCTGCTGTCTGTTCAGGTTTTGTTTCACTCTCAGGAGCACTTTCAGGATTGATTTCATCAAATCCAGATTTAATATAGTTAAAGAACTTTGACTTCTGTTCTTTGTTGTTGCGGATTACTTTAATGAGTTTACACTCAATCTTCTTCTTGAGTTTCTCATATTCTTCCTCTTTCTTTGCAACAGCTGAAACAATAGCCCAATGAGCAGCTTTGAACTTAGAAGAACCAACCATCTTCTTTACTTTCTTATAAGCAGCACTCCAAGCTTTTTTGTTTGCACTTGACTTAATTGTAACATAACCCTTACGGAATTTCTTTGCAGCACTGTTACCGATAACAAGAACATCATCTTCTGTTTCATCAGCACCGGCTGTATCTTCAAGATCATCTCCAGGGAAATAATCATCACAAGTGTCAAATACAGTACATTCGAGACCGTCTACATCAGTATCATAAATCTCATCAGGTTTCTGTTCAAGTTCAACAGAACCATCTTCTGATACCATAACACGAACAACTGAGTTTGCAAGTTCTTCAGGAAGTTCTTCTTCCTCAGAAGGTTCTTCTTCAGGTTCTTCGTGGCTATCATCAATCAAATCACGCACTTCATCAAGGAGAACATCAGCATCGATTTCCTTTTCTTCAGCGTCTGCCTTTTCAATAACAGCGTCTGCAATTGATCCGATTGCTCCAACTGCATCCATAATGTCGTCATTTGTAATTTCGACATCGGCGAATTCCTCTGCATTAGAAACTTCATCAACAACAGACTCATCTAATTCGAACTGGTTTTCAGCTTCTTCTGCGGACTTAATAAACTTCTTTTTCATCTTTACTTCCTCCATTTGGATATGAAAAATGTCTTAATATAATAATATATAAAAAAGAACCCTGTTTATCGCCAAATAAACAGGGTTCAAAATGAGAAATAAAACTACATTTAGGAGGCTCGCTTTATTTTATAACAGAAATAAAATTCTGTTTTCTCATATTCATAGTCATACACGGTTCCGAATATTAGTAAATATATAACACCCGGAACCGGTCGGATTACTTCTTAGCGTATCCAACACCACTTACAGAAGTATCCTTAAAGAACGGAAGTTCCCGCAATTCTGATACATTAAAATCATTACTAACCAATGCGGTTCTTCCTTTAATTTTACAATCTTCGAACAAAGTATCTTTGTTCATAAACAACGTTTCATATAATCGGTTATTAACCTTAGTAAATGTTTTTCCCATAACCATAAATCTCCGTTTAGAGAAATTAGAGGGAATTAGTGGAAATTCCCTCTAATTTGTTTTATGCTGCCAACAGAATCTGCTGTGCAGTTTTAATCATTGGATAGCCGTCCATAAAGCCAGCCATTTTCCAATCTTTACCAGTAGCCGTTTTACGAAGTGGTTCTCTGTTTGAAACGAAATCACAGATTGCGTTATACATACCCCACTTTGTACCTCTGAAGTTCTGCAGATCGTCTTTATCTTTATAGATACCGCCGATTTCATACATAACCTTTTCACGGTTCTTTTCAGAGAGATCAAGTTTCTTAAAGAACTCTCTGAAGAAGCGTTCTTCGTTTACGGCTTCAGCTGCCAATCTTTCAGCGTCTTCGGCAACTCTTTCTGTGTAAGACAATGCAAGTCCGAGTGATTTCTCAGCCTCTGCCTGTTTACCTTTAATTGATTCTGTATGGCGAAGTCGCCAGATACGGCTTGCTCCAGATTCTGCCATCTGAAGTGTGTTGTTACAAACTACACGAACATTTGTGATACCAGCGAGAAGTCCGCTTGTTCCGTCGTGTGAGTTTGAAAGGAACAGATAGTTTTCAACGGTATCACCGACAAGATTCACATCTGGTAATCTCACCAGCATAAATACTCTTTTACCGTTGAAAAGGCTACCTGCTGTTTCGTAGCGACATTCAATACCTTTGCTGTTCTGAATAATGCTGTCTACAAATGCAAAAGATTCATTATTCTGAACAATACGGTATTTGTCCTTTACGATACCTAAAACATCCTTAGTATCTGAACGAATGTTTGCAAAGCAATCAGGGATTTCAGTACCGTCTTTCAAACAAACCGGTTCCTGAACAACATCCCAACCAAGGTTTGCAAGTTTGATAGCCTCATCTGAGGTAGGACAACCTGCAACTATAGTTCCCAATCCGTGCCAAGGGCGGATTCCGTTTCCACTGAACATTGAATCATGTTCCATAATTCCGTGTGCCATAAGCATTGCCTCCTATTTACAATCTTTAATTTAATGTAATAATAACGAATAATAAAACATTTGTAAAGGGTAAAATACAAAAATCTTTGCAAAAATATCAAAAATAATTACATATTATATAACTAAGGAGAAAAGATATTATGATAAATCTCACCGGAAAAATACCTCAAATACTTAAAGATAAATTAATTTCAACTGGGGTTATCGTAGATGATCTGGTTGTTGGTGGAAATAACATTGATGTTACATTTACCAATAAAGGTACTTCAACAACGTTAGCAGCAACTTTTGTGGGTAATGGCAAATGGGTTGTTGACGAACTTGATGATAACGGTAATCTGTTTCCTCAGATTGATGAAGGTGACAGTGTAAGCCTGGATATGTTTACTAAACTCTTTATCAACAGTATCAACTCATCTCTTATTCTGTCATTTAACCCGCTCGGTAAGATTAAATACGGTATCGGTGATGCCGCCGGTAAAATAAAAGATAAGGCAGCGGATATCGGGAATAAAATAAAAGACTGGGTTAAAGACAGGATAGACGCTGATCAAGCCGAAGCTGCTATCAGAAAATTAGGCACAGTAAAAACCACATTTGTAGATAAAAGAGATAACAAAAAGAAGAAAGGTTCTTTCTCAACAACTGGTATAAATGTTGGTAAAATTGAAGAATTACCTGGATATAACGATGGCGGTCATTATAAAGTACTTACAGGAAATCCAAACACACAGGACTTTCAGGTATTTCATCTTTATCGCAACGGTAACAAATATAGAATACTCGATGCTAAGACAGGACTTGAGGCTGAAGAGGCTAAATGGGTTTATACAAACAATATGCCAAAAGATTATACTGAATCTGATTGGAAAAACGATGGGAGCAATGATTTTATGAAACAATTATATGATAACGAAGAAGATAACGTTAGTGAAGTTTCTGAAGAGAATAATGTAAAAGATACAGAAGAAACAACTACTGAGGAACAATCAAATGACACAACAGAAGAATTATCTGAAGAAGAGAGTAATGTTGAAGACATTAACTATCCAGACGAAATAGGATATCCTGAGGATTGGTTTGATGATGAGGGTGATCTTGCACTAATGGAAGAAGATAATGTTCAGGTTGTTCCTCAGAAAAAGAAAGAGAAAGTTAAATCTGCAGTTACCGATGATACTGAGGAAGATAATGTAATAGAATCTACACCTGAAAAACGAAGAAAGTCAAAATACAACGGTATGAATGTAACAGGTTATCAGGACGGAATGCTTGGTACAATGACATCATCTTCATTGCAATATATCACAGAAGATCTCAAACAATTCATTGAATATACCGGTACTTTGAAAAACGTAGACAAAGACATTAAAGCCAAATGGGATAAGATTAAAAATTTACTGATTGAAATCTCAATGTATGATAAAGATGTGTTGAAGAAGATGACAGATCCTAGTGACGACAATCTTATTATCGATTTCAACCAGACAGGTACAGGACAGAACTTTACGATAACGGTAGATTTCACACCTAACAAATTCAACGTAATTGATAAGGTTGCTCCAGGACACGAATATGAACACCTTATAAAAAGTCTTGAAACTGTCAGAGATAAGTTAGCACCTAAAGTTTAGGACCATATACGGCTTCGTAAAGTTCTTTAATTCCTTCGTGGAAATCTGAACTTATTTCGTTAAGAGGCGTGCATAGTGATGAAGATATTTCTTCTCCGACCTGCACGTCTTTTTTATTTACCTCATACCATTGTTTGTTTTCATCTCGAGCCAGTATAAGATTATCTGTAACTGACCATACCTTTGCCATTACTTTAACCATGATACCACCTCCGGTTTTTATTTCCAGCTTATTATTCTGGATTTCTTAAAAAGACTGAGAAACCATTTCTCAGTAAAACACTTTCCAAATGATTTCTTGAACTCATCAAACGTAAGTGAGATAGCTTCATCAGGAATGGTTTTACTGCCATACTTCTTAACGATACAAAGAAAGTTATCGCCATCTCTTTCAAACAAAGCCTGAAGTGTATTATCAGGATTTGTAAACATTATACTAGCCTGTGAAAGACTTAACGCAAAAGCGTCTCTACCTTTTAATCTCATAATCTGCATATCCGTGCCTCCTGTTCCTTAATCTATGAGAATTATAACACAAATTAAAACAGAGGTATAGGATAAATGAAAACTTTTTTAATCTTTATTTTCAAGTAGATACAGATTGTTTTTTACCTTTGCCAGATAAATATAAGTACTCTGCTTTACAGTACCTTTCATTACCGCATTAATTCCACCGTTATATGCCATAATAACATCATCTTGAACCTTAAGGTTTTTCTGTAGATATTGTATGTGTGATATGGCAATGTAAGTGTTATGTTTCCAGTTAAACGGATCAAGTTCTACATTATCAAACCAGTAATTCTCTTTGAATGTAGTCCATAGGTATCTGTCATTTAATTGGAACAACCCGCAATCAACAGTAGCATTACCGTTATGGTTTACAGCCTCAGGATCAAACTCAGGATTTTCAACCATAAGTATTGCCACAATCAAATCCGAATTTAATCCCATCTCTGAACAAAGGTCACAGATATAATCAGATATTTCCTTTTTGAGAAAACCATATCTATGAGGTACTTCCTCATATTCATCCTCAGGAACTACAAGATCAATGGCAATCTTTTCTTTGCCTTTATTCTTTCCAATGTTGTAGAAAAAGATATTAAGTATTACACATATACAAAGGATTATGATTCCTACCACCCATTTAATTTCCCTTCTCATCATAATTCTAAATCTCCTTTTATGATTTTATTCCATATTATAATTATAGGATAATCGCTTGGACAAAAAAAGACCGTAGGCATAACCTACGGTCTTTGTTATTAAACCTTAATCAAAGATTACTCAATAACAAACTTCATCAAGCTGTTTTCGAACATCTTTGTTGCACCGATTTTGCAACCATATCCAGAAACAACTGTGAGGTCGTCTTTTGCAAGTGGGTTTGTATTGTAGAGAGCGATGAATGAACCACAACCATAAGAAGCGTCCATATCGTCACGCTTGTAACCCATAAGAGCAACATCTTCTGCGAAGTCCTGGTTCTTAAGTACTTTGTATTTTCCAAACAATGTACCAGCAACATAAGGACCGATTGGTTCGGCACTGTAAGAGTTTGCACTCCAAATATTCTTACTGTCGTAGAAGTTTCCACCCAAAGATTCAAGGATGTTCATCAACTTAGTACCAGCAACAATGTAGTTAGCACCAGAACGAGCAATGTTCTTACGGATTTCGTTACTTGCTTCGTTGATTGACTGGAGAACAGACATATTGTGTTCGATTTCAGATACACCTGTTGGGAGTACTGAGTTCCAAGTCTTAGTACCATCGGCACGAGCCAACATTTCATCAAAGATGTTACAAGAAATTTCTTTGTTGATAAGACCACCCATACTTGTTGCAAGTACCTGATCAATATCATATCCACCGAGAACCTGCTTTGCAGCATAGAAGTTATCGAGTGCATATGTAGAACGGAGTCTGTATGGATGAGCAACGATTTCTTTTGAAGTCCATTCAAATACAGCCTGTGCAGGTTTGTTTGTTCCCTGTCCGTCTGATGTCTGAGCCCAATCATAACGATATTTGATTGCTACTGTAGCACCAGAAGCTGCTGCGTCGAGTGTGATAGAAACATCACCGTTATCGTAGTCAACAGTACCAGAAGTGATAATGTTAAGAACTGGATTTACAGCACCTTTTCCGTCATCGAGTGTGAATGCATCTACAACACCAGAAAGTGTTACTTCCATTGTGTTAGGAAGGATTGAACCTTCAGGAGCGTGGAATGTAACTGATGTTCCACTTACTACAGGACCGTCAGCAGCATCTGCAGATGAACGGCTTACCTTATTTGTAGTATAGTTTGATTCAGCAGCCCAGTTTGTAGAACCGAGAAGTGCGGTACCCTTTGTAATATTGTTACGAGTATCGTTTGCTGTAATCTGTGGATAGAAGATTGGTGATTTTTCTGTAGGCATTGGCTGTACAGCACAAACTTCTGTATAAGCAAAGTTTGGAATCAAAATTGACATAAGGTTGTAGAGCATTGCGATAGGATTGTCTACCTTACCAATGTCTGCAACAGCAGATTTGATTGCTTCCTTTGTAATACCACGACCAATAAGGATACGGTTTGTCTGTTCAAGAGAGTTCTTAAGGATTGCTTCCTTTTCTCTTGACATTGCTTTTCCCCAGCGTTTAGCATAAGCATCACGTGACTGAGAAATCAAATTGTTGTGCATTGGATCTGCACTAGAGTTAATCTGGGCAAAAGTAGAATTAAGTTTTGCCTGTGCTTCTTCTCTTGTCATAATTTTTTATTCTCCTATTAGAATAACCAAGAGTGGTTTTAATTTGATTATAACCACCCTTGCTCTATAATCGAACGTTGGTGGTTTGGGAAACCCTGTATATCAACGATATACTTATAATTATTCCCATTTTTATAATATATAAGGATTGAAATATTTATAGACAAGAAAAACACCGTTCCTTTACAGAAACGGTGTTGGCTTTAGGAGAGAATCAGTTTTTTATACTGAACTACCAGTTTGTTATAGATGATGTAATATCATCAAATATTTTATCTGCGGCTTCAGATTCAAGATGTTCATTAACATAATCATTGAGTTCTTCCGCAGCGTTTTGAGCATCTGAAAGGTTATCATCATAATCACTTTCATCAGAATCTTTAAGGTATTCCAACTGAGTTCTGAGGTTTGCCATAAGACTTTCAACTTCGTTAATGACGTCGCTCTTATCGGCTTCTGACATATTTTCTTCATAATCATAAACATCTGAAACAGTGAGATAGCGGTTGGCACCATCTGTGTAATTATTGATGTTACTGATTATGGTATTTACTTCATCAATGTCAAGATTTTCCTCAAGACTCCATTGTTTAAGTCCGATTGCTTCGTAAACATTTTCCCAATCATAAGCCAGAACATCATTTATTTCTGTTAAGTCAGGAGTCTCATCATAAAAGATTTCCTCGAGATAGTCCATCAATGCGTCTTCTTTATCGGCGTCTGCGATTTCCTCAAGTATTTTTGTTGCCTGACCCCAGCAATTATTTCTGAAGTCGTTAAAATCAAAATCCTGTTTTACATACATAATCTTTATCTCCTATTTTGCATTTTCAGCCAGAACATTCTCTGGAACCTTATCAACAAAGAAGTTTTCTGAACGACAGAACAACGAATAATCGTTAGTTACATAGTATTCAGAAATAAATCTATCTTCGAATTCTTCTTCATCGAGGTCTGAATCAAACATATCAGGGTCACTTTCATAATACTCAGCAGCTTCATTTCTTACATAATCGTAATCAAATACGATATTGTTTTCACCCTCATGTTCCCAAGACCAGTTGAATACTATATCCATAGCGTCATAAATGTTTGTTGCCTTACACAAATAAACATCAAGGACATAACCAGATCCGCACCACATCTTAACCATATAGATGTCACCGTCATCTTCAGGATTGATGATTGCATTGAAGTCAATCTGTCCTTTCCCAAACCAATCGCCTACATAATCAGGGTTGTTTGAATAACCAGATTTCACAGGTGTCTTTTTCAATTCATTGCAAGACTGATTTATCATCTTACGAGCAAAGTCTTTGTTGCAACCTGTGTTAGATGTTAAACGGATAATACCTTCTTCTGTAGTAACTCTGCCGCAGAAAATCATTTTGGCAATGTTATCAGAATATTCCTTTATCTCACTTTGTTTCATAATTAGGTTTCTCCTATATATAGAAAATATATAAATCATATAGACATTACGAATTCTTTATAATCCTTACGGAGTTTATTGTAATGATTATCGAATTGCACAAAGACAGGGTGTAAACCCATATCAACATACTTCT
>Ga0310786_10011379_pt1 | contig 11106 bp, 10 predicted proteins | sample AusTroGonzalo_MG_FD_203881 | JGI IMG/M metagenome (GOLD analysis project Ga0310786, IMG submission 203881) | Bovine rumen microbial communities from tropical cattle in Woodstock, Queensland, Australia - Gonzalo_03 (v2) (version 2) | ecosystem: Host-associated > Mammals > Digestive system >...
CATGGCGCGGTGGTTGTAGGAGCGGTTGCTGAAGGCGTAACTCAGCGAAATTTGCTTGCGGTACTCAGAGGCGCGTGTCGAGTAGGCCGTCAGTCCACCAAGACCGCCGAAGCCCGCTCCCGTCCTGCCAAGGCCTTCGATGAGAACCGAGTTGCGGAAAGCATCGTTGAGGCCGCCCCAATTGGAGAAAACGGGCCGTCCCGTCTCGGGGTCGTTCATAGAGATGCCGTTGATCATCACCTCGCTATACTTCGAGTCGTTGCCGCGCACGCGGTAGCGCAGCGAGCCGAAATTGTAGGCCGCGATGCTGTTGAACACATCGCGCGACGAGTTGAGCAAGGTGGAGGCATCGTTGACCGAAGTGGAGGACTCCTCGAAATCGGAATCCATGAGAATCACCGTCGGCACATCGGGTTGGTCGAGGTTGGTCGTGTCGATGGTCTGAGCCGTCATTCGCCCCACCAACAACAGTGCAACCATTAAAAATAGAAATTTCTTCATATTGAACTTGTTATGATTTTCGTCGATATAAAAGTGAAATTAACGGGCAAATGTAGCAAAACTTCTTTTACCTCACGGGAATTTTAATGGAATTTTTTCTACCTTTGCCGCGTTCATCAACGCAAACACCATTTATTATGAATAAGCATATCGTTTTCATATTGGCGCTACTGGTTTTCGGCCTTGGAATGAACCGCATTTCGGCTCAGGAGCAGCAAGCCTACAAAGTCGGGCTTGTTGGTTTCTATAACCTTGAGAACCTGTTTGATACTATCGACGACCCGCTGAAACAAGACGAGGAATTCCTGCCCCAAGGCATCAACCAATGGAACACCGAGAAATACCTCGCCAAACTTCATAATATGGCCTACGCCATCTCCACCATCGGCACTGACATTACGCCTGACGGGGTGGCTGTCCTCGGCGTGTCGGAGATTGAAAACCGTACCGTTTTGGAAGACCTTGTGGTCCAGCCCGAAATCAAAGGCCGCAACTATCAAATCGTCCATTACGACTCGCCCGATCGCCGTGGCGTGGATGTTGGACTGCTTTACAACCCAAAGTATTTCAAACTCTTAAGCAGCAAATCCTACCGCACCATCGTGCCCAACGACCCCGAATTCATCACCCGCGACCAACTGTTGGTTTCCGGCCTGTTTGACGGCGAGATGATGCACTTCATCGTCATGCACTGGCCTTCGCGTTACGGTGGCGAGAAACGCTCGATGCCCGGTCGTGTGGCCGCCGCCGAACTTTGCCGCCACATCGCAGACAGCATCATGCGCGAAGACCAAAACGCCAAAATCATCATGATGGGCGACTTCAACGACTACCCTGACAACAAGAGCATCACGAAAGACCTGCGCGCCTCGGGCGACATGAAAGACCTGCGCGACGGCGAGTTTTTCAACCCCATGTATGACCTGCACAAGAAAGGCTACGGCACCAATTATTACCACGATGTGCCCGGCGTCCTCGACCAGACCATCCTTACCCCCGGCCTGCTCCCTACGGACTATTCGACCTACCAATTCAAGAACGCGAAAGTCCACAACAAGGAGTTCTTGAAACAGCACGGCGGCAAATACAACGGCTACCCCTTCCGCACCTTCGGCAGTGGCGTGTGGATGGGCGGCTACAGCGACCACTTCCCTGTTTATGTGATTCTGCTGAAGAAGGCGTAAAGCCCAAGGTCCCTGAGCCCGTCGAAGGGCCGACCTAATTGACGGTGCTTCGACAGGCTCAGCAACCTGCTTTACCAAACTTCAATCTCGTCAATGAAAATCCAAGCGGAATTCCCAAAGCCGCTGTGGTCTTCGGGCAAATCGTAACCTGAAATCACGACTTCGACATAACGCGCCGTGACAGGCTCAAACTCCACTTCGTAAGCAAAAATACCATCCCTGTCAGCCCATGTGGAAATCGGGATGTCCTTTTGCGTCACCTCGCAGAAGTTCTCGCCATCATCAGAAACCAGCACCTTGACTTGGCTCGGGTTGTAAATCCATGCGCCTTTGTTCACCAAAGCATGAAAGCGAACATGTTGCATCTCAGCCGTTTGTCCCAAGTCGATGACGGCATCCAAGGGATAGCCGCAGAAACCGAGCCAACGCCCTGAGTTGTATGCCCCACGACCCAAATTGCCATCGTTGAGCAAAATAGCACCTTCGTATGTGTATTTCTCGGCAGGCTGCTGGCGTAAAGTGATAGGCTTGCGGGTGGCCAAATTCGGCGCAACGGTATCCGACCAAACCTGCGGGTTGAAAATGTGGTCAGCGTAGGTGTAATGATAGAGGTCGTAGAGTTGGGCCATGTGGCGGCAACGCTCCACAAAAGCCTCGAAATCACGTTCTTTGGGGTTGTTCCATTGCAGTTCGGTCAAGGCATCCATGCGGGGCATAGCCATGTATTGCACATGACGGAACGAGGCAATGTATTCTGTCCAGATGTTGGCCTGCACGCCAATGATATGCTTTTGCTGTTCGGGCGTAAGTTCCTCTGGCAGAGGCTGGAACTCATACACGCGCTCGACAGGTAAGTAGCCGCCGATGCACATTGGCTCGCTGGCAATGTCTTCACTTTGGTAGTAGTCGAAATAAAGGTGCGACGAAGGTGCCATAATCACATCGTGGCCCTTGCGCGCCGCCTCGATGCCGCCTTCCGTACCGCGCCAACTCATGATGATGGCCGTTTCGGAAACGTTGCCCTCCAGAATTTCGTCCCAACCTATGACGCGCCTCCCGCGCGCCTCCACCACCTTCGCCATGCGGTTCATCACATAACTTTGCAGGTAGTCTTCCTTCGAGAAGCGTTCATCGCCCTTGATGCCCAACTCCTTGATTTTGGCTTGGCATTTTGGGCATTTTTCCCAACGCACTTTGGGGCATTCGTCGCCGCCAATGTGGATATATGGTGAGGGGAACAAATCCATCACCTCATTGAGCACATCCTCAACGAATTGCATGGCTTCCTCGTTGCCCGCGCAAAGCACGTCGTCCGACACGCCCCAACGCCGCCACACCTCGTAAGGACCGCCCGTGCAGCCCATGTTCGGGTAGCAAGCCAAGGCCGCCTGCATGTGTCCCGGCAGGTCGATTTCAGGGATGATGTTGATATGACGCTCGGCGGCGTATTGGATGAGGTCGCGAAGTTCGTCTTGGGTATAGAAACCGCCGTGACGGATGGTATCATAAAGGTTCCCATTATGCCCGATGACCGTACCACTGCGATATGCGCCAATCTCCGTCAGTTCAGGGTATTTCTTGATTTCGATGCGCCAGCCTTGGTCCTCGCTGAGGTGGAAATGGAACTGGTTCATGTTGTGCAAGGCCATCATGTCGAGGTAAATCTTCACTGAGTCTAAGTCCATAAAATGGCGGCAGGGGTCAAGGTGCATTCCGCGATAGGCGAAGTTGGGCCAGTCCTTTATTGTACCGCAAGGCAGAGCCACGCCCATGTCATTCCCGCGTTGGCTGGAATCTATGGGCAAACTTTTGCGCAGCGTTTGGATGCCATAAAACACGCCCGCAGCATCAGCACCCATGATGGTAATCTGCTTCGGCGTAACATTGATTTCGTAGGCTTCTGCTTGGTCGAAATCATCAGCCACAACCTTCAGCACAATGCCGTCGGTTTGGCCTTGGTATTCTTGCACATTCAAGGCATAGCCTATGATGTCGTTGACGTATTCGCTGAGGAATTGGGCTTCACGCTGGAGGCCAGCCTCGTAATAGACAATAGTCTTAGGCCCCAACTCAAAGGGCTTTTCATCATGCAGTTGCACCTCCTTGGGCATTGGGATGATGTCATAGGAGGCTTGGGGCAAAGGTTGTTTCGTGCAGGCGGACAAAAGCATTGCTACTGCACATAGGATAAGGAAATGGTTTCTCATATTTCTATTCATTTAGTAATACACTTAGCACCCCACAAACTCCGCAAACCTTTCAGCCTGCTCCTTCAATTGGGCTATTTGTTCATCAGTGAGGCTGAATTCACCTTTGATCCAGGCTTCCACGCCGAGGGCGATTCCCGTCTGTGGTTCCTTCATCACATCCATTTTGATGAATTCCAGCAATTCATTCAGTTTGGCGCGGCATGAGGCAGTCTGGTTCTTGCCACCGGCACCGCTCGCCGTGACCTTCTTACCCACCACCGCCGAAGGACCAGCGAAATTGCTGATGTCCATCGGGCGCGAGAGCCAATCGAACAGGTTTTTGAGCAGACCCGGATAACTGAAATTGTACTCAGGCGTAAAAATCCAAATGCCATCGGCGGCAAGGACTTCCTTCCGCACACGGCTTACTGAGACAGGTACCGTAGCCTCCAAGTCTTGGTTCATTAGAGGAACATCCTCGAAACTGAGGTAATTGATATTGTAGCGACCAGCCAGCATCTTCTCGGCCAAGGCCGCCAACTGACGATTGAACGACTGCTTGCGCAGCGAACCGACGATAAAGAGAATGTTTTTCATATTCGTGTGATTTTGAGATTTGTTTCGGCAAAAGTAAGGATTTTTTCCAATACACAAAAAAAGCGCACTCCAAAATCTTGGAATGCGCTTTTGTTTGGAAAAACCTGAGGTCTTACTCGCCCAACTTGATACGGACGAAATTCACCACCGTGGCCTCCTTGTCGGCGGCGGCGATGTACTCGGCGACCGTCTTGGGGTCGGCAACCAAAGAAACTTGGTTGAGCAGGCAACTCTCCTTGAAGAACTTGTTCAGACGGCCTTTGGCGATGTTCTGAATCATGCCTTCGTTGAGGTTCACCTGAGCGGGCACATTGGCTCTGATTTCGCGAGCCAAGGCACCTTGTTCCTCGGTGATGTAACCCTTGGTGATGTTCGAGTTGATGTGGTCGTCGCTGTCAACATGGTTGGGGTTGATGCCAGCCTTGCGGAGAGCCTTCTCCACTTCCTTGGCGACTTGCTCTTCCTTGGTCTTGTCGACGGCAACGGCAAACTCGCGGTCCTTCACCTCTTGCGGGATGGAGGCTTCGCTCACCGACAGCGGGTTCATGGCGGCGACGTGCATGCACACCTCGTGGCTCACTTCCTCGACACCGGCGAAGTCCTTGTTCATCTCAACGATGGTGGCCAAGCGGTTGCCGGGGTGGTTGTAGTTGGCGACATAAGCACCTTCCAACACCTTGAAAGCACCCAGTTCGGTCTTCTCACCGGTGACGGCGCTCTGGTTGGCGACGAGAGCCTCAACAGTCTGGCCATTGAGTTCCATGGTCTTCAGGGCCTCGATGTCCTTCACGCGGTTGGCGACGGCCATGTCAAGCACGTCCTTCGTGAACTTCACGAAGTCGGCGTTGTTGGCCACGAAGTCGGTTTCGCAGTTCACCATGATGATGGCGGCGTACTTGTGGTCATCGGTGGCCTTCGACAGCACGCAACCTTCGCTGGCGTTGCGGTCGGCACGCTTGGCAGCCTTGGCCATACCCTTCTTGCGAAGGATGTCGATAGCGGCTTGAATGTCGCCATCGGTCTCGACGAGGGCCTTCTTGCAGTCCATCATGCCAGCGCCCGTCATTTGTCTCAGTTCATTGACTTGAGAAGCGGTAATATTCATTGTGTTTTCCTTTCTGTTTGATTAGTTAGTTCTTGGAAACAGGTCTGCGGGGACGGCGGTTGCCACGCGGGCGGCGTTCGTCCTTGTTTTCCTCTTCCTCGTTGTTTTCCTTCATTTCATCTTCTTCCTCCTCTTCCTCCTCTTGGATGAGGTCCTTGTTGTTCTTGCGTTCGGTGATGCCTTCCTCAATGGCGTCGACCATCTTGCCGACGATGAGGGCGATGCTCTTCGAAGCGTCGTCGTTGGCCGGAATCGGGAAATCGATGAGGTTGGGGTTGGTGTTGGTGTCGACGATGGCGAAGGTCGGGATGTTGAGTTTGCGGGCCTCAGCCACGGCAATGTGTTCCTTCATGATGTCGACCACAAACAGGGCCGAAGGCAGACGGCTCAGGTCGGCGATGGAACCGAGGTTCTTTTCGAGTTTCTCGCGCTCACGCTCGATTTGCAGTTTCTCACGCTTCGAGAGACTCTTGTAAGCGTCGCTGCTCATCATCTTGTCGATGCCCGTCATCTTCTTGACGGCCTTGCGGATGGTGGCGAAATTGGTCAGCATACCGCCGGGCCAACGCTCGGTCACGTAAGGCATGTTGACTTTCTGGGCGAGTTCGGCAACCACATCCTTGGCCTGCTTCTTGGTGGCCACAAACAGGACGCGCTTGCCCGACTTGGCCAGTTGGCAGAGAGCATTGGCGGCCTCGTCCATCTTGGCTTGGGTCTTGTAAAGGTCTATGATGTGAATGCCATTGCGCTCCATGAAAATATAAGGAGCCATGTTCGGATTCCATTTTCTCTTGAGATGGCCGAAATGACAACCGGCATCCAACAGTTCTTCAAATGTTACTTGTGTCATGAGTTTTCTTTTTTAATGTTTACTTTCACTAAATACAATCGCCGAGTAGTCTTAACTCGAAGAATCTCAGCAATTTGGATACTAAACAAAATCGCTCGGCTTCTGAGGGCTTAACGTTTGCTGAATTGGAACTTCTTACGGGCACCGGGCTGACCGGGTTTCTTACGCTCGACCATACGCGGGTCGCGGCGCATCAAACCTTTGGCCTTCAGGGTGGGACGATACTCGGGGTTGATTTCGCAGAGGGCGCGGCTGATGGCGAGACGCAAAGCCTCGGCCTGGCCGTTGATGCCACCACCGTCGAGGTTGACCTTGATGTCGTATTGGCCGAGGGTTTCGGTCAGCATCATAGGCTGCTCAACCACATAGTGGAGGATGCTCGTCGGGAAGTACTCCTTGTAGTCGCGCTTGTTCACCGTAATGTTGCCACTGCCGGCCTTCATGTAGATGCGGGCAACGGCGGTCTTTCTTCTACCTAAAGCGTTGATAACTTCCATGATTACTTATTGTATTGCTTGATTGTGTTGATCTTGAGTTCTTCGGGCTTTTGTGCCTGATGTTTGTGCTCCGTACCCTCATAAACATAGAGGTTCTTGATGATGGCGTCGCCGAGTTTCGTCTTGGGAAGCATGCCGCGCACGGCGTGCTCGATGACGAATGTAGGCTTACGCTTCAGTTGCTCACCCACGGTGCGGATACGCTGGCCACCCGGATAGCCGGTGTAGCGGACGTAATACTTTTCAGTCATCTTGTTACCAGTGAGGATGACTTTCTCTGCATTGATAATGATGACATTATCACCACAATCGCTGTGGGGAGTATAGCATGCCTTCCTTTTGCCACGCAGAATCATGGCAACCTGTGAAGCCAAACGGCCCAGGATTTGACCTTCAGCATCGACGACATACCACTTCTTGTTGGCATGTTCCTTGTTGACGCTTACTGTTTTGTAACTTAAGTAGTTCATTTTGTGTTTAATAATGTTTATCCAATTCAATAAGACACTGCCTTTTTTAAGGGCGTGCAAAATTACACCTTTCTTCCTTACGCTCCAACTTTTTTGTGCATTAATTCATTTTCGCCCATAAATCAATGCGTTAGCGCGTTCAGAAGTCAGACAATGGACTGTTCTAACGAGGCCGCAAAAGTACTACTTTTTTGATTATCGGCAACGGTTTGTTTGATTTTTTCTAATTTTGCAGCCCAATACGAATTGAAATGTCCATCGAAATCAACCATATCACCAAGCGCTACGGCGAACAACTCGCCCTCAACGACGTGACGCTCACAATTAATAAAGGTATCGTCGGCCTGCTCGGACCCAACGGCGCGGGCAAGTCCACACTGATGAAAATCATCACCTGCTTCATCCCGCCCACCTCGGGCACGGTGAGCGTGGAAGGCCACGACGTCACCGACGAGCCAATGGCCGTCAAACGCATCGTGGGCTACCTGCCGGAACACAATCCGCTGTATTTGGACATGTACGTCCGTGAATATCTTGAGTTTGTGGCAGGCGTTCATCAACTGAAAGGCGAAGCGGCCAAGAAACGCATCACGGCGATGATTGAGGAAACGGGCCTCGGATTGGAAGCGCACAAGAAAATTGGAGCTTTGTCGAAAGGCTACCGTCAGCGCGTGGGCCTCGCCCAAGCCATGATGCACGACCCTCAGGTGCTCATCCTCGACGAACCCACCTCCGGCCTCGACCCCAACCAACTCATCGACATCCGCAACCTCATCAGCAACCTCGGCAAGGAGAAGACCGTGCTGCTCTCCACCCACATCATGCAGGAGGTGGAGGCCATTTGCGAACGCGCCATTATTATTAATAAAGGTGTGGTGGTGGCCGACGACAAAATCGAAAACCTGAAACAAGACAATGCCACGAGCAATGTGGTCATCGTGGAGTTTGAAACCGAGGTGGACCAAATGCTACTCCGCAGCATCCCGCAGGTGGGCCGCGTGCAGCGCGTGAAAGGCAACCACTGGATTCTCGAACCGCAAAACGATACCGACATCCGCGCCAATTTGATGCGGTGGTCGGTGGAGAAAGGTCTCATCATCAAGACTTTACAAAAGGAGGACTTGAGCATTGAGGAGGCGTTCCAGAAACTCACCAAATAGTAGTACACATTTCGCGCGTTGATATTTTTTTTCATACTTTTGCAGCCGTTTTCGTGAACATCAAATCAAACAATAATTAACGTCAAATCAACTAACAATGAAAAACTCATTCAAATGGATGTCAGCCGCCATCCTCATCTGCGGCCTGAGTTTTAGCATCGCATCATGCAAAAAAGACCCCCAACCAACACCGACACCGACTCCTGATCCGGAACCCATCACCCGAACCATGCTGACTGGCATAGTGGCCACGGGCGTGTCGTTCTACGACAGCGTAACTTACACCTATAACTACGATGCCGAGTACCGCATCTCAAGAAGCGAATCCCATGTCACTAACGAAGACTTTGTCATCCATGATTTGCATTTCGATTACAGCGCCGGTCACATTTCGGTGGCAGGCACTGAAAACGAATCTCCCGTCACCATTGAATGTACCCTTGACGACCAAGGTCGCATCACCCACTATGTAAAAACCCATGTCATAAACGACACCGTCACCGACATCACCAATGCTGACTTCACCTACGATGCCGATGGACATCTGGTAAGCGAATACAAAATCTCCAACGACGCCAATGCTCAGGGTGTCACCGTCAACTTCGTTTGGGAAGGCGATGAACTTAAGGCGAGAAACACGGAAGGTGACATTATCACTATCGACTATGTGGCTTCCGATGCTCCAGCGCAAGCTCTGTTCAGTATTATTGGTTACGACATCTTCTTGGAGGAACTTTGCGCTCAAGGCTGTTTCGGAAAGTTGCCGGCCCACATGCCCGCTCAGGAAACCATTACTACCGCAATCCCTATCCCAGGCATGGATCCTCTCGTCGTGACCACCAACTACACCTACACCATCAACGCTGATGGCCGTCTTGCCACATGCGTGGAAACAGGTGGAGCCAACGACGAAACTACCAATTACACTTTCATTTGGGAAGAACGTTAAGCGGACTTTTGTCTGATATGAAAGCGACTCGAAAGGGTCGCTTTTTTTATTTAGACTATTTTCCAATATATACTTGCGCATGAGTTTTTTTCGTATCTTTGCCGCCGCAAACGTGGAAAGATTTGATTTGATTGCAACCACAAGAAAAAATGCTAAAACAATGCTTTTTCCTTGGGTTCCTGAGCCTGCCGAAGGACCCTTTCAACTTCAGACTTCCCACACAAATTTATTATTAAACAACTAATAAACAATTTGTTATGGGTTATTATTTCACATCAGAATCCGTTTCGGAAGGCCATCCCGACAAGGTATCGGACCAGATTTCGGATGCCGTCTTGGACGAGATTCTTCGTTACGACCCCACCTCGAAGGTAGCTTGCGAGACTTTAGTTACCACCGGCCTCGTCGTGGTGGCGGGCGAAATCCGCACCAACGCCTACGTTGAAATTCAGGACATTGCGCGGCGCGTCATCGACCGCATTGGCTACAACAAGTCGGAATACCAGTTTGATGCACAATCGTGTGGTGTTTTGTCGGCCTTGCATGGCCAGTCCAACGACATCTTCATGGGCGTGGGCCGCGAAAATCCTGAAAACCAAGGTGCGGGCGACCAAGGCATGATGTTTGGCTTCGCCTGCAAGGAAACCGAGAACTACATGCCACTCACCATCGACCTTTCACACCTGCTATTGAAAGAATTGGCCAACATCCGTCGCGAGGGCAAGAGAATGACTTACCTCCGCCCTGACGCCAAGTCGCAGGTGACAGTGGAATACGGCGAAGGCTGGAAACCGCTCCGCATCGACACCATCGTCATCAGCACGCAGCACGATGAGTTTGCCGATGATGAAACCATGCAGAAACAAATCGAAGCCGATGTACGCAACATCCTCATTCCCAGAGCGAAGAAGCAGTTGCCTGTTCGCTTGAAGCGACTTTTTGGCGAGGACATGAAACTCTATGTGAACCCGACAGGCAAGTTCGTCATTGGCGGCCCCCACGGCGACACCGGCCTCACGGGACGCAAAATCATCGTCGACACTTACGGCGGTCGTGGTGCCCACGGTGGTGGTGCTTTCTCGGGCAAGGACAGTTCGAAGGTGGACCGTTCGGCTGCCTACGCCGCACGCCACATCGCCAAGAATCTCGTAGCCGCTGGCGTTTGCGATCAAGCCTTGGTGCAAATTGCCTACGCCATCGGCAAGGCCGAGCCTGTGGGATTCTACATCAACACAGACGGCACTTCGCACATTAGCAAGATGAGCGATGCAGAAATCGCCTTGAAAGTCAAGGAATTGGTTGACTTGCGGCCTTATTTTATCGTGAAGCGTTTCGGCCTCACCAACCCCATTTTCGAGGAAACGGCTTCTTACGGCCACTTCGGTCGCAAGGCCGAAACCCGCAAGGTGGAGGTCTATTACGAAGACAGCGACACCTTCCGCGAAGGCGAACACATTTACAAAAATGTCGAGTTCTTCGGTTGGGAAAAACTCGACTTGGTGGATGAATTGAAAGCGGCTTTCGGCTGCTGAACCAGACCAACTAAACAAAGAAGTGCCTGAAAACCAATTGCTTTCAGGCACTTCTTTTATTATCTACTCAAT
>Ga0310786_10011380_pt1 | contig 11104 bp, 4 predicted proteins | sample AusTroGonzalo_MG_FD_203881 | JGI IMG/M metagenome (GOLD analysis project Ga0310786, IMG submission 203881) | Bovine rumen microbial communities from tropical cattle in Woodstock, Queensland, Australia - Gonzalo_03 (v2) (version 2) | ecosystem: Host-associated > Mammals > Digestive system >...
CCTTCTACTGTCGAGATCGACGGAGATACATTAAAGCTTACCGATGAAGACGGAACAGAAGTATACACCCGCGTAAAGTAATAAAATGAGCACCGGTTTAGACCGGTGCTTTTTTACTTGACAATCATGTCGAAAAGTGGCATAATAGAAGAGTAATATTTTATGCGGCGGAATTGCCGTGAACAGGAGGCTAATATGGCAAATCAGCTCTGTATCGTGCTTGACTTCGGCGGACAGTATAACCAGCTTATCGCAAGACGCGTTCGTGAATGCGGTGTTTACTGCGAGATCAAGAGGTTTGACACTCCTCTCGAGGAGATAAAGGCACTCGACCCCATGGGCATTATCTTCACCGGCGGTCCTAACAGCGTTTACGACGAAACATCGCCCCATATCGCTAAGGAATACTTCGACCTCGGCATCCCCACCCTCGGTATCTGCTACGGATGTCAGCTCATGGCTTATACCCTCGGCGGAACCGTTGAAAGCTGCACCAAGAGTGAATACGGCAAAATAGAAGTAACTCAGACCGGCGGAAAGCTTTTCGGCGGCGTTCCGGAGAAGAGCATCGTATGGATGAGCCATACCGACTTCGTCAGCAAGCTCCCCGAGGGCTTTGACGTTAAGGCGACTTCGGAGGATTGTCCCTGTGCGGCATTTGAATGTCCCGATAGAAAGCTCTATGCAGTTCAGTTCCATCCGGAGGTCACCCACAGCCAGTTCGGAAAGCAGATACTCCACAACTTCCTCTATGAGGTCTGCGGCTTCAAAGGCGACTGGGTCATGGACGATTTTATTGATACTACCGTTGCAAAGCTCCGTGAGCGTATCGGTGACAAGAAGGTCATTCTCGGACTTTCCGGCGGTGTTGATTCATCAGTTGCGGCAGGTCTCCTCTCAAGAGCAGTCGGCAAGCAGCTGACCTGTGTATTCGTGGATCAGGGACTTATGCGTAAGGACGAGGGCGACTTCGTTGAGGAAACTTTCACAAAGCTGTTTGATATGAACTTCGTCCGCGTGAACTGCAAGGACAAGTTCCTCGCTGCACTCAAGGGCGTTACTGACCCTGAGAAGAAGCGCAAGATAATAGGTACTGAGTTCTATAACGTTTTCTGGGACAAGATCCGTGAGCAGGGAAGCGGCGGTTTCTTTGCACAGGGAACTATCTACCCTGACCGTATCGAGTCCGGTAAAGGTAATAAGGCAGGACAGGGAAGTACTGCCGTTATAAAGACACATCACAATATGGTAGCAATGCCTGAGGATATTCAGTTCGAGGGCGTTATCGAGCCTTTGGGTGACCTCTTCAAGGACGAGGTAAGAGCAGTCGGCGAAAAGCTTGGTATACCGCATGATCTCGTGTGGAGACAGCCTTTCCCGGGTCCCGGTCTGGGCGTACGTATCATCGGCGAGATAACCGAGGAGAAGATAAAGATATTGCAGGAAGCGGATGCTGTGTTCCGTGACGAGATAAGGAAGAGCGGCATCGAGAGCGAACTCAAGCAGTTCTTTGCGGTGCTTCCTGATGTCCGTACAGTCGGAGTTATGGGCGATCATCGTACATACGACCATCTTATCGCTATCCGTGCCGTTACTACCGATGACTTTATGACCGCTGACTGGGCAAGGATACCGTATGACGTTCTTGCTAAGGTATCGAACCGTCTCTGCAATGAGGTAGAGCACGTCAACCGCGTTGTATATGATATAACCTCCAAGCCTCCGGGAACTGTGGAGTGGGAATAATTTCCGAAGCGCTGCCTGTGGCAGATACAGCGAGGAAATTATTGCACAGCGGTCGGAATATCCGAGCATGAGCGAAGGAGATTCCGGGTCACCGCAAGAGGGTACCGCTTGTTCCGAAGCGCTGCCTGTGGCAGATACAGCGAGGAAATTATTGCGCAGCGGTCGGAATATCCGAGCGTGAGCGAAGGAGATTCCGGGTCACCGCAAGAGGGTACCGCTTGTTCCGAAGCGCTGCCGCTGGGAGAAATTATAAAATAAGAGCTATCTGATCCAATTGTGGACCGGATAGCTCTTTTGTGTTTATAGATTAGTAATATGCCCTTTCAGTGAAATACTAAAGCATAGTTATCTCCTGCTTTTGGACATCAACACGCGCCCTTGCTTCATACGGCAGAATTGCACGCGGTGAAGCGTGACCGAAGTTTACATTATATACTATCGGCAACTCGGCGTTGTCAACGACACTGCGCCAGACATCTTTGTATTCCTCATAGAATCGCTCATTTATCGGCTTCCCGACGATTATTCCGTTTACATTATCGAAAATTCCTTCTGCTTTGAACGCTTCAAGGTATGTCCTTAGAGTTTCGGGAGAAGGTGCAAGTTCGCTTGTTTCAGCGAAGAATATTTTTCCCTTCCACTCTTCAGCACGTGGGAATATATCATATCTGCGGATGATCTCTGACTGCCTTTTGAGATCGTCGGTGAGCTGCGGAACGAGCTTACAAGCGGGAGCCAAAAGTTCACCGAGCCTTTCAAGATTGCCGGCGAGGAGCATTTCTCCCATGCTGTCCACGCAGCCTCCGAGAAGCTCTCCCTCAAAGACCTTACTGCCCTGCAAGAGTTCATAGCCGTGGGTCTCCTTGTGTGAAACGGGCATAGTTCCGAGAGCGGCAGGTGAAAAGTCGATCCTGTCGTCGTACCATGTGCCGGACGGAGTTATCTTCCTACCGTGATAAGGCGCGAAACAGCTTCTGAACTGTACTTCCGAATAGGGAAGCATCCTGCCGGAAAGTTCCGCAATGTCACACATGAAAGCCTGGCCGTAATATGTCTGCAAGCCGAGCCTGCGAAGCATGAAGTGGTTATGGGTGGTATCAGAAAAACCGAGGAAGATTTTCGGGTGTCTGCGGACGGCTTCCTTGAATTCATCGTCCTCCATAAGATAGGGGATAGTGCGGAATGTTTCGATGCCGCCGATAGCTGTTATTATTGCACTGACCGAGTCGTCAAGGAAAGCAGCTTTCAGGTCGGCCGCACGAGCTTCAGGATGTGCAAGGAGGTATTCTGTGCCCTTGAGCGAATTCTCGGTAAATACGGGCTCAAGTCCGAACCGGCGGAGCTGGCTGATACCCGTCTCCCTTGTGTGGGTGCAGAATGGTTCACCGAGTGTGCCATTCGAAAGGCTTATTATTGCGGCTTTGTCGCCTTCTTTTAGTGGTTCCGGTATAAGCATATCTTTCTCCCTGTCACATTATGCCATTTCGCCGCGTTCTATTCTTTCTGAGAGGTCGTTGAGATAGACCCAGCGCTCCATTTTCTCTTCAAGTTCGGCTTCAAGCTGAGTCTTTCTGTCGGAAAGCTCCTGAAGCTTTACATAGTCGGATGAATTGACCATGATTTCTTTTTCCGTTTCGCTGATCTGCTTTTCGAGGATGGCGATATCATCGTCGATAGTTGCAAATTCACGCTGCTCCTTGAAGGAGAATTTCAGACGTGCCTTTCCGGTTGAAACGCGCTCCTTTTTTTCAGATTTTTTCTTTGCTTTTGGAATATCGTCCGTATCGAGCTCGGCGACCTTGGCTGCATAATCCGAGTAATTTCCGTTATATCGGGTGCAGGTGCCGTTCCTGAATTCAAATATCTCATCAGCCATTTTGTCGAGGAAGTAACGGTCGTGGGAGACCGCTATAACAGCGCCGCTGAAGTTTTCGAGGTAGTCTTCGAGTATGGTAAGGGTTGCGATATCGAGGTCGTTAGTAGGCTCATCGAGGAGGAGGATATTCGGAGCGGTCATAAGGATCTTCAGAAGGTAGAGCCTTTTTCGTTCACCGCCGGAGAGCTTTTCTATCCGGTTCCACTGGAGTTCAGGCGTGAACAGGAAGCGTTCGAGCATCTGTGAAGCAGTGACAGTTCCGTCGGGAGTACGGACGATATCTGCGGTCTCGCGTATGTATTCGATAACTCTCACAGTCGGATCCATGGACTCACATTCCTGTGAAAAATAGCCGATATTGACTGTATCACCGAGGACTATACTGCCGCTGTCAGGGGAGACCTGACCTGTGAGCATTTTCAGAAATGTGCTTTTTCCCTCTCCGTTTCTGCCGACGATGCCTATTCGTGCATCGCGTGAGATGATGTATGAGAAGTCCGTGATGAGCGGCTTGCCGTCGATAGACTTGCTGATATTCTCTATCTCAATGGTCTTTCTGCCGAGACGCGATGATACGGACTGGAGCTGTATCTTTTCCGTCACGACCGGTATCTCGCGGTTTTTGAGTTCCTCGAAGCGCTCTATCCTGTCCTTGGATTTAGTTCCTCTTGCCCTTGCACCGCGGCTTATCCATTCGAGTTCGTGGCGGTAGAGAGTACGGTTCTTGCGTTCGGCAGCTTCCGCATCGGCTTCGCGCTGAGCCTTCTGCATGAGATAATCGCTGTATTTTCCATTGCATACATAGAGATTTCCCTTGTCTATCTCAACTATTTTGCTGCAAACTTTATTGAGGAAGTAACGGTCATGTGTCACCATGACGATAGCGCCGCGGTACTTCATCAGCAGGTCTTCGAGAAGCTGTGCTGTTTCATTGTCGATATGGTTCGTTGGCTCGTCAAGGAGAAGAACATCGCTTGGCTGGATGAGGGCAGCGGCGATGCCGGCACGTCGCTTTTCGCCGCCTGAAAGGGAGCTTATATCGCGTTCCTTGTCGGTGATGCCGAGCTTATCGAGAATGGAACGTGCTTCGTACTCCTTGGCTTCACGGAGATCAGCCGGAAGATGGAGCAGTACCTGTTCGAGAACGCTGCCGCTGTCGCCGAATTCCGGTATCTGCGGGAGGTAGGATATGCGTGTCCCGTTGGTACGGATGATATCGCCCCTGTCGGGTTCTTCAGCGCCGGCGAGTATCTTCAGGAGGGTGGATTTTCCGGTGCCGTTGATGCCGATGATACCGACCTTGTCTCCGGAATTGAGGTAGAAGGAAACATCATCGAGCACCTTGCGTTCCATATATGTTTTAGAAATGTTCTGAGCGGTAAGTAATATCACAGCGCCCTCTCCTTGCATAGTAAATTCAACAGTATAATATTAGCATATTCTGAGGTAAGTGTCAACAGAAAAGCTGTCCGTGCGGACAGCTTTCTGATACAGTGTTTTATTTCTCAATCTCGATGATATACTTGTCATAGCCTTCCCATCCATTAGCGTAACGTGCGAGTATGATAACATCGCGGAGGGTGACTTTTCCGTCGCGGTCGAGGTCGGCAGCTTCAAGGTCGATATTGATATTCTCGCCGCCGTTGTAGTAGCGTGTTAGAAGAGCAGCGTCCTTGATATCAACAGTACCGTTAAGGTCTATATCACCGACCTTAACAACGACCTTGCCCATACTTTCCTTGAGCTCGGCGAGTTCCTGCTCAGCCTTAGCCTGAGCAACAGCGGCTTCCTTTGCAGCTTCCTCGGCAGCTTCCTTTTCGGCTAAAGCTTCCTCGGCAGCAGCCTCAGCCTTAGCCTGAGCGTCAGCGGCTTCCTTTGCAGCTTCCTCGGCAGTTTCCTTTTCGGTTAAAGCTTCCTCGGCAGCAGCCTCAGCCTTAGCCTGAGCGTCAGCCGCTTCCTTTGCAACTTTCTCGGCAGTTTCCTTATCAGCTAAAGCTTCCTTGGCAGCAGCCTCTGCTTTAGCCTGAGCAGCTTCGGCAGTCTTCTGAGCGGCAGCAGCCTTATCGGCATTCGCCTGCGCAGTCTTAGCGGCTTCCTCGGCGGCATCCTGTGCTTCTTCTGCGGCAGCCTGAGCTTCCTTAGCCTTTTCGAGCTTAGCCTTGAGGTCAGCGATCTCTCTCTGAGCGAGCTCGTCTGCGGATGCGGAACCGCTTTCGAGCGCGGCTATCTTTTCCTCAGCAGCAGCAAGGTCAGCTTCGAGTTCAGCGACTTTTGTATTTGCGGATTTGAGTTCTTTGTTAGCTTTTGAAAGCTTCTTTTCGGCAGCTGCGAGGTCAGCTTCTGCTTTTTCAAGTGCAGTGTCAGCAGTTTCGAGCTTTTCTGTGAGATCAGCAAGATTTTCATTCGCGGTCTTGAGTTCGGCAAGTGCGGTTCCGAGCTCTTCTTCAGCCTTAGACTGAGCAGCAGCAGCTTCTTCGGCAGCCTTCTTCTGAGCGGCAGCCTCTGCCTCAGCCTTAGCCTGAGCCGCAGCAGCTTCCTCAGCAGCCTTTTTCTGTGCTTCTGCTTCCTCAGCGTTATCGGCAGCTGACTTTAATGCTTCGTAATACTTTTCAGCCATTACGAGTTCTTCGTAGTTGGTTATCAGCGCTTTTTCAGCATCGGTCAGAGTGTCATATGAGCCCCTTGCGGAGGTAATCCAGCCGCCTGCTGTTTCAAGGTCAGGCTCATTTGTCCATATAGCGTTTTTGGCAGCGTCGATCTTCATTATGACAAGCGTTATCATGTCCGAGCCGAGTGCCGGGATACTCTCAGTCTCCTTTTCACCGCAGACTGAGCATACGCGCTCTTTTGAGCCCTCTTCGGTTGCAGTAGCTTCATTTGTGATTTCCCATTCGCCCCAATCGTGCTTGTGGGAGAAGTAGCCGGGCTTTCCTTCCTTGTCCATGCGGGCATAAGTGCTGTTTGTATGTTCAGCGTCATAGGTAGTTCCGTTTTCACCGGCAAGTGATTGGCAGTCGTTGAACATATCTGCTGACTCGGTAACGTTTTCGGTGTTCCACTTATCGGAAACGTATATGGTTTGAAGTGCTTCACACCCGCTGAACATACTATTCATTTCAACGGCACTGCCTGTATCGAAGCTTGTGATATCAAGCTCTTCAAGATTGCTGCAAAGGCTGAACATACCGGACATATCGGTAACATTGCCTGTATTAAAGTTAGTGAGGAAGAGCTTCCTGAGAGCCTGACAGTTCAGGAACATATTGCTCATGGTTGTGACATTTGAGGTGTTGAAGCTGTCAAGGACCAGTTCCGGATTTGTGCAGTCAGCGAACATATAGCTCATGTCGGTGACATTCGATGTGTCGAAGCTCTGGAGATCAATCACGTCAGCTTGCTCACAGCCCTCGAACATACGGCTCATGTCTGTGACATTTGATGTATCGAAGCCTGAGAACCTGAAGGATTTGCTGTTCAGACCCTTACAGCCTCTGAACATAGCTGCCATTGTGGTGACATTCTTTGTGTCGAAGCGGCTGATATCGACGGAAGATGCACCCTCACAGCCGCTGAACATAAAGCTCATGTCAGTTACATTTGAGGTATCAAAGTCCGACTCGATATGCAGGAGCTTTTTGCAATTCATGAACATTTCGCTCATATCGGTCACGTTTGAAGTCTTGAAGCCGGTCATTTCAAGTATCTCAAGTGATTCGCAGTCCCTGAAAAGTCCGCTCATATCGGTCACATTTGAGGTGTCGAATTTGCCTGCCTTAATCGTTACGACCTTCTTGCAGCCGGAGAACATCCTGTTCATATCAGTTACCTTGTCCGTAACGAGCTTCTCAGGTATCCAGAGATTGATGACGCGCTCACAGTTTTCAAACATACCTGCTGTATTGCTGACATAGCTTGTGTCAGCCTGCCTGATGTTGAGAGTGTCACTTAGCAGATCAAATCCGCTGAAAAGGCCGGAGCAATCAGCCGGGAGAACCGCAGAATTATCTGCTGTTATCTTGGCAACGTCAAAGTGATCGGCGTACTTCTGGACTTCCTTTTTGCTTATCTCACCGAAGAGATAGAGGGCGGAATAGCTGCGGTCATACGAGCAGCAGTGCTTGCTGAGATATCCCTTGTCGCCGGCGATAGTATCAATGCAGGCCAAATTGACATCGTCCTTTTCGCTGTCGAAAGCAGTCCCCTGAGCACCGGTGAGAGCTGTGCAGCCCCTGAACATATACTCTGACAAGGACTCGGACACATTGCTCATATCCCAGTTGTCGCCGACATAGATAGTCTCAAGTGACGAGCAGCCGTCAAACATACATCTTGTATAGTCGAACTTGGCTGTATTGAAGCTGCTGAGGTCGAGCTCCTTCAGTGACGAACAGCCGCTGAACATATAGTCGCTTTTGGTATTCGGGATTATATCCTTGGTATTATCAGTTGAAAACCTGTAAAGATTAAGCGTTTCAAGGGACAAGCAGTTCTTGAACATACCGCTGAATGTGTAAACCTCGCTTGTGTCCCATTTACTGAGGTCAAGCTCCTTCAATGATGAACAGCCGCTGAACATTTCCGCCATATCATAGGCAACGGGAGTTCTGAGATAGGTTATACCGGGATCGGTAAGCGACGAACAGCCCTTGAACATTTTGCTCATATGCATGACCTTGTCTGTATTTACGGTATAGGTGGGATCTCTGAAAATTACCTTTTCGAGCTTGGAGCAATCCTCGAACATACCGGTCATGTTCGTAACTTTTGCGAACGAAGCCTTTCTCAGGTCGATATCCCTTACTGCTTCAAAGCCGCTGAAAAGCCTGTTGCAGTTTTCGAGAGCTATCCAGTCAGATACGACGATATGCTCTGCGATTGGAAGATACGGTTCAAAGTCGTTCTTATTGAATCCTTCGTTAATGTAGAGAGTCTTTGTCTCGCTGTCATAGGTGACGCTTCTTCTGACTGTGAAGTAGCCGGGCGAATCTTCGCCTAAGTCCTCGCGGGCATATTCGCTGTCAGTGTGAGCACTGTCGTATTTGGTGCCGTTTCCGCCGACAAGTGAATTGCAGCCGATGAACATAGCTGACGATACATAGTTATCATAGCCGATATCCTGAAGATTGATATACTTTGAAGTGTAAATAGTCTCGAGCTTCGGGCATTTAGCAAAAGCATACGCCATTTTGTTTATAGCATTATTATAGAAACCGCTGATATCAACGGTAACGAGCTCGGGACAGTCATAGAAGAGATAGGTGATATCCGTTACATTTGTGCAGTCCGCCTTGGAAAGGTCTATTTCTGTGACTGACTGGAACTGGGACAGCAGAGAATAGCATTTTTCCGGAAGAACAGCAGTATCGTCGGCAACTATCTTCTTTATCTGCTTGTTGATCTCCGAGTTTCTCACGCAATTGACTTCAATTTCATTCTTGTCGATCTTTCCTCTGAGCGTGAGAACACCGGTATCACTGTTGAAATAGTAGCATTTATTTGCATTGGATTTCTTGTATGTGAAGTAGCCGGGAGCGTCCTCGCCGCCGTCTATACGGGCATACTCTCCGTCAATGTGATCTTCATCGTATACTGTTCCGCTGCCTCCGACAAGCTTTTCAGCGTCACGGAACATCACATCAGTATAACCGGAAGCGGTGAATTCATCGGCGTATATCTTTTTTAGTTCTGGACAGCCATTGAACATAAGTGACATATCTGTGACGTTATTTGTAATAAAACCGGAAATATCAAGAGATGTCAGTTTGGGGCAGATGCTGAACATACCGCACATATTTTTAACTTTTTTTGTATCAAAGTTTGAAAGATCAAGCGAAGTCAGAGAAGTACACCACGAAAACATACCAAACATATCGGTAACTTTGCTTGTATTAAAGCTTGAAACATCAAGTTCTTTAAGTTTTTCACAGCCTGAAAACATACGCTTCATTTCGATGACATTGCTTGTATCGAAGCCTGAAACATCAAGTTCTGTGAGATTTTCGCAGTCCATAAACATACAGTTCATGTTTTTTACATTGCTCGTATCCAGGACTGAAACATCAAGAGATTCCAAAGAATTACATTTATAGAACATATAGTTCATATTAGTAGCGCCTGAAGTATAAAAGCCATTGCCCAGTTTGATCGAACGCAGCGAGCAGCAATTGTAGAACATACTGCCGAAGTTGACAACATATGAGGTATTGAACTTACTGAGATCAAGTTCCTCAAGTTTAACGCAGTCTTCGAACATACTGATCATACTTGTAACTCTTGCAGTATCAAAGCCGGTGAGATCAAGCTTTTTCAGATTATGGCAGCAGGAAAACATTCCGGACATATCAGTAACAAATTCGGTATTAAGATTGCTTAGATTTATAGACTCCAGGTTAGCACAGCCTGTAAACATATATCCCATGTTTTTAACATTTGATGAATCCGCTTTTGACAGATCTATAGACTCAAGATTTCTCCATCTATTAGGTTTCGTATCAAAATCTGTATATGAATGCACAAATCCACCGTCAAAAAGCCTATTACAATCCTCCGGCAGGACAGTTCCATATTCTGCAACTATTTTTTTAACTTTGGTGTTCTCACTAAACTCTTCGATCTGCTCTTTGGTAAATGCACCGTGCAGTCTCAGAGTCGAACCGTCAAGCGTAACAGAACCTGTTGCAGAGGCATCCGCTGTAACGCCCGGAGCTCTCAGTGAGACTCCGTTTCTTGTCTGCGGCATTCCGCCGCTTACTATACAAAGCGCTAATATGAACGCTGCTGTTTTCTTAAAGAATTGACCTTTCATCTTCGCTTCTCCTTTTATTGAAATCAAGATGCCCGGAAGCCCACGGGCTATACATAGTAATTATATCACATATGTCATAAAAAGTCAATGTTTTGCACAGATTTTTGTGCATTCGGCGAGACACAAAAAGCCGGGACAGAAAGTCCCGGCTTTTCCGGCATTATGCCGCCTTGAAGATAAATCTTATGAAGTTATACATCAGCGGGATGACAGTGCTGCTGTCGTGTCCGCCGCCCGGTACTGAGATATAGATATTATCTGTGCCGTGCTGAGTGAAAAGGTCACTGTACTGCTTGGGATAGTCTGTTACCATGCCGTCGTTCGTACCGCCTGCTATCATCAGCAGATAAGGAGAATACGGCGGATCGATACGCATATCGTCCTTGCTCATAACGCCGGGATGAGTCATGATCGCGTCTCTCGTGGGGAAGATGCCGGGAGCAGGTGCGCCGCCGCCGATATATCCTACCTTGTCACAGCACTTGATACCGATGTAGAGAGCTTCTCTGCCGCCCATTGAGAAACCTGCAATTGCAGTATTCTCACGCCCGGTCTTGACAGGGTAGTGGGATTCGATATAGGGCATAAGGCTGTCCGGGAAGTCCTCAACGAAGTTGTCGTAGCCGGGGACATCAGCCTGACCGTTTCCGGTCTGTTTTTCGTGCTGAGGATCGGTG
>Ga0310786_10011382_pt1 | contig 11103 bp, 7 predicted proteins | sample AusTroGonzalo_MG_FD_203881 | JGI IMG/M metagenome (GOLD analysis project Ga0310786, IMG submission 203881) | Bovine rumen microbial communities from tropical cattle in Woodstock, Queensland, Australia - Gonzalo_03 (v2) (version 2) | ecosystem: Host-associated > Mammals > Digestive system >...
CGGACGAAGAAACGAAAAGTCCTCCGAGTCCGCCATAAGGAACTGAAGCCCGATCGTCGAGACAATCCATTCGCCGCGGAAGTCAAGCTCCAGAGCCCCTCCGCGCACGTGCAGCGCCTGCGTCACGGTGCGCACTTGGCCCGTTGGCACCGAGACGTCCCGCCAGACATCCTGCCCATTCGCCGTCAGCCGGAAACGATTGGGGCGCCCGGGCTGGTTTCCGGCAGAGACGGTAAGGTAGTACCATCCGTCGGAAAGGCCGGTAAAGCGGTAGACGCCGTCAGTGCCGACTCCGGGGTACGCGCCGACATGCGAATAGTACGCGCCTTCCATGCCCCCGACATAGGGCCAGCGGAGGTAGTCGGTCGATTTCCAGCCATAGCCCCTGGCCGGATGGTAGACGACGTCGCCGTCGGCATACGCCTTTCCAAAGCGCGGGGCGCCGAACGCAAGCAGGCGCATGGGCTTGAAGAGGTCTGAATAGCGGAAGGACGCCATGGCGTGATGGCGGCCATAATCCTCGAACGATCCCTCCCTCAAAACCAGCTTCGCGCCGACAAAGCCGCCCCACGACGTCCCGATGTCGGACCCAGCCTCAAACAAGTACCCTCGACCGTCGCGGCGCAGCGTCCACACCCCGCAGACTCCGTCGCAGTGGCGCCACCCGTCGGAATTGCTGGCGTTCAGGTCCCCTACGCCAAGCGGGTTGAAGTCGAAGACCATGCCGCCGACCGCCAGGTAGCGTACGCTCATCCGCTCGAAGCCCGGTCCGAAGACCCCCGACCGCTCGTACTGCCCGTCGAACCGCCCGTCATACGCCCTCCACGGCTTCCCGTCCAGTTCCGCGTGCGGGACAACCAGGCGGATGCGGCGTTCCGAGAACCCGTCTTCGCCGTATGCGCTCCGGCCGGCCATGGTCAGCTCGACATGCCCCTGCGGATGCACCGCGGCCTCAAGCCGCACCTGGCGGCCGCCGGCCTCGCTCCACATGTTCCAGACTCGGACGCCATTTGTCGTCAGCGACGACAACCGAAGGTCGCCGTCGTCCGCATCGCCGCGCAGAAGCACGACGCGCTCGACAAGCGGACGCCCTTCTCGGAATATCGACATGGCTCCGCCGGACATTCGCACGTCGAACGGCACGGCCGCAGCCAGGGACGCTGCAGTCGCCACCATAAAAAAGGCCGCGTGGCGCATGTTCACCTTGCCTTTCGCGCAAGGACAACCCGGTCGACACGCAGCCGCCCGCCGCGCCAGGCCGCCGAGAACCACACTTCGAACCTGTTGGGGTCGATCTCCGCGCCATCGGCAGATGCATAGCACCGCGTAAGCGGCACAGAGCACTGCCAGGACGCAGGAAACCAGAGGACCGACTTCGGCGACAAGACCCCGCAACCGGCCCTGAACCATCGGTATGGCGCGCCGTCCGCCTTCGGAATGTCCACGCTGAAGTTCTCGGCGGCGCAGCTGCTGAAGTCGTAGAAGCCGCAGGCCATCGGCGTTACCGAGTTCTTCTCGCACATCTCGATCGCCTTGCCGCGAAACGCAGCGGGGTCGTCGACCTGCCTTTCTATCCCCTTGGCCTCGATGCTCCGAAGGTCGAAGCAATAGACATCGCCCGCGACGTTCGTCACCCCGGGCGGCATGTCGTTGAATGCAAGCCCGTCTATCTCGCGCCTGGCAACCAGCGCTTCGGCCAGCTCGCGGGCGACAGACTCCCTCTCCGCCGGGTCTGAAATCTCGCTGGTCAAGTCCTCCACCGCGAAGCGCAGGTTGTTCTCCTCGTCGAGCCTGCGCTTCGCGCGCTCTTCTGCGGAGGCCCCGCGAAGGTGCATCAGTTCGGCGTCGGTGGAGGCGAGGACCTTGGCGATGCGGGCCCTCTCCACGGGAAGCTCCGCCAGGGAATATGCGGCGGCGAGATGCAAGCGGAACTTGTCGTAGAACGCCGTCGACCGCCACGCCAGGTTGCGGTTGAACCACAAGCCGCAGGTCGCAGGCGGGTTGCCGGCTATCGCGCCGCGGAGAAGGTCGATGGCCTTGCGCATCTCACCTGCCGCGCGACCGTAGACGGTGCAGTACTCGTCGACCAGCCTTTCGACGTCGCATGAGGGATCCCAGTAGCAGCGCCCTTGCACGTAGGCGTCCAGCTCGTACAGCGGCTGGTCGGTGTACTCCTCCTCTACGAACAGGCGCTTCAGGCCCAGGCTGTGGAAATAGCGGGCGTCCGAGGCGACGGCGTCCACGCACAGCTCCGGGAAGGTGCGGCCGCGCGAGAAGTGCGTGTTGTTCAGCACGTAGTCCCACAGCTCCATCGCCGGGGCGACGCGGAACCACTCCTCGACCTTCTCCCGGCGCGGCCGGTTGAAGTCGGAGGCCAGCGGGCGCATGTGGTCGCTGTACATATACAAGTCGCAGAGCCAGACGACAACGTTGGGCTCTATGCGCAGGCCCGGCGGCACAAAGTCGGTGTTGACGTAGGCGAACGTGCGCACGCGTATGTCGGGGTACACCTTGGCCGCCTCGCGGGCGACATGGTTCACGAAATCCATCTGGAGCCATGTGTCGCCGCCCTCCTTGTGCCCGCCCGGAACGGCATTGTGCGCCGCTATGACCTCCCTGCAGCGTGGACAGTAGCAGAACCAGGACGACCCGTCCATCTGCGTCAGGTCGTATATGCACGGATAGTCGCCAGGGGCGATGCGCCTGTCCTCGGCCGCAAATGCCAGGAGCGACTCTGTGCAGATTCTGCGCACGTCAGGATTGGTCATGCACAGCTGTCCGCACCTGCTTCTTGACTTGGCGTCGACGCAGTAGCGGTTGCCGTTTTCGTCCATCGAATAGTACTCCGGATGGTCCTTCCAGTACTTCTTTGGCGGCACGTAGGAAAAGGCGCTGTGGCAGTTTGGGGTCATCTGCGAAACGCGCTCACTGCCCTCTATGTCCCCCTCGCGGAAGCGTATGCGCAGCCTCCTCGCGTAGCCGCTGCCGTCCCACCAGTAGTTGCGGGTCTTTGGACGCGTGCGCTTCGACGGCGTCGCGCCCGACCAGACGTCGCGACGGTATATCACCGGCTCGTCGCGGTAGTCGCAGACCGGTATCTCCAGGCCCCTGTCCACCCTGTACGGGTCGTCGCCCGACATCGTGAGCATGCGGTACCCGGCAAACCGGGCCAGGAAGTCCGTCATGCCGTAGGACGCCCCGGTCGGAGTGCGCGACCATATGAACGCTCGGCCGCACTCGGCCTTCACGCGAAAGCCAAGATTGCGTATCGAGGCGTCCGCAACGCCTGCCGCGCGCGCCGCCGCGGTGTCGCCCAGGTAGATAACGGCCTTTGCATTGCGAGGCGGGGCAGACTCCCGGAACAGCGCTATCGGCGAGCCCGTCACCTTTGAAAGCGCGTTAGTAAGGTCGTCCATGGCGCCGCCGCCCCACGCGGCGACGCTGTGGTAGCCGCGCGCGCCGAAGAATGCGTCCGGCGCCACCACGACCGCGTCCGCCGCCCGGAAGGCCGCTTCCGGCCCGGCAGAAAGCCCGGCCAGCGGCACGGCCGCCATTGCCACCGCCATCAGTGCCCTAAGTGTCGTCTCCATGCCACATCCTCCTCAGGCGCCGCCGTCAGCGGACCACCATTATCAGCCCGGGGACCTTCACCACGCTGATACCGCGTCGGGTGGCCCGGACCGAATACCTGTCCGGCCGCGGCGTGCCGTTCAGGGAAACGGCCCAGCTGCTGACCGCGCCCAGGTTGAGGCACCCCTCAAGCCCGTACGGCAGCAGAAAAGACGGCTCGTCCGGATTGACTCCCACGAGGCTGATCTCTCCGCCCGCGGCAAAGTCCGCTCCCTTGATCGTGCCGCAGCCGGCTGCGGCGTCATAGGTGATTCCCGCAACACTCACGGGGCTGCCGAACGAAAGCACGGCGCCTTCTGCGACGGATATTTCTTCCATGCCGCTGGCGCGGACAGGCGCGACATGCCCGGAATAGTCGAGGGCATAGCCCGGCAGCAAGGCGGACGTGGAGTTCGCGAACTTGTCGGCATAGCCCGGATTCGAGAACCACCCCTGCGACGTCGTCGGCTGGACGGCGGAGTCCACCGTCGAGAGCAATGTCCAGGAAACGCCGTCGGCAGACCCCTCCACGATCCACGACTTCGGGTCGCGGGTCGTAGTTCCGCCCCAGGCGCGCAGGTCGTACCTGGCCGGCCTCTTAGCCCATCCAGGAAGCCGGAAGACGAAAGTCATCCACGTCGAGCGGTCGTTTTTGTCGATTGCGGCGCCGCGGGTCCAATATCCCCCGTTGTGGTCGTCTACGCAGATGCGGTTCATCGTGCTCAACTTGGTGTCTCCCGTGAACACGCTCCAGTCGGCGTCAGCCATCGCCAGCTCGCCTTCCTCGAGCTCGTGAACGTACCCCTCGGCAGCCTCGCGCCAAGCCAGGTTGGCCGTGACAAGCGTCCGGTCCTCGTCCCAGAATGCAATAGCCCGGAACATCATGTTAACCTCCGAAGCCCCCTGCAGCTCGCGGATGCTCAGCCTGAAGTAGCGGAAGTCGTTGGTCGCGGAACCGATTTCGAGCGTGCCGCCATCTACGGACATCTTCGTCGCGGAAAGGTCGCCCCCGATCTTCCAGGTGCCAGAACCGCGCTTGACGATGCGGGAGAGCGTGCCGACGCCGTTCGTCGCGCTGCGCACGGCGTTCCTCATGCTCCCGTCAAGCACAAGCGCGTTCTCCCCGCCCTGCGCGGAGAATATGTCCGAGACTTCGATGGACGCGACTCCGGCGTCCGACAGGGCTCCAGCTCCGCGGATTGCCACGGGGCGGCCGGCCGTGGCCGCCATGACCGTGCCCGTCTCGCCGGAATACCTAAGCGTGGCCAAGTCGGCCGCGCACACGTCGGTGCGCCCGTCTCCGACCGCCAAGGCGTAGGGGACTGCGCAGCCCCCGGACTGTCCATAGTAGTTCGTATGCAAGGCCGTCGAATACCCCAGCGAGCACGGCGAGCCGGCCGGCGCGATGCTGTCAAAGTCTAGCACTCCCGCCTTGACGTCGACCGGGCCGCGCCAGCCAAGGCCGTCGCCAGAAAGCTTCCAAGTGCCGGAACCGCGCTTTTCAAGGGCTATGCCGCCGCTCTGCGAATTGTCCGTGAGCGAGCTCGCGAGACCGCACGGCGTACCGCCCTCGCCGTCAAGGACCAGCAGCATCAGGCGGCCGTCGTCGTATGTCGCGCTCGGGGAATAAGTCAGGGGGTTGGCCAGCATCAGCCCGCCGTTGGGGCCGCCGTCGAGAACCACGACCTGCTTGCCGTACGAGTTGGAGAACTGGAAAGCCCTGGAGGACACCGTCTCGCCCGTCCCGAGGTAGCGCAGGCGCATCTCCGCTCCGTATTCAGTGCCATAGAACCATGTCTTGCCGGCAACGCCGAGCGAACCGGGCGAAGCCAGGGTGCCGTTGCCGACCGAAGCCACCGAGAGGGTGCCGCCGTAGAGGCGTACCGTGGACGACACGCCGTTCGACGCGGAAAGGATTGACTGCCGACACGCCCAGGCGGTCCCGTCGCCGACGGATTGGTTTCCCACGGTGATCGCCGTAGCGCCCTCGAACCTGCCGGAGAATGCGTACTCGGGCGCCGAGTCCGCGTAGCCGACAGGCGTCCCCCTGAAAATCAACTGCTCCCCGGCGGCATATCGCACCACGCCGGCGCCAGACAGCCCCTGGAAGAGCGAATACGTGTTATATGCCGAGCCGTAGGAGAACACGCCGTCCGGACCGACGTCGACCTTGGGCCAACCGTCAGCACTGTGGTAGACGCGCTCGACGTGCAGGGTCCCGTTGCTCGCAATTAACCAGCCGGAGAAATGTACGTAGTTCGGATTGACCGGCTCGAACCTCGCCTGGCCGCCTCCGAGCTTGACGATGCGGGCGCCATCTGTGCCGACCAGAAGCCCGGTGTACACGCACGAGTTCGACACGTCTATGGTGAGCGAGGAGCTGCTGTTGATCTTGATGCCGTCGACTGCCGAGACGTGGCCCCACTCGTCGTCTGTCACGACGGCATGCGCGGAATTGTACAGGTAGACCGTGTCGCCCGCGCCAGGCACGCGCTCCTCCTTCCACTGGCGCGGGTCGTTCCATCCGTACGAGACGGACGAATTCCAGTACACGTTCCCTGCGACAGCGGCTAGCGTCGCCATTGCCGCCGCCACGGCGGCCGCGCATTTCTCTTTCATTTCCATGCCTCCATTGTTTGCTGATTCCATGGTTCCTTGACTTGACCTTGTCCAGTTGACCGCCTGCGGCTCACGCCTCAGCCATGCGAGAACCCCTTCCCGACCAGGTGCTGCACGTTTACCGGGAGCTTGTTCAACACCTCGACGCGCCTGCCGAACTTGCCAAGGGTCTTCTCGACCAGAATGTAGTCGAGGCCCGGCACGACGATGTCGTTCCAGTCGCGCGAGAAACCCCTCACGGCGACGTCTAGCATTGTCACTATGCGCTCGCCGAGGGGTTCGTCCGAGTTGAGCGTTATTGCGCCGTAGAACTCCTGGCACTCCGTGTAGCCCGCGTTGTGAGTGCCGGTGTAGGGCTTGAGCGAAACCATGTCTATTTTCTTGCCGTAGCGCCTGGAGACCTCGTCGGAGCGGGCGGCGAAGTAGTCGACCAGGGCCTTCTCCTGCAGCCTCGCCGGCAAGCCGTTCTCCGCGACGTCGACATATGCGTCCAGGCCGGCCCTGTAGGCGCCATCCACGAAGTCGAACCAGTACTTCTGGTCCTCGGTCAGCTTGGCGGGGCTGTCCACGCAGACGACGCTGCAGCGCTCGCAGGCGGCCAAGCCGTCGCGCTTCGGCCCGACGCCGAGCATCACTACGTCGCCCTCTGCGATCACGCGGTTCATCGCGCGCCCCACTATCGAGCGGCTGGACTCGCCCGCACACACCATGACGTCGAAGCCGCACGTCTCTACTCCAAGCTCCTTGGCTATCGCATGCCCCCACTGCGCCACCTGCGTCTCGTACAGGCCGGGACGCAGCACCGCCAGCATGCCCTCCAGCATCACGTCGCAGATCCTCGAGGCCTCCGCGGCCATCCGCATCTCGTTTTCGCTCTTCTCGTACTTGACCTTGAACAGCAGCTCCCTCGCGTCGACCACGTTCTCCTCGCCGCCGAACATCTGCCGCAGCACCTGGAACATCTTAGCGGGAACGACCTCTGTCGGCGTCAGGAGCCCGATGTTGGCCGGCCTGCGCCCGCAGGCCTCCTCGAACACCTCTTCCAGCGTGACTGCAGCCACCGGATACTCCTCGTCGGCCAGCTTCAGCATCTCGACCTTGCGCACCTTGCAGCCGCTGCGGTACGACAGGAGTTCGGCGCAGTAGCCGCCCTCGAGGCCCGCAAGGAGGAAGAAGCCGTTCCTCCCGACGACGCCTGCGACGGGCTCGACGTGTATGTTGGTGTTGCCGCCGAAATACGGCACGTCCCCGCAGTAGTGCTCGTCGGAGTAGACGAATCCGAGGTCTATGCCGTTTCTCTCGAGCGCGTCCCACATCCTTCGCCAGCGCGCCTTGAACTCGTCCGGCCCGATCCGCCACTCCTTGTCGAACGACGGCGCACGGGAGAGCACGTCCGCCACTAGGCCTGCGTCCCTCTTCCAGCTTGATGCGTCAAACATATGCATTCCCTTTCTCCCTGCAGGCGCCGATTTCGCCTCAGCACCCGACGTCCGCCACGAGCTTCCTGTAAGGTCCGAAGTCGAACTTGGGACGCGGGTCGAACCGCCTGTACACCTCGATGAACCTCCCGTCAGGCAGGCGGCGGCCCTTCCTCTGGTCGACAAGCGAGGATATGATCGCCGCCTGCGACGGATATCGGCCGATGGCCTCCATGACGCCATTCTCGGTCGCCGCGTCGGCGATCGCCACGGTGTTTCCGCGGAGCCCTGGGTCACGCCCCGCCACAAGCGCATCCTCGGGGTCCATCTCAGCCCAAACTGAATACTGCGCCACGCTCCTCACGGCATGCGGCTCCGCCCAGTCGCCGGAATGCTCGTCGCCGGCCTGGGGCGCGTCATAGGCGGCCATGAGGAACGAGGCAAGGTGGTCTATGTGCTCGTGGTAGTGGTTCGGCGCAAGCACGCGGGTTATCCGGCGCCTGCGCAACTCGGTGACTGTCGTTCTGAAGTGCCCCTCCCGGACAGGAGAAGCCTTGCGCCCGACGTACTGTATCGCGCTGAAGTCCGGAAACCCAAGAAACAACACGTTCTCGGAAGGGATGCCAAACGCCCCGTAGCAATCGAGCGTCTCCATGCGGCGGCGCTCCACTATTCCTTCACGCTCCCCTGGCGTAGAATAGCCGCAGGCCCCGTCGCAGACGACGAACACGTGGACTTCGGCGCCAGAGTCCAACGCCGCCCGCATGGCGTACGCCGCGCCGATCACCGCATCGTCGTCGTGGGGCGAATAGACGCAGACGCGCTCGTCCGGGCCCGCCCATCCGGGGAAAAGGACCTCGGCCCCGCCCGCACGCCTGTCTTCAACAGCCAGAAAGCTCACGCTCATCCCTTCAACCTCCATGTCAATCCGGACAATTCCAGACTGCGACAATTATACCACAAGCCCCATCCGTCAATGTTCTCATATGCGAAATTTCAATCCCGCAAATGAAGTTTCGCATTTACGCACATATGCAGTGCCGGACCGGTCGTTCCGGCGCGTCTTGCCAGTTATGGTATAATGTCCGCCGATGGGCGCAAAGTCTCCTAGCTCCACGATACTCTTCTTCCATTCGCAGCAGCGCGACCGAGGTCCCGCCGAGGAAAAGCTCCGCGGCATCTACCGCTTCGCGCGGGCAAGCGGATGGAAGATCGTGGTCCTTGAGGCGCCCACGAGCAAGGGAGAGGTGCGCGGCAAGATCTGCACCTGGCAGCCTCGCGGGTGCATAGTGGACATGAACGAATCCAGCAAGTACTTCACTGCCGATTCGCTGTGCTCAACGCCTACTGTGTTCCTCGACTTCGACAGTCGGCAGGCGCGCGGCATGACGTTCCGCGTGAACCACGACCCCGACGCAATCGGCGCGCTGGCAGCCAAGCACCTGCAGGGGCTTGGGCTCGACAACTTCGCGTTTGTAGGCTATTCGCGCGAATGGAGCTGGTCCAACGCAAGGAAACTGTCGTTCGCCTCCCACCTCGGCATTGCCGGCACACGGCTGTCGTCGTTCGAATTCCCCGTCGAGACCGTAGTGCCGCAGACCGTCAAGCGCAGATTCGTCCAATGGATGTCGAGGCTAGACCTCCCATGCGGGCTGCTGCTTGCCGACGACGGCCTTGCCGGCGAAGTCTACCCTGTCTGCGCCAACTTGGGGCTGAACATACCTCAGGACATAGCCGTTCTCGGCATTGACGACAACGAGCGCCTGTGCGGGAACCTCAACCCCCCAATGTCATCCATCCTGCTGGACTTCAGCCAGGCGGGCTGGAAGGCGGCAGAGCTCCTGTACCGCGTCATCGAAAACCCCGCGATGAACCCTTTCGTGTCGACGTACAACCCACTCGGCATATCGCCAAGGGGGTCGACCGCACTTAAAATCGCACGAGAGAACCCGATAGCGAACAGGGCGGGCAGACTTGTGGAGCAGTTCGCCGCCTCAGGCGCAAATGTCGCCGAAATAGCCAGCCATTTCAAATGCTCCCGCAGACTCGTCGAGCTCAGGTTCCGCCAGTCAACCGGCCATTCCCTTCTGGACGCAATCCACGCCGCCAGGCTCAACACGGCCATTGAACTGCTGCGCAGCAAAGTCGCCATAGGCGACATCCCGTCACTGTGCGGCTATTCCTCCGAATCTGCGCTAAAGTCGCTATTCAAGAGGCGCTTCGGCAAGACAATGTCCGAATGGCGCAAAAACTGGCTGTCGCACAAGCAGTAATAATCGCATCCTCACTCTACAGACAAAAGACTCGGTCAAATGTGTCGCACGTTGTGACATCTTGGCGCAAAACAGTCCGCTTGCCATGCCCCGCACGCGTTGGCACGGCCTTTGCTCCTCGTTCTGCGTCAACAAGGAAAGGAGCAAAAGACATGAATGCACTGATGAACATAGATCCGTGGGGGTTCCTGGACGACCTGTTCGACACAGGAAGCAGGGCGCTGCGTACGATGAGGGCGCGCGCAGCAGGCCGCTTCCCGCCGGTCAACGTGTATCTCGACGACACGGCCGTCATCATCGACCTCGAACTTCCCGGCAAAACCGCAAAAGACGTAACGCTCTCGCTCGAGCCTCAGGCCGTCGTAATAGCCGACAAGCCCGCCGAACAGGCAAACGGCGAAACCGGCAAGCCCGAGAACAGGGCGCCAGCCTGGAGCCGCCGCCTCGAACTGCCGTTCAGGGTCGACGCCGACAAGGCGAACGCGAAGTTCACCGACGGCATCCTCCGCATCGAACTGCCGAAAACCGAGGCAAACGGCGTGCGGCACATTGCGATAAAGTAAGAAACAAGGAAAGGAGACTTGAAATGAACAGCGAAGAGAAATTCATCGTGCCTACGGCGACATTCGCCGAGAAACCGGCGGAGTACGAACTGAAGGTCCAGATTCCAGGCATTGCCAAGGAGGATGTGGACCTCCACATGGAAGGCAGGACGCTGACGCTTAAGACACGCTCGAAATACCAGAATCCGGCAGGCTTCAGACAGGTCGCGGCCGAATTCGAGCGCGCGAACTACGCAATGAGCGCAGACCTTCCCGAAATGGCAGACCCCGCGGCGCTCGCTGCAAAACTCGAGAACGGAATCCTGACCGTCACGATCAAGAAGCGTCCCGAGACGCAGCCGCGCAAAATCGAGATCGGATAGCCCCACGCCAGAGCGACCGCAAAGACGATGCGCCACGATTCCGGTCTTCCGCATATGCAAAGCCAGCCTCTCCGATACAGGAGAGGCTGGCTTGTCGTGCCAGGCGCCGAAACGCCGTGGCGATGGACCGCGAGTCTTACTTCTTGACGAGCTTGCGGACCGCCTTGTGCGAGCAGAACGTGCGCTCGGTGTAGAGCTTGGCCCTGCGGGAACGGCCCTTCTTCGCCTTCTTGACGACCTTGATCGCCTGCAGCCAGGG
>Ga0310786_10011384_pt1 | contig 11102 bp, 12 predicted proteins | sample AusTroGonzalo_MG_FD_203881 | JGI IMG/M metagenome (GOLD analysis project Ga0310786, IMG submission 203881) | Bovine rumen microbial communities from tropical cattle in Woodstock, Queensland, Australia - Gonzalo_03 (v2) (version 2) | ecosystem: Host-associated > Mammals > Digestive system >...
TTTACTTTTTCATGGTTAAACCTCCTTTTATTAACGTGGCAAGCGTTTAAGATATTGCAGTTCGTAGTCATCGCTGTACAACTCTTTGAAAGTTTTTAGCGTTGTTTCCTTTATGCAATCTATTTCTTTTTCCGTTGCGGGTCGTGTTTGGATTAAATAGTAACCCTCGCACGCCACATTATGCCCCCAATTGACCGAAAATGTTGTAAAAGGTTGTGTAAAAGTAGGATAATCCCTAATAAATATTTCAATGAGTTTGTTGTCCCTTTTGTGTGTCCTGATAGTGTATTTTAAAATTTGCTTTTTCATGGTTACGCCTCCTTTAAATTGTTGTCATCATACAGAATAACTGGCCCATTTTTACGTATAAGTTCCAAAGATTCACGGGAGATTAAAAACAATAAAAATTGCTGCCTTTTCTCGTTCGTTTCGGAGTTCGCAAAAAGCCCTATATTTTTAATTAGATATTCCAAGTAAACTTGTTTTTGTTTGTTTGGAATATGCTTAATAAATTCTTGCTCAAATCTCGGGTTATACATTATTTGCCCCCCTTGCGTTCAAAATAGTAAGTATTGAACATTTTCCCGCTTTGGCGTGCTGTTACTTTGTAAAAACCGCTATTTGTAATAATTGCTTCGTGGCAATTGAAACCAACACCGCCCGAGAACGAAACGCCCCACAAGTCAATCGTAGCACCATAACCCGAACCCAAATATTTTTTTGAATGTTCTTTTTTATACAAACTAATCAAGGCAGTTTTCAAAATGCCCAAATCTTTGTTAAAACATTCTGCCGTAGCGGTTGATTCCTTATCATACCCGCACCCACCAATCTTGCGAGAAACGTTGTAATTTTCCCCCGTTCTGACTTCTGCTTGCGGATTTGCGCCCCATGTTGCGGATTTGTACCACTCAACAGAAACAGAAATAAAAGCGGGTATATTCGCAATGCAGATTTTTTCTATTTTGCGCTTTGTTGCTTCTGCCGTTTTCTTGTAATTCTCAATGACTTTGTTATTGTAGGCATCTACAATAAACTTGTAATCATTTTCGGAAAATTCCTTTATTTGCTTTTTGGAAAATTCCTTCTTAATAAACCAAGCATCTAGCAATTTTTCTTTATTGGGGTAAAACTCTTTAAAATACCCGTCATTTTTGACACGTTCAACCGCCTTTTTAAGCGATTCGTTTACCTTCTTAAAAGCCCAATTTTTCAAAGTTTCGTTTTTCATGTTTTTATCCTTCCTTTTTTTATTGTTGAATTTTACAAACAAATTAAAGCGTACAACATAACGCCAAAACCGCTAAAGAATACCAAAGTATCGTTTATAAATTTTGTTTTCATATTGTAACCGCCTTTTGTTGTTGTCTATATATAATATAGATTTGTTTGTATTCTATGGTATAAAAATTTTGTAACTGGTGTAAAAATGCGTTGAGAAAAAGGGCAGTTTTCACAACAAAATTAGTGCACATTTGCGTATGCCGTTTAATTGCGTTTGCGTGCGTTCTGAGGCGTTTTTTCTTTTACCCTTGTCCTAGTATGGAAAAATTTTTTTAGGGGCTAGGCACAACTTTTACACATTCCATCTACAACTTATCAACAAGATATAAACAAGACCGTGGGCGTTGAGAATTTTTACAATTTTCTCAACGGAAAACAACACAAGAATAAATTTTTTATTCCTTTAGTGCTATATAATACTATATTGATAGTATCAACAAACAACAAACAAGCGAGGTTAACAAAATGGAAGTATCACACTACAAAATCAAATGGCACATAGCTATCTTCAAAGTTAGCAAATGCAACACCAAATGGAAAAAGTTTAAAATGGAATACAACAAAAATTTCAATTATTACGGAGTTATAAACGAAAACAAGATTTCTTTGTGGCCCATGAACCCAGATAGAATCAAATGGATAAAGGAAAATTTGCCGTGGGGATGTTCCGTAAAAATTATTTCTTTCACCGATAAACAATTCGGGGAACAACTTAATTTTTACGGCAGATACGAAGATTAAAAAAAATCAAAACGAGGAAAATCAAATGAAATATAAACTAGAATTTAGCAAAGACGAAATTATCACGTTAAAAAGCGTATTAAATGACAGAAAAGAAACTTTACAAAGGGTTTCAAATTACAAAAAGTTGTCATTAAATCAAAAAAGCAGACTAAATGAAATAAACAATATTTTAAAAGAAATTAAATATAGATGTATTAATTTTTATTGAATAAAAGGAGGTTTAACCATGAAAAAGTAAATACCACGATAGCAAGCAGCTACCACACCCGCCCCGCAATTATGCGGGGCTTTTCTTTTGCTCCAGCGAATCCACGAACGCCAGAAGCGCACGCAAAAAACAACATGGGCGCATCTAGGCTAGGGGGGTATGGGGGGGAAAGGGCGGAAAATAAAGGGGGGGGTCTTTATCCCATACATCCGACACACCATTTTTTCAGTGCTATTTAAACGCAAATGCAGCCCCTCTGAGGGCTTTTCTGTTTTACCCTATACTTACTATCGCCTTCATCAAATTAGGGGCTCATAGCGCACGCTAGGCCCTATTTTTTGAGCAGTATGTCCGTGCAGTATTTTTGTTAAAAAAATCATACGGGGTGTCTTTATAGTTGGCCTGCGAAGTGCGCCATAAGGGGTTGAAAACGATTTCGGTTTTCGGAAATCGGAATCTGTTTTCGGTTTCGGGGAAAATCGGGTACGGGGTTCCTGCGTGATTGTCCGTACAGACACCCGCCCCGTCATTTTTTTACGGATAAAAATTCATTTAGGTACTGCTCACTTGAGCATCACCTTCACCATGCGCTCAAGGGCGTCCTGCCTGCTCCGTATGCGCTCAACGGCATCAAGAACATCCACGATGCGCATTTCCTCGGTGGTCGGCTTGAAGTCCTGCAACTGCGATAGGATTGCAGTGCGCACCTTCCCCGCACGTTCAAGAACCTCGTCAAGGTAGTTCAGCCTGTCCTCTATCTCCTGCAACCGCTTCCCGTCAAGACGTGTGAGCCTACGCCTGCGTAGCCTTAAAGCCACCAGTATGCGCTCAACTATTCCTACCTTCTCGGGGGGAAGCGTCCCCTTCGTGTAAACCTCGTCAAGGCCGCTGCGCTCCGTCTTGATGTTCTCAATGTCCGCACAGGTACGTGCGTGCTTCCTGCGCAAATCAATGTAAAGGTTCAGTTGCTCGTCCGTCATCGTTGTCTGCTCCGATAGGGGTTGATGGGGTGTTCGCATAGATATTTACACCTTGACGGAGGGGGGAACCATTTTTTTCACTCCCTCCCTCTTAGTAAAAATTTAGTAAAGAGTGTTGATAATCTGTTGATATGGTGTTGATAGAGCGTTCATAATTTGGTTGATATTGTTGATAAGATGCTTGGAAAAACGTTATCGTGACAAGCGTTACGGAGATTTTCTGTGGTTGGGGAATCCTTGGGAAAATGTTGGGAAAATGCTTGGGAAAAATTCTTCCCGTTACGTGACGATTTGTTATCGTTACTTTTTATGGCGAAATTTGGCTAAAAAGGGCAGAAATAAGGGAATTGTAAGTTTTGGGAAAAAAGTAACGGTGAGTTATCGTTTACATACCTACCTACCATACCATTCCTACCATCAATAAATATTAAAGAAAACTTATACAAAAGAAAAATTTTTCCGAGATTTCCGAATGTTGACAAATTGTTGATACGATGTTGATAGATTTTTCGTATATTTCGGGTATGCAGACACCACGTTCAAACATTTCGGCTAAATGCTCCCAGTATTTCGGGGACAACCTCCTGGGCACGGATGACGATGGCTCACCCTTCGGGCTAGTAAGGGCGAACCAGTACGGGGAGGTTGCCTACCAAGATTCGCTATCGTGCAGGGAACTCGGCAGAATCCTCTATGCGGGTATAAACCCCGACATCAAGATTGCCGAGGATGACAGGGAATTGCAGGCCCTCATGACGATTGCAAAGAACACTGGCATCAAGTCCGACAAGTTGGGCGTGTACATCCTCCGTGCGGTGAGCCTAATCTTGCAGAACAACTCCGACAAGGGGTACAACTTCTGCTCCTATCGGGGCAAGATTGCGGAGGAACTGCGAGACAACGGCATAAGGGCTGCTATTGACGCAATCCGCTACTGGAACCCGCAGCGTGCGGGGAAGGGTAAGAAACCCGCCTTCTCGTTCCTCTACCTCTGCATCATCCGCAGGATGAAGGGTACGCTCACGAAGAACAAGCAGAAACTGCTTCGGAGAATCCGCAATGCGGAGAAGAACGGGAACCTCGCCAATCCCGAGTTGTACATCTGCCTCGGGGCGTTCACGAAGGAGAACTACTTTGACGGGCGTAAAATATCGGATGACGTGACCGATGGGCAGACGTTCATGCAGGCCCACGAATACTACAACCTTTTGAAGCAGCGTGCCATAGCACGCATAAGGAGCAAGTACCATGGCGATAACAAGTCCGAGAGTTCTGAGGCTGCTAAGGACTGCTAATTCGGGATTTGACCCGAGGGTGATGCTCGGGCGTTCCACGGGCATGGTTTCCCGTGGTAGCGCATGGGGTCTTGCCGCAGACCAAGCGGGTGCGGAGGTGGGGCCTTCCACTAGGACTGCCGTAGACTTGGGCCTTGCGGGAGCGCAGGGAGAACCGAACGAAGATGGTATTGCCGAGAACATCCAAGACCCTACCCATACGAGGTACATCTTCGTGGGGAACATCGCCTGCTGCCCGAGGTGTGCGGAAATGAGCGGCATGGAAGTCCCTGCGGGGGTGAGCATCTTTGAGTTCAGCCACCCGAACTGCCGATGCCAGATTGTACCCGAGAGCGTTGCGAACGGGATGCTCATGAACCAGTTGCCCCGTCCGCAGAACAACACCCCGACCTATTTCGGGAAACCCGCAATCCCGTACACGAAGGCGCAGACGGAGGCGGCAATTAGGCGTGCGGACTACTACGAGAACGTCATGGATAGGAAACGCATGGCGATGATGGGGTTGTGATGCCTAGGGGAAGGAAAAAGGCGGGTATTCCCGTAATCGCACGTAAACGCACCTTTGGGACGATTTCTCCGCAAGGTGCTACCAGAGTACCCCCTAGCGAAAAAACGGGCTTGCAGACCCATCTGCGTGCAAATACAGGGGTGTTTAGGCCAATGAACAAGGAAAACGGGACTCTGGACGTGAAAATCTTTAGGAGGGGCTTGAATGTTCAAGACCGATGACATTGAAATCCCGAAGGATGAACTTGAAACGCTCGTCCAGTCCGACCCCACGCTGCTTGATTTCGTCACGAAGGCAACGAACGCCTTTAGAACGAACGAGACCATCCGTCTTGCGTGTTTCAGCAGTGAACAGATGGACAGGCCTTTCCTCAAGTACCTCCTCTACAAGTTGGGATTCCGAAGGGACGTTGAGTTCCTTGACTACCTTGACGACCCGCAGACCAAACTGCACAAAAGTGTACTGAATTTCCTCTATGACGAGTACGAACTGGCGAAGAAGGACTACGAAATGTCCCTCGCATCGGACTGGATTGCCTCTGGGAACGAGAAATCTGCCGCTGCGAAGGTATTGCAGGTTCTCAAGCGTGACACTTGGGGCGAGAAGGCCATGAACATCACCAACAACGCCCCCACGCAGATTGTTTTCGGGGAGAAGGCCCCCAAAAAGACCCCTGCGGAGAAGGTCGGGTGGCATGGCGTTGACAAGTTGGTTGAAGGAGGGCTCATTTGAGCAGGCAGAAGGAAAATACGCTCAACATTGAACTGCTCCCGCATCAGCGGAGGTTCTTGCAGAGCGAAAAGACGTTCACCATCCTCTGCGGTGGGCGTTCTTGCGGGAAAACCTTCTGCGCATCGTGGCTCGTTGTCCAGTGGCTGCTCCGTGGCTACGATGTCCTGTGCACCGCACAATCGTACAAGACCCTTGAACGTGTTCTTTTCAAGGGCGTGGTTGAGAAGATTGCGGAACTCGGCATCACGCCCGAGTGCAACAAGACCAAGATGGAAATCCGTCTCAACGGGCATACCGCATACTTCTACTCGGCAGAAAAGAGCAACATTGACAACGTTCGTGGCCTCACCAACATCAAGGCACTCGTCATGGACGAGGCGGCTCTCGCAAGCAAGGAGTTCCTTGACGTTGCGATGGCTACGCTGCGTGGCGAGGGAATCGGAGACCCGAGAATCTACATGATGTCAACCCCGAAGGGCGGCAAGAACTTCTTCTCAAAGATTATCCGTGAGACACCGCCCGAGGACATTGAAATCATCTACGCACGCTCCCGTGACAACACCACGCTTTCGGAAAAGTTCTTCCGCTCCCTTGAGGCCACGTACTCGGGAACTTTCGCTCGGCAGGAACTTGAGGGCGAAATCCTTGATTCGGACACTCCCGACCAGTTGTTCTCCTCGCAGGTCATCGCCACGATGATGAACAGGACTTCCCCGTGGAGCGAACATGACATCCCCGTTGTAGGCGTTGACATGGCCCGATATGGTGACGATAGCACCACCGCATACCTCCGCAGGGGAAGGTGCGTGGAAAAGTTGTTCTCAATAACGAAATGCGATTCTTTCGTGGTGTACGAAATGCTTCGGCAGAACTTGATGTCGCATAACTTGAAGAAGAACCGCTGCGTGTTCAACTTTGACGGGACGGGCGGTTTCGCATCTGGCGTTGTTGACTTGATGCGAAAGGCGCAGTACATCGTGAACGAACTGCACTTCAACTCAATGACGAACGTCAATTCCGATTACTTTGCGAACCTCCGTACCATGATGTACTTCAATTTCAGCGAGGCTTCAAGGCGGGGACTTTCAATCCCGAATGACGAGAAGATTGAAATGCAGTTGTCATGCGTCCGCTACTTCATTGACGGAGGCGGCAAGAGGCGTCTGTACCCGAAGGAGCAGATGAAGGAAATTCTCGGGTATTCTCCCGATGACATTGATGCAATCGCACTCACGTTCGCACACGGGAACATGGATGACCCGTTCAAGGTTGACCTCGGGTTCCTTGACCCGAGCTACGATTTTGAGGGTGCTATGGAAATGATTAACCAATCTTACGCATGGAGAAAAGCACAATGAACGAGAAAGAATTTGAATACGATGAAGGCACGCTCGCACGCTTGAAGAAATTCATCCGTGACTACGATTCTGTGTGCAAGAAGGACGTTGAACGCATGCGGAGGGACAGGGCTTTCGCTGCGGGAGACCAGTGGAACGAATACGAGAACGATGCCAACAGCGGAAGGCCCGAGGCGGTGTTCAACATCATAGACAACTTCAAGAACGCCATACGGAACCCGTTCCTCTCACGTCCTTTTGACTTGAGCTACGAGACCGCAACGCCCGAATCCACGCCAGTTGACAAGATTAACGAATGGGTGAGGAACTTGCAGAACGAATGGCAGACGAAGAACGCCATTGAGACTGGCCTTGACTGCGGCATCGACTGCGGACGTGGATTCATGTACGCAACGAATACCGAGAGCAACAAGGTTGGCGTTTTTGCGGTCAATGACCCAACGATGGTGATGTTTGACCCGAACTCTACCGAAATCAACGGAAGCGATGCGGAACGCTGCGTAATCGTTGAGTACGTGAGCAAGCAGAAGGCGAAGGCCAAGTACGGGATGCGCTATGACGAGGAATCAAGGGACAACATCGTTCCCGACCTCGGTGACAACTACCGCCCGAAGGATGACATGTGCATCGTCATCAACTTCTACGAACTTCTTCTTTCCTATGACAAGGAACAGAACGAAATGCGGCAGGTGCTTTTCTCAAAGTTCGTTGACGGGAGCATCGTTCAGCAGAGCAAGCTCAACCTGCGCCATATCCCCGTTGTTCCGATTTGCGGCACAAAGACGTGGATTGACAAGCATAGCACTTTCGTGGGCATCACACACAAGTTGCGTTACCCGCAGATGGTAATCAACTATGCGGTACGTCAGTTGATGGAACGCCTCGCACGCACCCCCAAGTCGCAGATTGTCATCGGCAAGACCGCCTTGCAGGGTAACGAGACGTACTATCAGAACATGGACAAGAATCTTTCTCCGCTCCTTCCGTACAATGACTTCACTAGCGGTGGGCAGAAGATTGAGCCACCGTTCCGATTTGACAACTCCGTGCAGTGCGATGACATCATCAAGATTGTGCAGGGGCAGATGGAACTCATGTCTACCATCGTGGGCATGCCGCTCACCGGAATCGCAGGTTCCCTCGGTGCGGAGGAAACGGCAGAGAGCATCCTTTTGCGCACAAAGTCAACGGAGAGCAACGTATCGCACTTTACCGAACATGCGAAGCAGAGCATGAAGCAGTTGGGCGTTGTGCTATTGGAATGGTACGAATTGTATTCGGACGAACCGATAAACGGGGTACGTCCCGTTGTTGGCGCAGGCCCCGAGACAATCACTTCCAAGGCAGAGGCACGCAGGCAGTTGCTTGCGCTCTCGCAGTTGTACCCCGAGAACATGAAGCCCGTAATCGCATACGGAATCACAAAGACCTTGGACAACGTTGAAATTTCTTCCGTTTCCAACATGCTTGCGAAACTTCTGCCTCCCGAGGTTCTTACCGATGAAATCCCGCAGGTTGCGCAGTTGCAGAAGCAGATGCAGCAGATTGTTGACTATGACAGGCAGCAGATGGCGCAGAAGGACGAGCAAATCAAGAACCTTGAGAACCAGTTGTTGCAGTTGCAGTTGAAAACCGAGAGCGAATACAACATTGCCGCCATGAACAACGCAAGCAAGGAAAAGATTGCCGCCATGCAGTTGATGGGCAAGCAGCAGGAAACCGAGCAGAAGGGCGCACTTGATGCGCAGAAGATGTACATTGACGCCAATCGTGAGCAGCAGAAGGCTGCGCTTGAACTTGAGACCAAGACCAAGTTGGCGAACATAGAAATCGTCAAGAAACTTGCCGACCTTGACATCCAGAAGCAGAAAGCGGCCCTTGACGAGCAGGCGCAGCAGAGAAAAATTTTGGCGCAGAGCCAGAATACACCATGATTCGTGGTGTAAAATATGGAGTGCGGTGAGGTAGCTAGTGCCTCGCTGCGCTTTGCAGACCACTAAACTAGATAGGCAGGAAAAAGCCATGTCAACATCAGTAGATAGACTGAACTCCGTTATTGAGCGTGAGAACGTTTCGTCCCAGACCTTTGATGACCTTGAAAAGTCACTCAATCAAGGCCAACCACAGGAACCCGAGAAAGGAACGGACACTCCCCCCGATAACGCTCCGAATCCATCCGAACCTAAAGTGACGGGAGACGATGGAGGTAACAAACCGCCCGAAGCGGAGAAAGGCGGTGCAGCAGGTGGGCAGAACACGCCTAACGAGCCTTCCGTAGAAAAACCGAAGGACACAGACCCGAACAACAACAAGCAGCAGCACACTCCCGAGGAGAAGCGTGAGTACGCTTGGCAAAAGTTGCGAAACGAGAACAAGACGTTCCGCACGCAGAACGAGCAACTCACGCAGCAAATCAAGGAATTGCAGTCGCAGATTGATTCTTTCAAGCAGAAAAGTTCGGAACCGCAGGAAAAGTTGACGAGGGAAAATTTCGCTACCGAAGAAGATTGGTTGCGTTACCTCTCGCATGACCAGAACATGAAGGACTTTGCGGCCCTTCAAAATCAGCAGAACGAAGGCTACCTCAAGCAGTTGCAGGAACAACAGAGAATGTTGGTGATTGCGGAGCGAGAGGAAGCATTGTTCCCTGCGGAGAAACGGACTGAATACGTGCAGGTGGTAAATGCCGCCATGGGAGCGGGAATGAAATCCGCTCTTGAGAACAATCCCGACATCATGCAGTTCATTGACAACTCGCAGATGGGGCCTCGCATCCTCTACCATTTCGCCATGATGCCGAAAGACATGATTGCGATTGCGGAGAATCCGAATCCCGCATCCCGTCAGTTCATGCTTGCCAACCTTGAACGTGGCCTGTACAACCACTTTGTTCTTGGAGCGGGAAATCCCCAGAACGGGAAACCGAACCCCGAGACGAACACGAACCCCAATCCTGCCCCGAATCCTTCGGGAGCACCAACCAATCAGTCCACCCCTCCGAAGAAAGTACCTCCCCCCGTAATCGGCAAGGTTGGTAGCGGGATGGACAATACAGACCCCGAATCGCTTACCGAACAAGAGGTAATCAAGGCGTATAGAAGGGTCACAACCTAACGGAGAACAACATCATGGCTAACGAAACCAATTCTTTCAGCCTTAACCGCAAGACCCAGTTCCTCGCTGCTGCGGTCAATGACAACGTGCCGTACATTCAAGCCTCCCGCTCCTATCTGAAGGGCAAGGTTGAAGGCAAGAAGTGCGGTCTCACCTACAACTTCTACTTCCCCGACCCTGGCAAGGCCTATGCGGGTACTAGCGAAGTAGACATCACGAATGACCTCAAGGTTGTTACGGAACGTGAGGTGTCCTGTACCCTCATGAACGCCCGTACCTCCATTGAACTCGGTACTTGGGAACGCCTTACCGAGATTGAAGATTTCGTGAACGAAATCGCAGAACCCCGTGGCATGACCCTCGCTACCGAAATTGAAATTGATTCCATCACCCGTGGTTGGAAGGTTTCGGATGGTGCTAGGGTTGTCGCTGCTGCCGACCTCGGCATGGATGACCTCGCAGGCATCGCTGCCGACCTCAAGGCAATCCGCAGCCGTGGCAAGTTCCGTGGCTTTGCCGACCCCTCCTTCTTCCACTCTCTCGGTGCGAAGAACCTCTCCCTGTTCTTGCCGAATGACATCATGCGTGAAATCTACCGCAGTGCCTTCATCGGCAACTTCATGGACGTGGACTGGGTGTCCGAAACCTACATGCCGACCCTCTCCGTGACGGGCGGTATGACTGGTGCGAAGGTCACTGCCATCGGAACCGATGGCGTGAGCGTGACGGGAACCAACCTCTATGCGGGTATGATTTTCACCCTCTCTGGTGTCAATGCTTACTGCACTGACATGTTCGGTCGCAAGACCAAGCAGGAAAAGGTGTTCATCATTGATTCCGTCAATGGTGGCGGTACTGCGGGTACTCTCTCGCAGCGCA
>Ga0310786_10011385_pt1 | contig 11102 bp, 7 predicted proteins | sample AusTroGonzalo_MG_FD_203881 | JGI IMG/M metagenome (GOLD analysis project Ga0310786, IMG submission 203881) | Bovine rumen microbial communities from tropical cattle in Woodstock, Queensland, Australia - Gonzalo_03 (v2) (version 2) | ecosystem: Host-associated > Mammals > Digestive system >...
TCTGCGCCCTGTGGAAGGCGGAAAACTTTGACCCGGAAGGCCTGATGGCCAAATACTATAAGGCCGGCGCCCGCTACTTCATGTCCCAAGGCACCCACCATGACCATTTTTTCAATTACGGGTCAGCCATCAACCGGATGAACAGCGTCAACGTGGGCCCGCATAAGGATATTCTGGCCCTGTGGAAGGCGGCGGCGGACAAATACGGCATGCCCTTCGGCATCAGCGAGCATCTGGGCGCCTCCTTCTCCTGGTGGCGGGTCAACAAGGGCTGCGACAAGTACGGGCCCTATGCCGGCGTTCCCTATGACGGCAACGACCCGGCCTGGCAGGATTTCTATTTTGCCAATCAGGAACACGGGACGGAGAATCCGACGGAAGCCTCTCCCTGGTATACCCCCAACAAGGAATACCATCGCTACTGGGTGCGCTGCATCAGCGAAATGATCGAGCGCTTCGAGCCGGATCTGATCTATACCGACGGGTCCCTGCCCTTCGGCAGCCACTGGCTGGATGACGGGGCGAAGGCCAGCAGCAGCTACGAATGCGGGCTGGAGATCGTAGCCAAACTGTACAATACCTCCATTCGCCGCCACGGGGAAAACCGCGCCGTCTACCTGCAGAAGGACCGGAACCCGGAGATCTTCAGCATCGGCGTACTGGATATTGAAAAGAGCCAGCTGCCCGGCATCATGCCGGAACCCTGGCATACCGACACCTGCATCGGCAACTGGTTCTACGACGTCCGCGACCCGTACAAGCATCCGGACCAGATTGTGGAAATGCTGGCGGATATCATTTCCAAGAACGGCGTCATGCTGCTGAACGTGCTCCAGCGCCCGGACGGCACCATCGATGAAGAAGCGGATTATATCCTGACGAAACTCGGCGAATGGTTCGCTGTCTGCGGCGAAGCAGTTTACGGCACCCGGCCCTGGCGGGTCTTCGGCGAAGGCGACACCCGGGTCAAAATCGACGGTTTCACCGAAAACAAAACCGAGTGGAACCGGAACGACTTCCGCTTTGTGCAGAAGGACGACACCGTATACGCTTTCATGATGGGCGCTTCCGGCGGCGAAACCGTTACGCTCCGCAGCTTCGCGGAGCAGGAGGTCCGGTCTGTTGAACTGCTGGGCTGCGGCCCCGTTCCCTTCCGGAAGGAATTCGGCATCCTGATCGTATCCCTGCCGGAGAAGCTGCCGGCGTTCTGCGCCAACGCGCTGAAAATCCGATAACCAAACAAGAACCATGGAAACCATAACGATATCATACGAGGAGACTGAACCATGAAAGACCGCCAAATCTACTGCCTGAACAACATCGCCAAGGTTGGCACCGACTGCTTCCGCAAGGGATATACCCTGACAGATTCCATTGAGGACGCCGCTGGCGTTCTCGTCCGCTCCGCGGACATGAAGGAAACCGCTTTCCCGGCAGGCCTGCGCGCCATCGCCCGGGCCGGCGCCGGAGTCAACAATATTCCGCTGGACCGCTGTGCCGAGAACGGCATTGTGGTTTTCAACACCCCCGGCGCCAACGCCAATTCCGTCAAGGAACTGGTGTTGTGCGGCATGCTCCTTGCCAGCCGGGATGTGGCCGGCGGCATCCGCTGGGTGCAGGACAACGCCGGGGATGAAAACATCGCCAAAACCACGGAGAAGGCCAAAAAGGCTTTCGCCGGCAACGAGCTGAAGGGCAAAACGCTCGGCGTCATCGGCCTGGGCGCCATCGGCGTGCTGGTGGCCAACGCCGCCGTTTCCCTGGGGATGAAGGTGTACGGCTTCGATCCGTATCTGTCCGTCAAGTCCGCCTGGAACCTTTCCCCGCTGGTCATCCACGCGGAAAAGATCGAGGAAATCTACGCCGTGAGCGATTTCATCACCATTCACGTGCCCGCCACTCCCACCACCAAGGGAATGGTCGGCGCCGAAGCCCTTGCCCAGATGAAGGAAGGCGCTGTTTTGCTGAACTTTGCCCGGGATACCCTGGTGGATGAGTCCGCCCTGGCGCAGGCCCTGGAAAGCGGCAAGGTCCGGAAATACGTCACCGATTTCCCCACGCCTGCCAGCGCCCGCATGAAAAACGCCCTGGTAATTCCCCATCTCGGCGCGAGCACCGAGGAAGCTGAGGACAACTGCGCGGTGATGGCCGTGGAGGAACTGCAGGACTATCTAGACAACGGCAACATTCACAACTCCGTGAACTATCCGGAAATCAACCTGGGCGTATGCGAAGCGGAAGCCCGCGTCGGCATTCTGCACCGGAATATTCCCAATATGCTGAGCCAGATTACCGCTTTCTTCGGCTCCCAGGGGCTGAACATCGAAAACATGGCCAACAAGAGCCGCGGCGACTACGCCTACACGCTGCTGGATATCAGCCATCCCATGCCCCATGACACCGTGGAACGGCTGAAGGAGATTGACGGCGTCATCCGCGTGCGCCGCATCGTCGAAAACAAGGGATAAACCCTACAGTCTTTTTCTCTTTTGCATATTTTCCCACAGCACCTCTGCGGCCTGCCGCGGGGGTTCTTTTTTCGACTCTTTGTCTGTCTGCGGCTGTTTTTTCCGCTTTTCCCGCGGCGCCTCCTCCGGATTCTTTTCCTTTTCCTTCAGCCAGTCGAGCCGGCGCTGGGCCACATCGAACAAAAACAGGAAACCCGCCAGCAGCATCAGCGGCGCCGTCAGGTCCACGCGCTTCCGTGCCGCCGTATTCGGAAAGTCCAGCAGCCCTTCCGGCTCCGTGCAGACCTTTCCGCCGGTCTCCTCTGCCAGCTTTTCAAGCGTTCCCTCATCCCGGACCCGCTGGTCGTATTCCCTGCTCCAGGCAATCACCCCGCCACCCCGGGTTCCTCCCAGAACGGTTCCTTCCCGGTCCTTTACGGCCACATCCACCGCATACGCTCCGGACAGCGAGGTGTCCATCGCTGCCGCGAACTCATCCGCGGATACCCGCTCCAGCACCAGCGTTTCCCGGCTGCCGTCCGGCCGGACCACGGAGGCCTCCGCCCGGGCCGCACTGTCCGGCACCTTCTCCGCCCGGTAACGCAGCATGCCTTCCGAAAGGAGAATATCCCCGTCCCCGCCGCTTTCCGGCAGAATCCAGCTGATCATCCCCGCAAAGAAGGAAGCCGCCTGATCCCAGGAGAGAAAGGATCGGGTCCAGCCGCCCTCCGTGTCGCTCGTCCAGCACAGCACTTTCCCGGCCCCGTACTGCCACCAGGCCAGGATCGGATCCTCCCGGTCGCTGGCCAGGCTGACGGTCGCCAGCGGCTTCTCGGTAGTTCCCAGATAGCCGTGCAGGGCCGGAAAGCCGTCAAAGCCCGTCATGGACGCGTCCGTGACCACGGGAATAAAGGTCCGGTTCTGCACATAGGAACCGGTAATCTGCATGGTATCCCGCGTGAAAATCCGCGGCAGGCTGTCAAAAGGCCCTGCCGTATAGGCCCGGCCTCCACCGAGCTTCGCCAGCTGCCGCATTCCGGCAGTGTCGGCCCCATCCCCGACCGCCACGGTGGTCAGGGTAATGCCTTCCTGCGCCATGCTTTGCACTACCAGCTGATACCCGGTATCCCCGGCTTCGCCGTCGGTGAGGAAAATCACATGCCGGTAATCCGCCTGGACCGTTTTCAGTGCCTCATAAGCCATCGCCAGAGGGGTATAGAACGCTGTTCCGCCGCCCGGGCGGATCGTGGCCACCTGCTCCTGCATTGCCTTCACATCGGCTACCGGGCTCAGGGGCACCACCCATTTTCCCTCATCGTCAAAGGCGATCACACCCGCCTGGTCCCGCTCCGTGAGCACCTCCAGGGCGCTGCAGGCCGCCTCCCGGGCCAGCGCCAGGCGGCTGATTCCCCAGGCTTCATCCATCATGGAGCCTGATTTGTCGATCACCAGCACCAACGCCGTCCGCGGCAGGTCCATCCGGTTTTTGACATCGATTGTCACCGGCAGCATTTTTTCCAGCGCACTGCCCCGATATCCTCCCAGGGCGTAACTGCTGTCGCCCCCGAACACGGCAACCCCTACCCCGAGCTCCTTCGCGGCGGTATCCAGCGCGGCGATCTGCTCCGCGGAAAGGTTTTCCGCATCCACATTCACCAGCGCCACCGCCTGGTAGGCCCACAGATCTGCCGCCGCGGAGGGCAGCATCCGGTCCGGAATCACCGTGACCCGGATGCCGGCCGCTTCCAGCATTTTTTTCAGTTCGCCGCCGGATCCGGCTTCGCCCTGTCCGGAGCTTCCCTGCACCAGCAGTACCCCGATTTCCCCATTGACCACGGAGAAGGTGCTGTTTTCATCGTTCATGCTGACGGTGTCCCCATCCATCACCAGCCGGGCCCCGCAGGTGACAACCCCGGAACCTTCCGCTACAGCCTCAAAGGCGAAGGTGTTTTCCCCCTTCCGGAGGGCCACCTCCCGGGTTTCCACCGTCTGCCGGTTCCGGTTCAGCACCAGCGTAGCATTCCCCGCCGTGTTCGCGTGAACCGTCACGACCGTCGTATATTTCTGGCCGGCATACAGCTCCGCGGGCACTTCCACTTTCGTCACCTGGGCATCCGGCCCGCCTCGGTGCGCGGTTTTCAGCACGTTGACGGGAATCCCTTCCACGGCCTCCCGATCCCCGGTATCCATCGTTACCAGCCCGTCGCTGATGACAGCAATCCCGCCGTTGGCATCCGCCGGGAGCAGGGCGGACGCCAGCTGCAGGGCTTCTCCCAGGTTGCTGGCGCCCCGGTCCACCCGGCTTTCGATGCCGGAAAGCTCCCCGGCCTGCCCCAGGCCCCGTTCCACCCGGGCATCCCTGCCAAAGGCGATGACGCCGACGCGTCGGTTCTCGCCGGCATTCGCCAGCGCCTGCCGGGCCAGCTCCAGGGTCTGTTCCGTTCCGGCGGATGCGCTGGCGTCCACCAGCAGCCACGCCGTCCGGTCCGGGCTGGGGGCCAGAATCCCGGTTCCGGCCAGAGCGAGCACCGTCAGCAGGATGATGGCATACCGCAGCAGATGGCTCAGCCGTTCCTTGCGGTTCCGGCTCCGGCGGAAAAAGGCCATGGCAAACACTGCCGCCGCGCACAGGGGCAGCAGCAAAAGCCGGAGCGGATGCAGAAAATCAACAGACAAAGCGGCTCACCCCCATTTCCGCCAGCAACAGCAGCAGAAATCCCAGCAGGAACCAGGCGGTCAGGTCCGTTCCCCGGGCTTCTGCCGCGGCAGTGCCCTCCGCCGCCACGGACGGCGCCACCGTCCGGATATCGCTTTCCTCCGCCGGCATCAGGATGGTGGCTTCCGTCTCTTCCGTGCCCTGGTCCTCCGGCAGGTCCGCCAGCAGCGCGCCTGCCAGGTTCTGGACCAGGATCGGAAAATCATATTTCAGCGGCAGATTGGACGCATGCAGGTCGAAACCGATCACCGCCTCCGTTTCCGTGAGGGCCGCCGCCGGATCCTCCCCGACCAGCAGGAATGCCTTTCCCCCGGAAATGGGATAATACTCCCGCAGCGCCACATCCTTCATGGTAACGCCCGCCGTCACGGGGCTTCCGTCCACCGGAGTCAGCGGCAGCTCCGCCGCCTTCGCCTGGTCCGGCCAGGAGAAGGCGGTGACAGAAGGATTCCGGCTGAAAACCACCGGGCCGTTTCCCCAGATATACAGGTCCGCCTCCGCGGCCCCGAGGGATTCCTCGTCCGCACGGACCACCGTCCAGTCCTCCCGAACCTTCAGGGCGCTTTCCAGGAACAGGTTGTTATCCGCCGCCAGAACGATCCGGCGCGAACGGCGGGCCGTCACGGGCGCCTGCGCCCGGTTGTCCTCCGGCAGGGCGTCCGCTTCCCGGATCGCCACGGCAACAGTCTTCGTACCGGCGGGCAGGCCAAAGCTGACGCCAGCCGTTTCCCCTTCCGGAATCTCCATTTCCTTCGCCTGGACCAGTACGCCGTCCGCCTCGCAGGTCAGGCTGACCGTGCAGTCCGGGCCGTAGTTTGCCACCCGGGCATAGGCCTTTCCGTCCTCCGCCGTCAGCAAAACCACCGCCCGGTTCGCTTCGCCCCGGCCCACGTTCACCGCGCTGACGCCTTCCGGGGGAAGACAGCTGTCCGAAAACACCGTGACCGCAGCGCCGGCCGGGCGGCCTTCCCCGGCATCCTCCGACCCGATGGCCTCCGCCATCTTCAGGGCTTTGGCCAGATCCGCCCCGCCCATGGCCGGCTCCAGTTCAGAGATGGCCCGCTCCGCCACATCCTTATCCTGTGTATCCAGAACCACCCGACGAACCGTATCCCCGGCGGCCAGCACCGTGATCCGCTCTCCCGCCGGCAGGTTCCGCACCATCTGCCGGGCCTGCTCCTTCGCTTCCTCCATGCGGGTCTTATCGCCGGAACGGGCCATCATGCTGCCGGAAACGTCCAGGACCAGTACGCTGCGCCCAGCCGTTCCGCCGGTCAGGGAAGGCCGCATCAGGCCGAAGACCAGAAGCACAGCCGCCAGCAGCTGCAGGGGCAGCAGCAGGTTCCGCCTCAGTTTCTGGAATGGATGGTTCGCCGCATGGTCCCGGACGGACCGCTGCCACAGAAAGGTGCTGGGAACGTTCCGGGGCGTATACCGTCTGCGAAGCAGATACAGCACAACAATCGCGGCCGGAATCAGGAAAGCCCAGGCAAACCCCGGCGCCAGAAAAGTCATCATTTGCTTACACTCTCACCCATCCGTTTTATATCATGCCGCTCCGGGAAAGCAGCGGAATCAGGGCCTGTTCCAGGGGTTCCCGGCCATCCAGCAGCAGATACGGAGTTTCCCGTCGGCGGCAGTTTTCCCGAATCTCCGCCAGAAATGCGTCCAGGGTCCTTCTGTACTGTTCCAGCAGGCTCCGGTCCGCCAGCACATCCAGCGTTTTTCCGGTTTCACTGTCCGTGAGCCGCAGAGCGCCGTCCAGCGCCGGATCCGCTTCAAAGGGGCTCAGCACCTGAATCACACCACATTCCTGCCGGCGGTACCGCAGATCGTCCAGCACGCCGGCCAGCGCATCCTCCGTATAGCCGTCCGTGATGAGAAAGCACAGCCCCTTTTTCAGCCCCCGCACCTTCCGGACCGCCGCTGCCAGCCCCTCGCTGCCGTCCGGGTTTCCGGATTCCAGGAAGGCGTTCACCCGGGCAAAGGCCTGGCGCCCGCTCAGCAGCGGGGATTCCCGGTTTCCCTCCTGATTCCCCTGTCCTTTTTCCTTCAGCAGCACCAGGCGCAGCCGGTCCCCGCCGCTCAGCGCCAGATAGCTGACCGCCAGCGCTGCGTCCCGGGCCGCCGTCCACTTTTCCGCCATGGAGGCGCTCGCATCCACCAGCACCGTCACCATGCTTTCCTGCTCTTCCATGAAAAGCTTCAGGAACAGCTTGTCGAACCGGGCCAGGGCGTTCCAGTCCAGCCGGCGGATATCATCCCCCGGAATATATTCCCGATAGTCGGAAAACTCGGCGGAAGACCCCAGCTGCCGGGACCGCCGGACACCGCCGGCCCCGCCGGCAGCCCGCCCGCGCATTGCCAGGCTCAGGCTGTCCAGCCGCGAAAGAAACGCGTCACTTAACATGCTCCATGATCTCCCTGATAAGGTCTTCCGTCCCGCGGCCTTCCGTCACCGCCTCAAAATTCAGCCCCAGCCGGTGCCGGAGGCAGGCAGGCGCCACATAGTTGATATCCTCAAAGGCCACATTGAACCGCCCCTGGTTCAGCGCCCGCACCCGGGCGGTGCCCAGCATCGCCTGCGCTGCCCGCGGGCTGGCCCCGAACCGCAGATATTTCCGGCTTACCTCCGGCGCGTTTTCCGTCTCCGGATGGGTGGCCAGCACCAGCTTCAGGGCATATTCCTGCACGCTGGCAGCGATCGGCACCTTCCGGGCGGTTTCCCGCATGGCCAGCAGTTCCTCCGCGCCGACCACCCTGCGGGTCTCCCGGCCCGAATCCTTCACGGTCAGGTCCATGATGCCGCTCAGCTCCTCCAGCGTGGGGAAGGGCACCAGCACCTTAAACAGGAAACGGTCCAGCTGCGCTTCCGGCAGCGGATAGGTGCCTTCCTGCTCCACCGGGTTCTGGGTCGCCAGCACAAAGTACGGCTCCGGCAGCGCCATCGTCTCCCCGGCCACGGTTACGGAATGCTCCTGCATGGCCTCCAGCAGTGCCGCCTGGGTCTTCGGCGTCGCCCGGTTAATCTCGTCCGCCAGCACGATGGAGGCAAACAGCGGCCCCTTCTGGAAGCGGAAGGCCGTGCCTTCCTCGGAGCGCACGAGGATGTTGGTGCCGGTAATATCCGCCGGCATCAGGTCCGGCGTGAACTGGATCCGGCTGAAGGGCAGGTCCAGCGCCTTGCTCAGCACCCGCACCAGGTGGGTTTTCCCCAGGCCGGGCACGCCTTCCAGCAATACGTTCCCCCCGGCGACCACCGCCAGCAGCAGGTGCTCCACCACCTCGGCCTGGCCGACCATCTCCCGGGCGATTTCCTCCCGGATTTTTTCATATTGTCCCGCAAAGTTCTGAATGGCTTCCCTCTGTTCCATATTGATGTTCCTTTCGTGCTGCGCACGGTATGCATGCGCTTCCTGATTACTGGTCCGCCAGCAGGGTGAAATAATCCCGGACCCACTGTTTCTCCCGGTCGGTCAGGTTGGCCCGGTCCGCGGCCTGCGTCCCGGCTTCGGCATATTCCCGAACCACCTCGCCGTAGGGCACATCTCCCTGCAGGGTTCCCCTTCCGGGGCCGGTTTCAACCTGCACGGAATCCTCCCCCTGCCGGTTCAGGTTCGTCATCTCGTCCCGGGTGGCCCTGCCAAAGCGTTCCGGGTCATAGATCGTTTCATACTGCCCTTCCCGGTATTCCGCCGCTTCCGATCCTTTGGCGCCGGCGCTGTTTTGCGCCTGCCCCGTCCCCATATCCTCGTTCGTGGAGCCCCGTCCGGCGCCGCCGCCGGGCTGGCTGCCCATGCCGGAGGATCCGCTTCCTGAATTTCCTTTTCCCGAAGTTCCTTTTTCCGAATCCCCTTCCCCCTGGGAGGAGGCCGTCTTCGTCCCCGTTCCGCCCATCTGCGCATTCAGCTTCGACAGCGCGGAAGACAGATTGGAGACAGCCTGCCGGCTTTCCGCATCCAGGGCGTCCATCGCGCTCCGGGCCGCAGCCGCCCGGGATGCGTCTCCGTTTGCTCCGGCGGAAGCCAGCGCCTGGGCCGCTTCCTTCGCGCTGCCCTCCAGCCCTTCCGCGGCCTCCGCCAGCTTTTCGGTGTCCGCCGCCTCCAGCTGCTCCGCCAGGGCGGCTTCGTCCCCGGTTTTCAGGGCCTCCGCCAACGCCTCCATGCCTGCGGCGGTCAGAGCGTCCGCCAGGGACTGCAGGGCATCCGCGGCCGTGCGCTGCCTGAGCCGCTCCGCCCGCTGCTCCGCCCGGTCCAGCGCCACCAGCGCATCCGCCCGGTCCCGGCTGGCTTCCAGGTCCCTTTTCAGGTCCGCTGCCAGCTTCCGCAGTTCGCTTTTTTCTGCTTCGCCCAGCGCCTTTTCATCCTTCACGGCCGCTTCCTCCGCCTGCGCGGCCGCCCGGGAAAGTTCCTGCCTGAAGGCAGCTTCTTCCGCCATCTGCCGCTCCGCGGGGTTCGGAACCAGAAACAGCCCTGCGGCAGCCAGGGCGCAGCCCAGCGCCGCCAGCAGTTTTCGCCCGGTTCGCGGGCCGGGAATCCGCCGGGGATCCAGATGCTGCAGCTGCCGGCAGGCATCCTCCCGCAGGAGCTTCGCCATCTCCCCGTCCCCGGTTTCCTCCAGGGCGGTCACGGCCCTTTCCTTCAGCCCGCACCCGTCCGCTGCCTCCGCGGCCATCCGGGGCGGAATCTTCCGCAGGGCATTCCCCGTTCCCGCCGCCAGGGCACAGGCCGCCACGCAAGCTGCCATGATCCATCCCTTGCCGGGCAGGGGAATCCAAAAGGACAGCACCTGCACCGCCAGCGCGAGCCCGGCCCCGACGGCGAGCCCGGCGGACGCGCCCGCCCGGAAACGGTTCAGCCTCAGCCGGCGCACCACCGGCCGCAGCGCATTCAGAATTTCGTTCATCGGCTTATCCCTTTTGCTTGATTTTTCTGTCCCTCGGCCGGACCAGCAGGGCCGCCGGCACCAGCAGCACCAGCCCGGCCAGCACGATGGCGCCCGCGCTCAGCAGCGCCACTTTCTCGCATCCCGCCCGTTCCATCACCAGCCAGGTACAGAGAACCCGTCCCCAGGAGCGGTATTCCATGCCGGTTCCCAGCACCATCGTCTGGCCCTGAATCAGGGCCGTGAAACCGTAGGCGGGGTTCAGCATGAGCAGCGGGCTGATCATGGCCAGCGCTCCGGCCGCCGTCAGGTCCGCGTAGGCTGCGGCATCATACACCACGTCCGTGATCCGTTGCGGATAGCCCAGCAGGAAGGGCAGCGCGGTCAGCGCCCCGATTCCCAGCAGCATCAGGTAGCTGAGCACGGTGCTCATCATTGTTCCGCGGCTCAGCGCAGAGCAGAAAATGCCCACGCAGACCGCGCCGAAGGCCACCGACAGCAGGAAGGCCTCCCCCAGCAGCACCTGTACAAAGCTGATGCCTCCCGTGAGCAGGCACAGGCACACCGGCGGCAGGCCGCAGGCAATCAGCAGGGCCAGCAGGGCGAAGCTTTCCATCGCCTTTCCCAGCACGATCCGGAAGGATCCCGTCTGGGTCACCAGCAGCAGCTCCAGGGTCTGGCGTTCCCGTTCCCCGGCAATGGCGCCGGAGGTCATTGCCGGAGCAATCAGCACCAGCAGCACAAACTGGGCCGCCATCATCACGGCATAGCAGTCCATGCCCCCGGACATGGCAGAGAGGGACGCCTGGCTTCCGAAAAAGCCGCCCATCATCGCCAGGGCAATCACCAGAAGAACGCCGGCATAGGCCCCCGCAATCAGCAGGGTCCGGAAGGTCCTCATCCGCCGCGTCGCGGAGAAGGACAGGATCGGGTTAAGCATCATCCTGCGTCACCTCCATAAACACCTTTTCCAGGTTCATCGGCGCCCGATGGAAGTCACATACCGGGACGCCCCGGACCACCAAGTTCCGCAGGATTTCCGCCGGCTCGCTTCC
>Ga0310786_10011386_pt1 | contig 11101 bp, 8 predicted proteins | sample AusTroGonzalo_MG_FD_203881 | JGI IMG/M metagenome (GOLD analysis project Ga0310786, IMG submission 203881) | Bovine rumen microbial communities from tropical cattle in Woodstock, Queensland, Australia - Gonzalo_03 (v2) (version 2) | ecosystem: Host-associated > Mammals > Digestive system >...
CGCATGACCTGTGGCTGCTGAACGAGAAAGACTTCTCCCGCTGGAAGGGGCGTCTGGTGCGGGATGCCAAGACGGTGGTCCTGATGATTAATACATTCATGGACCAGAAGATCGCCTACCAGATTACCGCCCTGGCCTATAAGAGCATGCTGGCGGTGGTCCCGGCAATTGCCATCGGCATTTACCTCACCGACGGCCTGGGGCTCAAAGAGAAGTTCACGGATGTGGTGCTGTCCAACCTGCGGGACGAGCAAATGTCCACGATGGTGCTGAATGCGGCCGATAATATCGTGCAGACGGCCCAGAGCGGCCTCTTCGGCTTTATCTCCATGGCCTCCTTCGTTTGGATCGTGCTGTCCCTGATGATTACGGTACGGCAGGTGTTCAACAATGTGTGGAAGGTGGACAAGGAGAACAACTTCCTCAAGATGATAGGTATCATCATCGGCATTACCATCCTGGCGCCGTTCGTGGTCCTTATCCTTTTCTCCGGGTCGGTGATCTATTCCCATGTGCTGAACCTGCTGTTCCCTACCAAGGATTTCTTCTTCGAGCATCTGAAATCCCTGCTGTCTTGGGCCACGTTAGCCGCAGCCATCATCTTTGTACTGAGCATCATGTACAAATTCATTCCGGGGACATGGGTGCGCTACCGCTTTGCCATCAAGGCCGCCCTCATTGCCGGCCTGGTCTTTACCGGAGTGCAATACCTGTATCTGGAGACGCAGATGATGGTGGCCAAACAGAGTGCCGTATACGGCGTTTTGGCGGCCATCCCTTTGTTTATGATCTGGCTGAATCTGGCATGGACCATTATCCTGTACGGCGCAGAACTTTCCTACGCCTTCCAGAATGTGGAACGCCACCAGCTATCCATAGAAGCACTTAACCAACTTAACGACGAGGCTGTCCGTACACGTAAGGAACGCTTCCAAAAGAACTTGCAGATATGAGTTTTTCAGAGTTTACCCAAGAGGACTACGAACTGATTTCGCGGGACTACGCCAAGCTTTTTGAGAGCGCCAAGAAACGGTGCTCCAATGACTCCGAACTGGAAGTAGTGCAGCGGGCTTTCGAGTTTGCCAACGAGGCGCACAAGAACGTGCGCCGGCGCAGCGGAGAACCCTACATGCTGCATCCCATCGCCGTAGCCCAGATTGTAGTGGACGACATCGGCCTGGGCTACAAGTCCATATCGGCCGCCCTGCTGCACGACGTAGTGGAAGACACGGACTACACCGTGGAAGACCTGCGGGAGCGCTTTGGAGACAAGATTGCCTCGCTGGTGGATGGACTCACCAAGATCAAGAACGTGCTGGATACGGAGCAGAAGACCCACGGCACGGACATCTCCCAGCAAAGCCTGCAGGCCGAGAATTTCAAGCGCATCCTCCTGACGATGAACGACGATGTGCGCGTGGTGCTCATCAAACTGGCCGACCGTCTGCACAACTGCCGCACCATCGAGCATATGCCGGAGCACAAGCGGGACAAGATCCTGAGCGAAACCATGTTCATCTTCATCCCCCTGGCGCACCGGCTGGGCCTGTACAGCATCAAAAGCGAGCTGGAGAACATCTGGCTGCGTTTCAAGGAGCCGGAAGCCTATGAGGATATCAAGTCCAGGATAGACCGCAAAGTGCGGGAAAAGGGCCAGGAAATGGCCGATTTCATAAAACCTATCGAGGAAGCGCTGGATGCCGCAGGATTCAAGTATGAAATCAAGAAACGCATCAAGACGCCCTATTCGGCCTGGCGCAAGATGGACACGAAAGGAATTTCCTTCGACGAGGTTTACGACCTGTATGCCATCCGCATCATCTTTGAGAACGACACCGATTCCAAGGAGAGCGAGCGAGACCAGTGCTACCATATCTTCTCCATCATTACGGGCATATACCGTTATATGCCGGAACGACTGAGGGACTGGGTGAAACACCCCAAATCCAACGGCTACGAGGCCCTGCACTGCACCCTGCTCAGCGATTCGGGCATTTGGGTGGAAGTGCAGATCCGCACGCGCCGCATGGACGACATCGCCGAAAAAGGCATTGCCGCCCACTGGGTTTACAAGCAGAACGGCAGGATGGGAGAGGGTGACTATGAGATGGACAACTGGCTCAACCGCATCAAGGAAATCCTGGTGAATCCGGACGTGAATGCGCTGGAGCTGCTGGACATCATCCACAACGACCTCACGGCCACGGAAATATACGTCTTCACCCCCAAGGGAGAGCAGCGCAGCATCCAGAAGGGCGCAACAGCCCTGGATTTTGCCTTCCTCATCCACTCGGAAGTGGGTTACAAGGCCATCGCCGCCAAAGTGAACCAGAAACTGGTGAAGCTGAGCCATGCGCTCAAAACCGGCGACAAGGTGGAAATCATCACGGCCGAAGACGCCAAGCCTTCGCCGGAATGGCTGAAGTTCCTCACCACGCACCGCGCCCGCACGCTGGTGACGGACTATTTCAAGGCGCAGCGCAAGCAGACGCTGGACTTCGGGCGCACCACGCTGGAAAATACGGCGGCGGGTCTGGGATATTCCCTGGACGAAGCCATGCTCCAGCGCCTGGAAGTAGCCTACAACGTGGGTTCCCGCGACGAACTGTATTACGGTATCGGCATCGGCTCCATCTCCCTGGAGAACTTTGACGATGTTGTAAAGCGGTCGGCCGGCACGCGTATGTCCTGGATCCGCCGTGTACTCCGCCTGGAAGAAAGGCAGGCGGCCGCGAAGGAAGAGGGCGGCGAGACATACATCATCGGCAGCTCGGACCCCAACGCCCCGCGCTTTGCCATCGCCAGCTGCTGCAACCCCATCCCCGGAGACCCCGTCATCGGCTTCAAGGCGCCCGACGGCACGGTGACCATCCACAAAAAGTCCTGCAAGGTGGCCGAGAGCATCGCCGCCATGCACGGTGACTGGGTGGTGGTGCCCAAGTGGCTGGAGCAGGCCGAAGACACCTCCTTCCTGGTGCGTATCACCCTCAAAGGACTGGACCGCGTGGGCATGCTCAACGAAATATCGCGCTACGTATCCCTGGTGATGGGCGTGAACATGCGCCGGCTGTCCCTGCAGGCCGAAAGCGGCCTGTTCGAAGGCTATATAGACCTGTATGTGAACTCCCGCGAAATCCTGGATAAGATGATCAAGAAACTCTCTTCCATAGAAGGCATAGAGAATGTAAGCCGGAGCGAATTATGAAGCTGAAGAAACTCATTCCCCTGATACCTGCAACACTGGTGCTGGCCTCCCTGATGTTCCCGTCGGGCTGTGCCAATACCACAACGCCCCCTTCCGGCGGTCCCAAAGACACCATTCCTCCGGTGCTGACCAAACTCTCCCCCATGCCCGGCACCGTGAATGTGCCCGTGCACCGCACCAAGCTGTCGTTCACCTTCAATGAGTACGTGAAGATCAAGGACGCCAATGGGGTGTACCTGTCTCCCCCGCTGGAGAAAAAGCCCAAGGCCGAGATAAAAGGAAAGTCTGTGGTGGTCTCCTTCGAAAGCGACCTGGACACCAATACCACCTATACGCTGGACCTGACAGGCGCCATTGCCGATAACAACGAAGGCAACCTGTTCCCCGGTTTCACCCTGGTGTTCTCTACGGGCAGCCAGATCGATTCCATGTGCGTGACGGGCGTCGTGCAGGACTGCAACACCCTCATGCCTGTAAAGGGCGCCACGGTGATGCTGTACAAAGACCAGTCCGATTCTGCCGTATTCCTCCAACGTCCTGTGGCAGCCGCCAAAACCGACGACTGGGGTTATTTCAGCATCCGCAACATTCCGGATACCGTTTATCGGGTGTACGCCATCAAGGACGAGAACAACAACAATAAATACGACCCCGAGTCGGAACGGATTGCGTTCCTGGATTCGCTGTTCCGGCCTTCCATCGTGTACAACGATTCCCTGTACGAGTTCAAGAAATTTGACATGAAGGATACGGCGCTGTGCATGGCCCGCAGCACCCAGATAGAGCTGAACCTCTTCCGGGAAAAGCCTTCCAAGCAGTTTATCGTCAAGAAAGAACGCGTGGGAGACCGCACGGCGTATCTTACCTTCATGGCCCCCGGTACCGTTATCCACGACCTCCGCATCAAGGGCCTGCCGCGGGAAAAACTACTCCGTCAGTTTAACCCGCAGCGAGACTCCCTGGAGCTGTGGGTGAACGACCAGCGAAAGATGCCGGACACCCTCCAGTTGGTCATCCGCTACGACAAAACCGACAGCACAGGTGTTGCCAAACCCACGGACGAAACCGTCAAGCTGGCCTATACCAAGGAACAACGGGCCGAAATCAACAAGAAAAAGCAGGATACGCGCAACCGCAAGCACGAAGATACCCTGTGCGTCATGACAGCCAAGGCCGATCCCACCACCGTAGAGCAGTACGGCTTTGACGTGGAATTCAAATATCCCATCATCGAGGACGGCTGGGACCAGCTTACCTTCCGCAGCGTGAATCCCCGTCAGCAGGAAGCCACCGGCAAGGTGGTGGTGGTGAAAGACTCCACCAATCTGAGGCACTACAGCATTATGCCGGCCGAACCTCTCCAGGCAGGATACGACTATTTCCTGAAGATTCCGCACCGGAAATTCCGGGATATCAACGGCTTCTACAACGACTCCACAGAGCTGAAGGTGACGCTGCCCAACGACGACAAACTCAGTTCCATCACCCTGCAGCTCAAGGGCGTACACAACAAGTACATCGTGGAGCTGCTTACGGAAAAGCGGGACAAGGTTGTGCGCAGCTTCATCATCCACAAAGACGGAGACCTGCTGTTCCCCTATTTGAAAGCCGGTTCCTACTGCATCCGCATGACGGAAGACAAAAACCGGAACAATCTGGTGGATACTGGCAACCTGCTGGAACATCGCCAGCCGGAGAAAGTGCGTTTCTTCAAGGTGGACGATAAAATCATGCTGAAAGTGCTGGAGAGAGCCGAAATGGTATGGGATGTGAATATGGAGGAACTGTTCAAATGAGAAAGTTCTTCCTCATAGCGGCAGCCTTGCTGGCAGCCTTTACGGCCCGGGCCCAGGTGGACCTGGAAAAGGAGTTCTTTTCCCTGCCGGACAGCCTTACCAACGAGTACCTGGACAGCCTGAGCATAGAGGTTGCCCCGCCCAATGATTACTGGATGGTGGGAGCCTATGGCGGCGCCTCCGTCCAGTTTGGCTTCTGGAACCCCAGCCGACTCACCACGGGGCACTGGGCCGGTCCCGTTTACGGTGCGTCCATCATCCGCTATTACACCATGTTCGGCCTGTTCCACAACATGGGCCTGGAGTTCGGCGCCCAGATGAATTACGAGGGCTACGAGTTCAAATTCAATAAGGAAACGGGCTACAGGGCCACGGAATCGGGTGCATACAAGATAACCATGCAGGTGCCCGAAGCCTTTTTCCTGTCGCATTTCCATATCGACATGGGCGAGCATTTCAAGCTGCTGGCCAAGCTGGGCATTTACGGAGGTTACCGCCTGTCCATCTCCCGTACGCTGGACGACGATTACAAGGGGTACGAGCAATATGAACAGTATGTGAACAAGTTCCGGGACTACGACCACCGCTGGACGTACGGCGTCCAGGGCGGCATCGGCTTCGGCCTCATGTTCTCTCCTGTTGAATTCCACGTGAACGCACAGGTGAAATGGGGCTGGGAGAGCTACTGGGACCCGGATTACTACAGCCAGTACTATTACCGCTTTGCCTATCCGCTGGACGGAGCCATCACCTTTGGCGTATATTATCAGTTGACACCCCGGTATGGCCATACCCGCGCACAGCTCAAGAAGCTGGCCCGGAAGATGGTCCAAGAACAGAACCAGAAGAATGAATAACGCTATGAAAACCCGGACGGTCCATGTAGGGAACGTCCTCATCGGCAGCGGCCACCCTATAGTGGTCCAGACCATGTGCAATACCCATACGGCCGATGTAGAGGCCACCGTGGCCCAGTGCCTGCGTCTGGTCAAGGCCGGAAGCCAGCTCATCCGCATCACGGTCCCTTCCCTGTCGGACGTACCCGCCCTGCAGGAAATCAGGAAGCGTGTTCCGGCCGAAGTTCCCCTGGTGGCCGATATCCATTTCTCGGCCGAAGTAGCCATGGCCGTGGTGCCGGTTGTGGAGAAAATCCGCATCAATCCGGGCAACTTCCATCCCAATCACGAAAAGGCGCGGGAGCTCTTCGGGGAACTCCTGGAGATGTGCAAGCAGTACGACCGTGCCATCCGTATCGGCCTGAACCACGGCTCGCTGGGAAAGTATATCGTGGAGAAATACGGCAACACGCCGCAGGCTATGGCCCTTGCCGCCATGGAATGGGTGGAGATGTGCATAGAGGCCGATTTTTACAATGTGGTGGTTTCCCTGAAGGCTTCCAATACGGTTGTCATGGTACAGGCCTACCGCGAACTGGCCCGTCTGATGCAGGAAAAGGGCGTGGTTTTCCCCCTGCACGTGGGCGTCACCGAGGCCGGCAACGGGGACAGCGGCCGCATCAAAAGCTGCGTAGCCATCTCCACGCTGCTGTCCGAGGGCATCGGCAACACCATTCGCGTTTCCCTCACCGAACCTCCGGAGAATGAGATTCCCGTGGCGCAGTACCTCGCTCAGCGCTACGGTCCCGTCATGCCCGGCACTGACCGGGCATCTCTATCGGCCCGCGAAGCATCTATCCTGAAGGCGGCGTGCGACTGGGGCGCTCCCCTGCTGAACCATGAGATCGACGACATCCCCATCGAGGATGAATACCTCAAGGACGAGATTATGCAGGCCTGCAGGCGGCGTTTCTACAAGCCGGAATACATTGCATGCCCCGGCTGCGGACGCACGCTCTACGACCTGGAAAACACCTTTAATAAGGTAAAGGAACGCACGGGGCATTTCAAGGACGTGGTCATTGCCGTGATGGGCTGCATCGTGAACGGTCCCGGAGAGATGGCCGACGCCGACTATGGCTACGTGGGAGAAGGCTTCGGCAAGGTCACCCTGTACAAAGGAAAAGAACCCGTACTCCGTCATATACCGGAAAACGAGGCGGTGGACCGCCTCGTTGAATTGATAGATTCTTCGCTTCGCTCAGAATGACAATTGTCATCCTGAGGCCGCAGGCCGAAGGATCTATTCCGGCAAAGTAGCCAGAACGGACTCTACGGCGCGGACTTTATCCCCCACCTTCACTTTTACTTCGGCTTCCAGCGGGACAAACAGGTCTATGCGGGAGCCGAATTTGATAACACCGCACTGGTCTCCACGGTATTCCACCTTTCCGGGCTCCGAATAGCAGACGATGCGGCGGGCGAACGTGCCGGCAATCTGCTTGAAGAATACCTGCCCGTACTCATTTTCCAGGCAGGAGGAGGAATGCTCGTTGAGTTCCGATGCCTTCTCATGGAAAGCCAGGATGTATTTGCCGGGATGGTATTTGTAATAGATCACCTTGCCGGTAATGGGCCAGAAATTACAATGCACGTCAAAGAAATCCATGTACACGGATATCTGGATGCATTCTTTCTTGAGGAATTCCTTTTCGAATACCTTCTCCACGATCACCACCTTACCATCGGCCACCGACGTCACCAGACGGTCGTCGTCGGTGAAGGGCGTTTCCCGGTTGGGGACGCGGAAGAACCAGGTGATGAAAATCATGAACACCACCATGGCCGCGCAGAGGGGGATGCTCACCCACAGGATGGGGATGTAGCGTGCCGATAAAAAGATGAGCACGGCGCAGATACACCATGAGGTGAGGATGGTTCCGTAGGAGTCTTCGTCTATTTTAATCCACTTCATACAAGTCCGGATAATACCATATATATATAACCAGCGGGAATGGCGAACAGGGCGCTGTCAAAGCGGTCCATAAGGCCGCCGTGACCGGGAATGATGTTGCCGGAGTCCTTGATGCCGGCCGCCCGTTTCCACAAGGATTCAAAGAGGTCTCCAAAAACGCCCATCACGTGCATGATGGCGGCGATGGCCAGGCAATGCAGCATGGAAAAGCCAAAGAGGCCCGTCCAATTCAGGATAGCACCGGCGAGGACAGCCGTAAGGAGGCCGCCCACATATCCCGCCCAGGATTTCTTGGGAGAGATGGCGGGACACATTTTGGCAGGCCATACCTTTTGGCCCAGAAGCATGCCAAAGCAGTAGGCTCCCACGTCCGAAGCCCAGATGATGCAGAAGAAAGCCACCATCAGCAGACCGCTGTACTCCCCTGTGGCGCTGACCACCGCATTGGACAGGGCCAGCGGCAGGCCGATGTACAGAAGACCGGCATACAGATAACCGGTTTTGAGGAAGTTCGTATGGTCTTTTTGGAAAATGCTTTCTACCATGAGAATGAGAATGAGGGCCACGCTTACCACCACCAGTTTCTCCAGGCTGCCGATCCCCAGGAAATAATCATGAGCCTGGAGGAAGATAAGGACTCCCACTAAAATAGCGGTAATCTGCTGGCTCATGTAGGCCTTTCCCATGGTCATCCGGAAAAACTCGAAGAGCATGACGCCGGTAATGAAGGCGAAAAGGATGACGAACAGGACCTCATGAAACAGGAGTCCTCCCAGCATCACTGCCAGGAAGACAATCCCGAATATACTGCGTTTTACGGTAGTATTCATGCGGTTACGGTTTCATCGGAGAATTGGTCGTCCGAGGCCGGCTTGGCTTTGGGGCCCAACAACTTCTCGATATCTTCTGCAAAGATAACTTCTTTTTCCAAAAGCAACGCGCCCAGCTGCATGAATTCCTCCTTGTGGTCCTCAATTATCTTGAGCGTGCGCTTGTGGACATCGTCCACGATGGCCTTCACTTCCTGGTCCATCAGTTCGGCCGTTTTCTCCGAATAGGGTTTTACCAGGTTATAGCCGCTGCTACCGGTAGAATCATAGAAGGACAGGGGACCCACTTTGCCGCTCATACCCATGTATTGGACCATCCCATAGGCCATGCGGGTCATGCGTTCCAGGTCGTTCAGGGCACCCGAAGACGGTTCTCCGTTCAGGACTTCCTCGGCCACGCGGCCGCCCAGGAGCATGCACATCTTGTCCAGCATAGCCGACTTCGTCCAGTTCTTTCGTTCCTCGGGCAGGCTCCAGGTGAGGCCCAGGGCATTGCCGCGAGGGATGATGCTCACCTTAAACACAGGGTCGGCATAGGGCAGCAGCCAGCCCACCAGGGCATGACCGGCCTCGTGATAGGCCGTACGGCGTTTTTCGGCCGGAGTGAGAATGGTATTGGACTTGCGCTCCAGGCCGCCGATAATGCGGTCTACGGCGTCCAGAAAATCCTGCTGCATCACGGCAGTGTGGTCCCGGCGGGCGGCGGTGAGGGCCGCCTCGTTGCACACATTGGCGATATCGGCCCCGGAGAAGCCGGGGGTATGCTTGGCCATGAATTCCACGTTGAAGTCCTCTCCCAGCTTGATGCCGCGCAGGTGTACCTGGAAGATTTCCTCACGCTCCTTGAGTTCCGGCAGCTCCACGTGGATCTGACGGTCGAAGCGGCCGGCGCGCATCAGGGCCTGGTCCAGGATATCGGACCGGTTGGTGGCGGCCAGGACGATGACACCGCTGTTGGTACCGAAGCCGTCCATCTCTGTAAGGAGCTGATTCAGCGTGTTTTCGCGCTCATCATTGGAAGTGAAGCCTCCGTTCTTGGCACGGGCACGGCCCACGGCGTCAATCTCGTCGATAAAGACGATGCAAGGCGCTTTTTCCTTGGCCTGGCGGAAGAGGTCCCTCACGCGGGATGCGCCCACGCCTACGAACATCTCTACAAAGTCAGAACCCGAAATGGAGAAGAAAGGAACGTTGGCCTCCCCTGCCACGGCTTTGGCCAGCAGGGTCTTACCCGTTCCGGGAGGGCCCACCAGAAGGGCGCCCTTGGGGATTTTTCCTCCCAGTGCGGTATATTTCTTGGGATTCTTGAGAAAATCCACTATCTCCATCACCTCTTCCTTGGCTCCATACAGGCCTGCCACATCCTTGAAGGTGACGTTTACCGTCCCTTTCTCGGCCTCACGGGCCGTAGACTTGCCGGTATTGAAAGGATTCATTCCGCCTCCGGGGCCGCCAGCACCGCGGTTCATGCCGCGGAACATCAGCACCCAGAACAGAATGAGGATGAGGAGCGGAAGGATCATCTGGAGGATGTCCATCCACACGCGTTCCTCGTTCTTGATAACCACCTTGAACTGCTCCACGGGAGTGAGTTCGGCATTCAGTGCGGCAAAGCTGGCCTCCGGGTCAAACTTGGTGGAAACCAGGAAGAAGAACTGCGGAGCCCGCTTGGGAGGCACTCCGCCGCGGAATTTATCGGCGTATTTGGCCAGGCGCTCCGGCCTCACCTTCACCTCTCCTTTGAAATCATTGCGCACGAAGGAAATCTCCGCCACGTCTCCCTGGCGGATCATTTCCTGTACCTCGGTCCACTCAATCTTCTCCGGCGACGCGCTCTGCTGGTTGTTGAACAGCAGGAAGCCGATTCCCACCAGGATGAGAAAATACAGCCAGGAGAAATTGAAAGTTATTTTACGTTTTTCTGCCATTTACTTCTTTGCTTTTGCGGAAACCTTCCGCTCTTTGTATTCTTTGCGGGGAACATCGGCCCAGAGAGCCTCCAGGCGATAGAACTCGCGGTATTCTTTCAGGAAGATATGCACCACGATATTGCCATAATCCTGGATAATCCAGAAATTGTTCCCTTCTCCCTGCGAACGGTAGAGGGTATGTCCCTCCTCCTTCATTTTCTCGGCGATATTGTCGGCAATGGCGCCCACCTGGGTGGTGTTGGAGCCGTCGCACACCACGAAGAAATCCGTGATGGCGCCGTCAATCTGCCGCAGGTCCAAAGAAACGACATCCTGTCCCTTCTTGTCGATGATGGCATCGGCGATGAGCCGAAGATCGTGTGTAATCATGTAAATTCAGTTTAATTCAATCATACAAATATAATCAAAAATAAAGCCATTGCAAAGAGCAACGGCTTTCATGACAAATTGACAGTTAAAGCACACTTATAGGCGTGGGAGAGCGTTTTTGTGCTTTAGAGGGGGGTTAAAAGGGTGCTTAAAGCACAA
>Ga0310786_10011387_pt1 | contig 11101 bp, 22 predicted proteins | sample AusTroGonzalo_MG_FD_203881 | JGI IMG/M metagenome (GOLD analysis project Ga0310786, IMG submission 203881) | Bovine rumen microbial communities from tropical cattle in Woodstock, Queensland, Australia - Gonzalo_03 (v2) (version 2) | ecosystem: Host-associated > Mammals > Digestive system >...
GACAAATGCGGCTATGCAATCCGAGATTGCCACGGCAGAGAATGACCCGTACATAGTTGCAAGGTTGCGGCCTGTCTTTGGGTCGCGGAAACGTCCCTCTCTGGCCATCTTGAGGGCTGCTGCTATTTCGTAGATTGTAAGATAGTGCCAACCGCTGACAATATCACTGGCGCACATCTTAACCTGCTCCGTAGTGTAGCCAATACCGCTCGCGTCTGCCAATTGCATAACATAGCCACGGACAATCAACTCCACCGCATCACGTCCGTATGCCTGCACCATAGCCGCCTGTGAGGGGGCTTTATAAACAATCATCTTTTCGCGCCTCTGGGGGTCTTGTAATACGGGCTGAATGGCTATTGTGTGATGCTGCACGAAAGCGGGGGTGTCTCCGTATTTAGCGACAATTTCCTGCGAGCGTCTGTAAGTCTGCAACCCATTCTCTGTGCGCTGCATCGGCTGCAACTGTTGCACTGCTTGACCGAGTAGTTGATTTATTTGTTTCATTTCTTAACCAGTTTAAAAGGGTTCGATATAAGTTTACGTATGTTTTGCGGAGGTCTTTGCGGTTCTCGATATTCAGTAAGGTTTTGGCAATCATTTCACTTGAATATTTTGCCTTGAGTTTGTCGAACTCCGCTGCCGTTATCTGTTGTATATTTTTTGGGTTCGAGATATACGGGCATTTATCCCGCAACCAGTTAGTGAACTGGCCAAAGGGGCTTGACGGGTCAATTTCCTCAACCTCGACAATCTCCACTGGTTGCGCGGCTCTGGCTTTGCGTCTCTCTCTCTTTGCCAGTTCCTCGGCTCTGGCCTCCCATCGCTTTGCCGCGCCTTTTCTGGCACGTTCAACTGCTCTGGCTTTGCTCACCGCGTCCGTATCTTCGTCCAGTGGATAGACCTTTCCACCCTCGACACGAAATGCACCAAAATCAAAAGCGACCGCGTGTATTGTGGCCAGTGGGACGTCATAGATTTTTGCGAGAAAATCGAGCGTCCCTGTTGCCACTCCTTGACCCTGTTGCTCATACTCTGCTATGATTGCCCAGTATAGTCCCAGACCCTCGACACCATAGCGGGCTATTATTGCCCGCCTCTGGTCTGTTAGTGTCGCGTTGTACCTCATAGTCAATTATGATTTAGTCGCATTTAATTGCAATACCTCTCGGGTTTGGTCTTTTATGAATTGGTCGAGTTTCTCGACCCTCCGAGACAACAAATCCAGTTCACGTGACATCTTTGCACGTCTCTCTACGTTGAGGGCGATTGCAAAATTGAGTGCATTTTCCTCGCTGACGAAACAACAATAAGATTTTACGATGACTATCTTTTTTTCACACTCTACCTTGACGTTAAGGCTGAGCGCAATTTTTACAACGGCTTTTCTCGCTATGAAAATGCCCTTATAATCTGTCACTATATAGACTATTTGATTAGGTTTTAGTGCCATGTTTTTATTATATTATGGAGGCGGTTTCCCGCCTCCTGTTTAACGTTCTATTCTCGCGTAACTCAAAACCCCTGTGTCTTGATTTTTTATGATTGCGAGGCTCACCCCTTTCCCAGACTTAGACAATCTTTTAATAAGTTCATCAACCTGCTTTAAAGTGAGGTCAAAAGCCTCTGCTGACACGGAGTATTCTGTGACGGTGTACTTTGTCATTTCCTTTTATGATTTGTGGTTAATTACTCTATTTCTTGAGGCTCTCCAGTTACGGGATTGTATTGGTTTCCCTCTCTATCTACGATTGCAAGACAATTGCCAAAGCCATTTTTAAACCCGCGTTTCTTAATATACTCAAGCGCACCTTTTAAGGTTACGCGGCTCTCTATGAACTTGCAATTATACTCGATGAAATATTCTTTGCGCATAGTTGTCAGGTTTATTATTCGACAATCAAATCGCATCCGCATACGACTTTTTTCTGGTATGCACGGAAAACAAACACATACTCGTCACGGGTCTCTCTTAACGTCCTGTAGTTCATAAGGCCAACCACGCGGATTTTGAACTCTTTGCGGCTGCGTATCTTCCCGCTAAGATAGTCGTTAGACAGGTTTGACATGTAGGTCTCGCAGACCTCTTTACCCTCCTTGACGAAAAATGAAATGTTTTTCTGCTCCTTTGGTAGGCAGAAAAAACCATCAATCCAGTAGCGGATTTCCTCACATACCTGCTCCGTCTGCATAAACTCTGTATGAATTGCAAAACAGAACTTTTCACTATACTTTGCCATAATCGTTGAATTTTTATAGGTTTAACTTTTTGTTTGACGATGCAAAGGTACACACTTTTTCCCACATAACCAAAGAAAAAATGTTAAAAAAATTTAATACAATAAAAAAAACTCCCCGCGTTTCACAACGGAGGGAGCGAAAAATCAAACAATGATGAAAAATTCCCACAAAAATCAACTAAAAAAACTATAATCTTTCGGCCAGATAGCCGTTAATTATGCTCTGGAAATCTTGCAGAGAGCGACAAATGGTATACTTATACCCTTGCGCCTCTACCAGATTGCCCCACTCTTTTTGACTGTCTCTTACACGACCTTTCGGGGTCTTCATTTCTATGTGTAGCCCGTGGTGGGGGTGACGGGCCACGAATAGGATTAAGTCGGCAACTCCTGCCGTTACTCCCATACCTCGCAATACGGCTCCTCGTTGGACGCTACATTTGCGCTCGTTTGGTACGTGGACTAATAACCTGCTCAGTGCAGGATATTTGGTTTTAAACCAGTTCACGCACAGTGTTTGGAGGGTTTCTTCTTCGTGCATAGGCTTATTTTTTTTCTCCAGCCTCGGCAACTACCTCGATAGCGGTATTACACCACTTTCGGATGCCCTCGTTATAAGTGTCTCCACTTGCTGCCAGTGTGTTGCCAATGATTACGCAACAGGTTGCTATGATGTCAAGCGCGGTGGCCTGTGGCTCTACCGTTGCTAACATTTTCTTTGCGCGCCACTGTGCACTTTCCATTAACTGTTTAACGTCTTTGTTTTGCATTTTATAATATCTTTATGAGGCGGTTTCCCGACCCTGTTTAACATTCTTCGTAATTATAAAGTATCTGTGTGTCCGGCCTTTGACCATTCCAGTCTAAAGCACTACGGTCACCAGTTCTGGCAATTCCGCTCTCGTCTATGCAGGCTTGCGAGAAAATCCAGTGTTTTGTGACGTGGTATTTATCGCCCTCAACGGTGGACAAATCTGCACCCGCTACATAATGCGCACCGCCTTGAGTACAAACGGCTTTGCGCTTGGGCTGCTCGTCCAGTTTGGCCAACTCATTTTCGCCAAACATCGCAACCAATTGGTTATTTTTCATTTCCATTGCTTTGTATATTTTGTGGAGGGGTTGCCCCCTCCTGTTATTTACTCGCCTAATTTCATTTTGACAGTTGCCAGTTCATTCTGGTGACCTACAACCTTGATAACCTGTACTGGCTTGCCCAGTTGGAGCAATCTCAATTTTACTGTCTCCTTGCAACCACTTTCGACACCCTGCTCGCGGATTGCAAACCAATGTTCGCCATAGATATTGCAACCATCTGTTGCGTAATATTCTAACCATTCTTCGATTGATTTCTTCATATCGTTCTCAATCCACTGGCAATCAAAGAACGATGCCCAGTGAGCGGCTGCTGCGGTTAAGAATGACTTAATCTGGCTAACATTCATTTCTTTTTCAAAAGTTCTCATATTGTTGATTTTTTTTGGGGTTAATAATTTTTGTTTGACGGTGCAAAGGTACAAACTTTTTTTCAATTATGCAATAGTTTAAGTGTTAAAAAATGTTAATGGAATAAGAAAATATTGCCCACATTTCACAACGGAGGCAATATTCAACTAAACAACTAACTAAAAACCAATAGTTTAACTCAAAACTCAAACATACGTAAAAAAATATAATCGAAAAAGAATTATCCACAAAAAACGTGAATGTCTGGCGGGTCATACGGCTCTGGTACTGGTACGAGCCTGTAATCCTGCCGCCTGCCTAAATGCGGCTTATCTCGCACCAATAGGTCAATACAAAAATTGGCCATTTCCTCTGTCTGGTAGTCCTTAACCCATACACCCGCCTGTGTGATGATACGATACAACATAATCCAGTGTTATAAATGCTCTTCATTCTTCTGCGCTATTTGTTCCATATACAATACTGCGTTCATATCCTCTGGGCTTGGTATATACGTGCCCGCCTCCCGTGCGGCCCAGTTCCTAAATCGGTCAATTGCGAGGCTCGTTTCCTCTTTCGATAAATCGGCCGTGCTACGCATATCCTTGTATTTGCGTCCGTCCCTGTCCGTCTTATCTATAACAAATAATGCAGCGTTTGCGTATTGCTTGAAAAATACTCTCTTAACATAGTCCCTCGAGTAACCCAGTTGCGCCCCCAGATAGCCGAAACAAGCGTGGAGGTATCTGTTTTGATTGCTCGTTTTGGCTGATTTCTCAGTTACCTCCACCCACGCGCCTCTCTGCTCCAACTGGGCAAGGCGCGCACGGAGTAGTTCCGATTGCGTCTTGTCCTGTAGGTTGTATAACATACCAGATTACATTGGTTGGAATGGTGGGTGCGGCATATACCCTTGAGGCTGCTGAGGCTGCTGAGGAGGGAACGGAGCGGCCATCTGTTGCGCGCCTTGTACTGGTTGCTGCACCTGTTGCTCTGGCTCAAGGCCAATCAGTTTGAGGCTGACAAACCCCTTTCGTGTGCCGTCCTGTTGAGGCTGAGTGCGGCAAACTATAGCCACGTTAGCCAGTACAGGAGTGCCAATTGGGACGCTCAATGCGAGGTTGATTGCATCGTCGAGGCACTCAATAGGATATGCCTCGTCAATCGTGCCGTAGGTTGGTTCGCCTGTGTTTCGGTCAAAGATAGTAGGTGCGATAAATAACGTTGCCTTGTTCACCACTCTGGTACGGCCTTGAATTTGCTGCACTGGTGTCATCTCGCAAGTGACACCCTTAAATTTGATTGTCATAGTTTTTTTTGATTTATGGAGGGGTTTCCCCCTCCTGTTGTTAATTGATAAGATTGACTGAATAACTCGCGGCCACTGACGTCGTAGTCTTGTATTTCTCGTAAATATCTGGCTGCTCTGCCTTGAGCCTCTTTGCGTCCAAGCCTGTACGAGTAGATGCGGCCTTGATAGCCAGTTGCAAGCCGTTGTTTTCGAACTTGCTTTGACCGTTTGTGACCATCTTCACAAAGACAGGTGCAACCAGTTCCGAAAGTTGCTTTTCTTTCGCCTCGATGGTTGCCTTGAGTTTGACGATTTCCGCTTTCAGCGCGCGAGCGTCTGTGAGGTCATCCAGTTCGACCGTAGGCTTTAGCCACATACCGCCAACCGCTGCGGCTGCGAGGAGTGCTTTGACGTCCTCGTCTTTTTTCCGCTCAATATCTACGACCTTGCAATTGCCATCGCGGACGTGAAGGGCTTTCAGTCCCTTAACCTTTCGGCTCGTCTGTGTCTCGTAAAATACGGCATAAATAGATAACTGCCAACTCAAATACTCTCTGTCAAGTTCACGGGTGTGCTTGATGTCCCACAGAATATCGTCCGTACTAACGAGGTCAATCGCACTGGCGAAATTCTCGCGGTCCGTAACCAGATACTCGACCGCTGCCCAATGGACTTCTTTTGTCGCATTGATAAATGCAAGGGTGTCCTCGTCTGGTTGGGCGGGTGCAAATCCACTGGCGCATAGTTCACAATTTCGGTGAACGTCCGTACCCTTTGCGGCCGCTTTGTCAAGCACAAATTTAGGCACGTCCTTGTATTTTTCGGGGCAAATATAAGTCTTGATTATGCCTGTAATGCCGCGCAATTTGCGGCCGTTGAAAATATACTCGTGGGTCTCCTCATTGAAGATTACACCACAATCTGGTAAATGTAAATCAATCATTTCTTGTTATTGTTTTTGGACTGATTACGTCCAACCAGATAGGACGTTGTAAACTCATTTAACACTGTAGCGAAAAGGTCTCTGTTACCATCTGGGTCAAGCGCGATGCAAGTGCTTGCCAAATATGCGGTGAGTGCCGAAATTGTGGCGGCTACCGACTTGCCATCTGTTGCAGTGGCGATTGCCTCGTTAATGGCTTGAGCCTGTTTCAAAAGTTCTGGATTAAGTTTTGACATTTTATTTGATATTTAGTGGAGGGCATTGCAGCCCTCCGTTATTACTTCATTCTGCCCACAACTTGACCGCGATGTCATAGTTGCGTTGAGCGTCATTGACCGCTTTTTTTGCGTATGTAAGCGCGTATGAATGGGGGCGGGGGATTGTACCCTCTTTCATCGATTTGTGGTACTCAGTCGCTTTTTTAAGCACCTCGGCATAATACTCGATACTCTCTGGCATTGACAGATTTATGTCGTTAGCGTGTGCCTCATAAGAGGCTGCTTTGTCCGCATATTCACGGGCTTTTTCGTGCTCGGCTACCATTTTGCCAGTATTTCGCCAAGCATCTTCGTATGCTTTACGATGCCTCCGCTCGGAGTAGTGGCCTACGTGGATTGGCTCGCCCAGTGACAACCAGTCAGCATCCTTATTTGACTTATTATAATAGTCCTCGGCACGTTTCTCTGCGTTCTCTGCATATCCAGAAAATCGCTCGGCCTTTTTTCTCATCTTTTCTTGGTGGTTGTATCCATCGGCTCTAACTATTGAATAGTAAAAAAAACCGTCACGCTTAAATATGAGGTTAAAGACCACCTGTTCGCTCTCAGTTCCGTATTTTGATGTCACTGTAATAACATCGCCTCTTTCGTGTTCCTCCTCGCACTTCGCGAGAAATACGTTTGGACAATACTTGGTAAATGTATTCATAGTTATTGTTATTTTGAGTGTTAAAAATCTGTTGCCCATGAGTGTTTTGCTGCGAAAGCCTCAAATGAACGCTTGCCAACAATGCAGGCCGTTTTCTCACTATAGATTTCTGTACCTTTGGGCAATTCGATTTTCTTATTCATCCAGATTGTATAGTATTTTCCGTCTATACTCTGGAGTAGGAAATCGACGTTTTTCTTTTGTTGGTCAAGCGTTGTATCTTTGTACTCACCACGCTTGATTGCGTCTTTGATAAGTTCTATAGTTGCCATAGTTGTTGAATTTTTATTGTTGTTATTTTTTGTTTGACGATGCAAAGGTACACATTATTTCTCACATAACCAAGAAAAAAATGTTAAAAAATGTAAAACGGCTGAAAAAAAATTTAGCCACGTTTCTCAACGCGGCTAAACCAGACAAAATCAAATTTTCAGCATAGAAACTCATCTTCTTATATTCTCTCCCTATGAATAACACACGGGCAAAGATAGGAAATATTTTTGAATTGTCCAAATTTTACCACGGATAATATACTAATGGAGCGTTATAAGTGCCGATTATCTCGTCATTCCCCTGCAATGGCACACAATACTTGTAACGTGCGCCACCGATACCCTCAAATGGTTGCGCCTCTGCTTTTTCCCAGTATTCACGGGCAAAGTGTTGCAATACCCACGGCTCCCCATCGTTGCGACAGATGCACAAATCGCCAACGTCTGGTTTATTGTCAATGGTCTTCTTGCACGTGCGCTCCGCTACTTTGAATTTGTCTATTTCTACTGGGGTAGCCCATCTTTCAACGGCTGACAATTGCTGCAAGACCGCCTCATTGACCTTGATAATATCTCCAGACTTGAGGTGCAAGACCTCGCTAATACCTTTGATTTCCGAGCCCTTTTTCAATGCGACAAAATCTCCTGTTCGGATAAGTGCTTGCCGCCATTCGTTCCACGTGCGCTTATCTGAGGCGGGCCACAACACGCACGAACCAGTTGATACAAATTGGCCATTACCATTCAACATAAATGATAAATCTCCGTCCGCTTTCTGGACAACTATCGTACCTTTCCGATGCGACCTTATCAATGAGTTGCCGAAAATGTCACAATACACGTTTCTGCCAACTGGCATATTTTTCACTATCTCTAAAACGTTTGTCATAATCTTTCTGTATAGTGGAGGCGGTTTCCCGCCCCCTGTTAATATTAGAACTTATTAGCCGCGATTACGGCCTGTTTGAACTCTGCCACGTTCTGCAAATCGGCAAAGGTATTCCAGACTGCGTTAAGGCTATCGCGGTCCTTACATTTTGCGACCTCCGCGAGTGCCGTCTGCAAACGTGTGTTTTCGGCTGCTGCCGCACTGGCTTTCGCCTTGCTTGCCGCCTGTTTCTTGTTCTGGTACTCTTCTGTATCGACGTCCTTTGTGTTGTCGATAGCAAACAGGCCATTAAGGGCATATTTGCGGGCATACGAACTGGCTGCCCCAGTGACCTGTGCCGCGTCCATACCAGACCTTTTGCCCTCGTCTTGAGCGTATGCAGTGGAGTGTGCACACTCAGTGCCATCCTCTCGGTACAAAGTAGCCGTTGCTTTGACGTAGTTGCAGCCACTACGCTCAACTATATCATCGTTGAGGATTAACACACATTTCTGGTCGGCAAGAATAGGCTTGACGGCCTCCAAAATCTGTTCCGCACTGCGGTAGTTGTACTTGCCGTAATCGTTACGGAGGCTTTTGTCACACTTGAGTTTCTGCTGAATGATAAATAATTCTTTCATAATGTATTGTTATTTTAGTGGAGGGCATTGCAGCCCTCCGTTATTATTTAATGCTTATGCCATAATAGTGAAAAAATAGGCGGGCGGTCTCTATGATTGGCTGACCCCGAAAAAGTCACGGGTTAAACAATCCCGCCCGCCTTGTTATTAGTTTAATCTACAATCTCGTAAGAGTAGATGATAAATTGGCCTCTAAATGCTTTGTAAATCGATACGACAAAATGGTCGTAACCGCAAGTCTCATCAATTGTGGAAATGCACTCCCAGTCGTTGCGCTCAGTATCTACGCTCTCACTCACTGGCTTTCCAAGATATGCTCGTAGTTCCTTATCGAGTTCTTCTTGTGAAAAACCGCCAAACACTGCATTTTCTACAAGCATTGATGCTTTTTTGATTACTTCTTTTTCAGTCATAATTGTTGATTTTTTATAGGTTTAACTTTTTGTTTGACGATGCAAAGGTACACATATTTTCCCAATTGACCAAATATAAAATGTTAAAAAATGTTAATGCCCGAAAAATTTTTTCTCGCGTTATATAATATATTTAACCCCCTTATATATATAATATTTTAAAACAAAAAGAAAAGATTATATAGAAAAGAAAAATAAATTTTTGCCGTGTTTTTCATTTGCTAAATGTTTGATTTTTAATAAGTTGTATGTTTGAGCAATGCACAAGCAATGCACAAGCAATGCACAAGCATACGTGTCGTAAGTGTTTGATTTTCATTTCTTTATGCGAAGTTTTGCAGAATATTTAAGCAAAACGTATGCTGCAACCAGTATGACAAATATAATACCCCAAGCGAACGCGCTACAGACAACCCACCACGGGACGGGGTTTGGCTTGACCTCTTTTTCCGTCTCTGTCCTGTTATCTTTCTGGGCGGCCAATTTTGCGCTCAGTTCCTCTATCTGTTGGCTTAGACGTTTGCACTCGTCTCGGATAGCCTCAGTTTCTCGGTCCATATCCGTAACACGCTTTTGCAACGCTCCAGTACGGGGGTCGTAGTATTCCTCAACCCTTACACGTTCTTTTGTGGTCTCCTTAACGTGCGTGGTGTCGATAATATCCGTCACGATTTCGAGGTGCGTGGTATCTCGATACTCGATTGTATGAGTATCCGTGACTGAGTGCCTATCGACTGCACAAGCAATGCTTAAGCAATGCACAAGCAATGCACAAGCAATGCACAAGCATACGTGTCGTAAGTTCTTCATAATCAATTAAATATAAGTACTTTTTCTCGTTGTAAATGGCTTGTTGCCACGTCTATATGCAGCCAAGACGATGCGCCCTTTGCACCCTCGACCCTTACAGGATATGGCAATTTATCGGCCTGTTTCTGTATCTCTTTCCGCATCGTATTTGCGTCCATCTGGGGGCTCGATAAATCGACCGCCTTGCCCAGTACGTGAGCGGAAATATACAGGACGTCAAAGTCGGTTTTGTCTCTCACTATCTGGCAAGTGTTCTCACGAAAGCCGCGCTGCTGCAACTCGCCTCCGCTCCTCCAGTTGTTGCAGACCAGAGGAACTCGCAAAATATCGCGCCTCAGTACCAACAAGGTTTCTAACAGGCGCGGGTCAAACAACCTCCACGCGCCTGTAGTCTCCTTATCATATACTGCCTTGCTTACCAGTTCCCGAATATCGAAGTATCGGGAGATTTCTGTTATCAAAGTCTTACTATCCATTTTTTTATTCTTTGTTAAAATCCTCCATTTTGTCGGTCGATTTCTTGATATAGCCTGCAATGGCCTCAGCAATTTTGACGGGGTCTCTGTCACACTTGAGCAACGCAACGGCCAAATCTGTGACCTCATTCCGCTCTCGGCTCTCTTTCTCGTCAGCGGGCTCTAAGATGCTTTTGATTTCAATACCTGCGACAAACAGGACACCAATCAGCGTGAAAATCGGGATAGTGTAGGGTGTCCACCCGTAGAAACGAGACATAAAACAAAAAGCCGCAATCTGTACCCAATCCACAACACACATCGCGAGAATAGCGTTGTAATACTTGCTGATTTTGTTTATTGTGCGTTTCATTTTGTTGCTGCGTATCTTATCGCCTCGCACATTCGCCTTGCGTATGCCTGCCCACAGGTCGAGAGCAATGAAAATTAACGGTATCACCAACAGACACGAAACCATCACCAGAACGGCCGAAAGCCGCATTAAAATATCCTCCATAAAGTTTCTTTTTTTGGTTAATATAATTATAGGTCTACCTTTGTCCAATTTGTAGGGATGCGGCTTGCGCCTCGCTCGTCTGGCAATGACGCGGGACACGTGAATGTTCCAATATTGGAAACACCCGATACCCAATTATCTGTCGCTCCACTAAGCCAACTTGTAAATTGTACCGAAATCGAATTTAGGCGCGTACACCCATTGAAAATATTATTATAACAACCTGTTGCCAATGTAGTCGCGGGCAAATGCGGAGCATTGACCAACGATGAACAACC
>Ga0310786_10011388_pt1 | contig 11100 bp, 4 predicted proteins | sample AusTroGonzalo_MG_FD_203881 | JGI IMG/M metagenome (GOLD analysis project Ga0310786, IMG submission 203881) | Bovine rumen microbial communities from tropical cattle in Woodstock, Queensland, Australia - Gonzalo_03 (v2) (version 2) | ecosystem: Host-associated > Mammals > Digestive system >...
CCATCTTTTCTTTCTCACTTTGCACAAATGCACATTAGGCTAAAAATCTATCAGAAAAAATTTGTGGCAATATGAATAATCATTATCTTTGTGTGCCTAATGAACTGAAACAAGACTTTTTTATTATATTTATTAACCAAATTAACTTTTCTTTTAATGGGTAAAAAGTTACATTATCTATGCATGATGGCCATCATGATGGTCTTCGGCATGTCTGCGTATGCGTTGGACAAGAAGGACGGCGTGTACCAGATTGGTACGGCGGAGGATTTGATTGCTTTCGCTGAACTTGTGAATGGTGGTGAGGCTTATGCCAATGCTGTCTTGACGGCAGACATTGACAAAGGCACAGAAGGAACGATGATTGGTAAAGACGGTGTCGATTACCAAGGTGTCTTCGATGGCGCAGGCCATACCATCAAAATTAACCTGTTTGACAAAGGTGTAGAAGGAACGGCAATCTTCCGTAATGTGGGTGTGAATGCCATTGTTCAGAACCTGAGAGTAGAGGGCTCCATTGTCACAAACTGTAAACTTGCTGCAGGTATTGCCGCATGGAACAGTGGTATCATCAGAGGCTGCTATGCTGACATTAATGTAACAAGCTCTGTGGCAGGTGACGCTACTCATGGTGGTATTGCTGCAGTATCCTACAATTGTTCCGTGATAGAGAACTGCTTGGCAAAGATTGTTATCACGGGTTCTGTAACCCAGAACTGTGGTGGTATCGTAGGTTGGGCGAGCGGCAGGACAAACATCGTAAATTGTCTTGTTGTCAGTGACGGTAGCAGTTTCGACACCAAGAACGGAGGAAGTAACAATATTTCACGCAACGATGGAAACCTGAATGTGGTGAACCTGAGTTCTTACAATCAGAACATCTATACAAATCGTCCTGCAGGTGCCAGTTACAATAACTATGTCACCAATAAATGGGGAGATAACAAGGCAACAACCGTTGTACCTCTCGCAGACCTTGCAGACGGTAAGATTTGCTACCAGCTGAATAATGACCAGAGCAATATCGCTTGGGTTCAGCGGATTGGTACAGATCCTTTCCCTGTTCCTGCAGCATTCGGCAGTGGACAGGTTTATGCTTCTGGTGCTACAGATTGTAAGGGTACCTCTACTGATGCTCTTACCTATAGCAACACTCCTAGTAACGCTATAACTACAGCTCACCAGTTTGATAAGTTCGGTATTTGCTCTGTTTGCGGATGCTTCAACTTCCATGGTCTTGAACGTGATATGACAGACGGTGCTCTTCTCCTCAAGAGTGCAGAGGATATAGACTTGGCAGAAACCTTGAACCGTTTCCAGGAAGGTTTTAGACTCAATCTGAAGATGGTAAATGACATAGAGTACACGGCAGAGCCTGGACGTTACATCTTCAATACTGACAATTGGTTCCATGGAAACTTTGACGGACAAGGTCATGAACTTACCATCAATATGACGGAAATGGGCGGTAACGCGTCCTTTATCCCTCAACTGGCTGGTAAATTCGAGAATGTCATCATGCATGGAACAATCAGTACGACGGGACAATTTGCCGGTTCCGTTACTGCACATACCCGTAATGACAGGGCGGTGCTTCGCAACGTATTCTCTGACATCGAGATTAATGCATCCCATGGCGGAGACAACACCTCTGCCGGTCTTATTGGCGTGAACGAGACGAAGACCTACGTTGATAACTGTATCTATGCAGGTGATATCAATGGCATCGAGACTTCCACGTGTCTTGCCGGTATCTGTGGTTGGTCTACAGGACAGCTCCTCCTGACCAACTGTGCTTTCCTTGGTACGCTTAATAACGCACTTGGCGACTCTAAGAATATCTCACGTAATCCGAGCAACGTCACAAGCGACAATGTCTATGTGCTCGAGGAACAGAGTTTTGAGGGTGATTCAGAGGATGGAAAGTTTATCGTTTTCGAAAGTGGTTCAGCTGGTGTTGAAAGTGGTGAGCTTGCATTCTTGTTGAATGGCAAACAGAATGGCATAGAACGTTTCTATCAGAAGATAGGTGAAGACGATTATCCAATGCCAATCAAGAAGGAAGGTGCACTCGTCTATGCTTCTGCAGCAAGCTATCGATGCGATGGAACTCCTGAAGGGGAGACTGTATATAGTAATACACCTTCCAGTGCGGTACTGCCTGACCACCAGTATGAAGATGGTTTTTGTACCGTATGTGATGGTTTGCAGGAGGACTACTTGTCTCCTGTTGACGGTTGGTTCGAAATCAGCAACGGTAAAGAACTCGTATGGTGGACAAACTATGCAGCAAAGCATTTGGATGCCAGTGCCCGTTTGACGGATGATATCGACATGAAGGGTCTTTGCGAACGCTGGGCCAATGTAGGAACGGAGGCTGCTCCTTTCTATGGCAATTTCGATGGTCAGTTCCATACTATCAGTAATTTGGTGGTAGAAAAGCCCGGAAGCAATGGTGTAGGTCTCATCGCTGTTATGAACAGTTTGCCAGAAAAAGGCTTTGGTGGCATCAAGGATGAGGATGCACGTGCTGCAGAAGGTGTGTATATTAAGAATGTAACGCTTGACGAAAGTTGTTCACTCCTTGGCCGAGGCTATGTCGCTTTGGTAGGTATGACAGCTCCTTGGGCTGGCCATGTTAATATCAAGGGTGTTATGATGTGTGGCGATGTAATGGCCAATGGAGGTCCTAACGCAGCAGGTGTGTTTGGTTGTGTTATGGGTTCTGCTTGCCATGTAACCATAGATAACTGTGGTATGATTGGTAATGTATCTGGCCCTAAGGAGAATGGTTCGTTCTCTGGTTGGCTCGGTGAATGGGCAGAGGTTACCAACTGCTTTGCCGTTGGTGAAGTTGATGGTGTTGAAAAAGATGGTGATGGTAATATTCGCCTTGATCGTTATTTTGCCCGTTATGGCAATGATAGAGTAAAGTTTACGAACTGTTATGCTCTCCATGGAACCCAGGTGCCTGTCGTTGAGATAGAAGATTTCGAAAGTGGTGCCTTAGCATGGAAGGCTAATGGTGAGCAATTCCGTACTTCTTACTGGTATCAGACCATTGGTGAGGATATGTACCCATTTGCTGATCCTTCTCACGGAACAGTGATTTATGCTGCGGAGAAGTATTTCTCTGTAGCTGACGAGGAAGATCTGTCTGTGGTGGCTACAGAGGTTGCACGTTACGAGGAAAACGCTGTAGAGGAGACCATCGCAACTCAGGCACTGTTGGACAAATACAAGGAACTTCTGGAGTCTTTGGATGAAACCACGACAATCCTTGAGCTTGCAGACGCTCTGGATACAATCAAAGTTGTAAAGGAAAAGATTACTGAGAACGCAGAGGTTTATAAAGCCTTTATGGACAAATGTGCAGAGATTAAGGCTTTCCTTGATGCTGACAAGAGTTTCGAGGGTGAACTTCGTGATGAACTTGAATACTATCTTGACGAGTCTGATGATCCCAGTGAGACCAATCCCCTCGGTACCTACAAGTACATTATTGAGGAACATACCGCTACAGCTGAGGAGATCAAGGCAGAAACAGAACGTGTAGCCCAGTGGCTTCAGGATGCTATTGCTGCCGATTACAAGGAAGGCTCTGATGTCAGCAAGTTGATTCCCAACTACGACTTCAGCAACCAGAAAGAGAATTGGACCGATGGCTGGTGTACTGGCTATGGTCAGATTAAAGACGAGGAAGGCAATACCACGCGTGGCGTTGAAGCTTGGAATGTAACAGGTGATATGCATCAGACAGTTGAAGGTATGAAGCCTGGCTACTATCTGGTAGGTATCAACGGTGCTTTCCGTCCCAGCGATAACCGTTACAGCACAAACTATGCTGCTGGTATCTATGCCAATGGCGTATTCAATTATTTCCCAGTCGTAAACGAGGATATCGTACTTGTAAATGATACTGTTGATCAGGGGAACTGTAACCTGCATGGCGCCGGAGTTTTGGATCTTGCCATCTATGATGATGGTTACTCTACTAGTGGCGATAATGGAGCAGAACTTGTCGGATATGCTGTTCGAGGCGAGACAGGTATGGCTATCGCAGCTATGGCTAACCGTTATCAGGCTTATACCATCGCAAGCGTAGGCGAGGATGGTAAACTCACCATCGGTATCAAGAACCCTGGTACCAAGTATGGCAACGACTGGACAGGATGGGGTGCATTGAAGGTCATTTACTGCGGTGATGATGAAACCGTATGCAATGAAGCTCTTGACAAGGTTCTTGAGAACATGAAAGAGCGTGCTCAGACAATTCTTGCTTATGAGCCAGACGTGGAAACTCCTGCAGCAGGTCCCAACTTCCCCGCAGCTTTGAAGGAAGACTTGGAAGCTGCGATTGCTCAGGCTGACGGTGCAGAATCCATAACTGCCAAGGCAAAACTTGCTGCAAGTTTCTCTGATATCTTCCAGCAAATCTACGAAGGTAAACAGGCTTATCTCGTTCTATATAAGGTTGCTCGTGCTTTTGAAGCTGTCGAAGGCGCAAATCTGCTTTTGGTAGAAAAAGATGATGAAAGTGGCGAGTGGATTGAAACTGGAGAGTCCATCTTTACAGAACAGGAGGCTAGCGCAACTTATGAGGCTTCTATAGATTTGTTTGCTGCATATAGTGAAGGTATTTATAGTACAGAAGAAGCGCTGAATGCCGAATCTCTGGCTTCTGCTGCAGTCGCAGGTATCATACCTCAGAAGGATGAGGATGGCTACTACCTCATAGGTACTGCAAAGGAACTTGCCGCATTCCGTGTAATCTCTTCTTATTCCGATTACACTGTTAAGGCAAAGTTGACAGCAGATATTGATATGTCTGGTATCGCTATGTTGCCTATTAATCTTGCTAACTATAGCTTCCGTGGTGTATTCGATGGACAGGGGCATGCTCTTACCAATGTCTATATCAATAATAATGAGCAGCGAACAGGTCTGTTCAACACCCTTGACGGTGCCACTGTCAAGAACCTGAAATTGACGGGCGAGTACTATAGTGACCAAAAGTTCATTGGTGGTATTACAGGTTACAGCTACAACAATACGCTCATTGAGAATTGTGATGTAGCTGTGAAGATAAATTCCTTAATATCCGCAGACTCTGATGGTAATGCTCAGGATGGTACTCACGGTGGTCTTATTGGCGTAAACGAGACTGCAGGTACTGTCGTCAGGAACTGTATCGTTAACTGCCCCATGTATGGCGAAACAACCAACTCTTGTGGTGGTGTCGTAGGTTGGGCTACAGAATCTCTTTCTATTACGAACACCTTGGTTCTTACTCAGGGTGGCACAGTAAGTACGAGCGGTTCAAACACCATAAGCCGTAATCCCGACAACTGTTCTGTAAGCAACGTCTTCTATGTAGAGCAGTTCGGTAATGCTAAGGGTACAAAGGCTACGGAAGAGCAGTTGGCAAGCGGTGAGATTACTTACAAGCTCAATGGAAGTAAGAGTGAAGGTGACTTGGCATGGTTCCAGACTATCGGTAGCGATGCTACACCTCGTCTGTACGATGGTGCTATCGTTTACTTCTATGGTAACAAGTACATCAACGAGAAGCCTAATCCTCAACTTAATGCATTTGCCTATAACGTCAGTGCAGCTTCTAATTCTGATGTGGTTGCTGTAAATTACGCCCTGAACGCTCAGGCTGAAAGCGGTGCCATCAACTTCTATGTTGGCAGCGAACTGAAATACGCTTACGTATTGAAGGGTGACGAACTTATGGAAGGCGGTCATGAGGTTGTTGTTGAAAATGCCTTGTTGGGTGTTCCCGTTGGTACCCAGATGACATACGAAGTAGATATCACTGGTATGGGTTCTCTGGATGTTCTCAAGATTGGTGAGAGCTATAAGGTATATGCTCCTCACGGAATGGCTATCAACAATAATCCTAAGAGCAAAGGCTTCGGTCAGGTTCTTTTGGCAGAGTCTTTGGTAGATGACTACGGACAGGGTTATATCTCAAGCAGCAAGCCCGGTGCTCTCTATGCGTTCGATGCAGGTTTCCTGCCTGTTAACTCTACTGATGGCACTCCCGGTTTCTATGGTGGCCTTGATATTACTGACGAGACTCCTCTTGTAATTTCCGGAGATGAAAAGTTTGACCTTATGGATCTTCGTTTCACAGAAGACGGACGTCTCTTCGTAGCTCGTGCTTCAGGTACCAGCAACAGCTCTGTTTATGAGATTAACCCCGACAACCTCAATGAGCCTTGGAAACCTATCTTCAAGGGTGGAACGTTGGATGAGGCTACAGGTATTACCTACACAGGTGGTCAGGAGCAGAACCGTATGGCTGTTGGCTTTGCATTCGAAGGCAAGGGCGAAGACCTGAAGATGTATATCTTGGGTGGACAGCGCAGCGATGGTAAGTCTAATACTACAGACTTTAACTGCTCTGTATATAATCTTGGTACAGCTACAGAATGGACAGGCGCTCCTTCTGCAAGCTTCGAGCCTCTGAACGGTGTATATACCTTTACACCAAGTCACGCGGGAATCCGTGAGGACGGTTTGGGCGGTCTCTGGTTTATCCAGAATCAGAATACTGCCGAGCATCCTGCTCTCAAGCACTTCGATGCAGCAGAAGGCAAGGAAGATTATAGCAGTCTCACATTTACTTCAAGCGGTAGAATGGCTGTTACAACGGATGGTAAGTATCTTGCTATCCCACAAGGTAATGGTAAGATTGTCCTCTATGAGACCACCTACGTGCCAATGGCTAATGAAATGATTTACCTTGATTCAAGGCTGACTATTAATGTTCCTGAATCCGAAATTACAAGTTTGGCATTTGACTATGCAAACAACCTGTATGTGGCTTCTGCTGGATCAAAAACGTTCAGTCGTTATGCCATTCCCACCGAGAACAAGAAAGTCGTTACTCCTGCCATTTACGGCTTCACGGTAGGTGCCGAGAGTGGTGATCCCGATGCAATTAAGAGCCTCACCCCAGCCCTCTCCGAAGGCGAGGGAGCTATATATAATATGGCAGGCTTGCGTGTAAGCAAGGCTCAGAAGGGTATCTACATCCAGGATGGTCGTAAGGTTGCGACCAAGTAAAAGGGATATCTGCTAATTTTGTTAATTGTTAATTGTGGGGCATTCGCGTGAGCGAGTGCCTCACTTTTTTGTCATACCTCTGTCACCTGTAATGTCAAAAAAGTATAAACAAACGAAAGATTCTTGTTAAATTTGGTGCTGTTATGAAAATAAATCAATATCTTTGCAATCTGATAATTGATACTTTGAAAACATGTTAGAGGAACTTAAGACAAAAGTATTCAAGGCCAACTTAGATCTGGTGAAGCATAACCTGGTGATATTCACGTGGGGAAATGTTTCTGGCATCGACCGCGAAAAGGGGTTGGTTGTTATTAAGCCGTCGGGCGTGAGTTATGACGATATGAAAGCAACCGATATGGTTGTGGTGGATTTACAGACGGGCAAGGTGATAGAGGGAGATTTGAATCCTTCGTCCGATACGCCTACACACCTCATATTATATAGGGCTTTCCCTGAGATTGGCGGCATCGTTCACACCCACAGCACCTATGCTACTGCATGGGCGCAGGCTGGAAAGGATATTCCCAATATAGGTACTACACATGCTGATTATTTCCATGATGCCATTCCATGTACGCGAGATATGACGGAAGCAGAAGTGAAGGGTGAGTATGAGCTGGAAACAGGAAACGTAATTGTGGAACGCTTCAGCCAAGGAAATATCAATGTGGTACACACCCCTGGTGTTTTGGTTAAGAATCACGGGCCTTTCTCTTGGGGCAAGGATGCGGACAATGCTGTTTATAATGCAGTGGTTATGGAGCAGGTGGCTAAAATGGCTTCCATCTCGTTCAGCATTAATCCTAATCTGACTATGAATCCTCTGCTGGTAGAGAAGCATTTCTCACGCAAGCATGGACCCAATGCTTATTACGGACAAAAGAAGAAGTGAAAAAGCCTCCTTCTCAAAAGGGCGAGAGGGAGAAATAAAATGATAAACTAATACTAACATAGACCCATTGTCCCTGTAGTGGTCTTCCTCCTTTTTGGGGGGATAAGAGGGGGGCTTAACATTATGTTCAATAATTCAGAAATTTGGTGGGTAACCGGTGCTCAGCTCCTGTACGGAGGTGATGCTGTAGTTGCCGTTGACGGACATTCGAAAGAGATGGTTGATGGACTCAATAAGTCTGGCAACATTCCTGTAAAGATAGTTTATAAAGGTACGGCTAACAGCTCCAAGGAGGTGGAGCAGGTTATGCTCGCTGCCAATAACGACGAGAAGTGCGTAGGTATCATTACTTGGATGCATACTTTCTCTCCCGCAAAGATGTGGATAAAAGGTTTGCAGCAGTTGCAGAAGCCTCTGCTACATTTCCATACCCAGTATAATGCCGAGATTCCTTGGAGCGAGATAGATATGGACTTTATGAACCTGAATCAGAGTGCTCATGGTGATATAGAGTTCGGACATATCTGCACTCGCATGCGTGTAGCCCGTAAGGTGGTTTGCGGTTATTGGAAGGACGAGAAGGCTCAGAAGCAGATAGCTGTTTGGGCCCGCGTAGCTGCAGGTGTGGCTGATGCCAAGAATGTTCGCTGTCTGATGTTCGGTATGAATATGAACAACGTAGCCGTTACCGATGGTGACCGCGTAGAGTTTGAACAGCGTTTGGGCTACCATGTAGATTACTATCCTGTATCATCTCTGATGGAGTATTACAAGAAGGTGACAGATGCTGAGGCAGATGCTTTGGTAGAGGAATACAAGAAGCTTTATACCATCAAGATTGACGAGAGTGGCGAGGCTGTCTATTGGGAGAAAGTGAAGAACTCAGCCAAGGCTGAGATTGCACTGCGTCGCGTACTGAAGGACGAGGGCGCTACTGCTTTCACCACTAACTTCGACGACTTGGGTGATGCCAATATAGATGCTCCAGACTTCTGCGGATTCGACCAGATCCCAGGCTTGGCCAGTCAGCGTCTGATGCAGGAGGGCTACGGCTTTGGTGCCGAGGGAGACTGGAAGACTGCTTGTCTCTATCGTACCCTTTGGGTTATCCAGCAGGGCATGCCTACCGGCTGCTCATTCCTGGAGGACTACACCCTGAACTTCGCTGGCGACCGCAGTTCTTGCTTGCAGAGCCACATGTTGGAGATTTGTCCGCTGATTGCCAGCGACAAGCCAAAGCTGGAGGTTCACTTCCTGGGTATCGGTATCCGCAAGCAGCAGACTGCCCGCTTGGTATTTACCTCAAAGACTGGCAAGGGCATCAAGGCTACTGTTGTAGATTTGGGCAACCGCTTCCGTCTGATTTCTCAGGAGGTGGAATGTATCGAACCCAAGCCTATGCCTAAGCTGCCCGTAGCAAGTGCTCTGTGGATTCCTCAGCCTACATTCGAGATTGGAGCCGCAGCCTGGATTCTGGCAGGCGGTACACACCATAGCGCTTTCTCCTACGACATCAACGAGGAGTATTGGGAGGACTTTGCAGAAATGACAGGCATTGAGTATGTGAAGATAAATAAGCAGACCAACATTGCCGACTTTAAGCAGACGCTCCGCAACAATGAGGTGTATTTCATGCTGAATAAAGCGCTTCGATAATTGAACATTGAACATTATGACAGCAAAACAAACAATCGAAGCAGGCAAGGCCATTCTCGGTATTGAGTTTGGATCTACCCGCATTAAGGCAGTTCTCATTGACGGGGACAATACCCCCATTGCACAAGGTGCTTTCGAATGGGAGAATCAGTTGGTGGATGGCCTGTGGACCTACAGCATAGAACTCATCTGGAAGGGACTGCAGGAGTGTTATGCCGATTTACGCAAAGATGTTCAGCAGCAGTATGGCTGTGAGATTGAGTCGCTGGCAGCCATCGGTTTCTCTGCTATGATGCACGGCTATATGGCTTTCAACGAGAAGCAGGAAATCTTGGTGCCTTTCCGCACTTGGCGCAACACCAATACAGGTAAGGCGGCTGCAGAGTTGAGCAAGCTCTTCAACTACAACATCCCATTGCGTTGGAGTATCAGTCACCTGTACGAGTGCATCCTAGAGAATAATGAGCACGTTAAGGACATCAGATACCTGACGACCCTTGCCGGTTATGTTCATTGGCAGGTGACAGGTGAGTTCGTACTTGGTGTGGGTGATGCCTCAGGTATGATTCCCGTTGACCCTGCCACCAAGACATACGATGCCGCAATGGTCAAGAAGTTCAATGAACTGATTGCTCCCAAGGGTTACTCATGGACGTTGTTGGACATACTTCCCAAGTCACTTGTTGCTGGACAGAAGGCTGGTGCCCTGACTGCAGAAGGTGCCAGACTACTGGATGTATCCGGTCATCTGAAGGCAGGTATTCCTGTTTGTCCGCCCGAAGGAGATGCCGGAACAGGTATGGTGGCTACCAATGCTGTTAAGCAGCGTACAGGTAATGTCAGCGCGGGAACCTCCAGTTTCTCTATGATTGTATTGGAGAAACCATTGAGCAAGCCCTACGAGGCTATTGACCTTGTTACTACGCCAGACGGTTCGCTGGTAGCTATGGTGCATTGCAACAACTGTACCAGCGATATCAATGCTTGGGTAGGGCTCTTTAAGGAGTATCAGCAGATGCTAGGTGTACCCATAGATATGAATGAACTCTATGGCAAACTCTTTAATAAAGCACTTGAAGGTGATACCGACTGCGGTGGCCTGATGTCCTACAACTATGTCAGTGGAGAGCCTGTAACTGGTCTTGGTGAAGGTCGTCCTATGTTCGTTCGCTCTGCTACCGACAAGTTCAATCTGGCAAACTTTATGCGTGCCCAACTCTACGGAGCCATTGGTGTGCTGAAGATAGGTAACGACATTCTTTTCAAGAAAGAGAAGATAAAGGTGGACCGCATCACAGGTCATGGAGGTTACTTTAAGACGCCTGGTGTGGGGCAGCGTATGTTGGCTGCTGCTCTTAATTCGCCTATCTCTGTCATGGAGACTGCAGGCGAGGGTGGTGCCTGGGGTATAGCTCTGTTGGCTGGATATATGCTCAACTCGCAGCTTTCCCTGGCCGATTACCTCGAGAATG
>Ga0310786_10011389_pt1 | contig 11097 bp, 6 predicted proteins | sample AusTroGonzalo_MG_FD_203881 | JGI IMG/M metagenome (GOLD analysis project Ga0310786, IMG submission 203881) | Bovine rumen microbial communities from tropical cattle in Woodstock, Queensland, Australia - Gonzalo_03 (v2) (version 2) | ecosystem: Host-associated > Mammals > Digestive system >...
GGGATTACCTTCTTTGATAATATCAAAGCGGCGAAGTCTCCTTCGCCGCCTGTTAAACACTATATAATTTCCGGACTTCCGGTCCGCTTAGCAGTCTTATACTACTGCTGCGGTATCAGCCGCTTCTGCAGGGATAGCGATTCTGACAGCTCTTGTCAGAACATCGATATAGCTGTAGGAAACGATCTCAAACTCACCGTCGGATTCACGCTGACATCTTACTGTGAATACGTTGGGATAGCAGTTATCTACTACACCCTCGTGTACGATGATCCTCTTACGACCGCCATTGGAAGAAAGTCTTACGGGGCTTCCTATCATGGACTGAAGTCTGGAACGACATGACTCCAAATCTGACTTGATGATCATTTGGTCTACCTCCGAGTAATAAATCCATGAGCATCATAACAGAATCAAGACTTTTTGTCAATTAACAACCCCTATATATTGTGGTTGTTTGTTAAATCTCAACAAAATCTCGTGGGAAACCCCGTGTAACAGCCCTTTTCACAAGGGTCAGAGACCGTGGCAGGAATTGAGGTATCTTGCTACCAATCCGGAGATGTCAGCCTGTATGGTCTGGGCGCGGTCAAGGGACGAGCACTCGCTGTACACGATGAGCACTATCGGCTCCGACGCATCTATGATCGCGATATCGGTGTAGGCGTGGAAGGTCTCATTTCGACCTGAGACGTGAAGCACGGGAGTGTCCTCCCCGAATGACGTGGTGAAAGGTGACCTTATAGAAGTGTAGTAAAGGTCGTTGATGAGAGGCTGGTATACGTCGGGCTCCCTGATGTAGCCGAAGTACAGAGCCTGGGCGTAGGCTGTCATGTCGTAGCAGGATGTTCTTCCCGAGCCGCTCATGAGAACTCCAGCGTAGTCCGTGTAAGTCACGTCCTCCGTGTAGTTCGTGTAGCCGCTGATGCCGGAGATGTAGCTCCAGACTGTCGAGATGCCGCTGCACCTGTCGAGCACGACGGAGAGTGCGTAGTCGTCGTTAGTGGTTACCGCGAGGTTCGCGAGAGTTCTTAAGTAGAACATCTTACCTGCGGGATAAGTGGATGCGATGGCGGATGAATTGCCGGGCACCGGCGAGCCGTCGTAAGTCAGGATGTAGTTAGGCGAAGTGTAGCCCATTGCGACGCGGTGCCAGAACGTGAACTCGATGGGGAGCGCGAACGAACCTGCCGGAACGATCGGCTCAAGGTCGTTAAGACCCATTGTCTCACCGTTGTCGAGGTTAACGTATCTGAAGCAGATCCTCTCTCCGGGGTTCTGGCCGATATATGCCTGGATGTCCTGCTTCAGGTAATCGAGCAGAACGTCTCGCTGCTCGTGCGAGATAGTCTGAAGCGGATAACTGTTTCTGAAGTAGAAAGGCTCCTGCTCGACGAATTCCTGAGCGGACAGATCCGTGATGTCGATGGTCTCCTCTGTCTCCTCAGTCGCGATGACCGGAGCCAGGATCTCCTCTGAAGTCTCAGTCGGCTCGATCGGTTCAGTCTCATTGGAGATAGGATCAGGATCGGACTCCTCGGGAGCAGCCTCAGTCGTAGTAGTTGTCGCAGCGCCGACCAAGTCAGGGTACTCCTGCTCATACAGCTCCTGCATGTTCGCACCGATCTTGATGAGGATAGCTGCGAGCGCGAGCAGAACGACGATCGACGTAATAACGATCATCTTGGTATGTCGATTCTTCCTTATACCCTCAGCTTTGTTGAGGAAAGTGGGATTAGGATATTGTCCTCTGCGCATCAGAACAGGCCGTGAACAGTACCGTCGGAATCAATATCAATCTTAAGTGCGGCAGGTGCCTTGGGAAGGCCCGGCATCGTCATGATCTTACCTGTGAGGATAACGATGTAGCCTGCGCCTGCAGCAAGTCTTGCCTCTCTTACTGTCAGCGTGAAGCCTTCAGGTCTGCCGAGAAGCTTAGGATCATCGGACAGCGAATACTGTGTCTTCGCGACGCAGATGGGAAGGTTGCCGTAGCCTGCCTTCTCGAATCCTTCGATGAGTTCTCTTGCCTCGGGAAGGATATCTACATCCTTCGCGCCGTAGATCTTAGTAGCAACTGCCTTGATCTTATCTTCAACAGAATCGTTAAGGTCATAGATGAATGTGGGCTCAGGCTTATTACCCTCGTCGAGGATCTTAAGCACAGCCTCAGCGAGCTCGATGCCGCCGTCTCCGCCCTTCGCATAGATGTCAGCGGGAGCGTAGGATGCGCCGTTCTCATCGCACAGTCTCTTAAGCTCAGCGATTTCTTCGTCAGTGTCTGACGGGAATCTGTTGGATGCGACGATAACAGGAAGACCTAATGCCTTCATGTTCTCGATATGCTTGCTTACATTTGCAAAGCCCTCTGTTACCTTCGCTACATCAGGAGCCGTCAGCTCTTCCTTCGGAATGCCGGCGTTGTACTTTAAGGATCTGATTGTAGTTACGATAACGCATGCGTCAGGCCAGATACCTGCCTTACGGCACTTGATGTCGAGGAACTTGAATGCGCCGAGGTCAGCGCCGAAGCCTGCCTCAGTGATTGTGATGTCGGACAGCTTCATAGCTGCCTTAGTAGCGATTACGGAATTACATCCGTGTGAGATATTCGCGAACGGTCCGCCGTGGATAAGAGCGGGAACGTGCTCGATGGACTGAACGAGGTTCGGGTTGATGGCATCCTTAAGAAGAACTGCCATAGCGCCCTCTGCCTTCAGGTCACGAGCCTTGAGGATATTGCCGTCGAGATCATAAGCGATAACGATATCGCCTAATCTCTTCTTAAGATCTGTCTCGTCGCTTGCAAGGCACAGAACAGCCATAACCTCAGAAGCAGCCGTGATGGAGAAAGACTCGTCTCTCGTGACACCGTTGGTGCCTCCGCCGACGCCTACAGTGATAGCACGAAGCGCACGGTCATTCATATCCATGCAGCGTTTCCACAGAACTCTCTCCTTATCGATACGAAGCTCGTTGCCCTGATAGATGTGGTTATCGATCATGGCTGCGAGCAGGTTGTTTGCAGATGTGATAGCGTGAAGATCGCCTGTGAAGTGGAGGTTGATATCCTCCATGGGAAGGACCTGGGAATAGCCGCCGCCTGCAGCTCCGCCCTTGATACCGAAGACAGGTCCGAGGGAAGGCTCACGGAGTGCGAGCATGACATTGCGGCCGAGCTTATTCATAGCCTGAGCAAGACCGATACTTACGGTCGTCTTACCCTCTCCTGCGGGAGTGGGATTCATGGCAGTTACGAGGACGAGCTTTCCGTCCTTCTTATCCGCTCTGCTCTTGATGGCACTAAGGGGGATCTTGGCCTTGTACTTGCCGTAGAACTCGAGCTCGTCAGTAGACAGCCCGGCCTTCGCGCCGATATCGCCGATGGGATTAAGTGTTGCCTGCTCCGCTATCTCAATGTCGCTTAACATAGTGGTCCATTCCTTTATTTCTAATACGATACGTAATTATAGCACAATCAGATTTCCATCTTGCCTTCGAAGACCTTGGTGCAGGTGCCCGTCATGAAGACGGTATCATCCGTGTATCTGATAGTGAGGTCGCCGCCTCTAAGCTTTACCGTGATGTCCTCGTTCTTCGGGCAGTAGCCGTTAAGAACAGAAGCGACAGCGGATGCGCACGCACCCGTACCGCACGCCATCGTCTCGCCGGAGCCTCTCTCCCACACACGCATCTGGATCGTGTGTGCGTCGATTATCTTTACGAACTCGGTATTCACGCGCTCGGGGAAGATCGGGTTGAACTCGAACTTCGGTCCTATCTTCTCTAACTCAAGGTCGTCTACAGACTCAACGAAAGTAACAGCATGCGGGTTTCCCATGGAAACACATGTGAGCCCGTAGTCCTTGCCGTCTACATTCACGGTCCTGTTTACTACCATGCCGTTCTCATCAGGCTCGAGTGTAACGGGGATGCGAGCAGGCTCGAGGATAGCCGCGCCCATGTCGACCTTCGCGCTTACAACCTGACCGTCTTCGATCTGAAGCTCGAGCGTCTTAACTCCGCTCTTGGTCTCGATCGTGATGGGGTTCTTCTTGATGCCTCTTACATCGTAAGCATACTTGCCTACGCAGCGGATCGCGTTGCCGCACATATTGCCCTCGGAGCCGTCGAGGTTGAACATGATCATTCTCGCATCAGCGACCTTCGAAGGTGCGATAAGAACTACGCCGTCGCCTCCGACACCGAAATGTCTGTCAGACATAACGACCGCGAGGTGCTCGGGGTCTTCCACCATCTTGTCAAAGCAGTCTATGTAGATGTAATCGTTGCCGATGCCATGCATCTTGGTGAATTCGACAACTCTTCTGTTATCACTCATATCTTTGTTACCACCGCGAAGAAGCAAAGATCCTTGTCGCCCTGGTTAGTGAGACTGTGGCTCACATCCTTGGCACAGTAGTGTGCCTGTCCGGGCAAGACCTTCTCTACAGTATTGCCGTTCTCATCAACCAATGTGCCCTCACCCTCGAGAACATAGATGACTTCCTGGTCCTCTGTATGTGTATGGAAACCGATCGAAGCGCCGGGTACGAGGCGTCCTCTCATGAACTTGTTCGGACCCACGTCGATCATCTTAACGTTGTATTCCTTCTCGCCGCCCTTGAAATTAGGCTTAGCCTCTTCCTGCATATTGGGGAAATCTATGATCATATTAATACTCCTTAGAATTACTCCCCTAATAATACACCATTAGCCAAGTGTTATCTCGATACTCTTAACGAGGCCGCTTCTGATGGCTTCGACGTCATCTCCCGTGATGTAGCTTCCCACATAAAGCTTGCCGTCTACCGTGATGCCCGTGACCGAATACTGGCCGGGGATGTAGTCTTTGCGAGCAGGGAGCTTATATGTGACCGTAGTAGTGCCCAGAAGCTTCGCCTTAATGACGAGGTCGTCACCTATGAGGTACGAAGGGATGAGCGGCTTCGGTGCGAAGACCAGGCCCTCGCTGTCGGAGTAAGTGAAGATCGACTTGCCGAACATCATGGTCTGATACATGTCGATGAACTCAGCAGTCGAGCCCGACAAACGCGCGACGAATCCTCTGCCGTGTATGTTAGGATTCGGGTTAGCCGAAGACGCGATGAAGGAGGAGTTCTCCAGAGGCGACCTGCCGTAGACCACGGGATCGAGGAAGCAGACCGTGCATGTTCTGAAGTCTTCGATAAACTCCTTATACATACCGTTTCTTATAAGCTCGAGCAGATACTTGTATTCCATGTGAAGCCAGATTGATTCGTTCTCGAGCCAGCCCGGAGTAAATGCCCTGCAGCGGCCCAATTCGAACGACGCCTCCGCGAGAGGTTCATTGACCTTATACATCTTAAGCTTCTCGTCGTACAGTCCGTTGCGCACCTCAGCGTAGAGCTGCTGACGGCGCTCGTCGGAATGCTTCAACCTGAAGTTATGTACGTAGGACTCGAGGAACCTCGGGATGACCACGGCCTTGAACCGGTTGACCGTAATACCGCCGTTCTCCTCCGTATAATCCACCGCATCGAAAGCGAAGTAAGAAGGCATCTTGCCGCCTCCGAGCGCTCTCGCTCTGCTGATGCCGCGCTTCACGATCTGTCTCATGTTCACGAGCATCTCCTTGATGAACTTCGCGTCCATATCCTCGCAGTCGCCCGAGAAACCGTCCATGGTCGTCGCGCGGTAGTCCTCCTTGATGTCGTTTAAGTCATTCCAGGTCTTCATGTCCTGCCAGCCGGTGAGGTTCAGGCCGTGCACCGCCTTATACAGATCCGCGACCTCGGAAGAGAGCGTGACCTTACCGCTTACGGGCATCGAATCGATCATGAATTCGATGTAGCGGACGAGTTCCATCGACTCGTTGATAGAAGATCCGAACAGACCGGGCAGACCGTTAAGAGCGTCGTACCAGCCGGGTCTTCCGCCCTCCATCTCGACACCCATACCATATGAGTCGAGCGTCATGAACTTGATGATGCACAGGAGAAGAAGCTTCTCGCCTGCAGTCGCTTTAACAACCTCGCCCATCGGATCGACCATGAGCTTGCCGTTATTCTTCTTCGCAGGAAGATCCTTGATCGGATGGTACTGACGAAGTCCCTTTGGCGTCTTCTCGTATCTTAAGCGGCGCGGGTTAACGAAGCATTTGGTATCGAAGTAAGTGCAGTCTTTCTTGCCCCACAGCAGGTCATCCTTCCTGTCGGGGAACACGCGAAGATATGCCTCGACCAGGTCGAGCGTGTATATCCAGTGATCGGTCCAGTAACCCTCGCCGAACTCTGCGTTGATCTCAGGGATCGAGTCTGACAGTGCGTTCGGCACGATCTCGTCGATCTCATTCTCGCGTCCTAAGTCGATCAATCTGTCCGCGAGCGAACCGGGACTGAAAGGCTTCACGAGAAGGTCTCTTATATTCTCGTCATAGAGTGCCGCTTTCTCCTCGGGCATCGTGAAGCTAGCCTCCGATATCTTGAGCGGATTGAAGCCGTCACTCTGGATGAGACTTAGGAACATCTTGACGTTCATCTGTCCCGTGTATGGCGTGAACAGCACGTCGCATCTTCTGTTCTGGCTGATGTCTCTGAAGCTCGCGTTACCCTGCGTGAAGAACTCGGGCGCGATCGTGAAGTAGTTGTAGTCACGCTCCATGTCGCCGTGCTTACGCGAGTACATGTAGAAGACCTTGTTGCCGAGCCTTACCGGGAAGCCTCCGCGCAGACAGTTATCGAGGTAAGTCATCGCGCAGTACGCGTCGAAAGTGGAATCTCCGGTCTTCGTGTCGATAGCCTTGATGATGTCGTCCGCCATGCCGGAAGCCTCGTCCCACTTCCTGTAGAAGTATGTGTTGGCACCCTCGGCTGCGATCTTCGCCGCGAGTTCCTTGAGCCTTCCCTTGCCGTCGGAGTTGCCGTAGACCTCGAAGAAAGTCATAGTCCTGCCGGGCTCTACTGTACCCTCCTGCGAGAAGAAAGCGCACGGCACGTTGTTGCTGGTACTCTGCCTTTTCGAGCTGTAGGTGCCGTCTATGAAGGAGACGGGCTTCATGTAAGACAGGTCGTAGTCGAAGATGGCCTCGGGGTCGGCGTAGACATCGAGGAGCCTGTTGTCCTCCGTGTAAGCGAAAGCGAAATTGCCGCGCGTGATTTCCTGCACGTCGATAGAGTCCACGATACTCGCACGCACGCGGTAGAAAGGAAGCTTCGTCTCGAGGTCCTCTACCTGCATCCAGGCCTTAACGGTCTGGCCGAGCTCCTTCTGGTCCGCCATGGAGACGCCGTAGGGATTAAGCGCAGGCATGCCGTCGAGCACGCTGATGTTGACGGGAACGTCGCGCTTATTCGTGATGCGCGCGATCCTGACAAGACCTCCGAGCTTCTCTGACGGTAACGTCATGTAGAGAGCCTCGGTTAAGATACCGTCCTTCTCGTCTTCTATCGTGAATGTGTTGAAGCCTATGTACATGCGTGTTCTGGCACCGTCGTCGGAGAACGCTTCACGGTATTCACCCTCAGTCTTGATGAAGGTCCTGAAGCCGTGTGTCCTTACGAGCTGATACGCCGCATGCGCGGGATAGAACTCCATGATGGAGTTGTCTTTATTCTGTGTACCGAATGAAGTTATGCCTTGTCCGCGGTTGCAGTAGAAGGACCAGATAGGTATTCCCTTGCGGCCCGAGAGTCCGGGTAAGAAACTTGCGAACGCGGGCTTTTTTCCGAAGTCGTCGATAATGAATCTTCTGTATTCATCAAGCATGGGACACCTCCGCAGACACTTATACCCTAATGGTATCAGCATGTCGTCACGAAGGATAAGAAATATATGTGAACTTTGTCGGGGTTATGCGTTCTCGGCCGAGAGGATTACAGCCTCCGAATACAGAGCGACACCCTGCCTTATATTCGGATGGATCCAGTCGAGAAGATAGTCTGTCTGAGGCGCGTGTGTCACCGCATTCTCGATATACGGATTAGGATCGATGTAGTTGTCACCGTGCGCATCGCAGAACTGCTCAAGAGCCTCGGAATACTCGATGCGTCTTGATGTTACTTCTTCTATCGGAAGCGGGCTTACCTGGTCGCCGTCGAAGGAGATCCACGGCGCGATAAACCAGATCGTGCAGTCAGGATTGAGGTCCCTTGCCGCCTGTTCGATAGTCTCGATATTAGCGATGTAATCTTCAGCAGTCGCAGCACCGACCTGAGCGTTATCGTAGCGCACGTCATTCGTTCCGATCGCGAATACATACACATCCGCGAGCTGCAGATTATGAATGTTATTAATGATGTCGAGCGTAGTCCAGCCGCCGTACGAGAGACTTCCGATCGTACCGTCAATCACACCTTCAAGCGGCTCGTACCACGGCACTCCGCCGTTCTTCGTTCCGTATGTGATAGAGTCTCCGATGAAGCAGACGGAACCTGCATTCGAGATAGAATCGAGGAACTCAGAACTCTCCATCTCATCCGTAATCTCGAGCTCATCGCAGTGTCTTCTCATGAAGCCGCCCTCGTCGAACAGATAGTCGGGCTCGATCATATCAAGTCTCATAGTCTCGCCTAATACAACACCCGTAATGTGCTCGTGAACCTCAGCAACTCTCGCGAGATCATCTACTGTCAGTTGGCTTCTTAACTCATCGTCGGTCATGATATCCCAGATAGGGAGCGGTCTGTAATTGCCGTCAGCCTGAGCTGTCGTCCACATCGGTATAAGGCCTCCGCCCGTGACCTCATGTGTATCGGGATCGATGAATACCTCGATCAGAGCCGAAGCATCACCATTGTATTCTCTATATACATTCGCATAGTTGCCGGGGCAGTACGCGGTGAACGTCATCCTTCCGTCCACTTCCTCCATGAACGCAGGCTGCACGGAATGAGTGTGGTCTCCGAGGATGATGTCGGCGCCAAGCTCAACGAAAGTATCTCTCCACATCGTCTGGAACTCGTCCGCTTCATCTGCAAACTGCGTTCCCATGTGCGGCAGCACGATAATAAGATCAGGCTCGAGGCTTCTTGCATACTCGAAATCATCCTGCACGTTCTGCAGGGACTGCTCGTAATAAGGGCTGTCGGCACCTGCTATCACGCCTGTAAGTGACGCGTACTCACCGTCAAAGAACTCGCTTATGTCATGGTAATTCGTGCCGTAAGTATATGCGAGGATTGCGATTCTCATTCCTTCAACTTCCACTATCTGCACGCGGTTCTGCTGTCTGTCAGCTTCACTCGAATATGTTCCGATGTGCATGAGGCCTGCCTCATCGAGGACCTCGTTAGTCCTTAATGCAGCATCAAGTCCGCTGTCGAGTAAGTGGTTGTTGGAAGTAGTTACGAAGTCGAATCCCGCTTCAGCTATGGCTGTCGCGAACTCATCGGGGAAGTTAAGTCTTACGTACTTACCGTCACCGTAGTTACTGGTAGTGTATCCGATCTCTTCACCGCCTGAAGGGCCTTCATATACGCCGATCGCGAGGTCTGCAGAACTGATCTCGTCTGCCGTATATTCGAACATGCTTGAGAAATCGTAAGAGTCCGTCTCCTCATCGTAAGCAAGTCTCACCTGATCCTCGAGGAGGATGAGATCTCCTGCGAACACGATCCTTACATCGTCTTCGAGGTCCTGAGCCTGTGCGTCAGAACAGATCCTGTATATCCTGTCTTCATTCTGTGTATTGCCTGATACAGTCCACATACCGGCATTTGACTCAGCATCTATAGCAAGATAATCAGTAACAGATACCGCGATGAATATGAGTGTCACAAATGCGACGAGTATTCCTGTGATGAACCGTCTGAACTTCACGTCCCTGTCGACAGTTGATGACAGGAACTTATCGAAGCCCTTGGCGAATGCATCGTTGCCGGTCGCTGCCAGTGTTATGGCAGACGCGATAATACCCAATGCGATAATGAGCTTATAGTCCGTAATCCCGGCCTTATCAACTGACCATGTGAATACGAATGTAATGCCTCTGTGGATAAGGAACACCGGGAGAGAGTTCCTTCCGAGCACCGTGATGATGCTCTTCTTATCAGGGATAACTGCTATAAGTCCGATGATAAATACGAAAGCCAGGATTAATATGACCAGTCTTCCTGTAAACATCTGAAGCGATGAATACTCCAACATTACCATGTCCTGCTTCGTGTAATTGAAGAATGTCTTCGCGACGAACGATCCTGCGACCGCACCGAACAAGATTCCGATTCCGATGAGCGGGCCTATAGCCTTACGTATCCTCGTGACATTCTCTTCACTGCAGAACAGTCCCGCTGCGAAGAATACGAAGAATGCAAGTATTCTTGTCAGTCCGAATCTGTTACCGATGTCAGGAAGGAATCCTGCGAGTACAGCAACAAGCATAAGCGCGGGAATCAGATAGATCTTACGCGGAAGATACTTCGCGATGAGCCTCCACACTATCAATGCGACCAGATACCAGCACACATAAGCGGGTGCCAGAAGATCTATATATCCTAAGAGCTTGAACTCACACAGAAGATATACACACTGAAAGATAACGAATGCCGTAACGAGCTTTCTTATCTTCGGCGGATCATGAGTGAAGTGGCCGGATACGAATACGAAGGCCGGCATATGGAATACGTATATGAGAAATACAATGATATCAATGACTACGTAATCGGTGAAGTCATATATGAAGTGGGCAAATACAACAAGGCAGATCAGTACGCCTTTAAGATTGTCCCAATAACTGCTTCTAGTATCACTCATGGGAATAATTATACAACAAAAAAGCACCGAATAATCGGTGCTTAATTGGCTCCTCAAACAGGACTCGAACCTGTGACATTTCGGTTAACAGCCGAACGCTCTACCGACTGAGCTATTGAGGAATATAAAACCGGCAGCAACCTATCTTCCCGGGCCGTCGCCAGCCAAGTATTGTCGGCACACGTGAGCTTAACTTCTGTGTTCGGAATGGGAACAGGTGTGGCCTCACGGTAATAACCACCGGTATGGTGAAGGTTTTGTACCCTCAGGACTGCATAAGAGATCTAATCAAGACTCATGTGTTTTGAATATCAGACATTGAACATAACTTGTGGTCAAGTCCTCGGGCATTAGTACCGGTCA